>OBVS01000008.1_pt1 | contig 340984 bp, 328 predicted proteins | sample 1476211 | NCBI WGS metagenome assembly OBVS01 (sample SAMEA2580025, study PRJEB22360) | human gut metagenome | biome: human gut; feature: human-associated habitat; material: faeces | place: Denmark | collected 2008/2010 | reverse complement strand
AAAAGGACTATTTTTTTTTTTTTTTATTTGGGACGCCTACCCCCCCTGCCACTGAATTTGGATTTGATTTTGTTGAAACTTTTAATACTTCCACTTGTCTTTACCTCCTAGATAAAAATCGTTTACAATATATTGCAAGAGTTTTACTCTTGCAATATATATATTCTATAAGTTATAAAAAAATCCTCCTTTATTTTGAAAATTTTTTTATCTTTTTTATTTTTATTTCTACTTTCATATTTGTTTATTATATTCATAGCAACAATTACCACATATAATTATTCTAAATAAGACTACAAATTCAACTACTAGATTTTTACTAAATGATCACATTATGTTATTATGCACAAAAAAGGAAGTTCGAATTTGAACTTCCTTTTCTATTTCGAGTAATATCAAAATTTATTTCGATATAATCCCTTTATTTTATTTAGCATAATCTACTGCTCTTGTTTCTCTTATAACATTAATTTTAATTTGACCTGGATATTCTAATTGTTCCTCTATACTTTTAGCTAAGCTTCTAGCTAATTCTACAGATCCAGCGTCATCTAAATGATCTGGTTTAACCATAATTCTAATCTCTCTACCAGCTTGAATTGCATATGACTTTTCTACACCTTCGTAAGAATTTGCAATTTCTTCAAGTTTCTCTAAACGCTTAATATAAGCTTCTAGAGTTTCTCTTCTAGCACCTGGTCTTGCTGCTGATATTGCATCAGCTGCTTGAACTAAAACAGCTTCTAGTGTTAACATTTCAACATCTCCATGATGTGCAGCTATAGCATTTGCCACAACTTGTGATTCTCCATATTTTTTAGCTAGATCTCCACCTATTACAGCATGACGACCTTCTTCTTCTTGTGTTGCTACTTTACCTATATCATGTAATAAACCTGCTCTCTTCGCTAAATTTACATCCAGACCTAATTCTGCAGCCATTACACCAGCCAAATATGAAACTTCAATAGAATGCTTTAACACATTTTGTCCATAACTAGTTCTATACTTCAGTCTACCAAGTAATTTAATTATTTCAGGATGAACACCATGAACACCAGTTTCTAATGTTGCTTGTTCTCCTTCTTCTTTAATATCATTTTCTACATCTTTGGTAGCTCTTTCTACCATTTCCTCGATTCTAGCTGGATGAATTCTACCATCCACAATTAACTTTTCCAAAGCTATTTTAGCAATTTCTCTTCTAACTGGATCGAAACTTGATAAAATAACTGCTTCTGGAGTATCATCTATTATTAAATCTACCCCTGTTAATGTTTCAAGAGTTCTGATATTTCTACCTTCTCTACCTATAATTCTACCCTTCATTTCATCATTAGGAAGGGCAACAACATGTACTGTTGATTCTGATACATGATCTGCTGCGCATCTTTGAATAGCAGTTGTTATAATTTCTCTCGCTTTTTTATCTGCTTCTTCCTTAGCTCTAGCTTCTATATCTTTGATCATTATAGCAGTTTCATGAGTTATTTCTCTTCTAACTTCTTCTAAAAGGATTTCTCTAGCTTCATCGCTAGATAAAGTTGCTATTCTTTCAAGCTCTTCTCTTCTCTTAGAGTACAGTTCCTGTACATTTGCTTCCATTTCATCGATTTCTTGTAACCTTTTATTTTGTGCTTCTTCTTTCTTTTCTAAAAGATCACTCTTTTTGTCTAGGGATTCTTCTCTTTGAATTATTCTTCTTTCAAGTCTTTGAATTTCATTTCTTCTTTCTCTTGAATCCCTCTCTAGATCATTTCTAAGTCTATGAACCTCTTCCTTCGCTTCTAAAATCGACTCTTTCTTAGTAGCTTCAGCTTCTCTTTTAGCATTTTCTAAAAGAGTTTCTGCTTCTTTTTCTAAGCCTTCTATTTTCTTTTTAGAAGCACTTTGTATACCTTTATAAAGTAATAAGCCTGATATGACTAATACTACAACATAAATTACTATACCAAGAATATTATCCATAACAACACCTCCTCCATTCATATAAACTTATGTTTAATAGAAAATGTAGTAGGTATCATACTTAATCTAACTGATATTTGAAATATGATAAAACCAGTATTTGTTATTATTTTATCTTAAAATTAAAATTATGTCAAGTTTAGTTGTATAATTCACAAAGTAAATTTAATTGTTTACATTCCCATTATTACGTAAATTTTAGTTGCTTTATCTTACTATTAAACAATAAAGTCGATAATAATAATATAAAAATATTATTATTATCGACTTTTATTATTAACATATTTAGCTAATTATATTCAAGTTGCTATGAGTTTTATTTTTCTTTTACATTTTTATCAATAGCTACTTCTTTCATAATAGGTAATTCATATTTTTCTCTTATTTTATTTTCTATTTCTAATGCAATTTCAGGATTATCCTTTAAGTATTGCTTTGCATTTTCTCTACCTTGGCCTAATCTCACATCACCATAAGAGAACCATGCTCCACTCTTTTGAACCATACCTTCTTTTACACCTACATCAACTATATTACCTGTTCTTGATATACCTTCATTATACATTATATCAAATTCAGCTTGTTTAAATGGAGGCGCTACCTTATTCTTAATTACCTTAACTCTTGTTCTGTTTCCTACAACGCTTTCACCTTGTTTTATTGAATCTATTCTTCTAACATCAAGTCTAACTGAAGAATAGAACTTTAATGCTCTTCCTCCTGTTGTAGTTTCAGGATTTCCAAACATAACCCCAACTTTTTCTCTTAATTGGTTTATAAATATAGCTATACAACCTGTTTTTTGTATAGTTCCTGTTAACTTTCTTAAAGCTTGTGACATAAGTCTTGCTTGAAGACCAACGTGAGAATCTCCCATTTCACCTTCTATTTCAGCTCTTGGAACTAAAGCCGCAACTGAGTCAACTACTATTACATCTATAGCACCTGAACGAACTAATGCTTCAGCGATTTCAAGCCCTTGCTCTCCTGTATCTGGTTGTGAAACTATAAGATTTTCTGTATCAACACCTAATCTTCTAGCATAACTTGGATCTAAAGCATGTTCTGCATCTATAAATGCAACTGCTCCTCCAAGCTTTTGTGCTTCAGCAGCAACATGTAATGCAACTGTTGTTTTACCTGAACTTTCAGGTCCATATATTTCTATTATTCTTCCTTTAGGTAATCCCCCTACACCTAAAGCTATATCTAAGTCAAGACATCCAGTTGAAATAGTTTCAATATTTAATGCACTATTTTCTCCAAGCTTCATTATAGATCCTTTACCAAATTGTTTTTCAATTTGACCCATTGCATTTTCTATAGCTTTTAACTTATCCATATCTATATTTCCCATATAGCACCTTCCTCTCTAAAACGAACATTTGTTCTATAAATAAATTATATATTATATGTTAACCTTAGTCAACATATAATATATAATTTCGTATTAATATCTTGCATATTAAAAGTTCCAACTATCTAAGATGGAACTTTTATTTTTAATTATATCCTATTTATTATATAATAAACTATTTATTAGTATTTATTATTTTTTTATTTTTATTAAAATAGTCAATCCCAGATACTATTGTCATTACAACAGCTAAAAATAATAGAAACCTTGGCCCATATGTAATAATAACTCTAAACATATTACTTTCTGAAACTAATGCTGTTAAATATTTTGAAGTGCCTACATTAACTTGAATTAATAAAGATATTATAGCTGCTATTTGAGTAACAGTTTTAGCTTTACCCCAAGTGCTTGCTGCAATTATTTTTCCTTCAGCAGCTGCAATTGTTCTAAGACCTGAAACTGCAAATTCTCTTGCTATTATAACAACAGTTGCCCAAGCTGGTATAACTTGAAGCTCAACTAATGATATTAAAGCTGCTGTTACTAAAAGCTTATCTGCAAGAGGATCCATAAATTTACCAAAATTGGTTATTTGATTTCTACTTCTTGCAATATATCCATCTAATTGATCAGTTAAAGATGCAATTATAAATATAAAAGTAGCTATGAAAGTTCCATATGGAATGTTTTTTATAGCAATAAATATTAAAAATAAAGGTACCAAAAATATTCTTAGCATTGTTAGCTTATTTGCTAAATTCATCGCATATCTCTCCTACTAAATCATACTCTAACGCTTCCTTAATTTTGATTTTTACAATATCACCTTTTTCAAGATTTCTAGTTGTGTTAACTAAAATATTTCCATCAATTTCAGGTGCCATTTCTGAACTTCTTCCAATGAAATATTTACCTCTTCTTCCTTCTATAATAGTATCATAAACTTTTGATATTTTCAATTTGTTTAATTCTTCTACTACTTTTTTTTGAACTAGCATTAGTTTTTCTTGTCTTTTTTCTTTTGTTTCTTCTTCAACTTGGTTTTCCATATCAGCTGCTGGAGTACCTTCTTCTTTTGAATATTTAAATACTCCAACGTTATCAAGTTTGTACTCTTCTAAAAACTCACATAATTCATTAAAATCTTCTTCTGTTTCTCCTGGAAAACCAACTATAAGAGATGTCCTAAGTGCTATTCCAGGAATCCTTTCTCTTAATTTATCAATTATATTAGTTATTGTTTCTTTATTTGTTCTTCTTGCCATACGCTTTAAAATATTATTACTTATATGTTGTATAGGTAAATCTAAGTATTTTACAACCTTTGGATTCATCGCCATTTCTTCAATTAAATCTTCTGTTATTTCCTCTGGATAGCAATAAAGCAATCTTATCCATTCAACTCCCGTAACATTAGAAATTTCTCTAACTAATTCATGAAGTTTATTTTCTTTATATATGTCCATTCCATAGTAAGTCAAATCTTGTGCTATTAATATAATTTCTTTTACTCCATTTTTTACAAGCGTCTCTACTTCTTCTAATATTGCTTCTTTAGATCTACTTCTAAATTTCCCTCTTATTTTAGGTATTATGCAGTAAGTACAGTAATTATCGCATCCTTCTGCTATTCTAACATAAGCAGTATGTTTATCAGTTGTTAGTAGTCTTATTCCTTCATTTATATTTTCATCGCTATAATTTGTTGCAAGTAGCTTTCTTTCTCCTCTTATAAAATCTAAGATAAGCTTATGTAACTTCATATAGTCGTTAACACCCATAAGAATATCAATTTCTGGCATAAGTTCTAATAGTTCTTCACCATATCTTTGAGCTAAACATCCTGTAGCTATAAGCATCTTACATTTATATTTATTCTTATATTCAGCCATCTCTAGTATTGTATCTATAGATTCTTGTTTAGCACTTTCTATAAATCCACATGTATTAACGATTATTATTTCAGCTTCCTTAGGATCATTAGTTATTTCATAAAATTTATTTATAGTTCCAAGTATAAGTTCAGAGTCAACTCTATTCTTATCACATCCTAAACTTACCATCCCAACTTTATATTTTTCCAAAGCTACTTCCTCCTACGTTTTATAAATTATTGCTCATTTAGCCTAAATATTATTTTAATGTAGAAAAATAATATTTACAAGTTTTTTTAATCCTCCATATTTAATTCTTCTTTCGAAACTAAAACTTGTCTTGGTCTACTTCCATCTTTTTCTGATATAATACCACGTTCTTCAAGGTCATCCATTATTCTTGAAGCTCTATTAAATCCTATTCTAAGTTTTCTCTGTAAGAATGATGTAGATGCTTGATTGTATTCTATAACAACCTTTATTGCTTCATCTAAAAGTTCATCACCACTCTCGTTATCTCCTAAATTACCAGCATCCTTTGTTCCATTTTCTATATGTTCAATTATAGATTCTTCATAATCTACATTTGATTCTTCATCTTTTATAAAGCTTACAACCTTTTCCACTTCTTCTTCTGATATAAATGCTCCTTGGACTCTAATAGGTTTATTTTCCCCAATTGGACAATATAACATATCTCCTCTTCCAAGTAACTTTTCAGCACCTGTTGAATCTAATATAGTTCTAGAATCTATCCCTGAAGAAACAGCAAAAGAAATTCTAGATGGTATATTAGCTTTAATTACACCTGTAATTACATCTACAGAAGGTCTTTGAGTTGCAATTATCAAATGCATTCCTGCTGCTCTGGCCATTTGTGCTAATCTACATATATAATCTTCTACATCATTAGGGCAAGCCATCATTAAATCAGCAAGCTCATCTACTATCATAACTATATATGGTAACTTTTCTTCAATTATTCCCTTTTCATAAAGAGCATTATAACTTTCAATGTTTCTTACAGATGCATCTGCAAATAATTTATATCTCTTATTCATTTCATTAACTGCCCAGTTTAATGCAGCAGCTGCTTTTTTAGGATCTGTAACTACAGGAATTAAAAGGTGTGGTATTCCATTATAGACACTAAGTTCTACAACTTTAGGATCAACCATTAATAATTTCACTTCATTTGGACTATATTTATATAACAAACTAACTATAAGGGTATTAATACATACCGATTTACCAGATCCAGTTGCCCCTGCAATTAGCATATGAGGCATTGTAGATAAATCTCCTACTACACATTTTCCTGCTATATCTTTTCCTAATGCAAAAGCCAATTTTTTATTTGATGTCTTAAATTCATTAGAGTCTAAAACTTCTCTTAGAAATACTGCTGTTTGCTTATTATTTGGAACTTCTATGCCAATTGCTGCCTTTCCTGGTATAGGAGCTTCCATTCTTACACCACTAGCTGCAAGTCCTAGGGCTATATCATCTTGTAGATTTACTATTTTCGAAACTTTTACCCCCGGGCTTGGTTGAATTTCAAATCTAGTTACTGAAGGTCCTTTAGTTACTTGAACAACCTTTGCATCCACTCCAAAATCATTAAGAATACCTTCGAGCTTACCTGCGTTTTCTATTAACTCTTTCTTATCCTCACTTTTAAGCTTCATCTTGCTATTTATATTTAAAAGCTCTACTGATGGATGTTGATAAATTTTTTCTTCCTTCTTTTCATCCGTTAAGCTTTCTTCTATTTCCTTACTTACCACATCCTTAACTGTATTATCTAATTTTTCTTTTTTCTTAACCTTTTCTTCTTTAATTTCTTTATTTACTGCTTCTTCTTGCTTTTCTTCATCAAAAACCTCTATATTAAAAGGATTACTTTTTTTATTTTCTTTAAACTCTTCAACAGAACTTTCTAGTGCTCCTTCATCTAATGAAGAATTCTTCATAAAATCAAGAATTTTTATTTTATTATTTATTCCATTTATAAACTCTTCTCTTTCTCTTTCCTTTACCTTAGGAACCGCATCTATTAATGGAGTTTTTTCTTTTTCTATTTCTTTTTCTACATTGACTTTAGTTTTTATTTCTTTCTTTTTTGGTTTTATCTTTTGACTTTCTTCTTTAAAAAACATTATTATATCATATAAAGTTATATCAAATATTAATATTGTTCCTATTGCCCACAATGCAACATATAATATATATGAACCTATATAACCAATAAGCTTACCTAATGGATAAGAAATTAAATGTCCTATAAGTCCTCCATGTATTCCAGAAACTTTAACTACTTCTTGCCAAGTTTCATAAAACCCTTCTTTTGATTGCAATACATGAATACTGCCAGTTGCACAACCTAACGTTATTGATATTATAATAAGAGTAATACCAAAAAACCTTCTTGTTACTTTAATGCTTCCCTTTGAAACTATATTATGATACCCAAAATAAATTAAATATAATGGAAGTACAAAAGCACTTACTCCTATTAACTTATATATCACTTGCCTTGATATAATAGATAATGCTCCTGCCCAAGTTGTGTAAATTGCTATAGCTAATAAAATACCTACTGCTATATAAACTATACCTTTAATATCCCCATTTTCTTTTACATCATTTTTTTTATTTGTGTCCTTTTTTTTATTAGTATTTTTTGCTTTGACTCTAGACACACAATCACCTCGCAACTTTCCCATTTATTGTAAGTCAATTATTTACATAATAATATTATAAACTTTAATAAAAAAAAAGCAATTTAAATAACTATCTATTATTTAAACTGCTTAAATTAATATAATATATTCCAAAGAAAACTTCTTTTTTTCATAAATTTATATAATTATCCCTATACTCCTTTTTTACTTTCTTTTTCTCCAATTAGCTCTTTCAATTTATTTAGAGCATCTTTAATTCCACCCTCTTCATCTATTAATCCACATTCTACTGCTTGTTTTCCAATTAAAATTGTACCCATATCATTTAATAGTTCATCTGATTTTAACATCATTTGTCTTAATTCATCTTTTTTTATTTTAGATGTTCTTACAATAAAGTTATCTATACGTTCTTGCATCTTTTGAAAATAATTAAATGTTTGAGCTACTCCTATAACAAATCCATTCATTCTTATAGGATGAACTATCATTGTAGCTGATGGAGTTATAAAAGAATAACTTGATGAAGTTGCAAGTGGTACTCCAATTGAATGTCCACCACCTATAACTATTGAAACTGTAGGTTTTGATAAAGAATTTATCATTTCTGCAATAGCTAATCCAGCTTCTACATCTCCACCAACTGTATTTAGTATTATTAATACTCCCTTTACATTATCATTACGCTCCATAGCTATAAGTTGAGGAATCACGTGTTCATACTTTGTTGACTTCGACTGAGCTGGCAAAACTTGATGACCTTCTATTTGACCAATTATAGGTAGTATCTGAATGCTTTCATCTTGCGCTACACCATTATCAGTTCCAAATTCTTTTATTTCTTCTCTCTTTTCCTTAACTTCTTTTAGGTTTTCTTCTTCATTTTCTATATCCTTATTTTCATCTTTTGATGAGTCAAAAAAATTATTCATAATAAAATCCTCCTATACAATATTATTTTGTACAAGAGGATTTATTTTATTCACCTAAATTAAATGCTTTATGAAGTAGATTAAGAGCATTCTTAACATGTTCAGATTTAATTAAGCACCATATTGTCATATTAGAATCAGCTGTTTGAAGGATTTCTATTGAGCCTTTTGATAGTGTATTTATTATTTTTGCCATTATCCCAGGTACACCAGTCATTCCTACTCCAACTATAGCTATAGTGCTACAATTTTCTATTAAATTATATTTTATATCTGCTTCTTTAAGGACTCTATCTAATTTTTCTTTTTCGCATGAATCTATAGTGAAAATTTGTTCTGTTGGAAATATATTTATTAAATCTAGACTTATATTCTTTTTTGCTAAAATTTCTAATAAATATCTATAATTTGCTTTATCTTTGTTTTCATTCAATCTTACTGTTACTTGTGCTCTATTATTTAAATGTGTTATTCCCGAAATAGTTCTCTCATGATTACTTGTTCCATAACTATTAACTAAAGTACCTTTACAGTTACTCATAGTATTCTTAATAACTATTGGAATATTAGCTTTTCTTGCGCATTCAACAGCTCTTGGATGGATAACTTTTGCTCCTTGGTCTGCAAGTTGGAAAACTTCATTATAAGTTATTGTATCTATCAATGATGCATCATCAACTATTCTTGGATCAGCTGTCATTATTCCATCTACATCTGTATATATCTCTATTTCCTCTGCATTTAGGGCTTCTCCTATAATACAGGCTGATGTATCGCTTCCCCCTCTTCCAAGGGTTGTTAAATATCCCTTTTCAGTTACGCCTTGAAATCCAGTAACTACTGGAACTTTTCCATTTTCTAAAATACCTTTAATATTTTCTGTTCTTGTATAAAGCAAATCTGCTTCAGAAAAACTATCATTTGTTATAATACCTGCTTGGCCACCAGTAAGTGGAACTGCTTGGATACCTTCGTTTATTAAAACATTACTCATTACTACACTGCTTATAATTTCTCCACAGCACATAAGCATATCAGTTGCTTGTAGGTTATTCCTCTTAAAATTATTATCTAATAAAGATAATAAAGTATCTGTAGCATAAGGTTCTCCTTTTCGTCCCATTGCAGATACAACTACTACAGGTGAAAATCCTTCATTTATTGCATTTTTAACCTTAGCTACTACTTGATTTCTTCTCTCTTCAGTAGATACAGATGTACCTCCAAATTTTTGTATAATTATTTTCAAGTAATAACCTCCCTAAAATTATGCTCTTGCCCTTTTTATCTTATCCTTATCAGCTGAAACAACTATAACATTTGCTCCAATTTTAGTAACATAACTCCAAGGGACTTCTACATACTCCCTACTACTGAATAGGCCTAGCTTACTTCCGGCAACAGCAGCAACTATAAATTGTAAATTCCCATCTTCATCAATTATAAAATCTAAAGCTTGCTGAGTATCATATTTTTCTGCTTCTTCTGTATTAAATATTTCATATCTTTCTAAGTCACTAAGAAGTCTATATTTAGATTCTCTTTTTGACTCTTCTTCATAATATTCACCTTTTCGTTTATCTCCTCTTAACATAAGATTCACCTCCACATTATCTTATGTAAATCTTATGCTAATTAGAGATTATTTAGTACAAATTATTATGATTAAATTATATTCTTCTTAGTCCATCTTTATTTGAATTATCATAAGCCTTTATACTTGGCTCTATTATATTGTTTAATTTCTCCCACTCTATATCTTGACCTACATATGCTGAGCTTATTATGCCTGGTTTAAAGCAAGTATCTAATACATAATTTATGTCATCAGCATTTATATTGTTAATTCTTTTTATTACTTCTTCTTGGGTCTTTATCTTATTTTGAAGTAACATACTTTTTGCATTTGAAAACATTCTAGATGATGTACTTTCTAAGCCTAATATATAACTTGCTTTTATTTTTTCCTTATTAATTTCTAACACTTCATTAGAAATTCCTTCTTTAGCAAATTTTTCAAGTTCCTGATTAATAACATCTAATGCCTTATCTGCAGATTGTTTACTTACTCCTGTATATATGTTATTTATTCCAACTCCTAAATATGGCTGACCATATGAATAAATAGTATAACAAAGACCCAACTCTTCTCTTACATTTTGGAATAATATAGATGATGCGCCTCCTCCAAACACATTGTTTAAAAGCACAAGAGAATAAGCCTTTTCATGTGCATATGGTAACCCTTTAAATGATAAGTTTATATGAAGTTGTTCTATAGGTTTATTTGTATATTTACTTTGTGAAAGTAAAATTGGAGTTTTATATTCTGGTTTATAATCTCCTTCTCCTTCCCAAGAGCAAAAATTTTCTTCTAGCATTTTCATTAATTCTTTTTCATCAAATTTTCCACATACAGAAACTACTGAATTATGAGGTGCGTAATGTGATTTTACAAATTTCTTTATCTTCTTACTATTAAATGACTTTATATTATCTATAGTACCAAGTATAGGATAAGACAATGAATTATCGCCAAAAATAGCCTTTGATGAATCATTATCTAAAACATCTTCTGGGGTATCTTCACTCATATTTATTTCTTCAATAACTACGCCTTTTTCTTTTTCTATTTCTTCATCATCAAATTTAGAATTTAATAACATATCGGCTAAAATTTCTATTGATAAATCTAAATGTGTATTTAGAGCTTTTATATAATAACAAGTAGCTTCTTTGCTTGTATAAGCATTTATTTGGCCACCTACATTTTCTATTTGTTGAACAATTTCTTTTGAAGTTCTTTTTTCTGTCCCTTTAAAAAACATATGCTCTATAAAATGTGATATACCATTTAACTCTAAATCCTCATTTCTTGAACCATTTTGAACCATAACACCAACGCTAATTGAATTCACATGATCTATATATTCTGTTACAACTCTTAAACCATTTTTTAATGTATATATATTGTACATAGTTCCTCCTCTTTATTTATCTTATATTTATTCTATATTACTATTATTCTATATTATTTTAGAGTTATGTAATACTTAATTATTTATATTTAATTTAATTTTTATTATATAAAGAAAAAAAGGCAATAAATTGCCCTTTACTTACTTTTTCTATTCGCTTTTTTCTTTATTTTCTTCAGAGTCATCAGTTAAAGCATCTTTTCTTGAAAGATTAACTCTTCCTTGATTATCTATTTCAGTTACCTTAACTAATATTTCATCGCCTACAGATACTACATCTTCAACTTTATTTACTCTTGCTTTATCTAATTTTGATATATGGCATAATCCTTCTTTATTAGGAAGAATTTCAACAAAAGCACCAAAAGTAGCTATTTTAGTTACTTTTCCTAAATAAACTTCTCCAACTTTAACTTCTTTTGTTAAACCTTCGATAATAGATATTGCTTTGTTTACTCCATCATGATCTGCTGAAGATACAAATACTGTACCATCTTCTTTAATATCAATTTTAACTCCAGTTTCTTCGATAATCTTGTTTATAACTTTTCCACCTGCACCTATAACATCTCTTATCTTTTCTGGATCTATACTTATTATTGAAGTTTTAGGAGCATATGTTGAAACTTCTCCTCTTGGTCCTGGAATACATTCACTTATTTTATCTAAGATATGAAGTCTAGCCTTTCTAGCTCCCATTATAGCATCTTCTATAACTTTAAAACTTAATCCTTTTATCTTAGTATCAACTTGTATTGACGTAATTCCTTCTACAGTTCCTGCAACTTTGAAGTCCATATCAGCAAAGAAGTCTTCTATTCCTTGAATATCAGTTAAAACCTCTTCTCTTGTAAGATCTTCTGAAGTTATAAGTCCCATTGCTATACCTGCTGCTGGTCTCTTAAGAGGAACTCCTGCATCTAATAATGCTAAAGTACTACCACAAACTGAAGCTTGTGATGTTGAACCATTAGAGCTTAATACTTCTGATACTAATCTAATAGTATATGGGAATTCTTCTTCTGAAGGTATTAATGGTTCTAATGCTCTTTCTGCTAAAGCTCCATGACCTATTTCTCTTCTTCCTGGTCCTCTTAAAGGCTTTACTTCACCTACTGAATATCCTGGGAAGTTATAGTGGTGCATGTATCTTTTTGATTCTTCTTCACCTATACCATCGATTATTTGAATATCTCCTACTGCTCCTAATGTAGCAACAGTCATTACTTGAGTTAATCCTCTTGTAAATAATCCTGTACCATGAGTTCTTGGTAAAATTCCTACTTCACATGATATTGGTCTAACTTGATCAAATGCTCTTTCATCTGGTCTTCTATGGTGATTTAAAAGCATATCTCTTACAACTTCTTTTTGTAAGTTATAGATTATTTCCTTTATATCTCCTACGTTTTCTGGATACTTTTCTTCAAATTCTGCATAAACCTTTTCATTCACTTCATCCATTGCAGCATTTCTTTCATCTTTGTCAGTTATCCACATGGCTTCTTTAATCATTGCGCCAGCAAATTCTTTAATTTCATTTTCTAATTCTTTACTTGGCTTGTATAATTCAGGAACCATTTTTTCTTTTCCAAATCTTTGCATTGCTTCTTCTTGGAATTTAATAATATCTTGGCAACTATCAAATCCAAATTTAATAGCAGCTAGCATAATATCCTCTGGAATTTCTTGACCGCCAGCTTCAATCATCATAACTCTTTCACTTGTTGCACAAACAGTTAATTGAAGTTCACTTTCTTCTCTTTCTTTAGATGTTGGATTTAAAATGAAGTTTCCATTGATTAGACCTACTTGCACAGCTGCAACAGGAGTTGTAAAAGGAATGCTTGATAAGCATAATGATAATGAAGCTGCATTAATTGCTAGAATTTCTGGTAGGTTATCCTTCTCAACTGATACTACTGTACAAACGACTTGCACATCATTTCTATATCCCTTTGGAAATAAAGGTCTTAATGGTCTATCAACCGCTCTTCCAAATAATATAGCATTTTCTGAAGGTCTACCTTCTCTTTTAATAAATCCACCCGGTATTTTTCCTACTGAGTATAATCTTTCTTCATATTCTACGCTTAGAGGAAAGAAATCTATACCCTCTCTTGGTTTTTCTGAAGCATTAACATTAGTTAAAATTACTGTGTCCCCATAGCTAATAAATGCTGCTAAATTTGATAACATACCAATCTTTCCAAATTCTAACTTAAGTTCTCTACCAGCTATAGTTGTTTTCATTACATTGTTCATTTTGTAACCTCCCTTCAGGCTTATATCTTATCATTCAAAATTGTTAAAATAATAGAGCGGCTTAAAAACCGCTCTAAAAACTATCTTCTTAAGCCTAATTTTTTGATTATAGCTCTGTATCTTTCGATATCTTGATCAGCTAAGTAATTTAAAAGACCTCTTCTTTGTCCAACCATCATTAAAAGACCTCTTCTTGAGTGGTGGTCTTTCTTGTGCATCTTTAAGTGACCAGTTAAAGAATTAATTCTTTCTGTTAATAAAGCGATTTGCACTTCTGGTGAACCAGTATCTCCTTCATGTCTTCCGTGTTCTTTGATTATTTCTTGCTTTCTTATTGCGTCCATTGTTCGCACCTCCGTAAAATTATCCCCTATATCCAGGAAATGAGCTAGCACCCTCATATCTTAGAATTAGGTTCTTCTTTGCTATTATAACAAATGATATAGATATTGTAAATTATAAATTTACATAATTATATTACTATCTCTCTATCTTTAGCAAAATTTTCGTCTTTTTTTATTTGTTCAACAAGCTCATCTAATGAATTAAACTTTATTTCTTCTCTTATTCTTTCAATGAAATAAACTTTAAGCTCTTGTCCATAGATAGTATCATCAAAATCTAGTATATATGTTTCTATAGTTAATTGTTGCCCATTTACTGTAGGATTATACCCAACAGATGTAATTCCTTTATAAGTTTTATTATTATATTCTACATTAGTATAATATACTCCCTTATCTGGAATTATAATTTTACTATCAAACTCTAAATTTGCAGTTGGAAATCCTATAGTTCTTCCTAACTTTTTGCCATGAATAACTTTCCCTTTAATTAAATATGGCTTAGATAACATTTTAGAAGCTTCCTTCACGTCTCCTTCTAAAATACTCTTTCTAATTCTAGTACTACTTATTACATCACCATTATAAGTATATGGCTCCATTACATATAATTTATATCCATATTTACCTTGAAGATCTTCTAATAGTTTTACATCACCTAAATTTTTATATCCAAATCTAAAGTTAAATCCAACTATAATTCCTTTTACATTATAATCTACACAAAGTAATTTTATAAAATCTTCTGCAGAAACTGACATAAATTCTTTAGTAAAACTTCTAAGTACTACTATATCTACATTTTCTTCTTCTAAATACTTAAGCTTAGTTTCTAAATCCATAATTAATTTAGGTGCACTTTCCGGCTTTACTAATGTTTTAGGATGATTTTTATATGTAAAAACCATACTTTTTCCATTTTTCTCTTTAGCAACTTGGACAGTCTTTTTTACAAGGGATAAGTGGCCAGAATGAAGTCCGTCAAAACTTCCTAATGCTACATAGTTTTCACTGTCCTTATTATCCATAATAATATCATCTATTACTATCATATCCTGCTCCCCTAATTAATTAATAATTTTTCTATTTTAAAGCCTTGATGATCGCTTTTACCAAGTCCTATAAAAATTCCACTATCATCATAAACTCTATATAGTTTTCCTACTTCAATATTTTCTTTAGTAAGCCTCTTATCAAAAACTTTAACACCATTAATTAAAAGTTTTGAAAATCTACTTAAAACTATTAATTTTTCATAGGAATCTAAAGCATCTTCTATACTTATAATGTAATCTTTTATATTTTCAGAATTTATATCTTCTATATTAATAGACTCATCCTCAGTAAATTTAGATGTTTTACTTCTTTTTAGCTTTGTCATAGTAGCTCCAACATTTAAAGCTTCCCCTATATCATAACAAAGGCTTCTTATATATGTCCCCTTTGAACATGTAACTTTCATACTAATATATGGATTATTTATCCTTACATCTTCTATCTTATGTATACTTATAAGTCTACCTTCTCTTTCTACTTCTATGCCTTTTCTTGCTAATTCATAAAGTCTTACACCATTTTGTTTTAAAGCAGAATACATAGGTGGAACTTGAGAATATTCTTTTTCAAAAGAATAAATAGCTTTCAATATATCTTCATTTCCAATATTAGATGGATCTTTTTCTTCTATTATATCTCCCTCTAAATCATATGTAGTAGTTTTTATACCAAGCTTAAACTCTACTTCATAGACCTTGTCACTATTCATTATATAATCAATAATTTTTGTTCCTTTACCTATACATATAGGTAAAACACCACTTGCTTCTGGATCTAGTGTGCCAGTATGTCCAACCTTTCCAGTTCCTGCTGCTTTTTTTATTATTCTTACAGCATCAAAAGAAGTCATACCAGTATTCTTAAAAATATTAATTACGCCGTTCATTATAACAACTCTTTCTCTATTTCCTCTAGAATTTTGTTCTTTGCCTCGTCTAATTTTATCCCCTTTAAAGTTATCCCTGCCGCTTTTACGTGACCACCGCCACCTAGCTTTTCAGCTATATTTCTAACATCAAATTTATCTTTTGATCTTAAACTTGCCTTAGAACCATTTTCTATTTCCTTTATTAATAGTGCAACTTCTACACCTTTTATTTGTAACCCAAAAGCTATTATATCTGATGTGTCCCCTATTTCTATTCCAAGCTCATCCCCATAAGCCATAGGAATTTTAATTAACGCTACTTTTCGATCAAATAAAAGTTCCATATCATTTAATGCTTTACCTATTAATCTAATCTTTTCAAAACTCTTGTTATCAAAAAGATTTTGATGTATATAAGTGTTATTAACACCAATTTTCTTTAATCTGGCTGCAATATTATGAGTTCTAAAAGTTACATTAGAATGTCTAAAAGCACCTGTATCTGTAACTAATGATGTATAAAGACACGTTCCTATATCTCTTATATCATCATTTTCATCATTAAAATCAATTCCTAATAATTCTAACAATTCAAAAACTACTTCTGCTGTAGCTGCAGCTTCTATATCTACATAATTTAATTCTCCATATTTATCATTTGTAATATGATGATCTAAATTTACTATACTTCCTTTAAAATTATCTAAGTCTGCAGATATTCTTTCATAATTTCCACAATCCAATACTACAACTATTGAAGTATTATCAACTGGAGTTATTAAATTTCCTGTAGCTTCATTTGCACCTTTAAGAAATTGAAGATTTTCTGATATTATATCTTTTGAAATTAAATAAGCATCTTTTTTTAAGGTTCTTAATCCATTTAATAGTGCAAGTGCACTACCTACTGCATCACCATCAGGTGATACATGGTAGGTAATGCCAATTTTTTTACTATCTAAAATTACTTTAGATATGTCTTGTAATATATTCATTACTTTTCCTTAGCCTTTTCTATAAGCTCTTCTATTTTCATACTATAGCTTATAGAATCATCAAGTTCAAATAATATTTGAGGTGTATTTCTCAAATTTATTCTTTGGCCTATTTCTTTTCTTATATATCCGCTTGCACTTTTTAATGCTGCAAAGGTTTCATTTTTTTCATCTTCATTTTTACCAAAAATACTTACAAATACCTTTGCATATCTTAAATCCTTAGTTACTTTAACTGCTGTAATTGAAACCATAGCAGTCATCCTAGGATCTTTAATTTCATCTCTTATTATAACACTTATTTCTCTTCTAACTTCTTCGTTTATTCTGCCGCCTCTGTAATTAGCCATTTAAAATCACCTCTTTAATTAAAGCTGCTTTCTTTCAATTGCTTGCATACTAAATGACTCTATTACGTCACCTTCTTTAAGATCATTAAATTTTTCAACGCTTAAACCACATTCATAGCCAGTGTTAACTTCTTTAGCATCATCTTTAAATCTCTTAAGTGAAGCTAACGTTGATTCAAATATTACTATTCCATCTCTTATAACTCTAACTTCTGAGTTTCTTATTATTTTACCATCTGTAACGTAACATCCAGCAATTGTTCCTATATTTGAAATCTTATAAACCATTCTTACTTCTGCTTTTCCATTTACTACTTCTTTATATTCTGGATCAAGCATTCCAATCATAGCTGATTTAACATCTTCTATTGCATCATAAATTATTCTATATGTTTTAATTTCAACGCCTTCTTTATCTGCTATAACTGTAGCATTTGAATCTGGTCTTACATTAAATCCTATAAGTAATGCATTTGAAGCTGTAGCAAGGGTAACATCTGTTTCAGTTATAGCACCAACTCCACCGTGAATTACTCTTACTTTAACATCTTCAGTTGAAAGTTTTTCTAGTGATTGCTTTATAGCTTGAACTGATCCTTGAACATCAGCCTTAACTATAATTCCAAGCTCTTTAACTGTTCCTTCTTGAATTTGGTTATATAAATCTTCAAGAGATACTCTATTTGCTGAATGGAAGCTTTCATCTTTAATTTTTTGCTTTCTTGTTTCAGCCATATTTCTTGCTGTCTTTTCATCTTTAACAACAGTAAATCTATCTCCTGCTGATGGAACTTCTGAAAGTCCTAAAATTTCTACTGGAATAGAAGGACCTGCTGCTTTTATACTCTTTCCTTTATCATCAAACATAGCTCTTATTCTACCATATGTAGAACCAACTAAAATTGAATCTCCTACATGTAATGTACCATTTTGAATAAGTAATGTTGCAACTGCACCTCTACCTTTATCAAGTTTAGCTTCTATAACAGTACCCTTAGCTTTTCTCTTTGGATCTGCTTTAAGCTCTCCCATTTCTGATGTTAATAAAACCATTTCTAATAATTGTTCTAAATTTTCACCTGTTTTTGCTGATACAGGAACACATATAGTATCTCCACCCCAGTCTTCAGCTACTAATTCATATTCAGTTAATTCTTGTTTAACTCTATCTATATTAGCTCCTGGTCTATCTATTTTATTTATAGCTACTATCATAGGAACTTCTGCTGCTTTACAGTGGCTAATAGCTTCTTTAGTTTGTGGCATTATACCATCATCTGCTGCAACAACTAATATAACTACATCTGTAACTTGAGCTCCTCTTGCTCTCATTGCTGTAAAGGCTTCATGTCCTGGTGTATCTAAAAATGTTAATTTTTCACCATTTAAATTTACAGTATAAGCTCCAATATGTTGAGTTATACCACCAGCTTCATGTGCTGTAACATTTGCTTTTCTTATAGCATCTAATAATGAAGTCTTACCATGGTCAACGTGACCCATAACTGTAACTATAGGAGGTCTCTTAACTAGGTTTTCTTCTACAACTTCTTCTTCTTCAACTACTTCTAACTCTTCTTTTTCTTCTTTTTTAACAACTAAGCACTCATATTTTTCACATACTTTTTCAGCTGTTGCAAAATCTATTTCTTGATTTATTGCAGCCATTACCCCTGTAAAAATAAGTGTTTTTATAACATCTGCCGTTGGTTTTCCAAGCTTTTCTGCAAGTTCTTTAACAGTTATAGTTTCACCAATTTCAACTACTCCTGATCCACCTTCACCAACTGCTTCAACTGCTTCTTCTGATTTCTTTTTCTTTCTCTTTTTAGCTTGATTATTAACTTCTTCAGCTAATATTTCTTCATATTCATCAACTATCGTTTTATCTGATGCTGATCCAGTTTCTCCAATTAATTCTTTAATTAATTCTGCATCTTCATCTTCTATAACGCTCATATGATTTTTCACATCAACACTAAATTCATTCATTAATAATTCTATAAGTTCTTTTGAACTGATTTGCAGTTCTTTTGCCAATTCATATACTCTGATTTTTGACAATAAAATCACCCCCGGTTAAATTTTAACTTTTTCCTCTTCGTAAAGGGTATAAAGTTTTTTAGCCATATTTTCGTCTGTTATAGCTAGTATTTTTACTTCTTCTCTTCCAATTGAAGTTCCTAACTCTTCTTTCGAAAAGTCTTCTATAAATTTTATATCTTTTGCTATGCAATGATTTATAAACTTCTTTTTTGTACTACTTGAAGCATCATTAGACATTATGAATAAAAAAATAGATTTTCTATTTCTTTGTTCATCACATTTACTATACCCTTCAACTAAATTTCCTGATCTTTTAGTTAGGCCTAGAAAATTAAAAAATTTATTCATTTTCAATCTCTTCCCTTAATCTATTATATATAACTTCATCTATAGCTATATCTAAGTTTCTTGAAAGTCTTTTTGCTTTGAAAGCTTTTTCTAAGCATTCTTTATCTTTACAAATATATGCACCTCTACCTGATTTTTTACCAGTTAAGTCAACAGAAACTTCACCTTCTGGGCTTTTAACAACCCTTATAAGTTCTTTTTTGGGTTTCATCTCCATACATCCTGTGCACATTCTTAAAGGAATTTTCTTTACTTTCATAAAAATCCTCCCTTATTCTATAGTTTCTTCAACTGTTTCTTCTTTTAATGCATCTGATTGGGATTTGCTTTTTATATCTATTTTCCAATTTGTTAACTTTGCTGCAAGTCTAACATTTTGCCCTTCTTTTCCTATTGCAAGTGATAATTGATTATCGTCTACAACTACTTTTGCAGATTTTGTTTCTTCACAAGCAACAACTTCTAAAACTTTTGCAGGGCTTAATGATGCAGCTATAAATTCTTCTGGATTTTTGCTCCATTTTATTATATCTATTTTTTCACCTTTAAGTTCGTTAACTATATTTTGAACTCTTGTGCCTTTTGGTCCAACACAAGCTCCCATTGGATCTACATTTTCATCATTTGAGTAAACAGCAATTTTACTTCTTGAACCAGCTTCTCTTGAAATACTCTTTATTTCAACAACACCTTCATATATTTCAGGTACTTCTAATTCAAATAGTCTTTTCACTAATCCTGGATGAGTTCTTGAAACTAAAATTTGAGCTCCCTTTGATCCATTTTTAACTTCTACAACATATAGTTTTACTTTTTCATTAAATTTATATTCTTCTCTCGGAATTTGTTCATTTGGCCCAATAGATGTTTCGATTCTTCCAAGGTTTACAAATACATTACCTTTATCTTTTCTTAAAACAGTTCCTGTTATTATGTCATATTCTAATTCTTTGTATTCTGAATATACTATGTTTCTTTCAGCTTCTCTTATTCTTTGAGTTACTACACCTTTAGCAAGCTGAGCTGCTACTCTTCCAAAATTCTTTGGAGTAACTTCTAAATCAACTATATCATCAAGATCATATCTTGGACTAACTTCTTTAGCTTCTTCTAAACTTATCTCAGTTACATCATCATATACATCTTCAACTACTACTTTTTGAGCATATACATGGATTTCTCCTGTTTCTCTATTTATGCTTACTTTAACATTTTGTGCTGATGTTGTTGGACTAGCATAATTCTTTTTGTATGCTGCAACTAAAGCATCCTCTATAGTACTAAAAATTAAATCCTCGCTAATCCCCTTATCTTTAACTATTTCTTTAAGAGCACCTATAAACTCTTGGTTCATTTTAATATCCTCCTTATTATATTTCCCCTTCTAAATTGGCTGATTTTATTTTATCTTTTGGAATTGTAATTAAATCATCAGTTTCAACTATAACTGAGTCGTCATTTACTTCCTTTAATATGCCTTTTATATTTTTTCTTCCATTTAATGATTTAGTGAACCTAACCATTATTTCTTTTCCTATTTGCTTTTTAAAGTGATCATCTGTAAATAATGTTCTATTTAATCCTGGTGATGAAACTTCTAAAAAGTATGCTTCTTTAATTGGATCCTTTTCATCCATAACATCGCTTACTCTTCTAGATAAAGCTTCACAATCAGATAAAGCTATACCACCATCTTTATCAATATATATTCTTAAATAATACTCTCCATTTTCTTTTACATACTCAATGTGATAAATTTCATAATTCAGCTCTTCAGCTATAGGTCTTACTAATTGATCAATAGTTTCTAATAATGCATCAACTTTCATATTAACCCTCCTTTACTATATTCAGTTTTTAACTTTTAAAGCTTTACTAAATCTTAACTACTCTATAAAAAAAGCAACTATTTGTAGTTGCAATTAAATAGAAAGAGCGGGCATTTATAACTCCCACTCATACTTTCTAGCTATTAGTAAATTACTTCTTTAATTATCCTATCATAATTTCCTAATTAATACAAGGGGTAGTAATTAAATTATTACGCTTCTTATATTAATTACTTGCCCCATATATATTGTTTTTATACTTAATTTAAAATAAAGATAACTGATTTGTCTCTGACATTCCTTCAAGACATCCATGATTACTTAAAGTTTCTATTACAGTTTTTGAAACTTTTGATCTTACCCTTAAATCTTCCTTAGATATAAACTCTCCTTCTTTTCTTGCCTCCACTATACTTTTTGCTGCATTATCTCCAACACCTTGAAGTGCACTTATAGGAGGTCTTATACCATCTTCTTCAATTGTAAACCTTGTTGCTTCTGAGATATATAAATCTACTTTTAAGAATTTAAGTCCTCTTGCATAAAGTTCATAAGAAAGTTCCAAGACAGTAATTAATCCCTTATCCTTTGCTGTAACTTTATTTCCAAGTTCATAAAGCTCATCTAATTTTGCTTTTATTGCTCCTGGTCCCTTACAAATAAGATCTGCATCAAAATCATCTGCTCTTACAGTAAAATATGTTGCATAATAAGCTTCTGGATAATACACCTTAAAATATGCTATCCTTACAGCCATCATTACGTAAGCAACAGCATGCCCCTTAGGGAACATGTATTTTATTCTTTTACATGACTCTATATACCAATCTGGAACATTGTTTTCCTTCATAGTTTTTTCAAATTCCTCTGTTAATCCCTTACCCTTTCTAACACTTTCCATTATAGTAAATGCCATTTTAGGAGGTACTCCAGCATACATTAAATACACCATAATGTCATCTCTTGTAGATATACAATCTTTTAGTGTAGTATATCCTTCTTTTATAAAGTACTGTGCATTATTAAGCCATACATCTGTACCATGTGAAAGACCAGATATTCTTACTAAATCAGCAAAGCTTTTCGGCTGAGTATCTACAAGCATTCCTCTAACAAATTTTGTACCAAATTCAGGAAGTCCATAACTTCCAACTTCACATCCTAGTTCATCCTTAGTTACTCCTAATGCTTCTGGTGAAGTAAATAATGAAATAACCTTTTTATCATTTAAAGGTATAGTTTTTGGATCAACTCCTGTTAAATCTTGAAGCATTCTAATCATGGTAGGATCATCGTGCCCAAGTATATCAAGCTTAAGTAATCTTCCTGATATAGAGTGATAATCAAAATGGGTTGTAGTTACATCTGATGTTGGATCATCTGCTGGACGTTGTATTGGTGTGAAATTATAAATTTCATTATCACTTGGAACAACCATAATACCACCAGGATGCTGTCCTGTTGTTCTTTTTATCCCTGTACAACCAATAGTTAACCTTTCAATTTCAGCACTCGAAGCTCTAAGTCCTCTTTCATCTAAATATTTTCTTACATATCCATATGCTGTTTTTTCAGCAACAGTACCTATTGTTCCTGCTTTAAATACGTATCCTTTACCAAACAGGACTTCTGTATACTTATGAATTTCTCCTTGGTTGTCACCTGAGAAGTTAAGATCTATATCTGGTTCCTTATCCCCTTCAAATCCCAAAAAAGTTTCAAACGGTATATCATGACCATCTTTTATATATTTAGCTCCACATTTCGGACAATCCTTATCTTCTAAATCTGCTCCTGAGCTTACAGAACCATCTAAGAAAAATTCAGAGTTTTTACAATTAGGGCAAACATAGTGTGGTGGTAACCCATTAACTTCAGTTATATTTGACATTGTTGCAACAAAAGATGATCCAACAGATCCTCTCGATCCAACTAAGTATCCGTCTGCTAAGGATTTTGCAACTAGTTTTTGTGCAATTAGATAAAGAACAGCATAACCATTGTTTATAATTGAATTTAATTCCTTATCTAATCTTTTTTGAACTATTTCAGGTAGTGGATCTCCATAAATTGAGTGCACCTTTTCCATAGTCATTTCCCTTATTTCATCATCTGCACCTTCTATTTTAGGTGGATATGTTTCATCTGGTATTGGTTTTAAAACATCTATTGAATCTGCTATTTCTCCCGGATTAATTATTACAACTTCTTTAGCCCCATCTTGACCTAAATAAGAAAACTCTCTTAACATTTCTTCTGTAGTTTTTAAATATAGTGGTGGTTGATTTTCCGAATCTGAAAAACCTTGCCCCGCCATTATTATTTTTCTAAAAACTTCATCTTGAGGATCTAAAAAGTGAACATCTCCTGTTGCTACTACTGGTTTGTTAAGCTCTTTACCTAAATTATATATCTTAGTATTCAAACTTCTAAGCTCATCTTCATCTTTTACATTTCCCTTGTTTATAAGATACTCATTATTCCCTATAGGCTGAATTTCTAAATAATCATAAAATCCCATAATTTCTTTTAGTTCTTCATCTGATTTTCCATCTAAAACAGCTCTATATACCTCTCCCGCTTCACAAGCAGAACCAATAATAAGACCATCTCTCATTTCCATAAGCTTACTTTTTCTAACTCTTGGACTCTTATGAAAATTATCTATATGCGCTTCTGATACTAATTTATATAAATTCTTCATTCCAGCTTGAGTCTTTGCAAAAATTATTATATGATATGTCTTTTCCTTTTTAATATCCATTTTTTCAAGGAATTCTTTATTTAAATCATTAAGACTATTCATATTTAATTCTTCAATCATCTTCTTAATAGATATCAAGAAAATTTCTGCTGTTGCTTTTGCATCATCAACTGCTCTATGATGATTTTCAAGTGAAACTCCAAGATGCTTAGCTACCAAGTTTAATTTAACTCTTTTTAATTCAGGATATAAAAATCTTGCAAGAGGAACCGTATCTACTATAGTTGAATTGAATTCAAGGCCTAAGTCATTACAATTTTTTTTTATAAATCCAGTATCAAAAGCTGCATTATGTGCTACTACTGCACAACCATCTATAAACTCGATAAATTTAGGTAAAACAACTTCTATAGGGTCCGCATCTTGAACTATCTCATCTGTTATTCCTGTCAGTTCTGTTATCTTATAAGGAATTCTACATTTAGGATATACAAATTCACTAAATGTATCTATTACTTCTCTTCCCTTAATCTTCACAGCTCCTATTTCTATTATCTTATCATTTTTAGCTGAAAATCCTGTAGTTTCTATATCAAATACTATAAAAGTATCATCAAAACTTTGCCCCATATCATTTAATGCTATTGGTATTCCATCATTAACTAAATATCCTTCTACTCCATATAGCACTTTAATTTTATTTTTTTTAGCTGCAATTTGTGCATCTGGAAAAGCTTGAACAACACCATGATCTGTTATTGCAATAGCTTTATGTCCCCATTTTGCTGCTCTTTCTATTATCTTAGTGGCTGATACAACACCATCCATAGCACTCATAGTAGTATGACAATGAAGCTCAACTCTTTTTTCTTCCGATCCATCCATTCTTTCTATCTTACTCATTTTTAATATATCTCTGCCCATTATTACTACTTCTCTAGCATATGTATCATAGATAGCTTCTCCTCTTACTTTACAGTATAGGCCTTTCTTAACATTATCCAATACTTCTTCAGTTTCTTGTGGCTTTAAAAAGCATTTTACAGTTATTGAACTTGTATAATCTGTAATAAAGAAAGTTAATATGGTCTTACCTGTTTTAGTTTCAACTATATCTGTTTTGAAGACTTCTCCTATAACAGCAACAACTCCTGAAGTCTCATCTATTTCCTTAATCGAAATAGCTTCTTGACTTATACCTCTACCTAAGATGCTATTTTCACTTTTAGGTTCTCTTTTAAATTCTCTTTTTTCATATGGCTTCTTAGGCTTAGAACTTTGTTTTTCTTCGCTAGGCTTAGTTGTAGACTGTGCCGAAATATTTCTACCACTGAAAATTTCTTTTAAAACTTCTTTTTCTTTTTCAAGCTTTTTAGTATAGTCATTTTCTACTTCTAGACTACTATCATACTCCAAAGTTATCTTAGATTTTATTCCAAATATACTTTCTATCTTTAATGCTATTTGTTTTGGAATATCTTTTGTATTTAGATGCTCATTTATTTTATCATATCCACTAGCTATATTTATAGTATTACCATTAACAGTCTTTTTTCCTTTAGTCAATACAGATTTAGATAAAGGAGCTTTTTTCATTACATCTTCTGTAACCTCAATCCAATGCTTTTCTACTATTTCATTTAGTGTTAAATTTGATATATCTCTATAAAATAGAACTTCTATATTTATATCAATTCCTAATGTTTTTTTAATTGCTCTTTTAACTTCATCTTCTTCTTGATTATTTAAGCCATCTTTTCCACGCAATACTACTTTTAGAAGATTACTTTTCTTTAAAAACTGAAACTTTATTATATTTATTCCTTTATCTTCTAATGATTCATTTTTATTTATTTCTTTCTTTATAAGTTTTAAAGCATCTTCACTCAAATAAATAACACCTCCTAAACAATTTATAATGCATAGTTGATAATATGTGATTTAATTTTTTTATGTTTTTTGAAGTGTTTAGTAAAATATTTATTAATATTTGCCAAATAAAATTTAACGAAATAATTGACAATGTAAAATGTCAATTAAGCATTTTTTCAACTTAATTTTTCATTATTCATTGTCAATTATTCTAATTACATATTTTCTATTTCTTTCATTAACTCTTCAATTAAATCTTCTTCTTTTACTTTTTTCACTATTATACCTTTTTTAAAGATTAAGCCTTCTCCTCTGCCACCAGCAATTCCAATATCTGCTTCTCTTGCTTCCCCTGGTCCATTAACAGCACATCCCATTACAGCAACCTTAATATTTTTATTTATACTTTCTAATTTTTTTTCAACTTCTTGTGCTATTTTTATAAGATTTATTTGAGTTCTACCACAAGTAGGACAAGATATAAATTGTAAACCACTTTCTCTTAATTTTAAAGCTTTTAAAATTTCTTTTGCAACCTTTATTTCTTCAATTGGATCACTAGTTAGAGATACTCTAACAGTATCACCTATACCTTCTGCTAAAAGCGTACCAAGACCAATGCTTGATTTTATTGTTCCTCTAAAAGGTGTTCCAGATTCCGTTACTCCTAGATGAAGAGGATAATTACAACTTTCACTCATTAATCTATAAGCTTCTATCATCATTACAACATCAGATGATTTTATTGATATAACTATATCATAAAAATCTAATTCTTCTAGTATTTTAACATGTCTTAAAGCTGATTCTACTAAACCCTTAGCTGTTGGCTTTCCATCTCTTTCTAAAATATCCTTTTCTAAAGATCCTGAATTTACACCAATTCTAATTGGTAAGTTTTTAGCCTTTGCTGCTTCCGCAACTATTTTAACTTTTTCTATACTTCCAATATTACCTGGATTTATTCTTAGCGCCGATACACCATTTTCGATAGCTGCTAAAGCTAATTTATAATCAAAATGTATATCTGCAACTACAGGAATTGGTGAATCTTTGCATATTTCCTTTAAAGCTTCTGCTGCCTTCATATCAGGAACTGCACATCTTATTATTTCACAACCTGCTTTATATAAAGTATTTATTTGTTCTAATGTAGCTTCTACATCTCTAGTATCTGTATTTGTCATTGATTGAATAGATACAGGAGCATCTCCTCCTATATAACAACTTCCAACCTTAACTTTTCTTGTTTGCTTTCTTTCCATTTTCTTTTCTCTCCTAAATTTGTATAGGGAATAATATATCTTTTATTGTAACTATAATCATAAGCCCAAAAAGTAGCATTATTCCAACGTAGTTCATTGCCCCAACTACTTTATCTGGAACTTTTCTTCTTGTAATAAGCTCTATTAATAATATTACAGTCCATCCACCATCTAGTGCTGGGAATGGTAACATATTAAACACAGCTAAATTTATACTTATGAAAGCTATAAAGTACATAAGATTCCATATACCATTTTTTGCGGCTTCACTAGACATTCTAATAATAGATACCGGTCCCCCTACATCTGTTTTAAAATTAACTTCTCCCATAATCATCATTTTTAAACTTTTATAAGTTTGACTAATTACTGATAGTGTCTCCTTGAAGCTTTGTTTAAAACTTTGCACAATACCTGGATTATCTATTCTTTCAAATCCAAAGCCTATCATGTATCTTTCCCTTCCATTTTCCTCTGTCAACTTAGGAGTAACAGTAACTTCCTTCTTCTCCCCATTTCTTTCAACTAAAAAGTTAATTGGATTATCTTTTGCAAGACTTATCCCTATAGTTAAATCATCTGCTGAAAATACTCTACTTCCATTAACCTTTAAAAATTTATCGCCTTCTTGTAACCCAGCTTCCACTGCTGGCATATTTTCAATTAAGCTATTTACCTTAGGTAAACTATATCCAAACTTATTTAAAAATACTGTAAATATAATTATAGCAAATAAGAAATTCATAGTTGCTCCTGCTATAATAACACTTATTCTTCTAAGAGGCGATTTCGAAGAAAAGCTTCTTTCATCTTGAACCTCTTCTTCTTCTCCCATCATTTTAACATATCCTCCAATAGGAAACAAACCTATTGAATATTTTGTTTCTTTTCCTTGAGTAGAAAGTATTTTAGGTCCCATTCCAATAGCAAATTCTTCAACCTTTATTCCATTAACCTTTGCCATAACAAAATGACCAAGTTCATGAACTATTATAAGTAAACTAAATCCTAATAACGCATAGATTATATACAATATATTTCTCCTCCTAATTCCATCTTGCCCTTATATATTCTCTTACTTTCTTATCTAATTCAATTACATTTTCTAAAGTAACTTCCTTTGATTTTTCTTCTTTAAAGTATTCTAAAGCTTCTTCTATTATTTCTGCAACTTGTAAAAATTTTATCTTTTCTTCTAATAGTAACGCTACTGCTTCTTCATTAGCACCATTTAAAATACATGGAGCTAACCCACCCTCTCTTCCAACTTTATAAGCTAACTTTAAACACTTAAAAGTTTCTAAGTCAGGTTTTTCAAAAGTTAGTGCTCCAATTTCATAAAAATTAAGTCTTTCTGCTATAGCATGCTTTCTTTCTTTTTTATTAATTGCATATTGTATAGGTAGCTTCATATCGGTTGATCCTAACTGAGCAATAACGCTTGCATCATTATACTCTACCATGGAATGAATTATACTTTGAGGATGAACCACTACTTCTATGTTTTCATATGAACAATTAAATAAGAAATGTGCTTCAATAACTTCAAGTCCTTTATTCATAAGTGTTGCTGAATCTATAGATATTTTTTGACCCATATTCCATTTTGGATGTTTTAACGCATCCTTTACAGTAACATTTTTTAAATATTCATTATCCTTTCCTCTAAAAGGTCCTCCTGAGGCTGTTAAAATAATTTTATTTACATCTTTTTCAGTATACCCATTTAAAGCTTGGAATATAGCACTATGTTCTGAATCTACCGGCAGTATATCTACTCCCATTTCTTTTGCTTTTTTCATTACTAATTCGCCAGCTACAACTAAAGTTTCTTTGTTAGCTAATGCTATATCTTTTTTTGCTTCAATGGCTTTTATAGTTGGTCTTAGTCCAATCATACCTACTACTGATGTTAAAACCATATCTATTTCTTCTAAAGTAGCAATTTTTTCAAGGCCTTCTATTCCTGAATATACTTCTATGTTTAAATTCTTATCTAAGCAATAATCTTTAATAGCTTTTGAACTTTTTTCATCCATCATAGCTACATACTTAGGATTAAATTCATTTATTATTTCTTTAATCTTTTCAACAGATGAATTAGCACTTACACCTATAAGCTTAATTTCATTATTTGAATTTCTTATTACATCTAAAGTTTGAGTACCTATTGAGCCTGTAGCCCCTAAAATTGAAATGTTTTTCATACTTACCTCCTAGCATTCAGTATTTAACTACTGTAAATCATATCTTTTGCAATTATACTGTAAATTGGACCTGCAATTATACCTACAAATCCAAACATTTTTACCCCTACATAAATCGACACTATAACTATTAATGGATGAATTTCTAGCTTGCTACTTAGAAATTTAGCCTCTAATATTTCTCTAACAAAGCGTTCTAACAAATATAATGAAATTAATCCAATTACTAATAAGTACCTCTTCATTATAATATTGTATATTATAATTGGCATAAAAACAATTGTTGTTCCAACAAAAGGAAGTATATCTAAAATAGCACATAAACTTCCTAAAAAAATACTATTATGTATTCCAAGTATCTTAAATCCTAAAGTTATTATAAAAGCACTTAATATTATTAATCTTACCTCTATTTTAAAAACTTCTTTTAAATTTTTTATTTTCTCCATGAAGTTACTTATAATTTCTTGAGGAAATAAGTTTTTTAGTAAATCATAAATTTTATTCTTATCAACTAATATAAAGTAATCTATTATATTGGCTAAAAAATAAGAAACAAGACTATCACCCGTCACAATTGCACCTTGCATTATCATATTACTACTAAAGAATCCACTTAATGTTTGTAACATTTTGTTTAAATCAAAATTTAAAAGTATTTTCATATTTTTTATAAATGCATCTACCTCTGACATATTATTTCTATAAAATTTATAAAATAAACTTAAAATTGTATTTCCAAAATAAAATATTATAACAAATATAAAAATATTTATTATAAGTAAACTTAAAATTGCACATATAGATTTCGGTAAATTAGTTTTTATAAAAAATTTATATACCGGCTGAGTTATTAAAATCATTATAACAACAATAATAAATGGTTGAAAATAGTTTTTTATTAATACTGTAATTAATGAAATAATAATAAATGTAATTACTAAATTTATTATTTTATTGTAAGTATCGTATAATTTCATAATAATACTCCTTATTATCTCATATATAAGTTGTACTAGAAATTATAGTTAACCAAAATATGTCACTAATTGAAAGAATCAAGGTAAATCTAGTATTTAGTAACTTATATAAAAATTTAAATAATATATGTTTTTAATCCTCATATTTTACTCAGCTTAATATACTAGCTATTTAATATATTAATAGATTTAAATTTGTAGAACACTAATTGAAACATACATACTATGATTATATTAGTCTTAATGCTAATACATACCTTACTCTTTAGTAATATAAATTTATTTTAAACATAAAAAAGGTAGGGATAACAATTCCCTACCTTTTTCAATTGATAAATCATACATATTTCAAATATTTACTCTTATATTATTTTCGCCTAAATTCCTACGATAAAAGTTAGATAATAAAAAACTACAGCTGCATTAAATAATATCGAGTCAAATCTGTCTAAAATACCACCATGACCTGGTATTAAATTACTATAATCTTTAATTCCCACATATCTTTTTACAGATGATGCAACTAAATCACCAAATTGACCCATTATTCCGCATAATGCACCTATTAAAAAGAAATGAATTATTGAAACTTCTGGAATATATTTACCAATTATTAATCCATATATTCCACATCCAATAGTGCTTCCTAAGAATCCACCTACTGAACCAGCAACAGTCTTTTTCGGACTAACCTCCGGACAAATCTTTCTTTTTCCTAAATACTTACCTGAATAATATGCAGTTGTATCAGCAATCCAAGACCCCAAGAAAATTAACCAAACTAAATACTCGCCACCAATTTTACTATTTACTATAGGTATAAAGCTAAATAGCACGCCTACATATAAAAAACCTAATAAAGTTATTGAAACATCGATAAATGTATATTTCAAATTTATAATAGGTATAATTAGTAAAATTATAGCTGCAAGAACTATAATATACATAATTTCTTCAAAGTTATTTCCTCTTAAATAAAAAATTGCTAAAAGTGCATATCCTACTATAGTCACTGGCTTGAACTTTTTTTCCTTTAATGCCTTATAAAACTCATATAAACCGCATACTGAAATAACTATTGTAAAAGCCTTAAGCCAAATTCCACCTAGTAAAATAAAGAGTATAAATGGAGCTATCATAGCTGCTCCTAAATATCTACTATTTAACTTCATTTTTCCACCTCAACTTATTATACTCCGCCATATCTCCTGTCTCTATGCTGATAATCATATATAGCTTTATGTAAATGTTCTTCTTTAAAATCTGGCCAACATACATTGGAGTACCAAAATTCTGAATAAGCACATTGCCATAATAAAAAATTACTAATTCTTTGTTCACCTGAAGGTCTTATAATTAAATCTGGATCTGGTGTATTATTAGTATATAAATACTTTTCAAATATTTCTTCATTAATATCATTTATATTTATATTTCCCTTTTTAGCATCTTCTGATACCATTTTAACTGCTCTTATTATCTCATCTCTACCACCATAATTGAAAGCTATATTTAGTACTATTCCTTTATTATCTTTAGTTATATTTATTGCTTCATTGACTTCCTTTTGAGCATCAATAGGTAACTTGTTAATATCACCCAAAACTTTAATCACAACGCTATTTCTATTTAATTCTGCTAATTCACTTCTTAAATATTCAACTAACAATTTCATAAGTGCAGAAACTTCATCATCTGGCCTTTTCCAATTTTCAGTTGAAAATGCATATAAAGTTAAGTATTTTATTCCTAATATATGAGCTTCTTTTATTACTCTTCTTATAGTTTCAACACCAGCTTTATGCCCCATAGTTCTTGGAAGCTTTCTTTGCTTAGCCCATCTTCCATTACCATCCATGATTATAGCTATATGTTTAGGTATATTTTCTTTATCTAAAACTATTTCTTCTTTATTTATTTTATTTTTATTAGTTTTAAAAATATCTAACATATTTATGTTCCCTCCACCATTACTAATATGGAAAAAAACCTGCTAAAGGCAGGTTTTAAATTGACATAATCTCTTTTTCTTTTGCCACAATTATTGTATCTACTTCTTTAACGAAAGAATCTATTATCTTTTGAACTTTTTCTTCTGAATTTTTAAGTTCATCTTCAGTTATTTCTCCATCTTTCTTTAACGCTTTAATCTTATCATTAGCTTCTCTTCTTATAGATCTTAAAGCAACTTTTGCTTCTTCACCTGTTTTCTTAACATTTTTAACAAGATTTCTTCTTGTTTCTTCTGTTAATTCCGGAACCACTAATCTGATTACGCTACCATCATTTGATGGGTTTATTCCTAAATCTGAAGTAAGTATAGCTTTTTCAATTTCTTTCATTAAACTTTTTTCCCAAGGTGAAATTACTAAAACTCTTGGTTCTGGTGCTGAAATATTAGCTACTTGATTTAATGGACATGGACTACCGTAATAATCAACTTGTATTCTGTCAAGCATTGTTGGGTTAGCTCTACCAGCTCTCATAGTTGAAAGATCAGATTTTAATACAGAAATAGTTTTTTTCATTTTTTCTTCTGCCTTTTGAATAATATCCTTAATCATAAAAACCTCCTATTTTTTAGATGAAACTAACGTTCCTATTTTCTCACCAGAAATAGCTTTCTTTATATTTCCTGGCTCCTCTAATCCAAATACTAAGATTGGAATATTGTTATCCATACATAATGAAGTTGCAGTTGAATCCATTACTTGTAAGCCTTTTTCAAGTACTTCTATATAAGTAAGTGTATCATATTTTTTAGCATCTGAATACTTATATGGATCTTTATCATATACTCCATCAACTTTTTTAGCTAAAAGTATAACATCTGCCTCAATTTCTGCTGCTCTTAAAGCTGCTGTAGTATCAGTTGAAAAATATGGATTTCCTGTTCCTGCTGCAAATATAACTACTCTACCTTTTTCTAAATGTCTCACTGCTCTTCTTCTTATAAATGGTTCAGCAATTTCTTTCATTTCTATAGCAGTTTGAACTCTTGTCATTACTCCATTTTGTTCAAGTGAATCTTGAAGCGCTAAAGCATTTATACATGTAGCAAGCATTCCCATATGATCTGCTTGTGATCTATCCATTCCTTCTCCGCTTCTTCCTCTCCAGATGTTTCCTCCACCTACTACTAATCCTACTTCTATTCCCATGTCTACTAAATCTTTAACTTCTAATGTAATTCTTTTTATTATATCAAAATCAAATCCAAATCCATTTACCCCTGCTAAAGCTTCTCCTGAAACCTTAAGAATTACTCTCTTATATTGACATTTATCCATTCTTAGTACCTCCATATATTATTTGGTTACTTCCTAAAAAAAGAGAACACATATGTGTCCTCCTTTGTATTACTTAGTCATCTTAGCTACTTCTTCTGCGAAGTTATCTTCTGCTTTTTCGATACCTTCTCCTCTTTCGAATCTTACGAACTTATTGATAGTTATAGGAGAACCAACTTCCTTTGATTTTTCTTGAAGGTATTTGCTTATGCTCTTATCGCCATCTTTAACCCATGCTTGATCTAAAAGACAAACTTCTTTATAGTATTTTTGAATTCTTCCCATTACCATTTTTTCAACTATGTTTTCTGGTTTTCCTTCATTTAAAGCTTGAACTCTGTAGATTTCTTTTTCTTTTTCTAAAGATTCTTGATCTACATCTTCTCTGCTTAAGAATGTTGGGTTAGCAGCAGCAACTTGCATACAAACGTCTTTTGCTACTTCTGTTAAAACAGCAGTATTATCAGCATCACATCCTAATTCAACAACAACACCGATTCTTCCACCACCGTGGATGTAACTTTCAACTACACCATTTGCTACAGCAAACTTGTTGAATCTTCTTACAGTCATGTTTTCACCTAACTTAGCTATTAAAGCAGTAAGTGCTTCTGAAACTGTATTTTCAGCATCATATTTTTCAGCAACAAACTCTTCTACAGTTGTAGCAGAAGTTGTAGATGCCATTTGAGCTAATCTATCTGCAAAAGTTACAAATTCTTCATTAGCAGCAACGAAGTCTGTTTCACAGTTTAATTCAACTATACCTGCTGATTTCTTATCTTCAGATATGTAAGTTTTTACTATACCTTCAGCAGCAACTCTTCCTGCTTTCTTAGCAGCAGCAGCAAGACCCTTTTCTCTTAATATTTCAATAGCTTTTTCCATATCTCCTTGAGCCTCTGTTAAAGCTTTTTTGCAGTCCATCATTCCTGCACCAGTTTTTTCTCTTAATTCTTTAACTGATTGAGCAGTTATCATAATGTAAATTCCTCCTAACTTAATGTAAACCTTATTATTTAGGTCAAAAGGTAAATGAGTTAACTCACCTACCCTTTAATTTTATTACTCAGCTAATTGTTCGCCTTGTCTTCCTTCGATTATACCATCAGCAATTTTAGCAGTTATTAATTTAACAGCTCTGATTGCATCATCGTTTCCTGGAATTACGTAATCAACTTCTTCTGGATCACAGTTAGTATCAACTATACCTACTACTGGTATTCCTAATATCTTAGCTTCTGAAATAGCATTCTTTTCTTTTCTTGGATCAACTACAAATATAGCACCTATGTTAGTAGAATCTAAGTTCTTAATTCCACCTAAGTTCTTTTCTAGCTTTTCCATTTCGCCTTTTAACTTTATAACTTCTTTCTTTGGTAAAACTTCAAATGTACCATCTTCTTCCATAGTCTTTAAAGTTTCTAATCTGTTAATTCTTGTTTTGATAGTTTTGAAGTTTGTTAACATACCACCTAACCATCTGTTATTAACGAAGTGCATGTTTGATCTTATTGCTTCTTCTTCGATAGCTTCTTGAGCTTGTTTCTTAGTTCCTACAAATAAGATATCTTTTCCTTCTGCTGCAACTTCTTTTATGAAGTTATAAGCTTCATCTACTTTTTTAACTGTCTTTTGAAGATCTATTATATATATTCCATTTCTTTCTGTGAATATATAAGGAGCCATCTTAGGGTTCCATCTTCTTGTTTGGTGTCCAAAGTGTACACCTGCTTCTAATAATTGTTTCATTGATATAACTGACATTTTGTTACCTCCTGGTTTTTTCCTCCATCACCTTCTTATAAAGTTTCCTTAAATAAGGCACCATCTTTATAAATCTGATAATGTGTGTATTTATTTACCTTAGTTAGTATAACATAAGCTAAATGTTGTAGCAACATTTTTTTCATCTAAAAATCAATAAATGTAAAATTAAATATCTTTTACATTATAAGAAAATTCAATTTATTTTTCTATTTTTTATTTTATGATTTTTCTTTCATTATTAAATATTTTTTATATACACTATTATGACTTTTTTTATAAATTCTAAAAGCGCCAAATTACAGCAAGTAACTTGACGCTTTTAGTTTATGTTAATTTATCTTTTTTAATTCATCTAATAGCTTTTCATTTAATATTTTTATATGCGTTCCCTTCATTCCAAGAGATCTTGACTCTATTACCCCTGCACTTTCGAACTTTCTAAGTGCATTAACTATAACACTTCTTGTTATACCAACTTTATCAGCTATTTTTGATGCAACTAGTAATCCTTCGTTTCCTTCTAACTCACCAAAAATATGTTCCACAGCTTCAAGCTCTGAGTATGATAAAGTTCCTATGGCTAATTGTACAACTGCTTTCTTTCTTGCTTCATCTTCTATTTCTAATTGCTTTGATCTTAGTATTTCCATACCTACTATAGTTGCACTATATTCAGCTAAAACTAAATCTTCGTCTGTAAATTCTTCACCAAATCTTGCAAGAATTAAAGTACCAAGCCTTTCTCTATTTCCAATTATAGGAACTATTGTGCTAATCTTATCTTCCATAATACAATTTCCTTGATTTTCAAAAACACATAAACCTTTATTAGCTAAATTAGCAATACTTTCATGAACATTTAATAAATTATCATTATAATCTTTTGGAAATCTCTTTTCATCTATAACCTGATTTTTCATAACATCACATTCAAAACTTTTTGAAAATGAATATCCAAGAATCTTACCTTTTCTGCTTGCCACATAGACATTACATAATAGTACTTCACTTAATAAAGAACATATGTCTTCAAATGCTACAGGATCTGTACCGGATTTTTGCAGTATCTTATTCAACATTCTTGTCTTATTTAATAATGATGACATCCCATCTTCCTCCTATAAATAAAGCCTGTTAAATTTTTTGAAAATTTAAAATTGATTAAATTTTCTTAAAACATCTTAATTACTTATTTATACTAACATAGGGAGTACTTATTTTCAACAAATTTTTTACGCTTTTCGACATTACACTTGAAAAATTGCTTATTTTAATACTTTATCAAACTGTAATTGATTTCTATTTATTAATTCTCATTATTTTCTTTATTTAAGTTAACAGTCTTGTTACAATTCGAATCAGAACATTGTGCGTAACTTCCTTTTGTTTTGCTATATTTTAGAACCATATAAGCTCCACAATCTGGGCACTTCTCCTTTAACGGCTCGTTCCAACTAACAAAATCACATTGCGGATAATTAGCACAACCAAAGAACTTCTTACCTTTTTTACTTTTCTTAGCTAATAACTTTCCTCCACATTTTGGACAAGGAGCTTCTATTTCTTCAACAATAGGTTTTGCATTTTTACATTCAGGATATCCTGGGCAAGCTAAGAAATCTCCATATCTACCATGCTTTATTACCATCATGCGACCACATTTATCACATGGAACATCACTTACCTTATCTTCTATAACAACCTTTGATACTTCTTTCTCAGCCTTATCTATTGCAATTTTTAATGGCTCAAAAAATTCTCCAACTACTTTTCTCCAATCTTCTTGACCTTCTTCTATATGATCGAGATTTCTTTCCATTTCAGCTGTAAAATCAACATCTACTATTTGCTTAAAATATTCGCTAAGCATATTATTAACTATAAAGCCAAGTTCTGTTGGAAATAATGTTTTCTTTTCTCGCTTTATATAATCCCTACTTAATATTGTAGTTATTGTAGGAACATAAGTACTCGGTCTTCCAATCCCTTTTTCTTCTAGTAATTTTACAAATGATGCTTCGCTATAACGTGCTGGTGGCTGTGTGAAGTGTTGCTTTCCTTCTATATCGACTTTATTTAATTCATCATTTTCTTCTAACTTAGGTAATGAAACATCTTCACTATCTTCTTCAGTTAAATACTCATAAAGTTTCATAAACCCTTCGAACTTTATAGTAGATCCACTTGCCCTAAACTTATAATCTCCATTTTTAATTTCTATGTTATTAGTATTCAATTCACACGAAGCCATTTGACTTGCCATAAATCTATTCCAAATCAATGAATATAATTTATATTGCTCTGAAATTAAAGAGTTCTTTGCAATTTCAGGAGTAATATCAATTATAGATGGTCTTATAGCCTCATGAGCATCTTGAATATTTTTCTTTCCCTTATATATTCTTGGAGAATTTGGTGCATAATCTTCTCCAAAGTTCGAATTAATAAACTCTAAAGCCTTTCCTTGTGCTTCATCTGAAATTCTAACTGAATCAGTTCTCATATAAGTTATTAATCCAACTGTACCATATCCTTTAACTTCTACACCTTCATATAGTACTTGAGCTATAGACATAGTTCTTTTAGTCATAAAATTTAATTTTTTTGATGCTTCTTGTTGAAGTGTACTAGTTGTAAAAGGTGGTAATGGATTTTTTACCTTTGTTCCTTTTTTAACCTTAGTAACTATAAACTTATCTTTTTTTAAGTCCTTTATTATTTCATCACTTTCTTCTTTAGTATTTATTTCAATCTTCTTACCTTTATACTGTGATAATTTTATTGGAAACTTTTTTCTATCTTTAGTTGCTATGCAATCAACACTCCAATACTCTTTAGGCTCAAAGCGATTAATTTCTTCTTCTCTATCGCATATAAGTTTTAAGGCTGCTGATTGAACTCTTCCAGCACTTAATCCCCATTTTATATTTTTCCATAATATAGGGCTAATTTCGTAACCAACTAACCTATCTAATATTCTTCGCGCTTGTTGTGCATCCACTAAATTTATATTTATTTTTCTTGCTTCCTTTATAGATGATTTTACAGCTGTTTTAGTAATTTCGTTAAATACTATTCTACATTTTTCATCTTCTGAAATATTTAAAATATTAGCTAAATGCCATGATATTGCTTCACCTTCACGGTCAGGGTCAGTTGCAAGATATATTTTATCTGCTTTCTTAGCTGCCTTTTTAAGCTTACTTAAAAGTTCGCCTTTTCCTCTTATAGTTATATATTTTGGATTAAAATTATCTTCTATATCAACGCCTAATTTACTTTTTGGCAAATCTCTTACATGTCCCATAGATGCTTCTACTATATAATTCTTACCAAGATACTTTCCTATAGTCTTAGCCTTTGCAGGTGATTCTACTATTACAAGATTTTGTCCCATACATAAAAACTCCAGTAATTTTTATGGAGTTTACACCCCCTTAAATTTATAATGATTTTGCATAATAATTGCCTGGAAGGCAAATAATTTCATTTCTATTTTGCATTTCAAATAATAACTCAAATAATACCTTTCTGTCAACATTTACAGATTCTATTATATCATCTAAGTGCTTTGGTTCATTATCTATAACCTTTAAAAGATACTCCTTATATCCATTATTTTCATTTTTTTCTTTAATATCTTTTTTTATATTAAAAAAATCATATAAATCTTCAATTCCAGTAAATGGCTTCGCTCCATCTCTTATTAATTTATTACATCCTTCGCTATTACCATTTATCACTGGTCCCGGAACTGCCATTATTTCTTTACCTATACTTAAAGCATAATCTACAGTAATAAGAGTACCACTTTTTTTAGTTGCCTCTACTACTATTACTTTATCACTTATTCCACTTATTATTCTGTTTCTTCTTGGAAAATTATATGACATAGGTGGAGTTTTAGGTAAAAATTCTGAAATTAATAAACCTTCTCTTATAACTTTCTCATATAAGAATTTATTACATTTTGGATATACTATATCTATTCCACATCCCAATATTCCTATAGTCTTACCACTATATTCTAAGGCAACCTTTTGTGCTACCGAATCTATTCCAGCTGCTAATCCACTTACAACAGTTATATTATTTTCACTTAATTCTCTTCCCATAATTTTAGCTATTTCTATTCCATATTGAGTACATTTTCTAGCTCCTATTACAGCTGCTAAACTTCCCATTAGTAATTCTAAATTCCCCTTATAAAATAGTACGTAAGGTGGTTCTTCAATATGCTTTAAAGTTTCTGGATACTCCTTTGATTTAATTGTAATGTATCCTATTCCATTACTATTTATGTAATTATTAAAATCACTAATTTTCTCTTCAGAAATATCTTTATCCTTTATCTTTTGAAATTCTCTTATTTCATTTTTCTGATTCCTTATATTGCTTTCATTTTCGTATTTTTCTAACAGTAATAATTTCTTCTCGTTAGATATACTAGTTAAAATAAACCATAATTCGTCATTTTTCATAATAACCACCTTTATTTAAATTATTTCTCCATCCACATTTTTTCTATATCCCAAAGCCTCAAAGACGTGATGTTCATATATCTTATCTGAAGCTTCTAAATCTGCAATCGTCCTAGAAACTTTTATTATTTTATCATATCCTCTCATAGTTAAATTATATCTTTCATAGCATATCTTCAATAAATTTTTTGCACCTTCTGAAATTTTAAATAAATACTCAAAATCTCTTCCTCTCACCTCTGAATTATAGCTATATTCACTATTTTTATATCTATTTTTTTGTATTTCCCTCGCTTCTAATACCTTTATTTTCATCTTATCAGAACTTAAATTATCATTTTTTCTTGATATATCCTCATACTTTAATCTAGGTACGTAATTTAATAAATCAATTCTATCTAGAAGCGCTCTTGATAATCTATTTAAATATTTTCTTCTTTCATTTTCAGAGCATATACATCTATTTTCATCTACTCCTCCTAAGTAAAGTCCACATGGACAAGGATTAAAAGCTCCAACAAGCAAGAAATTAGAAGGTAATTTATATGTTCCATTAACTCTATTAATATTAATAACTTTTTCTTCTAATGGTTCTCTTAAGACTTCTAATACATCTCTTTTAAATTCTAATATTTCATCTAGAAAAAGTACTCCATTGTGTGCTAGAGTTATTTCCCCTGCCTTCACTTCTTTTCCACCACCAACCAAAGCTATTTTAGTTATTGTGTGATGCGGATTTCTAAAAGGTCTAATTACCCTATCTTCACCTGAAAATATACCAGATGCACTATATATCTTTGCAATTTCCATTTCTTCCTTATAAGTAAGAGGTGGTAATATCGATGGTAATGCCTTTGCAAGCATTGTCTTTCCTGAACCTGGAGATCCATAAAGCAATATATTATGTTTACCCGCAGCTGCTATCTCCATTGCTCTTTTAGATGTTTTTTGCCCAATTATATCTGAAAAATCTAAATATATTTTCTTAGACTTTTTAACTTTATCTACAAAACTAAATGGTAATAAATCTTCATTATTAATAAATGAAATAACTTCTTTCAAGTTTCTAAAAGGATAAAAATTACCTATATTAAATGATCTCAATTCATTTAAATTATTTAAAGGAAAAATAAAATTATTTTTCTTATTATTTTCACCTTCAAATATTATCGGAAGTATTCCCTTTATCTCTTTTAGATCTCCTCCTAAAGAAAGTTCACCAAAAACTATAAATTCTTTTAAATTTTTGTTAATTATTTGATTTGATTTCATAAGTATACCAAGAGCTATAGGTAAATCAAGTAATGAACCTATCTTTTTGATATCTGCTGGTGCTAAATTTATAGTAATTCTTCCTAGTGGAAACTCAAAACCACTATTAACTATAGCAGACCTTACTCTTTCCTTTGATTCTTTTATGGAAGCATCAGGAAGACCTACTATAGTAAAACTTGGCATTCCTTTATTAATATCTACTTCAACATTTATAAGTATTCCATCAAGTCCATTATGTGTTGCACTTATTATTTCAATTGACATAATTATCACCTCTTAAACATTATTGACATTATAATTTAATTATTAAACATTAATTTTTTATGATTTAATATATTATTTTTGTCAATATTATAAGGTGATAATAATTTTCTATAATTATTAACTTTATTTAAATTAATGGTGGTATTTTATGAGTAAATTTAATAAATGTATTGGCTTTTATGGTGAGGATTTAGCTTCATCTTATTTAAAATCAAAGGGATATTACATATTAAATAAGAATTTTAAAAATAAATATGGTGAAATAGATTTGATATGTAGACATGATGGTTTAATAATATTCGTGGAAGTAAAAAGTAGGTACAACTATAACTATGGCTTACCATGTGAAGCTGTTACCTACTCAAAACAAAGACAAATAATTAATTTATGTAAATTTTATTTACTTACAAGAAAGCTATTTGATTACAATTGTAGATTTGATGTTGTTGAAATTTACTTTAATAAAAATAATGAATCTTATATACTAAAACACACCAAAGATGCTTTTCGAGGCTATTAATAAAATAATTATATAAGGTTCTGCATCAAAATGAATTTTGATACTAACCAATAATGAGATATTAATTTATGTGATTTTCCATAGGAGAAATTTTATTAAAACATTAAAATATTTATTTTTATGCATATATAAATAATAGATAAAAATTTCTATTTAAATATAAAGACTCCTTTTACTAAGTAAAATTAACAATTTAAAATCAAAGCATAAAAGAAGGTCGTGAAACGCGACCCCCTTTATAGAAAAGAAATTAACTTTTTCAAGGCAATAGAACTTACTGAAATTAAATAAATTAAATTTTACATTAAATAGATTTCTAAGACTGCCCTCTATATTATAAATTTGACTTAAAGTATATTTTTTAAAAATGATCTTCTATGTATTTTACATGCTCCAAATTCTTTTAAACCTTCAATATGTTTACTAGTACCATACCCTGCATTTTCCTCAAAAGCATAATGTGGATATTCCTTTGAATAATCCTTCATTAAATTATCTCTATATACCTTTGCTAATATTGATGCAGCAGCTATTGATGCTGATTTTGCATCACCTTTTATTACTGATTTATTTGGAATATTAATTCCCTTAATTAAATATCCATCTGATAAAACAAGCTCTGGTTTAATCTTCATAGATGTACAAGCTTCTAAGAATATATTATTATTACAATAAGCTATACCTTTTTCATCTATTTCATCATTTGAGCTTTCTGAAATAAAGTATGCTAAAGCTTTTTCTTTTATTATTTCTGCTAAAGCTTCTCTTTTCTTTTCTGATAATTTCTTGGAGTCATTTAACCAAAGTATAAGTTCATCTTCTATTACATTTAAATCCAATATAACTGCACAAGCTACAATAGGGCCTGCAAGCGGTCCTCTTCCAACTTCATCTACTCCAGCTATATATGTATGTTTTCCAAAGCCTTTATCAAAATTATACATTGATTTTACTCTTTGAACTTCTTTTTCTATCTTTTTCTTTTCTTTAAGTAATTTTTCACCTAGTGCTTTAACATTTTTTCGTTCATCTAAAGCTAGTTTATCAATTAAATATACAAGCTCTGCGTTATATCTTTCTTCAAGTATATTTATCTCATCTACATAATGTTTTATTTCTTTATAACTTAAAGATTTTATATCCTTATTTAATAAATCCATTAAATTACTCCTCTAGCTCTTCTATATCATTTGGACGCTCAAGTGAAATATTACCTATTTTTCCACCTCTAAACTCATCTAAAAGAATTACAGCTATTCTATTATAATCTATTTCTCCACCCTTAACTAAGCATCCTCTTTTTCTTGCTATGCTATTTAGTGTTTCTAATGGATCTTCATTTATTTCTTCAATTTTATATCTTTCCTTTAATTTGTCACCATAAAAACTTTGAAGTCTTTTTACTAAATTAAATGAAAGTTCTTCTATATCCATGATTTCATCTTTAATAGCACCTGTAAAAGCTAAATTAAGAGCTGTTTTTTCATCTTCAAACTTAGGCCATAAAACTCCAGGTGTATCTAGCATTTCTATATCCATCTTAGTTTTAATCCATTGTTTACTCTTTGTAACTCCAGGTCTATCCCCTGTTTTTGCTATATTATTTTTAGCCATCTTATTTATAAATGTAGATTTACCTACATTAGGTATCCCTACTACCATAACTCTCATTTGTATTTTCACTAAACCTTTAGCCTTTAATCTATCATGCTTTTCTTTTAATAATAAATCTAAAGTTGGTTTAATTTGATTTAATCCTTTTCCTGTTAAACAATTTACCTCTATAACTTTTACATTTTCTGAAGATAAATGGTTCATCCACATTTTTGTTACTTTTGATTCTGATAAATCACTTTTATTTAAAAGTATAACCCTTGGTTTTCCTTCACAAAGCTTATCTATATCAGGATTTGCTGAACTTCTTGGTATTCTAGCATCTCTAATTTCAATAACTGCATCTACCAGTTTTAAGTTTTCCTTTATTTCTCTTTGAGTTTTTTTCATATGTCCAGGAAACCAGTTAATTGTAGGCATATTAAAATTCCTCCTTATCTACTTACTATTTTGTATTATATCCATTTATATTTTCTTGTATATCAATAATGAAAAGTTTACTTTTTTTATAAATAAAAAGTAAAGAAAAAGGGACTTATAAAAGTCCCTTACTTAATCATTAGATAATTATCTAACGTTTAATTCTTTAACTTTAGCAGCCTTACCTACTCTATCTCTTAAGTAGAATAACTTAGCTCTTCTAACTTTACCTTTTCTTACAACTTCCATTTTATCAATGCTTGGAGAGTTAATTGGGAAAGTTCTTTCTACTCCAGTTCCGTAAGCAACTCTTCTTACAGTGAAAGTTTCTCTTAATCCACCGTTTTGCTTCTTAATAACTGTTCCTTCAAACATTTGTACTCTTTCTCTTGTACCTTCTTTAATTTTAACGTAAACTTTAACAGTATCCCCTACGTTGAAATTTGGAAGATCAGTTCTCATTTGTTCTGCTTCAATAGCTCTTATTATTTCGTTCATTGTGTAGTCCCTCCTTAAATTTATATTAGACGTTCTTAACAAACACTTGACAGAGGACCGCCCGTACTAACACAAAGCTTATTTTAACATAAGTTATGTTATATTTCAACAATTTATTTATACTTTTCTAGTATTTTTTTATCCTCTTTAGTGAGAGTTATTTTATTATATAAATCCACTCTTTTTCTTTTAGTTATTATTAGAGACTGAGCCCTTCTCCATTTCCTTATATTTTCATGATGTCCTGAAAGCAACACATCTGGAACTTTATCTCCCTCAAAGTCTTCTGGTCTTGTATATTGTGGATATTCTAATAATCCATCTGAAAAAGATTCATCTATATAACTTTCTTCTTTTCCTAAGACTCCGGTTTTTAATCTTAATATGGAATCAATCACTGGAATTGCTGCCATTTCACCACCAGTTAATATGAAATCTCCTAATGATATTTCTAAATCTATATATTTATAAACTCTTTCATCAATTCCCTCATAATGACCACATATAAATATAAGTTCATCTTCTTCTGCTAATTTCTGTGCCATCCCTTGATTAAAAGTTTTTCCTCTTGGTCCAAGAAAAATAACTTTTCCTTTATTATTTTTTTTACAATGCCTTATAGAATCCACTAATGGTTGAGGGGTCATTACCATTCCTGCCCCTCCACCATAAGGATAATCATCTACTTTTTTATGCTTATTCAATGTAAAATCTCTTATATTTATTGCATCTATTTCTACAAGATTTTTTTCTTTAGCCTTTCCTATTATACTGTGATTAAATATATCAAACATTTCAGGAAATAATGTAAGAATATTAATCTTCATCTTGCCATTCTCCTACTGGTTTTATTGTAATTTTTCTATTTTCTACATCTATATCTGTAACTATATCTAAAAGAACAGGTATTAATAACTCTTTAGGTTTTCTTATCCAATAAACATCATTATTTTTTGTTTGTATTACATCATAAACCTCCCCTAAAGATTTACCTTCTGTATCATAAACATTACATCCTATTATATCTGCAATATAATATGTATCTTCTTCTAATGGAACTGCATATTCTCTTGGAATTTCCATATATTTATTTTTATATTTTTCTGCTTCTTCTATAGAATCAATTCCTTCTATTTTAACTATCACTCTATCTTTTTGAAACTTACAACCTTGAATTTTTCTTTCTACTCCATCTATTAATACAAAGTCTAAATCATTATATCTTTTAGGATCATCAGTCAAAGCTATAACTTTTACTTCTCCCTTTAATCCATGAGTGTTTACTATTTTCCCAACTCTTAAAATATCCCTCATTTTAGCACCTCTTTTTATTAAATTATTTATTTTAATTTATCTATTTAGCTTAGTATTGTCCATATATACTAAAGTTAAAACACTAATTTAAATTTAGTATTTCTAATATTTCTAATATTTCTATAATCTTTAATAGATACATTAGAAATATTACAATAAATCTATAAACCTAAGTATTTAAATATAGTAATTGCATGTTTAAAAAGAGTTAGGATTACCCTAACTCTTTACATCAATAATTTCAACTACTACTTTTTTGTCTTCTTTCATTGCTGCTGCTTTTACAACAGTTCTAATAGCTTTTGCTATTCTTCCCTGTTTACCAATTACTTTTCCCATATCTGCAGGAGCAACCTTTAGTTCCAGAATAATTGATTGCTCTCCTTCGATTTCATTTACATGAACTTCATTTGGATTATCCACAAGGGATTTAGCTATAATTTCAATTAATTCCTTCATAAACACCTGTAATTATAGTAATTACAGAGTTCACCTCCTAAAAATTACTTATTTAATCCTGCTTGAGCAAAAAGTCTCTTAACTACATCTGTAGGTTGAGCTCCATTTTGTACCCATTTAGTAGCTTTTTCTTCATTGATTTTAACTTCAGCTGGTTCAGTTAAAGGATTGTAGTATCCTATTTCTTCGATGAATCTACCATCTCTTGGTGCTCTTGAATCAGCAACTACTATTCTATAGAAAGGAGCTTTCTTAGCACCCATTCTTCTTAATCTGATTTTTACTGCCATGTTGTTTCACCTCCTTTAAAAGTTTAGTTTATATTAACTCATAAAAGGTAATTTACCAAGGAATCCTTTTTTAGATTTCTTTTGAAATGACTTCATTTGTTTCATTTGCTTTCTCATCATATCAAAGCCCTTAATGAGTTTGTTTACTTCTTGTAATGATGTACCTGAACCTTTAGCAATTCTTTTCTTTCTTGAAGATGATCCAGCTATAAGCTTTGGATTTCTTCTTTCCTTTGGTGTCATTGAGTGAATTATAGCTTTTACTCTGCCTAATTGTTTTTCACCAGCATCAAAGTCTATATCTTTCACTTCCTTTGGAATCCCAGGCACCATTTCCATTATCTTGCTTAAAGATCCTAGTTTTTTCATTTGCTCCATTGCTGTTAAATAATCTTCATAAGTAAAATCATTTTCTAGCATTTTTGAGCTTAATTCTTGTGCTTCCTTATCGTCAAAGGCTTGCTGAGCTTTTTCTATTAATGAAAGGACATCTCCCATTCCTAATATTCTTGAAGACATTCTATCTGGATAGAAAACTTCAAAATCGCTCATTTTTTCACCCACACCAATAAACTTAATTGGTTTTTCTGTAACACTTCTAATTGATAAAGCTGCTCCACCTCTTGTGTCACCATCAAGCTTAGTTAATATAACACCAGACACATCTAATGAATTATTAAAGCTTTCAGCAACATTAACGGCATCTTGACCTGTCATTGAATCTACTACAAGTAATATTTCTTGAGGATTTACTTCTTCTTTAATAGATTTCAATTCTTCCATAAGATTTTCATCTATGTGTAGTCTACCTGCTGTATCTATTATTATTACATTATTTCCATTTTCCCTTGCATGAGCTATACCTGCTTTTGCAATATCAACAGGATTTACTTTATCACCCATTTGAAAAACTGGAATATCTATTTGCTTTCCAACTACCTCTAATTGTTTAATAGCTGCTGGTCTATATATATCACAAGCTACTAAAAGAGGTTTCTTATTTTGCTTTCTAAGTTGTAGTGCAAGTTTTCCACTCATTGTGGTTTTACCTGCCCCTTGTAAACCAACCATCATTATAACTGTTGGCCCTACGGAGTTAAAGTTTAATTTACTTTCACTACCTCCCATAAGATTAGTAAGTTCTTCGTTAACAATTTTTATAACTTGTTGAGCTGGAGTTAAGCTTTCTAAAACTTCATTTCCAACACACTTTTCACTGACGCTTGAAATAAACTTCTTAACTACTTTAAAGTTAACATCAGCTTCAAGTAACGCAAGTTTCACTTCTCTCATGGCTTCTTTTATATCTTTTTCAGTTAGCTTTCCTTTGCCCTTAAGCTTCTTAAAAGCTTCCTGCAACTTATCGGATAAACCTTCAAAAGCCACGTTAATCCCTCCTATGATCTTATAAATCTTCTAATATACTTTTATATTTATTATAATCATCTTCAGATATTGAGTATTTATTTTTTAAATCCTCTAGAAGACTTATAATTATTTTTTCTTGATTAAAACTTTTTTTAAGTAAATTAAGTTTACTTTCATAGGATAGAAATTGTTTATAGCATCTCTTTATTAAATCATGGATAGCCTGACGACTCGTGTTATTCAATTCAGCAATTTCAGCTAAGGATAAATCCTCATTATAGTAAAGCTCCATAATTTTATACTGTTTCTCTGTTAATAATGGACCATATAAATCCATTAATAATGAAATCTCAACCCTATCTTCCATTTCATCACCTTACCCACAAAAGAGATTTTAACAAAACAATTCTATACTGTCAAGTATTTTTACTTAACACCCAATAAAAATTTTGTTCAAAATTTTTAAATGTACAATTAATAATTATCAATTGACAATTATTGAAATAATTCAGCAAAGCTGAATTATAAAATTTATTTTATAGAAATTCAGATTCAACTGAATTTCTACATTAATTATCCATTATCAATTGTTAAAACAGTGCTTCTGCAAATCCTTCTGCATCGAATTCTTGAAGATCATCTATTCCTTCTCCTACACCTATATATCTAACTGGTATGTTTAAAGTGTTTTTAATAGAAATTACAACTCCACCTTTTGCTGTTCCATCTAGCTTAGTTAAGATAATTCCATCTATAGGACAAGCTTCCATAAATTGTTTTGCTTGAATCACTGCATTTTGACCTGTGGTTGCATCTAAAACTAAAAGTGTTTCTTTTGAAGCATCACTAAATTCTCTATCTATTATCCTACCTATTTTAGATAATTCGTCCATAAGATTTTTCTTATTGTGAAGTCTTCCAGCAGTATCACATATTAATAAATCTATATTTCTTGATTTAGCTGCACTTACAGCATCAAATACTACTGCTGCTGGATCAGAGCCTTCCATATGCTTTACTATGTCTACTCCTGCTCTTTCACTCCACACTTCTAATTGGTCTATAGCAGCTGCTCTAAATGTATCTGCTGCTGCAAGTAATACTTTTTTCCCTTCTTCTTTATTCTTTGCAGCAAGCTTTCCTATAGAAGTAGTCTTACCAACTCCATTAACACCTATTACAAGCAACACCTTCTTTTCAGAACTTAAATTCTCTTCCCTTTCCTCTGTTCCTTCAAGTAGTATATCTTTTATTACAGCTTTTAAAGCTGGATAAACTTCACTTGGATCATTAATTTTTTCTTTTCTAATTTTAGCTTTTAGTCTATCTATAATTTCTAATGTTGTGTCCATTCCTATATCAGACATAATTAGAATTTCTTCTAATTCCTCATATAAATCCTCATCTATAGTAATAGCTAGTTTTAATGTTTCATTAATTTTATCTGTTAGTGCATCCTTAGTCTTTGAAAGTCCTGATTTTAAATTATCAAATATTTTTCCAAATATGGCCATAGTTTACCTCCTAATTATCTTTACTTAAGTCAACAGAAACTACTTTTGAAACTCCTTTTTCTTCCATAGTTACTCCATACATAACATCACTTGCTTCCATAGTACCTTTTCTATGCGTAATAACTATAAATTGTATATTCTCAGAAAATTCCTTTAAGAACTCTGCATATCTATATACATTTGCATCATCTAAGGCAGCCTCAATTTCATCTAATATACAAAATGGTGTTGGCTTCATCTTTAAAATTGCAAATAAAAGTGCTATAGCAGAAAGAACTTTTTCTCCACCTGACATTAAATTTATATTTTGAAGCTTTTTGCCTGGTGGTTGAACATTTATTTCAATATTAGCTGTAAGTTCATCACCTTCACCTAAAATAAGCTCTGCATTTCCACCTTTAAATAAATCTTTGAATGTTTCATTAAAGTTTTTATTTAATATTTTGAAGTTTTCTCTAAATAATTCTTGCATCTTTGAAGTCATTTCATTAATAACAGTCATTAACTCATCTTTTGCTTTATTCAAATCCTCTTCTTGAGCAGACATAAACTCATACTTTTCACAGACTTCTTCATATTCTACAATTGCTGCTAAATTCACTGTTCCAAGTGCAGTAATTTTAGCTTTTAACTTAAATATATCATCCTTAACCTTTGAAAGATTTTCTATATCTAACGCAATTTCAACAGCTTCTGCTAAAGTTAAATTTAATTCCTCATTCAATCTTTTATAATGATTTTCTCTTTCACTTTCTATTTTAGCATATACTATTTCTCTTTTGCTTAATTCACCTTCTAGATTTCTTAATGTTTCTATTAATTCATTAGTTTCCCCATCTTTTATTTTTAACTTATCTTTTAAAGTTATTCTTCTTACTTCATCAGACTTAAATATATCTTCAAGCTCATTTAACCTCTTATTGATTTCATCTATTAAATTCACTTTTTCATCTATTTGATTTTTTAAATAGTTTATGTTTTTTTCCTTTTCAGTATTTTCAGCTTTAAGCTTTAATATTTTTTCTTCTTTTTCTTTTTCTTCTTTTTCTTTTCTTTTTATTTCTGATTCTTTTCCATAAACTACTTCATCTAATGTTGCTTTATTTATTTTTATTTGTATAACTTCATCTTTTATTTTATCAAAGTTTTCCTTCTTTTCAATCAATAAAGTTTGTAAGCTTTGTGACTCATTTTTATTGCTTGAATTATTTTCTTTTAATTTATCTAATAACTCTTCTTTTATCTTTATTTCTTCTCTTAATCTATTTAAAGTTTCTTTATTTAAAGATAATTCTTTCTTTGAAACCTCAAAAGAATTTTTAAGCTTTAAGCCCTCATTTTCTAATGCTTTAATTTCACTTTCAAATCTTGTTATGTCAATTGTCTTTTCATGAACTTCATCACTTTTATTTAGATTTTCTTCATCTATCACTTTTATTTCTTCTTTTATTTTATTTAAAGATTCCTGCTCTAAAGAATATCTTTCTTTGCTTTTTGATATATTTTCTTCTAGCTCTTGAAGTTCTCTTCTTCTTCCTAAAATACTTGAATTATTTTTCTTATATATGCTACCTCCAGTAAGAGCTCCTCCTGGACTGATCACTTCTCCATCTAAAGTAACTATTTTTAGTTTATAATTTCCAAGTTTAGATATTTTTAAGGCACTCTCCATATCCCTAGCTATTATTGTTTTACCTAAAGAATAGTCCATTATTTCGCTAAATTTGCTATCAAACTTAATTAAATCAGATGCTAATCCTAAGAATCCAGGAACATTTTTTATATTCTCAGAAACCATTAATCTATTACCTTTAATAATATTTAAAGGTAAAAATGTAGCTCTTCCTAAAGAATTTTTCTTTAGATAATCTATTAATAGCTTTGCAACATTTTCATCTTTTGTTATTATGTTTGAAATAGATCCACCTAGCGCTATTTCTATAGCAGTCTCATAATCTTTATTAACAGTAAATATCTCACCTAAGACCTTAGTACCTTTTCCGTAAGAAACCTGTCCATTTTCTATTCTTTCCATCAATCTCTTTACAGATAATTGATACCCTTCATAACTTTTTTCTAAGTCTTTTAATGTAGTTAACTTACCTTCTAAAATGCTAATATTTCTAGATACTTCTCTTATAAGACTTTCTTTTCTTGTTGCTGAACTGCTCAAACTAGAAAGTTTTTTCTTATTTTCTAGTATACTATTTTTTATTTCTTCTCTTATTTTTCTTGTTTCTTCAATATTTTTATTAAGACCTAAAATAGTGGCTAAGTTAATACTTATATTTCCTTCAATAGTCTTTAAAGTATTTTCTCCATTTGCTCCTAATTCTTCTTTATTTAAGATTTCTTTATTTAATAGAGATATATTATTATTTATTTCTGATGTCTTTCTTAAAAGTTCAAATTCTTCATCCTTAAAATGTTGAATCTTATTCTCTAATTCCTTAATTTCTCTATTTAAATCTTGTACTTCTTTTTCTAGTCTCTTAATATCATTTTCTCTTTGTAATTGTTCTTTTATCTTTTCTTCTAATTCCTTACCTAAAAGATTCTTTTCCTCTATAGAAATCTTCAAACTATTTTCTAAAGCTTCTACTTCTGATGAATCCCTCTTTATTACTTCCTCTAAATTTTTTATTCTTTCTTTAAATATTTCTATATTTTTTAGACTTTGATTTAATTCTTCTTTTTTAGTATAATATTCACTTTTTTCTGTATTATTTTTACTTTCTAATTCTTCTATCTTATTTTCTAATAGTAGAAGTTCTTCTTTGTCTTTATGTAATTTATTTCTTTTAGCTTCTATATCAATTTTTCTACCACTTATATCTTCACTTATTCCATTAATTTCTTCATCAATTCTTTTTATGTTATTAACTAAAACAGAAACTTCTTTAACTTTAAGCTCTTCTGCCAAAGTTTTATACATTAAAGCCTTTTCTCTCTCTATTTTTAATGGTTCTATTCTCTCTTCATAAGTTAATATTATGTCTCTTATTCTAACCAAATTATTTTCAGTATTAGATAGCTTTCTTTCTGCTTCTTCTTTTCTTGATTTAAATTTAACTATACCTGCAGCTTCTTCTAATAAAGCTCTCCTATCCTCTGCTTTACCACTTAATATAGCTTCTATTTTACCTTGTCCAATAAGCGAATATCCCTCTTTACCTATACCTGTATCCATAAACAAATTATTAATGTCTTTTAACCTACATTTTTGATTGTTTATTAAATACTCCGTTTCACCCGATCTAAATATTCTTCTTGTAACAGTTACCTCTGAATAATCCGTATCCAATGAATTGTCTGAGTTATCTAGTGTAAGTGAGACTTGAGCTAGTCCAACTGGTTTTCTATACTGAGTTCCTGCAAAGATTACATCCTCCATCTTTCCACCTCTAAGTGTTTTTACACTTTGTTCACCTAGAACCCATCTTACAGAATCAGATATATTACTTTTCCCACTACCATTTGGACCTACTACTGCTGTTACTCCTTTTTTAAACTTTAATTGGGTTTTATCTGCAAAAGATTTAAAACCTCTTATTTCTAGGGATTTTAAAAACATAGATACACTCCTTACCTATATCAATGATACTAATAAACTCATTGAAAACATGATAGCTAAAATTATAGTAATTACATATATCATTTTTTGTCTTGTTTGCTTCTTCATAATTACCACTCCTATTCTTATTTAAGTTTATAGTAAAGATAGTAAAATATCAATAATAAGGTAGGCAAAATCTTGCCTACCTTATATACTAACCTTTTCTATTCTTTTTAGTACGATAACATTAACATTTCCTCTGTCTATTTTATCTTTGGTAGCTACTAGTATTTTTCCTTTATGATTGTTTTTTAAGTTATTAAAATATACTTTCTTATTTGCATACAGCTTACTTAAATCCTTTGAGTTTATTTCAATAATTATATCTTCATTTTCATTTATAGCAGATCTTATTTTATCACAAATTAAACTTCCTTCTACCAATTCTCTAAATGATGGATGGAATGGTCCATCTATTATATCTTTTCCCCAAGTTATACTTTCAGTTGGCTGAAGTCCTATTCTAATTATATTAACATTTGCATCTTTATATAGCTTATATAACTCTTTAGATATGTCAACTGCTTCCTCTAAGGAATAAGGCTTGTATTCACCTCTTTCATACATATCAGCCATAGGTGTGTCTTTAATTACTAATGAAGGATATATCCTACATATATCCGGTTTCATTTTTATAGACTTCTTCACCGTTTCTATATCTTTTTCAAAAGTATCTCCTGGAAGTCCTGGCATTATTTGATGTCCTAATGTAATACCATATTCTTTTATAAGTTTAGAAGCTTTTTCTACCTCTTCTGCACTATGACCTCTTCCTGATAATCTTAGCACTTCATCATCTAAAGATTGTACTCCAAGCTCAATTATATCTACCTTATAATCTTTTAAATAATCTAATATGTATTTATTTATTGCATCAGGTCTTGTAGACATTCTAATTTTATCTATATACCCTTTTTCTTTATATTCTTTTGCAACCGCTAGCAATTCTTTTTGTTTATTTACATTTATCGCTGTAAAAGTTCCTCCAAAAAATGATATTTCAACAGTTGAATTTTTATGATCTATAGTCTTAAGGTATTCATCTACAGTTTCTCTTACATCTCTTTCCGTAACTTCTTCCTGAACAACTTTTGCTATTCTATCTTGATTACAAAATACACATTGATGCGGACAACCTTGATGAGATATAAATATTGGTATTATATAATGTCTTTTACTCATTTAATTCCTCCAAATTTCTTAAGGCCTCTTTAGCTGCATTTTGCTCTGATTCTTTTTTACTATATCCTTCACCTTTTCCAAGCTCTCTATCTTCTATTAAAACTGATGTAAAGAACTTCCTTCTGTGCGGAGGACCTTCATACTTAAGTAATTCATATATTATTGATACTTCACCCGATTTTTGCATTTCTTCTTGAAGCTTAGTTTTATAATCTAAAACAATATCATTATTTATTGCTTTATCTATTATTTCTTTGAAATGACCTATTATATAATCCTTAACAAATTCAAGCCCTTTATCCAGGTAAATTCCTGCAAGTAAAGCCTCTACTGCGTCAGCTATTATAGAAACCCTTTCTCTTCCTCCTGTTAACTCCTCACCCCTACTTATTCTAATAAAATATCCTAAATTTAATTTTTTACCAATTTCATAAAGTGAGTTTTCACAAACTATAAGACTCCTTATCTTTGTTAATTCACCTTCGCTCTTGTTTTTATAATTTAAGAAAAGATATTCAGTGATACATAACTGTAATATAGAATCTCCTAAAAATTCAAATCTTTCGTTATACTCTTGATCCTTGTGTTGATTTGCATAAGAGCTATGAGTTAATGCAGTTTTTAAAAGCTTAGGCTCATTAAATGTTAACCCTATACTATCCTCAACTTCTTTTATATTAAACTTCGCCATTTTGTACACCCCTTGAAGTTTATTCTTCAATTTGCTTTTTAAGACACTCTTTATTAATAGAGCAAATTCAAGAATAAACCAAATTCTACCGTAAATTTTAAATATAAAATCCCGCATTAAAGCGGGATTATATTATTCTTCAACATGATTCTTTAAATACTTAACTACATCTCCAACAGTTTTAAAGTTTTCTGCTTCTTCATCTGGGATTTCAGTATCTAACTCATCTTCTAAAGCCATCATAAGTTCAACTAAATCTAATGAATCTGCATTTAAATCGTCAACGAATGAAGAATCCATTGTTATATCATCTTCGTTAATGCTTAATTTTTCAGCTATTATTTCTTTAACTTTCTCAAACATTTAATTCACCTCCTACATATATCATTTAGATAATATTATATATTATTTATCTAGTCAATATACATATTGGAATAAATTATATATTATTTTGAAGTTCTTCTTTTATTTTTTCTAATACACCATTGTCATAAAAAGTTTTGGTTTGTCTTATAGCATTTTTAAATGCCTTGCCATCTGAACTTCCATGAGCTTTAATACAAATACCTTCCACGCCTAAAAATGGTGCTCCACCATATTCCTTATAGTCAAACTTCACTTTTAATGCTTTAAATACAGGACTTAAAAGTCCAGCACCTATTTTACTAATTATACTACCTGATAAAATTTCTTCTTTTATCATTTTTAATAATGTCGATGCCACTCCTTCATACATTTTTAATAATGTATTTCCTACAAAGCCATCACAAACTAAAACATTTACATCTCCTTTGGATGTATCTCTTGGTTCTACATTCCCAATAAAATTCAAGCTATTTTCTTCTTTCAATAGCTTATGAACAGTTTTAGTTAATTCATTACCTTTTTCTTCTTCTGCCCCTATATTAACTAGACCAATTGAAGGGTTATTACTTCCTAGTACCCCTTGATAATATACTTTACCCATCTTAGCAAACTGAACTAAGTAATTAGGCTTACAATCTACATTTGCTCCAGCATCTACTATCATGAAACTACCATTTTTCCCTGGCATAATTGGAGCAAGTGCTGGTCTTTCTACACCTTTTATTCTTCCAACTATAAGTGTACACCCTGCTAAAAATGCACCTGTACTACCTGCTGATATAATAGCATCGCATTCCTTTTCTTTAACAAGTCTTAATGCTTTGCATATGCTTGAATCCTTTTTCTTTTTTAAAGCCATTACAGGATGCTCATTTGTAGAAATAACTTCTCTTGCATCAACTATATTGATTAGCTTTTCATCATATTGGTATTTCTTTAGCTCTTCTTCTATTTGCTCTTTAGGACCTGTTATGTAGTATTCTATTCCTTCGTATTCCTTTAAAGCTTGAATAACGCCTTCTATTACAGCTTTAGGTGCATTATCTCCACCCATACCATCTATAGCTATTTTCATAATACCATTTCGCCCCTTTTCTTTATATATAAAGAAAAGAAAGTCATTAGACTTTCTTTATTCTTCTACTGAAGCAACTACTTCTTTACCTTTATAGAATCCACAGTTCTTGCAAACTCTGTGAGCTAACTTCATTTCGTGACATTGTGGACACTCAACTATTCCAGGTAAGCTCGCCTTGAAAGTTTGAGCTCTTCTTGAATTTCTCTTTGCTCTATATGTTTTTCTAGCTGGATTTCCCATTACTACACCTCCTTATTTCCAAACAACTCTTGTAACTTTGCCAGTCTTAAGTCTACATCATTTGTCTCACATTGACAAGAACCTTCATTAAGATTTTTACCGCATTGGTAGCAAAGTCCCTTACAGTCATCTGTGCAAAGTCTCTTAATAGGTAAGGTTGAAATAATAACATTTTCAACTATTTTAGCAATATCTAAAGTATCGCTATCTACAAAAATAATTTCTTCATTATCTTGAAGTTCCTTATTATTTGTAAACCTTTCTTCTATATCAATATCTATTGGATAGATAAAGGCCTCTAGGCACCTTGAACAATTTAATTTCAATTTTGTTTTTATTGAAGCTTTTAAAGTCAAAACATCTTCAACAGAGATTATATTTCCAACTAAATTTACAGCTTCTGCAGCTTCTATTTTTTCTCCATCAAAATAAAGTGGAGCTAATTCATATGTTACATTGATTTCTTTTTTTCTTTTCTTTGTTGAAATTAAGTCTGAAAATTGTATAATCATATGTATTTGCTCTAGACAATGTCCTCATATCCTTTAGGATACATTATACACATTATGTGTATAGCTTGAGCAAAGCTTCATTTCACTCCTTAGATAAATATTTGCCGAATAAACACAATTTATTATATAAAGTGCATGATTAAAAGTCAAGCAATTTATTCTAAATAACCCAACTAATAATTATGCACTCTAAAAATTAATTACTTAATTAGTTCAACAGTATCTCTTGCTATAACTAATTCTTCGTTAGTTGGTATAACAAAAGCTTTTACCTTACAACCATCTTTTGATATTTCTCTTACTTTACCTCTAACATTATTTCTCTCAGTATCTACTTCTACTCCTAAGAATTCTAATCCTTTTAGAATTGATTCTCTAGTCTCTGGTCCATTTTCTCCAACACCAGCTGTAAATACTATAGCATCAACGCCACCCATTATAGCAGCATATGATCCAATTGTAGCTCTTACTTTATATTCAAATATAGCAAGTGCTAGTTTAGCTCTATGAACGCCTTCTTTGAATGCAGCATCTTCAATATCTCTAAAGTCTGAACTAATTCCTGATATTCCAAGAACACCTGATTTCTTATTTAATAAATCATTAACTTCATCAATCGATAAACCTTCTTCTTTCATTAAGAAAGTAACTATAGCTGGATCTATATTTCCACTTCTTGTTCCCATAGCTACGCCTTCAAGTGGAGTGAATCCCATTGAAGTATCTATAGATACACCATTTTTAACAGCGCATAAACTTGCACCATTTCCTAAATGACATGTAACTATCTTTAAATCCTTTATATCTTTTCCCATAACTTCTGCTACTTTTTGAGAAACATATTTATGAGAAGTACCATGGAATCCATATTTTCTTATTCCATGTTTCTTATATAAATCATATGGAAGTGCATATAAATATGCTTCTTCTGGCATTGTACCATGGAAAGCAGTATCAAATACAGCTACCATTGGTGTATTTGGCATTAATTCTTCGCAAGCTTCTATACCTATCATATTAGCTGGATTATGAAGAGGAGCTAATTTGAAGCAATCCTTAATATAATTCTTGACTTCTTCATTTATAACCACTGAATTTTTATATTTTTCTCCTCCATGAACAACTCTATGTCCAACTGCTGTTATTTCATCCATTGATGAAATAACTCCATGCTCGCTATCTATTAAAGCATCTAAAACTAATTTTATAGCTATCTTATGATCATTCATAGGTTGTTTTACTATATATTTGTCTCTTCCTTCAACCTTTTGAGTTAAAACTGATCCTTCAATTCCTATTCTTTCTACTAAACCTTGAGCTAATGATTCTTCAGTAGCCATATCTATTAATTGATATTTTAGCGATGAACTACCACAATTGATTACTAATACTTTCATTTGTTTTACTCCTTCCTAATGGATAATTATTTTTGAGCTTGTGCTTGAACAGCAGTTAATGCAACAACATTAACTATATCGTCAGAGCTACATCCTCTTGATAAATCATTTATTGGTTTTGCAAAACCTTGACACATAGGTCCAATAGCTTCTGCATTAGCAAATCTTTGAACTAATTTATATCCTATATTTCCACTTTGTAAGTCTGGGAATATTAATACATTAGCTTTACCAGCAACATTACTATTTGGAGCCTTTTGTGCTGCTACTTTACCAACTATAGCTGCATCTAATTGTAATTCTCCATCTATTAAAAGATCTGGTCTTAATTCCTTTGCAAGTTCTGTAGCTTTTCTAACTTTATCAACCATTTCATGATCTGCACTTCCCATTGTTGAGAATGAAAGCATTGCCACTCTTGGTTCTATCTTACAAAGATTTTTAGCTGTATCAGCTGTAGCTATTGCTATTGCTGCTAATTGTTCGTAATTTGGATTTGGATTAACTGCGCAATCAGAGAATAAAAGCATACCTTCTTCTCCATATGTTGATCCTGGCACCATCATTATAAAGAAACTTGAAACAACTGATACACCTGGAGCAGTTTTGATTATTTGTAACCCTGGTCTAAGTAAATCTCCTGTTGTATGTACGGCACCTGATACCATTCCATCAGCATCATCTAACTTAACCATCATAGTTCCAAAATATAATGGATCTTTTACTATTTTCTCTGCTTTTTCCAAAGTCATACCTTTGTTTTTTCTTAATTCATAAAACTCATTAATATAAGTTTGTAATCTCTCTGAATTATTCGGATCAACTATTTCTATTCCTTCTAAGTTTACTCCTAATTCTTTAGCTTTTTCATTAATTCTACTATTGTCTCCAACTAAAACTGGATAAGCTAAACCAAGTTCTTGTATTCTTTGAGCTGCTACTAAAGTTCTATCCTCATCACCTTCTGGAAGAACGATTCTTCTTTTATCAGCTTTAGCTGCATCCCATAATTTATTCATAAGTTCCATAATATTTACTCCTTTCAAAAAGACACGGACTCATCTTCACATACTAATATACTCCTAAATAACTATAATTTTCAACATAAAAATGTACGAAAGATTTAATTCTTTATATTGTAAATATTCAGAATATTATCTTTATATATAATCCATCTCTTTTAATATAAAATTATTATGCTATAATAATTTTATATTTCCCAATAAGGAGTGTATTTATGAATATAACAGGAATAATAACAGAATATAATCCCTTTCATAACGGTCATCTTTATCACTTAAATTCTGCTAAAAAAGAAACTAATTGTGATGGTGTCGTTTGTGTAATGAGTGGAAATTTTGTTCAAAGAGGTGAGCCTGCATTAATTGATAAATGGAAAAGAGCTGAAATGGCAATTTTAAATGGTGTTGACTTAGTTATTGAATTACCTACTTTTTACGCTTTATCTTCTGCTGAATTTTTTGCAAAGGGCTCTATATCTATTCTTGACTCAATTAGTGTAATTGATAATATTTTTTTTGGAAGTGAATGTGGCAATATAAGTTACTTAGAAAAAATTGCTAAAACATTAACACTTGAATCTTTTGATTTACAATCTAAAATTAAGGAAAATTTAAAATCTGGAATGACCTTTGCTAAAGCAAGGGAACTATCTTTAAAAGACATATTAAAAGATGATTCACTTGAAGAAGTCTTATCTAGTTCAAATAATATTTTAGGAATTGAATACATAAAATCTCTAATAAATTTAAATAGTTCAATTTTGCCAATTACCTTAAAAAGGGAAGGATCAAGATATAACGATAAATCATTAACTAGTACTTTTGCTTCTGCAACTAGCATTAGAGAAAACTTAAAAAAAGATTTATCTTTAGGCGAATTAGAAAAATATTTACCTAGCGCATCTTTAGATATTCTTTATTCATTAAAAGAAATTAATTATCCCTTTATATTTGAAAAAGAAATGTATCCATACATTAGGTACAAATTACTAACTAATTGTATAGACTTTAACAATCTTTTTGAAATAAAAGAAGGATTAGATAATAAATTCTTAAAGGAAATTTGTAATAGTGATTCCTATGAAGATTTAATCTTTAAAGTAAAAAGTAAAAGATATACCTATACAAAAATTTCTAGATTAATGGCTCAAATATACTTATCTTTAGATAAATATTCTCATGAAGAACTAATAAAACCAACAAACTTATATGCTAGAGTTCTTGGTTTTAATAATACAGGAAGAGCTATCTTAAAAGAAATGAAGAAAAAATCAAAAATACCAATTATAACAAAGGTCCCTAAAAATATAAATAATCCATTATTAGGTTTAGATATTCAAGCAACAAAGGCATATTCAATCTTAAATAACAAATTAAATCCCTTAAGTGATTATTTTCAATCACCTATAATAAAAGATTAATATTAAGAAGTCATAGGCATATAAATACTATATAGGAGGTTAATTTTATGTTTAGTATTTTTGTTTTATGGCTTTTTGTCTTTTTACTTATAGCATTATTATTAAAGCTTTTAAATGTAAGAAAAAATTACGTAATCTGCTTTGCAATTACCATCTTTATTATTGTATTTGTGGTAAATTTAGAAGCCAGTATGTCTGCCGCTATAAGTGGCGCAAAACTTGTTGTAACTGCAATATTACCAACGATTTTTCCCTTTAGCGTAATATGTAATTTACTAATTTATTATGATGGTATCGGACTTTATTCAAAAATACTAGGTCCATTACTTTGCAAACCATTAGGTCTTTCAAAAACTTGTTCTTTCCCATTAGCCGCAAGCTTTATATGCGGTTATCCTTTAGGAGCAAAATATTCTTCAGATATTTATGAACTTGGATATATACATAAAAGCGAGTATGAAAGGCTATTAAATATAGCTTCTAATGCAGGCCCTATTTTCATATTAGGATCAGTAGCAGCTTCTATGCTTTATAATGTAAAACTTGGATATATCTTATTAATTGCCAATTATCTTTCTATAATAATTGTAGGTTTTTTAACAAGGAAAAAATCTATAAATATCAGTTCATCTAATACTATGAATAGTTCTTATAAAGAAAATCCTTTTGGAACTAATTTAAAAAATTCCATAGAAGGAGCAATTACTACAACTATAAATGTAGGTGCTTTTGTAATAATATTTTCTGTAGTTATAAGCATAATAAAAAGCAACACTTATATAAGTACTGCTTTTGAAATCTTGGAAAACTTAGTTAAATTACCATCCGGAACTTTATACAACTTATTTTTAGGTAGTATTGAATTTACAAACGGATGTAAATTAATTTCTGCATCTAGTATATCCATGAGCCTAAAATTAAGCATGATGAGTTTTATTTTATCATTTTCAAGCTTATCAGTTATAGCTCAAGTAAGCTCTATAGTGAGCAAAAGTAATCCAAATATTAAAAAATACATTTTTTATAAATTTATTCAAGGAGTACTAAGTTTTATAATAACCTTTGTAGCAAGCAATATAATTTTGACTTCAATACCTACTTCAAACATAACTCCAAGTGAAAATTATACTATTTATACATTTTATAGACTTTTTATTCCTATATTAATATTGCTTAGTATAACACTATTAATATCAATGGTAGTAAAAAACTTTAAAAGAAGATTACATTCCTCTTAATTCAGAAATGTTTTCTTTAATTTTATCTCCTGTGCTACTTAATTTTTCATCTATATCTTTTGCTGCCATTTCAAAAGATTTTTGCATATTTTCAATTAGCATATTTCTTTTTTCTTCAATTTCTCTATCTAATTGAGCTAAAATTTCCGTTGAATATTCTCTTGAACCAATCCTAATTGCCTTAGCATCTCTTTGAGCTAGGGCAATTATTTCATTAGCTCTTATTTTTGATTCTTTAACTATATCATGATTTTCAACTTTCTGTTTCATCATTTCCATAATTTCACTTTTAGTCGATTCATATTGCTTTTGCGCATCCCCTAGTATTCTGTCTTTTTCAGTCATTACCCATTGTGCTTTTTTTAATTGATCTGGAAGATAATTTATTACTTGATCAATTACTTCTAAGCATTCCTTCTTATCTATTACACTTTTACCTGTTATAGGCACTTTGGGAGCTGTTTCTATTAACTCCTCTAAATACTCTAAAAGCTCTATAATATTAACTTCAATCTTATCCATCCCTCTTCCCCCTCGATAAAAATCTTTAAAATCTATCCATAACTTCTGTAATTAGTTCTTCTGGTACAAGACCTTTGATATTTCCACCAAACTTCGCTACTTGCTTTACTGAAGATGAACTTACATAAGAATATGCTGAAGAAGTCATCATGAATACCGTCTCTATATCTGGATCAAGTTTAGAATTCATAAGTGCCATTTGAAATTCATATTCAAAATCAGATACTGTTCTAAGACCTTTTAGTATAACTTTTGAATTATGAATTCTTGCAAAATCTACTAATAATCCTTCAAAACTTAAGACTTCTACATTATCTAAATCCTTAGTAACTTTTTTAATTAATTCCACTCTTTCTTCAATATCAAATAAACATTTTTTATCCATATTTACTAGCACAGCAACTATAAGCTTATCATAAATTTTAGCTCCCCTAGAGATTATATCTAAGTGGCCATTAGTAATAGGATCAAAACTTCCTGGATAAACTGCTATATTCATATCTCTCACCTTTTAAATTACTCCTCATATTTATAAAAGCATACTGTTGTATTACCGTACTTTCTGCTTTGTAATAACTTTATATCCTTATATCCATCGTATATTTCTTCTATAGAATCTATTTTAGTGACTATTATTCCATTTTCTTTTAGCATATTATTTTCTTTTATTATTTTAATTGCTTCTGGAATCATTTCCTTACAATAAGGCGGGTCTATAAATATAATATCAAAAATTTTCCCCTTTTTATTTAACATTTTCAAAGCATCATATGAATCCATATTTAATGGAGTACAAAAATCTTGAAATTTTAAATTCTCTATATTTTGTTTTAATAAAGGAAATGTTGTGTTGCTTTTATCAATTAAATAAACCTCTTTAGCTCCTCTACTTGCTGCTTCTAAACCAAGACTTCCTGTCCCTGCAAAAACATCTACAGCAACTGCATCTGGTATGTATCCTTGAATTATACTAAACATAGCTTCTTTTACTCTATCTAAAGTTGGTCTAGTTTCCATAGTTGCAGGAGGTATTAATTTTCTTCCTCTTGCTTTCCCTGCTATTATTCTCATTTAGTTTCCTCCTTAGGTACTATCATTTCAATTTTAACATAATATTTCTCTATATACAATTTTTTTAATTAAAACAAATATATCGACTATATCTTTCAATTGAATTAGATATTTCATTACATAATTTTACATGTTCTATTTGCTGAGAGTTAATTAAATTATTAGCTTCGTATCTTGCACATTTCAGTATATCAATATCTTCATAAATATCAGCAAGCACAAGACCTATATCTCCACTTTGTCTAAGACCAAACATTTCTCCTGCACCTCTTAACTTAAGGTCTTGTTCTGATATATAAAAACCATCAGTTGATTCTGTCATTATTTCCATTCTCTTTCTTGTTTTTTCATTCTTAGCTTTTCCAATTAAAATACAATAAGATTCATATTGTCCTCTTCCAACTCTTCCTCTTAACTGATGAAGCTGTGCTAATCCAAATCTTTCTGAATTCTCTATAATCATCATGGATGCATTAGGAACATTTACTCCTACCTCAATAACAGTAGTTGAAATAATAACTTTAATTTTATCATCTTTAAATAAATTTATAAGCTCATCTTTTTCTTTAGGCTTCATTTTACCATGAAGTATTTCTACGCTTATATTTTTAAATACACCATCTTTTAATTCTTCATAAAGCTTTTCTACTGAATTTAATTCCATTTTTTTATTTTCTTCAATTAAAGGACAAACTATATAAACTTGCCTTCCTTTTCTTATTTCATCTAAGGCTAAATCATAAGCTAACATCCTATCATTTTCCGAATAAAATCTTGTATCTATTTTCTTTCTTCCTGGAGGTAGCTTATCGATTATTGAAACATCTAAATCAGAATACATATATAAAGCTAAAGTTCTAGGAATAGGTGTTGCCGTCATAACTAAAACATCCGGTCTTCTTCCCTTATTTATAAGCTTACTTCTTTGTTCAACACCAAACCTATGTTGTTCATCGGTAATAACAAGACCTAAATTAGTAAAATCTACATCTTCTTGTATTAATGCATGTGTTCCTATAACAATTAATGGCTCTCCAGTTGATATCCTTTCTTTTATCCTTCTTTTTTCTTTTAAACTAGTACTTCCAGTTAGTAATTCAACTTCTACGTTAAAATTTTTCAAAATCTTTAACGTCTCTTCATAATGTTGATTAGCAAGTATTTCTGTAGGAACCATTAAAGAAGCTTGAAATCCATTTTTTATAACATTAAACATAGCTATTATAGCAACTATGGTTTTTCCGCTACCAACATCCCCTTGAACTAGCCTATTCATAGAATACTTACTTTTTTGATCTCTTAAAATTTCTCTAACAACTTTTGTTTGTGCATCTGTCAAATTAAAAGGTAATGATTCTTTTAATGTAGTTAACTCTTCATGCCAATAAAATGAAATTCCATCATTGCTTCTCAATTTATTTTTAAGTAATAAAAGTTTCATCGAGTAAGTAAATAGTTCTTGGAATTTCAATCTTATAATTGCTTGATCTAAATCACCTTTTCCTTTTGGAAAATGTATTTCTCTAATAGCTTTATCAAGACCTATCATCTTATATCTATCTAAAATTTCCTTCGGTAAATTATCTGTTATTATTACTTCATCTAGTATTTGATTTATAAGTTTAGTAATTATCCTATCACTTAAATCGCCCTTTAATGGATATTTAGGTATAATTTCACTTTTTTTTGCATCTCTACATCCAACCATAGGATTTATTACTTCTAATAAATTTCCTACTCTTTTAAACTTACCAACTAAATCATAAAACTCATTTAATCTATAAGAATTTTTTATGTATCTTTGATTAAACCATTTTGCAATGACTATATGTCCTTTATAATCAAACTTTATTGCAGATATTATCTTCCCAGTTTTAGTTTTAACATCTCTATCGTATCCTATTACCCTGCAAGTTAGAATTTGTTTTTCTTCACCATCTATTTCATTAAAGGCAACATCACCTTTAATAAATTCATAATCTCTTGGAAAATATAAAAGTAAATCGTATATAGTAAATATCCCACATTTATTAAGCTTTTCAGTAAGCTTTGGTCCTACTCCTTTTAGAGAAGAAATCTCCATAAATATATTCATTTGCTCACCTCAAAATTTTAATTCACTAAATATTAAAGCACAAGTTTCCACTTATGTAAATAAAGTAGTAACTTGTGCTTTTTAATTATTCTACTGACATTAAGAAGTAATAAAGAGGTTGTGCTCCTCTATAGCATTGAACATCTAAATCTTCATATTTTTCTTCTATTTTTTCTGCAAACTTTTCTGCTTCTGCTTCAGTAACATCTGAACCATATAATATTGTTATAAGTTCACTTTCTTCATCTATCATCTCTGAAAGCACTTCTTCTGCAACATCGCAATATGATGAACCAACTTTCTTTATCTTACCTTCAATTAGACCAAGCATATTTCCTTCTTTTATTTCTATTCCATCCATTTCTGTATCTCTTACTGCATAAGTCACAGACCCTGTCTTAACCATTCCCATTGCTTCTTTAAGACTTTCTATATTTTCCTCAACTTCAGCTTCTGGATTAAACATAGTTATACATGTTATTCCTTGAGGAATTGTAGTTGTTGGAATAACTTTAACATCTTTATCAGATATTTCAGCAGCTTGATTTGCTGACATTATTATATTTTTATTATTTGGTAAAACAAATATATGATCAGCATTTAATTTAGATATACATTCCATTATATCTTGAGTTGAAGGATTCATTGTTTGGCCACCTTCTATAACATAATCAACACCTAAATCTTTGAAAATATTTGTTATACCTTCTCCCATAGCAACTGCTACAAAAGCATACTTTTTCTTTTCTTGTTCTACTTCTTCAATAGCTGCTTCACCTTCAAAGTGATTTGAATCATCAACATTAGCTTCTTTATACTCTTCTTTACTTAAAAGTACTTCTCTGTGTTCTTCTCTCATATTATCTATTTTTATTTTAGATAATTCTCCTAATTTAACAGCCTTTGCTAAAACAGCACCAGGGTCATTTGTATGAATATGTACTTTTATTACATCTTCATATCCAACTACAACTTGTGAGTCTCCCATTGGTATTATTTCATCTCTAAATTTATCAGCTTTACTAGCATCTGCAAGAATTATAAATTCAGTACAATATCCAAATTTTATATCTATATCTTCTGTACCTTGAGCTCCTTGCATTTTAGCTGAAGCTGGCTTTATATCTTTTATTTCTGCTTTTATATCATCTTTTAAAGCATCATACATACCTTTAAGAATAATGTATAATCCCATTCCACCTGAATCTACAACCTTTGCCTTCTTTAAAGCTGGTAATAAATCTGGAGTTTTATCTAACATTATTTTTGCTTCTGTTACTATAACTTCCATAAGATCTACTACATCTTTAACATCTGTATCAATAGCTGCTTCTGCAGCTGCTCTAATTACAGAAAGTATAGTTCCTTCTGTTGGTCTCATAACTGCTTTATAAGCAGCATTGCTACCTTCTTTAAATGCTATTGCAAGTTCTACAGTGTCTACTTCAGTCTTTCCTTCTAAGCCCTTAGAAATACCTCTTAATATTTGTGAAAGAATTACTCCTGAATTTCCTCTTGCACCCATTAAAGCTCCTTTAGCAAGCTTTTTTGAAGTTTCTGCAATTGATTCAGAATTTAATCCCTCTATTTCTTTAACCGCAGCTTTAAATGTAGCTGACATGTTTGTTCCTGTATCTCCATCTGGAACAGGGAATACATTTAAAGCATTAACATATTCACTTTCCTCTAACAATCTATTGCTAGCATTAACAACCATGTTATAAAAGTCATGGCCATTTATTTTCTGATATTTCATCTTTTTACCTCCTAGACTCTAACTGCTTGAACATTTACTGTAACAGATGAAACTTTTAATCCAGTAAAGTTTTCCACACTATAACGTACCTTTTGTATTATGTTATTTGCTATTACAGAAATCTTTGTTCCATACTCAACCATAACATATAATTCTATTACTAATTTATCTTCATTAAACTTTAGCTTAACACCCTTGCTTAAATTTTCTATTCTCATTAATTCCCATAAGCCTTCAGTGGCATTCTTAGAAACCATACCAACAACTCCATAGCACTCCATAGTTGAAAGACCAACAATTTTTGCAAGTACCTCTTCAGAGTAATGTATATTTCCAAGTTCGTTTGAATATCCTACCATATAGAATCCTCCTTATAAATATCCTTATACTATATTTTATATTACTTACATTTATTATTCAAGTAAATATTACATAGCTTAGTATATGGAGATATCCTTAGATATATAATTTTTTTTAATTTAAAAGTTTTTTCATTTTTTTCTCAATTTCTCTTGCTTTTTTGACACCTACTATGTTAAAATTTAATCTGTCCTATTGAAGAGAAATTATCTTCACAAATAAGGAGGTGTTTTCAAGTGGCAAGAAGATGCGAAGTTTGTAATAAAGGGGTTGTATCTGGAACTCAATACTCCCACTCACATCGTCAATCAAAGAGAACTTGGGCTCCTAACATAAAGAGAGTAAAGGCTTTAGTTAACGGAACACCAAAGACAGTTCATGTATGTACAAGATGCCTTAGATCTGGTAAGGTTCAAAGAGCAATATAAGTTCAAATAGAAAATGCAATTGAATTAACAATTGCATTTTTTATTTTATATTTTTTTAATTTTTAAAGAATCTCTTCCTTAATAGTCATACACTCTTCATATGTATTTTATTTTTTTCTTTTAAAAAATCTTATAAAATTTGAAATAAACCTTGGTAATTTTATAGCTATTATCTTCATAAATTCTCCCTCCAATAAAAAATCACTCATCTCTTTATATACATTGTATGCAAATAAATAAAATGAGTGATTACTTTTTTAAATTTAATCTTTTGTATAGAGAACCATTAAAATTCCACTATCAAATGTTATTTTTATATCATTACCTATAAATTCATTAGACGTTGTTAATCCATCGCCTAAATATAAATCATAATTTATAAGATCATATTTTGATCCACATATATTAAGCTTTTTTACGCATTCGCAATAAGCATGAAAAGATATTGTGTCACCTTTATTTCCTTTTAATATCATACTTTTATCAGTTAAAAAAATTATATTATTATCATCGATTATTTTTAAGATTATAGACATTTTTAGAGCTTTTAACATAAGACCTAAATTACTTAAGGAGTGATCGTACCTTGTCCCTGTACCTCCTAGTAATACTATTTCTTTTGCTCCCTTTTCAACTGCTAAATTAAAAGCAATTTCCGTATCAGTAAAGTCTTTTTCCTTTTTATATTTAATTTTTTCACATCCTGAAACTTCCATAGCTTTTATTATATCTTTATCAGCTGAATCAAAATCACCTAATATGTAATTAGGAAATATATTATAATTGTATAGCACCTCACACCCTTTATCTGCACCTATTATTAAATTTGAATTTTTTATTTCATTTAACAATAGCTGTTTTGACGGTGCTTTCCCTCCTGATACTATTATGGCTTTCATTTTATTCTCCTCTTATTGCTTCAATATTTTCTTTAAGATTTCCATCTCCGAAAACAGCAGAACCAGCAACTAAAACATTAGCTCCAGCTTCAATTATAGCTTTAGCATTTGTTTTATCTACTCCTCCATCTACTTCTATTAATAAATCCTTATTTGAATCTAAGCTCATTTCCTTAACTTCTTTAATTTTATCCAAAGCATAAGGTATAAACTTTTGTCCTCCAAATCCAGGGTTAACTGACATAATTAGAACTAAATCTAATTTATTTATTATATTCTTCAAAACAAAAGTTGGAGTTCCAGGGTTTAGTGATACCCCCGCCCTTATGCCTTTTGATTTTATATATTCTATAGCTCTATCTATATGCTTTTCTGCTTCATAATGTATAGTTATTATATCTGCGCCAGCATTAACAAAATCATCTATATACCTTGATGGATTTTCTATCATTAAATGAACATCAAAAATCTTAGATGTTTTATTTCTTATTGATTTTATTACTGGTAATCCTATACTTATATTAGGCACAAAATTTCCATCCATAACATCTATATGGATAAAGTCCGCTCCTGCTTTATCTACATTAATAATTTCTTCACCTAATTTTGAAAAGTCTGCTGATAATATTGATGGTGATATTTTTACCATTTATGTTTTTCCCCCTCTAACAATTCTTCTAGTATTCTTATATAAAAATTATATCTAGTTTCGTTAATTTTATTTTCTTGTAATGCATTTTTCACTGCACATTCAGGCTCTTTATTATGAAGACATCCTCTAAACTTACAATTATGATTGTACTCCTCAAATTCAGGGAAACAATATCTAAGTTCTTCTTTGTTCATAAAGCTAATATCTATATTTGAAAAACCTGGGCTATCCACTAAATACCCATTTTCTATTTCAATAAGCTCACTATGTCTTGTAGTATGCTTTCCTCTACCTATTTTTTCTGATACAACTCCTGTTTCCATATGCGTTCTATTTATAAGAGTGTTTATAAGAGTTGATTTTCCTGCACCTGAAGGTCCACATAGTACTGTTTCATTATCACTCAATCTTTCTTTAAGCAACTCTATACCTAAACCTTTTTTAGCATTTATAAATAATACATCATAACCAATATCATTAATTTTTTTCTTAACTTCTTCTTTTTCTTCTTCACTTGCTAAATCTACTTTATTTAAACAAACTATTGCTTTAATGTTGTTATATTCACATAAAATTAAAAATCTATTTAAAAGATCAAAGTTAATGTCTGGATTCTTTATTGCAAATACTACAAAAGCTTGTGTAACATTTGCTACAGTAGGTCTTATCAATTCAGAAGATCTATCATGTATATCTTCTATTACTCCTTTTCCATTAGAAACATTTATATCTACGTTATCTCCAACCATAGGCTTCATATCCTTATGCCTAAACTTTCCTCTTGCCTTACATTCTATAACTCCTTCTTTAGTTTTAACATAGTAAAACCCACCAATTCCTTTTATTATTTTTCCTTCCATAATTCCTCCGAATAATTTAATCTTCATATTTATAATAAACAGATTTCACCAAAAAATGCAAATAAATTTTAAATAAAATAAAAATCAGCTAAAAGCTGATTTTTATTTTATTGATTATTTCCGTTATTGTTCCCATTATTAGCATTGTTATTACTATTATTAACTTCTGGTTTATCTGTATTATCAGGTTTTTCAGAGTTCTTTGCTTTAATTCTTACAGTTTCACCTTTCTTTATTTCTTTAGTAAAACTTTCAACAATATCTCCAACCCCATCAATTTCATATGATAACTCGTGTGAAAGAAGTATAGCTATTGCTTCATCTACTTTCATTCCTGACTTAAGTCCCAATCCAGCAATATTTATAACTTCATTCTCAGCTTTTTTCTCTTCATACTTTCCTACTGTTAAAGTAATTGGTGTTCCTTCTTGAACTTTAGTAATAGGCAAACTTTGTTCTAATACTATTCCATCTTGTTTTTTATCTTTAATATTCTCTTCCTTAACAGTAATATCAAGCCCCTTTAATAACTCTTTCGCTTCATTTAATGATTTGCCTTTTACATCTTTTACATCTACAAGTTTTACTTCCTGCCCTTTACTCACTGTTATTTCTATTTTAGTCTTTTTACCAATTTTAGTTCCTGCTACTGGATTTTGTTTTATAAAATACCCTTTTTCGACCTTATCATTATACTCTTCAATAATAGTATAATTAGTAAGTCCTTGATTCTTTAAAATTTGTTCTATATTTGTTACTTCATAATCTCTAAAATCCGGCATATCAACTTGTTCTTCTCCAGATGAAACTACAACTTTTATTGCCGAATCTTTTTTTACTTTCGTTCCTGCTTTTGGATCAGTTTCTAATATAGTATTTTCTGGTTTATCACTATTTTGTGTAGATTTAATTTCTATTTTTAAGCCCAATTTTTCGACTTCTTCTTTAACATCATCTATAGTCTTTCCAACGATATTTGGAACTTCAACTTCCTTGCTAGATTTATTTCCTCCAGCTAAGAAGAAGCCTACAGAACCTAAAATTATAACACCAATTATAACACCAATTGCAACTATAGCTTTTTTAACTCCGTTTTTGCTTTTCTTCTTCTTAGGTAGTTCATCCTCATCTTCATCATAATCATCATCAAAATCTTCGTCTTCATCATAATCATCTTCTTCATCATAATCATCTTCTAATTTAGAAATATGATTTGTTTTTTGATTTTGAGTATTAATTGGTGTCATAATTATAGTATGATCACTATTATCAACAACTGAAGTTCCAATAACTACGTCTGGATTTTCTTGTATTTTTTGTAAATCTTGAATAATTTCTTTCGCATTTTGGTATCTCTTTATTGGCTCTTTCTCAACCGCCTTAAGTATTAATTTATTTAAACTATCTGGAATTGCAGAATTTATATTTTTAGGTGGAATAGGTTCTTCTTGTAAATGCTTTAATGCAACTGTAACTGGTGAATCACCTTCAAAAGGTAATTTTCCTGTTACCATTTCATATAAAACTATTCCAAAAGAATAAATATCTGATCTAAAATCAATATAAGTTCCTTTTGCCTGTTCCGGTGAAAGATAATGTGCTGATCCAATAATACTTGTAGTATTAGTAATAGTTTGAGAATCTGTAGATTTTGCTATACCAAAATCAGTAACCTTTACTTCTCCAGATTCTGTAACTAATATATTTTGTGGTTTTATATCTCTATGAATAATATTGTTTCTGTGTGCACAATCTAAAGCTTTAGCTATTTGAAGTGCTATCTTTATAGCTGTATTATAACTAAGTTTTCCACTATAATAAATTAATTCTTTTAAAGTTTTTCCACTTATATATTCCATTACTATATAATCTATATCCTCTTGCGTACCTACATCTAAAACATTAACTATATTAGTATCAGATAAATTTGCAATGGCAGTTGCTTCTCTTTTGAATTTCTGAGAAATTTCTTTATTGTCTGCAAATTGCTTTTTTAATATTTTTACTGCAACAAATCTATTAAGCTTATTACATTTAGCTTTATAAACTTCAGACATTCCTCCTTCCCCTACTTTTTCAAGAAGCTCATATCTACCACCTAGTATAATTCCATTCATATTACACCTCTCCTCCAAATAACATTACAGTTATATTGTCTCTTCCACCATTAATTTTAGCTTTATCAACAAGCTTTTCACAAATATTCTGTAAGTATTTTTCTTCTATTTCAAATGATAAAACCTCTTCTATGTCTATATCATTACTTAATCCATCACTACACATAAGAAAAAATTCAAATTTACCTTTTTCTATATCAAATACATCTATATCTACCATTTCTTCTGTTCCAATTGCTCTAGTTATAACATTTTTTTGAGGATGATTTATAGCTTGTTCTTTAGAAATGCTACCACAATCTAATAATTCTTGAACCAAAGAATGATCCTTTGTTATTTTAGTAACTTTATTAAACTTAATTCCATAACAAGAACTATCTCCAACATTAGCTACTTGAATTATATCTTTAGTTATTAAACATGCAACTAAAGTAGTTCCCATACCATTATAAGTTTCATTACAATGTGCTAAGTTAAACACTTTTAAATTTGCATGTTTAATAGCCTTTCTTAATATTTCTGTATTATTAATATCTTTAAAGTTATCTCTTATGTATTTTATTAAAGATTTTGAAGCTGTTTTGCTAGCAATCTCCCCAGCATTATGTCCACCCATTCCATCTGCCACTACATAAATTTTAAAATCTTCATTCTCATAAAATTCCGTATAATCCTCATTTAAGTTTCTTAAGTTACCTACATCACTTTTTATACCAATCATTAACACCCACTCCCTCTAATTCTGAGACTTTAAGAAATTTCTCCTTAATTGGCCGCAAGCTGCATTTATGTCATTACCCATTTCTCTTCTTACCGTAACTTCAATCCCATTTTCATTTACTATCTTTTCAAATTCTTCTATAGTCTTTTTTGAAGGTCTTTTTAGAGTATTTTCTTTTATTTCATTAACAGGTATAAGATTAACATGACACTGTCTTCCTTTTAATAGTTTTGAAAGAGATTTCGCATCTTCTTTACCATCATTTATACCGGATACTAAGGAATATTCAAAAGTTATACGTCTACCTGTTTTCTCAAAGTAGTAATCACAAGCCTCTAGTATTTCCTTTATTGAATATTTATTGGCTATTGGCATTATTTCTCTTCTTTTTTCATCACTAAATGCATGTAATGATATAGCTAGTGTAATGCTATATCCTTTATCCGCTAGCTCATAAATCTTAGGCACTAAGCCACAAGTAGATAACGTTATATGTCTTTGCCCTATATTTAAACCATAATCCGCATTTACTAAATCCAAAAATTTAGTAACATTTTCATAGTTATCTAATGGCTCTCCACTCCCCATTAGTACTATATTAGATATTCTTTCTCCAATTACCTTTTGTGCTACAATAACTTCTGATAAAATCTCTCCAGCTGTTAAATTTCTTACTCTTCCCTCTAAAGTTGATGCACAGAACTTACATCCCATTCTACATCCAATTTGCGTAGAAATACATATTGAGTTACCATGTTTATACTTCATTATTACACTTTCAATGATGTTACCATCATCGAAAGCTAATAATAATTTTTGTGTACCATCTAATGTTGACTCATACTTTTCTACAACTTCTGGGATTCCTATATAAAAATTTTCTTTAAGTTTCTCTACTAAACTCTTAGGTAAATTTTTCATATCATTAAAATTCCAAATATTCTTGTATATCCAAGAAAAAACTTGTTTTGCTCTAAAAGCACTTTCTCCATTTTCCTTCATCCATAAGGAAATTTCATCTAAACTGTAATTTAAAATATTATTCATTATATCACCTATTTTATCTTCTTTATTTTGCCTATAAAGAAACCATCCATAGAATCATTTGGTAATATAGTCAAACTTCCATCTCCATTGTATATAAAGTTATTGTTGTTTCCTATATATATTTTTTCTATTTCTGCATCATTATGTTTTGATAAGAACCATTTTAGGTTTTCTTCATTTTCTTCTTTATTTAATGTGCATGTAGAATAAACAAGAGTTCCACCTGGTTTTAAATATTGCCATGCATTTTCCATTATTTCTCTTTGTATTGGAACTAAATCTTTTAATTGTTGTCTTGTTTTATTCCATTTTATTTCTGGTTTCTTTCTTATTATACCAAGTCCTGAACAAGGTACGTCTATTAATACTTTATCCCCATAGCTTATATAATCACTATTTAATTTAGTTGCATCCATAGCCTTACATACTATATTATTTAATCCTAATCTTTTTGCATTTTCTTCTATAAGAGAAAGCTTATTTTCATGTAAATCAAAAGCTAAAACTTCCCCACTATTTGCTAGTAATTCAGCAATGTGAGTTGTTTTACCACCTGGAGCAGCACAAAGATCTAGTACTTTATCTCCTTCTTTTAAATCTAATAAAGGCGCTACAAGCATTGCACTTTCATCTTGAACTGTGATAAGACCTTCTTTAAATAATTGGTTATCCTCAATACCTTTTCCACCTTTAATAGCTATCGCTTCTGGACAAGCATATCCATCTTCAATATTATATCCAATTTCCTCAAGTTTTTCATAAACTTCATCATACTCTGCTTTAAATTCATTTACTCTTACAGTAACTTTTGGTGTTTCATTTAATCCAGCCATTAATTTCATAGTTCTTTCTTCACCATATTGTTTTATAAACAATCTTATCATCCAAGGTTGGAAAGAAAATTTATAAGCAAGCTCATCTATTCTATTTCCTGGAACTACAATTTCCTTTTCATCTTTAATATAATTTCTTAAAATACCATTTACAAGCTTTGATGCTTCTAAAGAAACTTCTTTTGCTTCTTCTACTGCTTCATTACAAGCTGCATATTCAGGTATTTTATCTAAAAAGTACATTTGATAAATAGCTACTCTTAATATATTTAATACAGTTGTATCAATTAAATTAATATCTTTAACGAAGTTTCCTATTAATACATCTAAAGTTCTCTTTCTTCTTAAAGTCCCATAAACAATTTCTGTTATAAGGCCCTTATCTTTATCTTCAATATCTATGTTGTTAAGTTCATTTGAAAGAACTAAGTTTGAATATGCCCCTTCCTCTAGAACTCTTTGTATTATTTGTCTTGCAAGTTTTCTACTCTTCATCCTTCTACCTCTTAATTATCATTATATCTATTATTTATAGCTATTAGTCTTATCAACTGAGAAATAGCCATAAGAGTTGCTGCCACATATGTCATTGCAGCTGCATCTAAAACTTTTTGTGCTCCTTTTAATTCATCTCCGTATAGGAATGTTCTTGTTTTCAATATATTTAGTGCTCTTGTTGATGCATTAAATTCTACTGGAAGAGTTACTAATTGATAAATAACTGCTCCTCCAAAGAATATTATACCAACTTTAGCAAATAGGGGATTACCTAAGAATATCCCTATCATAAATAAATATATTGATAATGTGCTCCCTACATTAACAACTGGTGCTATTCTAGTTCTTAAAACTAAAGGTGCATAGTGAGTTTGATGCTGAATTGCATGCCCGCATTCATGGGCAGCTATCCCAGCTGCTGCTACAGTTGCTCCGTCATATACTTCGGGTGAAAGCCTTATTACTCTTGATGATGGATCATAATGATCTCCAAGATGCTTTCCACATCTTTCAACTCTTACATCAAAAAGTCCTGCTCCATCTAATATGCTTCTTGCAACTTCGCTTCCGGTAACACCACTTAAAGTTCTAACAGTTTTATACTTTTTATAAGCATTATCTATTTTAAACTGTGCCCAAAAAGCTATTATCATAGCTGGTATTAAAATTAAATATGTTGGGTCAAATAAAAATCCTGGGTAAAACATAAACCCATCTCCTTTTATATAGTTTAATTAATTATTATGGTTCTTAAATAACTTTTTTATTTATCTCTAGTTCATTACCATTTATATATTGTTCTATAGTTAAAGGCTTCCCATTTGGAAATTGAATCTTTTTAATTAATAATACTCCTGAACCTGTTGAAACTTTCATACCTTCTTTTGATACATTTATTATAGTACCAGGTTCTTTATTACTATTTTCGCATAATACTTCACTCTCATATATTTTCATTGATTTATCATCATAAGTAGTATGCGCAATAGGCCATGGATTAAGCCCTCTAATTAAATTATGAATATCCTTAGCAGAATTATTCCAGTTTATTCTTCCAAGTTCTTTATTTAACATTTTAGCATAAAAAGTTTCTTCACTTTGCTTTTCTGGAATAATACTTCCATTATACAGTCCATCTATAGTATTAATTAGAAGTTCTGCACCCCTATCCATTAATACATCATGTAATTCTCCAGCAGTCATATTATCAGTTATTTCAACTTCATCCTTAAGAAGCATATCTCCAGTATCTAGCCCTACATCCATTAACATCGTAGTATTTCCAGATTTCTTTTCACCTTTTATTACAGCCCAATTTAAAGGTGCTGCTCCCCTATACATTGGTAATAATGATGCATGTAGGTTTATGCATCCATACTTTGGAATGTCTAGGACTTCTTTAGTTAATATTTGACCAAAAGCTACTACAATTATAAAATCTGGCTTTAACTCTTTGAGATATTCTAAAGCTTCCGTATCTTCTTTTAACTTAACAGGTTGAAAAACCTTTATATTATTTTCTAAAGCTACTTCCTTAACTGGAGAGTAGGCCATTTTCTTTCCTCTTCCCTTTGGTTTATCTGGTTGAGTAAATACACTTTCAACTCCATAAGTTTCTATTATCTTTTTTAATGATGGTACTGCAAATTCTGGAGTTCCCATAAATACTATTTTCATGTTAATCCTCCTTTGCTACTTTAAATAATCTATAAATAGAGTTCCATTTAAGTGATCATTTTCATGAAGTATAGCTCTCGCTAAAAGTTCTGTTGCTTCTAAAACAAACTCTTCTCCTTTTTCATTTAAAGCTTTTACCTTTACATAATTTGGACGTTCAACATCTGCAACTTCTCCAGGCACACTTAAACATCCTTCTTCACCTAATTGACTTCCTGAAACTTCTAAAATTTCTGGATTTATAAATACTCTTAAACCATAATCATCATAAATATCTATAACAAATATTCTTTGAAGTATTCCAACTTGTGGTGCTGCTAAACCAACTCCATCAGCTTCATACATAGTGTCTGCCATATCTTCTATTAATTTAAGTGTTCTTGGTGTTATTTCAGTAACAACCTTACATTTCTTTCTTAATGCTTCATCGCCATTTTGTCTTATACTTCTAATTGCCATTTCTTTACCTCCTAAGTCAAATTATTGGGATTAATATCAATAGTTACTTTTACTTCATTATATACATTCTTATTTAATTGATAAAGTTTATCTTTTATTTTTTTACAAAAATCTTGAGATAAATCACCTTTAAATAATATTTGCCATCTATAATTGTCTTTTATTTTAGAAATTACACATGGAACTGGTCCTAGCATTTCTATATTTGAATATTCATCTTTAATTTTTTCCATCTCACCTTTAATTGATTTCATAAAGTTTTTAAGTGAGTTTTCATTTTTAGAAGAAGCATTCACTAATAGTATTCTACCAAAAGGAGGATAATACATCAAACCCCTTGTAGTAAATTCTTCATCATAAAACCCTTCATAATTATAGTTTTTTGCATAAATTAGACTATAATGCTCTGGATTATATGTTTGAACAATCACTTTTCCTTCTTTACTTCCTCTACCTGCCCTTCCCGCAACTTGAGTTACTATTTGAAAAGTTCTTTCTGAAGATCTATAATCTGGTATATTTATAGACATATCAGCAGCAAGTATTCCTACTAATGTTACATTTTCAAAATCTAGACCTTTTGATATCATTTGAGTTCCAATGAGAATATCTCCTTCTCCATTTTTAAATGCTTTGTATATTTCTTCATGAGAATTTTTATTTCTTGTAGTATCTACATCCATTCTTAAAACTCTAGCATCACTAAAATACTTTCTAACTTCTTCTTCAACACGTTCTGTACCTGCACCAAAATGTTTTACATACTTACTTTTACATTTGGGACAAATCTTTTGTTGCTTTTGAGCATAGCCGCAATAATGACATACTAAATATCCATTTTTATGGAATGTCATTGATATGTCACACTTAGGACATTTAAAAACATATCCACAGCTTCTACAGGATACAAAGGTAGAAAATCCTCTTCTATTTAAAAACAAAATAATTTGCTCTTTTTTATTTAATGCTTCTTTAATTTCAGTAAAAAGTTTTCTGCTAAACATAGAGACATTACCACTATTTAATTCTTCCCTCATATCTACTATATCCATTATAGGCATTGGCTTATTATCTATTCTATTATTCAATTCTACTAACTCTATTTCTCCAGTTATAGCCCTATAATATGTCTCTATAGAAGGTGTTGCTGATCCTAATATAACTTTACAATCCTTTATTTCACTTAAAAATTCAGCAACTTCTCTTGTTGCATATTTAGGATTTTGCTCTGATTTATAGGTACCTTCATGTTCTTCATCTATTATAATTATACCTAGCTTAGGAGCTGGTAAAAACAATGCGCTTCTTGCTCCTATTATAAGTTTAGCTTTTCCTTCTTTTACTCTAAACCATTCATCATAGCGCTCTCCATCAGATAATTTACTATGGAAAACTGCAACTTCTCTTCCAAATCTCCCTTTAAATCTTTCTATCATTTGTGGTGTTAAAGAAATTTCAGGAACTAAAACTATTGCACATTTTCCTTCTGCGATAGTATCACTTACAAGCTTCATATACACTTCTGTTTTCCCTGATCCAGTAACCCCTTTCAGCAAAAACATGTTCTTATCAGATTTCTCAATCTTTTCTAAAGCTTTAATTTGATCCATTGTAAGCTTTCTTTCTTTATAATCAATATACTCCTTATCATTATATCTATATACTATTTCTTCATCTACTTTTAAATATTCCTCTTTAATTAGCTTATTTATTTTATATAATGAAAGTGAATGTAAATTTACAAGCTCATTTTTATTAAATTTCCCATTATGTTCTCTTATAAAGTTTAATATATCTCCATATTTCACTTCAACTTCTTTATCATAAGGCTTATCTCCAAGTGCTATTACCATCTTATATTTATTCTTAGCACCCTTTAAGACACCTTGTGGAATAAGCAGTCTTATTGCATCTATATATTTGCATAAATAATTTTCTCTTATAAAATAAATAAGTTTTAAGTCATCATGATTTAAAAGTGGTTCTATTGAACCTATTGCTTTTATCTTCTTAATTCTAATCCCTGTTATTTCTTCTTCTTTTATAGATAATATAAATCCATCTATAATGGAATTCTTCATCCCAAAAGGTACCTTTACCCATTGGCCTACCTTTATATCACCTTTGAGCTCTTCAGGTATTTCATAAGTAAAGGGTTTATCTATATCTAAAGCATCACTATTTATAATAATTTGTGCATATATTTTCAAATTCATCACCCTTTTATTAGGTTCTATTTCCCCTTATACAAGAAGAAAGCGCATTTTAGCGCTTTCTTAATATAGTTTCAAATATTTTAGATGCAACTTCTTTTTTACTCATCTTATCTAAATATATTTCTTCTCCATCTTTTGAAATGATAATAACTTTATTATCTTCACTTCCAAATCCGGTGTCAGCACTTGTAATATCATTAGCTACTATATAATCTAAATTCTTATTTTCTAGTTTCCTTTTTGCATTTTCTAATACATTATTACTTTCTGCAGCAAATCCAACAAGAATTTGATTACTTTTCTTTTCGCCTAAGATTTTTAAGATATCATTATCTCTTACAAAGGTTAAGACCAAATCTCCCTCACCTTTTTTTATCTTTTCATTACTATAATTTTTTGCTTTATAATCTGCAACTGCTGCAGATTTAATAACTATGTCACTTTTTTCAAAATTATCTAAAATTGCATTTTTCATTTCTTCATTTGTTGTTATATTTATTACATTTATTCCATTAGGAGGATTAATATTAGTAGGTCCTGATACTAATGTAACATTAGCACCTCTACGTTTAGCTTCTTCTGCTATATAATAACCCATCTTTCCTGTAGACCTATTTGTAATAAATCTTACTGGATCTATTTTAGAATGAGTTGGCCCTGCACTAACTAAAACATTTTTACCTCTTAAATCATTAGTAAATTCTTTTTCATTTAATGCTTCCAATACTTTTTCTACAATTGTGTTTACATCTGCAAGCTTCCCTTTACCTAAGTCACCACAAGCAAGTCTTCCTGAAGCTGGTTCAATAAACTCATACCCATATTTCTTTAATTTTTCAATATTATCTTGAACTATTGGATTTTCATACATATTAGTATTCATAGCTGGAGCAAAAATAACCTTTGCTCTTGTCGCCATAATAGTCGTAGATAACATATCATCAGATATTCCATTTGCAACTTTTCCAATTATATTTGCAGTAGCTGGTGCTACTAAAAAAACATCTGCTCTTTTTGCTAGTGATATATGCTGTATTTCAAAAGCCTTAGGTTCTGCAAACATATCAGTTACAACCATATTTTGACTTAATGATTGAAATGATAAAGGAGTTACAAATTTAGTTGCAGATTCAGTCATAATAACTCTTACATCAATGTCTTTCTTTTTTAAAGCACTTATGATGTCCAAAGCTTTATAAACTGCAATTCCTCCACTTACTCCTATACATACACACTTTTTTTCATTCATAATTATTTAAATCCTTCTTTTACAGGAGTAGGTTCATATCCTACTTCACCTTCATTAACTTCATTAATAGCAATTGTTAATGGCTTCTTTGATTTTGTTGCAACCATTGGATCACTTCCATCTATTATTTGTCTTGCTCTTTTTGAAGTTACTATTACTAAAGAATATCTGTCATCCACCTTTTTAAGTAAATCCATTATTGATGGATTAATCATAGAGTTGTTCATGAATTAAGCCCTCCTTAGAATCTAAAATTGTATTTTCTTTTATTCTATCAACCCTGCATTTTTCAGCAGCTATAATTGACTCTACTTTTGAAACTGCTAAGTCCAAAGTATCATTAACTACAGCATAATTATATTTTGATACATAATTTATTTCTTTATATGCATTTTTAAATCTTGTCATTAATGATTCTTCTGTTTCGCTACCTCTTTTTATAATTCTTTGTTTTAATTCTTCCATTGATGGCGGAAGAATAAATATAAATACACCTTCACTGAAATTTTCTTTTACTTGTAATGCTCCTTGAATATCAATTTCCAATATAACATCTTTTCCTTCTTCAAGCATTTTTTCCACGTTAACTTTTGGAGTACCATAAAAGTTCCCATGTACATTAGCATATTCCAAGAACCCATTTTGAGATACCTTTTCTTCAAAAGATTCTTTTGTTAAAAAGTAATAATTTATTCCATCTACTTCTCCAGCTCTTGGTGACCTTGTGGTTGCTGAAACTGAAATATATATATTGTTGTGTTTGTCTAATAACTCCTTACAAATAGTACCCTTTCCTGCTCCTGACGGACCCGAAATAACTATCAAAACGCCCCTATTATTCTGCATTATTCATCAACCTCATCTACAGCTTCATCTTTTGCTACAAGTCTGTGAGCTACTGTTTCTGGTTGAACAGCTGATAAAATAACATGATCACTATCTGTTATTATTACAGCTCTTGTTCTTCTACCATAAGTTGCATCTATAAGCATTCCTCTATCCCTAGCTTCTTGTATTATTCTTTTTATAGGTGCTGATTCTGGACTTACAATAGCAACAAGTCTATTAGCAGAAACTATATTACCAAATCCAATATTAATTAACTTTATACCCATTACTTTCCTCCTAGTTATTCTATATTTTGCGATTGTTCTCTTATTTTTTCAATTAAGTTTTTTATGTTAATGACATAATTTGTCATATTCATATCACTAGATTTAGAAGCAATAGTATTAGCTTCTCTGTTCATTTCTTGAATTATAAAATCAAGTTTTCTTCCAATTTGCCCACCTTCTTCAAAGGCTTTTCTCATTTGACTTAAATGACTTTTTAGTCTAATGATTTCTTCATCTACTGCTGACTTATCTGCTATTATAGCTATTTCTTGTGATATTCTGCCCTCATCTATTTCTATACCATCAAGTAAATCTTTCAGTTTTAACTCTAGCTTCTTTTTATATGTACTTGGTACTGTATCTGCTATTTTATCTATTTCATAAACTAAAGATTCTATATCATTTAATTTTTGTAGAATATCTTCTTTAAGCTTCTCACCCTCAATTATTCTCATTTCATCCATCATTGATAAAGATGAATTTATAAGTGGCTTAATAGCTCCCCAAATCTCTTCTATTGAATCTTCTTCTTCAACAATTGTTATAACATCTGAAAATCTCGCTATTTGAGTAACTGTAATATCATTTTTCAAATTAAGATTTTCTTCTATTTCTTTTAAACAATTATAATAACTTTCTGCAAGTCTCAAATTCAATTTAGCTATTCCTTCTCCTCCAGAATAACTTTTTTGGTTAATAAAAACATCTACCTTTCCTCTAAAAAGCTTTGAGTTTATTAATTTTCTAATTTCTTCTTCTAAAGAAACTATGCTTTTAGGTAGCCTTACATTAACGTCCAAATATCTACTATTTACACTTTTCATTTCGACCGAAAATAAATATTTATTTCCTTCTTCACTACTAGCTCTACCAAAACTAGTCATACTTTTAACCATATATGCCTCCATAGCCTATTTTAGTATAAATTTTATGAATATATTTTTATATATAATTATAGATTAATATAAACTTTTTTAACCTTATATTATTTTAACTTCCTAAGAATATATTAATATTAATTTATATTTTACTTAACTGTCAATAATATGTTCACAAATTGTTAACATATTATTTTATATAACTCAAAAAAGAAGTAGAATTAAATCTACTTCTTTTCCGGGATTTACTAATACAAAAGAGTTACCTCTTTATAATTTATATAAATTTAAATATAAATTATCTTTATTTTATAGAAAAGCTAACTTAATTATGAATAGTATTGCAAGTACTATCATAACTGCTGATACCTTAGTTCTATCTTCTTTATCTTTACATAATAAGTTATAAATTAAATTAATAATTACATATGATAATATTCCTATAGTTAAGCCATCACCAATGCTATACGTTAAAGCCATAGTTGTTACTGTTAAGAAAGCTGGTACACCTTCAGTTATGTTATCAAACTCAATATTCTTCACAGCTCCAAGCATTAAATATCCTACATAAATTAAGGCTGGTGCAGTAGCACATGATGGTATAGCTATAAATACTGGTGAAAAGAACATTGCAAGTAAAAATAATATTCCAGTAGTTATTGATGTATATCCTGTTCTTCCACCTGCTGCAACTCCTGTTGAGCTTTCTACATATGTTGTAACAGTTGATACTCCCATTGCTGCTCCTATCGTTGTTGAAACAGCATCTACCAATAAAGCTCTACCCGCATTAGGAACATTTCCATTTTCATCTAGCATATTTGCTCTTGATGATACACCTACTAAAGTACCAACTGTATCAAAGAAATCAACGAATAAGAAAGTGCATATTACAACTATAAATCCACCTATTGTTTCTGTATTTGTTAAATGTGAAAAGTCTAATTTACCTGCTATTGGTGCTATACTTTCAAATTTAAATAATCCTTCTGGAAGATATATTCCAAGATTTGCTGCTACTTCTGGATTTATTAATGCATATCCCCATGCCAATAATGTACTTGTCAGTATTCCAAATAATATAGATCCTTTTATTTTCTTTTTATCTAAAACTGCGATTATAACAACACCAATTAAAGCAATTACAACTGTCGGTGAAAAATGACCCATTTTAACTAGTGTGGAGTCATCATTTATTACTAACCCTGCTCCAACCATTCCTATAAATGCTATAAAAATCCCTATTCCCGCAGTAACTGCGTGTTTCATTGTCATTGGTATGGCATTTACAACTGCTTCTCTAATCTTAAATAAAGATAATAATATAAATATAATTCCTTCTATAAACACTGCTGTTAAAGCCATTTCCCAAGATATTCCCATTCCTATTACAACTGAAAAAGCAAAAAATGCGTTAAGTCCCATTCCAGATGCCAGTGCAAAAGGTAAGTTTGCAAATACACCCATTAATATACATCCAATAGCTGCTGTTAAGCAAGTTGCAGTAACTAAAGCTCCTGCCGGCATTCCTGTTGCTGATAATATATTAGGATTTACCGCTATTATATAAGCCATTGTTAAGAAAGTAGTAATACCTGCCACTATTTCTCTTTTAAAATTCACATTTTGATTTGCTAATATAGGCAATAATCCTTGTGTTTTTGATGAGTTTTTCATTGCTAATCCCCCTAATATTTTTATACAACAAAAGCCGCTATGAATTTATCGAATAGATAACTCATAGCGGCTTCCGCTAAATGCTAACATAATTATATATCTAATATAATTATGTTAGCATTTACTCATAGTCAAGATATTTACGGCATCTCGGTAGAAACTTTTGACCCTTATCGTCAATATTATATGAGTTATCTTCTTTACGAATATTATTATAAATTTTAATCCAAACTTTGTCAATATGTACGCACAAATTTATTTTAAATTTAATTAAAATTCGTATTATTTTTAAATGATTCTCTTATATCAATTGATTTTTTACTGGAAAGAGCTACTATAAGCTTAATTCTTGCCTTTTGTCCTGGCATACCTTCTTCAAAGAACACTCCTAAATCCTTAAGCATCTTTCCGCCACCTTCATATCCATATGATTCATAAACTCTTCCTTCAAAACATCTCGATACAATAACTACGGGTATATTTTTATCTAAAGCTCTTTTTATTCCGTCAACCATAGTAGGTGGAACATTTCCTCTTCCTAAAGCCTCAATTACTATCCCCTTATATTCATTATCTATAAAATAATTTATATAATCTGATCCCATTCCAGCAACGCATTTTATCAGTGCAACTTTATCAATCATATTTTCTACGTGATAAACTCTATGTTTTTTTGTATTTCTATAAAATAAAACTTTATTATTATCTACTATACCTATTGGTCCGAAATTAGGTGTCTTAAAAGCATTAAGTGCCATAGAATTTGCCTTAGTTACTTCAGCTGCTGAATTTAACTCTCCATTAAAACAAACTAATACACCCCTACCTTTAGCATCCTCTGAAATTGCTGTACAAATAGAAGTTGCTAGATTAAAAGGTCCATCATAGCCAAGCTCTGAACCACTTCTCATTGCTCCAGTAACAACTATAACCTTTTCTGTATCTATAGTTAAATCTAAAAAATACGCTGTTTCTTCTAAAGTATCAGTCCCGTGAGTTAAAACTACACCATCTATATCTTCTCTATCTATTAATCCTTTTATAAATTTGCTAAGCTCTAACATATTTTGTATAGTCATATGTGGAGAAGGCTTGCTAGAAAAGCTATGAGATTCCACTTCTGCGAATTCCTCTATTCCAGTTACCATTGACATTATTTCTTCACCTGTCAAGCTTGGAACAGCGGCCTTAATTCTTTCATCAACCTTCATAGATATGGTTCCACCATTAAAAACTACTGCTACTTTTTTCATAATTTCCTCCTAAAGTTAATTATAAAATAAAAACTCTTGGTATACCCAAAAGTTTAAAAATTGTAAAAGTTGATTATTGGTAGGTCGGCGTATCCTACATCTCTTATTACTGAAATTCAGCGCATGAGGAGCCATTTCTCACCTCAATAACCATTTTATTTTAAGCCAATATACATATTATAACTTTTATATTAAAATGTTTCAACTTTTATTTCTATCTCCACCTTATTAGCTTTCCACTATATAATTTATTATTTATCTTTCCTTCGCTTATAGGATACATAGTAGACACATATATATAATCTCTCTCGTTATCTATATCTATACCTATTAGTATATTCAAATCTACTTTTTTAATTAGTTCAATATGAGTTCCATTTTCAGTTAGCTTATATAGCCCTATATAGTCTGGCTCCTCAATTATTTCTCTCATATATTCTATTAAATTACCAGCTATCTTTTTACTCAAATGTTTTCCATGTCTTTTTTTAATATGCTTTATTACCCCTGGGGATGCATAAATGGTGCCTGTAAATTTTACCCCTAAGTTTTTTGCCATTCTTTCTTTAAAATATCCAACTCTCTTATAGGTACAAAATCTGTCTTCCATATTTATCCCTCAATTCTGTTTAGTGTATATGAGCTTAAATTTTAAAACATCTCTTAATAATATATTATTCATTAAGATCGTATAAATTTACTAATATTAAAAATTGAGGGCTAAAAAGGAAGAGACTAGTCTAAAAAAGACTAGTCTTCATCCATTATAGTATTATGCAGATTAATCCGCCACTACCTTCATTTATTATCTTTTGAAGAGTTTTTTGAATCTTTACTTGAACATCATCAGGCATCTTATATAGTTTGTTTTGTAATCCTTCTTTAATTAGTACTTCTAATGGCTTACCAAACATATTACTTTGCCATAATGATGCCGGATCCTTTTCAAATTGTTCCATTAAAGATTTTACAAGCTCTTCACTTTCTTTTTCTGAGCCCATTATAGGACTTATCTCAGTTTTTATATTAGCTTTAATAAAATGTAACGATGGTGCAGATGCTTTTAATTTAACCCCAAACTTTGTTCCTTGTTTAACCATTTCAGGTTCTTCAAACTTCATTTCTGATAATTGAGGTGCAACTAAACCATATCCTGTTTCACGCACATCAATTAATGCATCTTTTACCTTATCATATTCTTTTTTAGCAAAGTTAAGATCTTTTATTAATGATAATAAATCACTTTCTGACTTAACATCTAAATCACAAATTTCACTTAATATGTTATAGAATATTCCATCTTTAGGCTTCATAGTAATTGTTGCCTTACCTTCACCCAAATTAACTGAACTCATTTCTGTCGGAGCTAGATTTTCTTCTTCCTTTAATAAATCTAATGTAGTCCTTATATCTCTAACTCTACTTATGTTTTCACACATTCCTTTAACTATACTAAAGAAATTCTTTTTTAGCCAATTCTCTGGCTCTAACCTTTCAACCCAACTTGGCATTTCAATATTAATTTCTTTAACTGGGAATTCTTTAAGTACATGTTTAAATACATCTTCTACATCATTTTCGTTCATATTAGCTACATCCATAACTTGAACTGGAACATCATATTTTTCTTCTAAGTCTTTCTTCATTGCTCTTGTTTCTGGAGCATTAACATATTTCGTATTAAGTACAACTATAAAAGGCTTATTTATTGCCTTTAATTCTTCTATTACTCTTTCCTCTGCTTCTAAGTACTCATCTCTTTCTATCCCTGTAATACTTCCATCAGTGGTTACTACAAGGCCTATTGTAGAATGATCTGTTATTACTTTTCTAGTACCTATTTCTGCTGCATCTTCAAAAGGAATTTCGTATTCATACCATGGAGTATTTACCATTTTAGCTTGGTCCCCATCCATATATCCTACTGCACCTTTTACTATATAACCAACGCAATCAACCATTCTAACCTTAAATTTTATGTCTTCATCAATAGTAATTTCTACAGCCTCATTTGGAATAAATTTTGGTTCTGTTGTATGAATGCCTTTCCCTGATCCACTTTGAGGCAGTTCATCTTTTGCTCTTTCCTTCTTATAATTATTATCAATCTTTGGTATTACCATAAGGTCCATAAATTTTTTTATAAATGTTGACTTACCTGTTCTAACCGGACCAACAACACCTACATATATGTCTCCTTGTGTTCTTTCAGCTATATCCTTGTATATATTAAAGCTGTCCACGGTGTAACCTCCTATTTATTTTTAACACTATATATATATTCGAGAGAGTAAAAAAGTATACAACTTTTTTAAAAATTTTACACTTCTTCTCAACTACATATATAATAATATATTATCTATAGCTAGAAATTATTACTAATACAAAAGGAGAAGTAAAGTTTACTTCTCCTTTTGTATTAGTATATTTCGCTTTTTCTTTCTCTTTCCATTAAATCTATAACGGCATCCTTAGGATTTTTATTTTTAAATAAAATTCTATATAAAATATCTGTTATAGGCATTTCAACATTTAGACTTTCTTTTAATTCATAAAAAGCCTTACATGCTTTAATACCCTCAACAACCATTCCAACTTCTTCAATAGCTTCCTCAGTTGTTTTTCCCTTACCTATTAAATATCCTGCCTTCCTATTTCTAGAGTGAAGACTAGTACAAGTTACTATAAGATCTCCCATACCCGTTAGTCCAAGGAACGTCTCAGGCTTTCCTCCAAGTTTCATTCCAACTCTAACTATTTCAGCCATTCCCCTTGTCATAAGAGCTGCTTTTGAGTTATCTCCATATCCAATACCATCACAAACTCCTGCTGCCAATGCAATTATATTTTTAACTGCACCACCTATTTCAACACCTACTAAATCTTCATTAGTATATACTCTGAAATTTTTATTAATAAATAAATCTTGAACTTTTTTAGCAGCCTCTAAATTTTTAGAAGAAACAACTACAGTTGTTGGAATATTGAAAGCAACCTCTTCAGCATGACTAGGTCCAGATAATATTACAACTTTATTGTTTGGTAATTCCTCTTCAATAACTTGAGATAATCTTAAATTACTTCCTTCTTCAATTCCCTTAGCTATGCTTACAATAATTACATCATCATTTATTTTACCCTTTAATGATTTTACAATTGATCTTATCACATGTGAAGGAACAGATAATACTATATAATTTGCCCCTCTTATAGCTTCATCTAGATTAATATAAGCAGTGACATTTTCAGGTATATGTAGGTCTTTAATATATTTATCATTTTTTCTATTTATATTTATATCATCAACTACATTTTTATCTCTATCGTATATGCTAACCTTATTTTCCTTTTTAGCTAACAATATTCCTAAGGCGGTACCAAAACTACCTCCTCCTAAAAAAGTCACATTACTCATGCTTATTCCTTCCTTTCCCTATATTCTATTTGAATACCTGTTCCACTGAAGTCAAAGCTTTCTCTTAATTGATTTTCAAGATATCTTTGATACGAAAAATGAGATGCACTTGAATCATTAACGAAGAATATAAACTTTGGTGGCTTTGCTGCAACTTGAGTTGCATAGTATATTTTCATTCTCTTAAGTCCTACTATTGGAGGTTCCTTCATAAGAACTGCTTTGTTTATAACTTCATTTAGTATTCCTGTAGGAATTCTCTTAGAGTAATTATCATAGCATTCCTTAGCTGTTTCTAGAACCTTATGTGTTCTTTGTCCTGTCTTAGCTGATATAAATAAGTATTTTGCATACTTTAAGAACTTAAGATTCATTTGTAGTTCTTCTTTATATCTTTGCATTGTTTTATCATCTTTTTCGATTAAATCCCACTTATTTACTATAACCATAATAGCTTTATTCATTTCATGCGCATAACCTATTATTTTTTCATCTTGTTCAGTAACACCTTCAGTGGCATCTATCATTAAAATACATACATCAGCTCTTTCAATAGCTGCATATGTTCTAATTACTGAATATCTTTCTATTTCTTCTTTAACTTTGCTCTTTCTTCTAAGGCCAGCTGTATCAACTAGGATAAACTTTCCTTGTTCAGTTTCTAACGCACTATCTATAGAATCTCTTGTTGTGCCAGGAATATCAGAAACTATTAATCTTTCTTCTCCAAGTAATCTATTTATTAAAGATGATTTTCCTACATTAGGTTTTCCTATCATAGCTATTCTTATAAATTCATCTTCTTCATCTTCTTCATTGAATTTATCAAAGTTTTCAACAACTCTATCTAGCATATCTCCAAGACCTAATGCTTGAGAAGCTGAAATAGTTACTGGGTCTCCAATACCTAAGTTATAAAATTCCCATGCATTTTCTTCTTCTTTTAAAGAATCTACTTTGTTTACTACTAAAACAACTTCTTTTTTACTTTTTCTAAGCATATTTGCTACTTCATGATCGGCAGGAGTTAGACCTTCCTTACCATCAACAACAAATATTATTACATCGGCAGTTTCTATAGCTATATTAGCTTGCCTTCTCATTTGTTTAACTATTATATCTTCTCTTTCTGGTTCTATACCACCAGTATCTATCATTGTAAAATTATAGTTAAGCCATTCTGCTTGAGCATATACTCTATCTCTAGTTACCCCTGGTGTATCTTGAACTATAGATATTCTTTGCCCAGCTAATTTATTAAATAGAGTAGATTTACCTACATTTGGTCTTCCAACTATTGCAACTATTGGTTTAGCCATTATTTTTCCTCCTCACAATTTGCATTTATTATGTCAATAAGGTCATCTCCTGTATAATCACAAACTATCACCTTAACGCCTAACGCTTTTTCTACATCCTCAATTCTTAAATCATCTAACATAATCATGTCTGCAGGTGCAAGCTCATATCCTTTTCTAAACATATTACTTGGCATAATTAAATAATCTGTTTTTATCTTTCCTTTTAATTGATCTATTATATCAGTTCCTGTTAAAAGCCCTGCTACTGTTATAGTATTACCAAAGAAGTTATTAGTAATCTTATATACATCTATTTGAATATTATGATTATGTTTCATTATAAGCTCTGCAGATTTTTTTATTTCGTCGTAAGCTAACTCACCAGTTACCATTGAAAAACTTCCTTTTGAATTTTCATCTAAAAATTCTACAGATCTTTGTACTACTTCTCTATAGTATCTTATCATTCCTACACCATCTTCTAGCTGCTCATACTCTGAATAAAACTCTTCATTTGGAACATCTAAGCCAGCTACTATATAAAACTCATCTGATAATCTAACAAATGGTGCTCCTGTTTCTTCAATAAATCTTTTTTGAAGATCTTGAATCATCATTATTTCATTTTTTGATGTTTCTTTTGTGAATGTATCTACATAAGGTAGGTTTTCTCTAAACTTAGTAACTCCTATTGGTACAACAGCTACGTTTTTCACAAATGGATGTAATTCATATAAATCAAGAACAGTTTTTCTTAATTCTTCGCCATTATTTACATTTGGAATACACACTATTTGTGCATGCATTTCAATTTCTGCATCTCTAAGCTTTTTAAGTCTATCCATTATAGCTCCTGCAAATCTGTTTTTCAACATCTTTACTCTAAGCTCTGGATTTGTTGTATGTACTGAAATATTTATAGGACTTATTTTATATCTTATTATCCTATCTATATCTTCATCTTTCATATTTGTTAAAGTAACAAAGTTACCTTGTAAAAATGATAATCTTGAATCATCATCTTTAAAATATAAAGAATTTCTCATTCCCTTAGGAAGTTGATCTATAAAACAAAACATACATTTGTTAGAGCAACTTTTAGCTTTATCCATTATTCCGCCTTCAAATTCAAGGCCTAAATTTTCTCCGTATTCCTTTTCGATTTCATATTCCCAGACTTCACCATCAGGTTTTTCAATTTCTAGTAGTACTTCTTCGTCCGCAGCTAAAAATTTATAATCTATAATATCATCTATAGGAGTACCATTAATTGATAATAATACGTCATTAACTTCTATTCCAACCTCTTCTGCAATACTTCCAAGGTCTACTTTTTTAATTATATTTTTCATATTTCACCTCAATATCTTAAAATATTGTCTTTTAATTATCTTATAGTTTATCTAAATTAACATTATATTTATTAAAAATCAACCTAAATACCCATAACTAGTTAATTTATTCCTAAAATGGAGAGCTTCATTCCTCTTAAGCATACTCCACCTAAGTATAATAATCACTTGATGTTATATTACATTAATAATAAATTCAAGTCAACAGAAAACATCCCCATTATAGGGGATGTTTTTCTTTATCTATTCATTTAAATCAACATAATTGCCTTTCTTAGAGAATATTATCCATTCACATATATTAGTTACATGATCACCAATTCTCTCTAAATACTTAGATGCAAATAATATTTGTGTGCCTTGATTTATCATGGATTCATCTTTTCCCATTTTCTTTAATACAATTTCAAACATTCCTTGATAAATTTCATCTACTCTATCATCCATATCACAAATTTCATATGCAGCTTTTTCGTCTCCCTTTACATAGGCTTCAATTGCAAGTTTTATCATGCTTATAATTATATCAACTATTTGCCAAATTGGTGCTATTTCATTTGAAAAATTTACTCCTTTAACTCTTGGAACTATCTTACAGATATCTACTGCATAATCAGCCATTCTTTCAAGGTCAGTTACTATTTTAGATGTAGTATATATACTTCTTAAATCTCTTGCAACTGGTGATTCAGTAGCCATAAATTTTACGCATTTTTCTTCTATTTCTTTTTGAAGATCATCAACCTTATCATCATTTTTTATAACCTTCTTTGCTAAGTCTAAATCTTGATCTTTGAGTGCAGTCATACTGTCATATATTTGTTTTTCTACCAAGCTAGCCATTTCTATAAGCTCTGAGTTTAACAATTTTATCTTGTTACTCATTACTTCTCTCATCATTTCAAATCACCTCTTATATATTTTTAGCCGAATCTTCCTGTAATATAATCTTCTGTCCTTTTATCCTTAGGTTTATAGAATATATCCTCTGTATCAGCATATTCTATTATTTCACCATTTAAGAAAAATGCAGTTTTATCAGCAATTCTTCCTGCTTGTTGCATGTTATGAGTTACTATAATTACTGTATACTTCTTCTTTAATTCCTCCATCAATTCTTCCATTTTATTAGTTGAAATAGGATCTAATGCAGAAGTTGGCTCATCCATTAATATAATTTCTGGTGAAACTGCTATAGTTCTAGCAATACAAAGCCTTTGTTGCTGTCCTCCTGATAAACCTAAAGCACTTTTTTTGAGTCTATCTTTTACTTCATCCCAAAGCGCTGCGCCTTTTAAACTTTTCTCAACTATTTCATCTAAAGTTTTTTTATCTTTTACTCCATGTAACCTGGGGCCATATGCTATATTATCATAAATTGACATAGGGAAAGGATTTGGTTTTTGGAAAACCATTCCTACCTTTGTTCTTAACGCTATGACATCTTTACTTTTATAAATATCTTCTCCATCAACTAGTATTTCACCATCTATTTTAACATTATCTATTAAATCATTCATTCTATTTAATGTTCTTAAAAATGTTGATTTCCCACATCCAGAAGGTCCTATAAATGCTGTTACTTTGTTTTCTTCTAAATCTATGTTTATGTTTTTTAATGCTTGATTATCACCATAATATAAATTCAAATTTCTTACTTTAATTTTAGGCATTAATTCCTTTGACATACTTACACCTCTTAGCTTTTATTCTTATTAGTAATTTGCCTTACTAAATTTCTTCGTTATTAACTTTGCTATAATATTTAAAGCTAATATTATCCCTATTAACACTATACCAACAGCAGTAGCTTGCTCTATATTTCCAGCTTCCTGAGTTACTAAATATGATTGAACTGTTAGCGTTCTTGCACTAGACAGTATTCCCTTAGGCATTTTAGCAACAGTACCAGCAGTTAAAAGTATTGCAGCTGATTCTCCAACTACACGTCCAACTGATAATATTACTCCAACTAAAATCCCCGGAATAGCACTAGGCACTATAACCTTATAAAGAGTTTGGAACCTTGTTGCTCCTAGTCCTAATGATGCTTCCTTATATGATGGCGGAACTGATTTTAAAGCTTCTTCTGTTGTTCTTATTATTACTGGCAATATAATTATTGCCACTGTTAATGATCCAGCTAATAATGAATATCCTAGTTTTAAAGTTACAACAAAAAATATTGATCCAAATAGTCCATATACTATTGATGGAATTCCTGATAAACTTTCCGTTGCAAATCTTATTATCTTTACTATTTTTCCTTGCTTTGCATATTCTGTTAAATAAATAGCTGCAAGTATTCCTATTGGTGTTGCTACTATTATAGATATAAAAACTGTATATAAAGTAGCTACTATCATAGGCAAAATACCACCATTACCTGATGCCGAATAATTTTCAGTCAGAAAATCTATACTTATATGCTTATAGCCTTTTAAAAATATAAATCCTAATATAAATACTAATACTCCAACTGTAAGTCCAGCAGAAATCCATACTAATGCTTTCAATAAATTTTCTTTAAATTTTCTCATATCTATTTACCTTCCTTATTAGAAAGTTTACTTAATACTAAGTTTAATAATAATATAAATAAGAATAATATAATTCCCGTTGCAAATAGCATTTCTTGATGAGTTCCAAATGCATAACCCATTTCTAATGCAATATTAGTAGTTAAAGGTCTTACAGAGTCCATTATTGAACTTGGAATTATAGCTGAGTTTCCTGCTACTAATATTATTGCCATAGTTTCTCCAATTGCCCTACCTATTCCAAGGACAACAGCAGCTAAAATACCTGATTTTGCAGCAGGTACAACAACCTTAAAAGTTGTTTCTATATGTGAAGCACCAAGTGCTAGTGAACCTTCCTTATATGATTTAGGAACTGCTCTAATTGCAGTTTCTGAAACTGTTACTATTGTTGGCAGCATCATAACTGATAAAACTATTATAATTGCTAAAAGACTTTGCCCTTTTGGTAAATTGAATGTATCCATAATCCATGGTACTATTACTGCCAATCCAAACACCCCATATAAAACTGATGGAATTCCAGCTAAAAGCTCAACAGCTCCTGATATTATTTTTCCAATCCTTTTGGGAGCAATTTCCGCTATAAAGATAGCTGTAAGTATTCCAATCGGTACTCCTATTACTAAAGATCCCATAGTACCAAATATAGATGCTAGTACCATCGGCAATATTCCAAATTTATCTGAAGATGGAATCCATTTTGTCCCAAATAAGAAATCTTTAAAAGAGTATCCTTTGCCAATAAAAGGAGTTAGCCCTTTGTAGAATACAAAACATATAATTAACAATAAACTTATTACTGCAATTAGAGCACTTGCTAAAAATACGCATTTTGATATATTTTCTATTAAGTATTTACTATCGTTGTTTTTTTTTACATTTAACATGCTTACCCTCTCCTATGAAAGTAAGAATGCCCAATAATGAGCATTCTTAATAACTCAAAGTTATTTAACTGGAATTAATTTATTTTCTTTAACTATTGTTTGACCTTCATCACTTAAGATAAAATCAATTAATTTTTGACCATTTTCACTTAAGTTTCCTTCCTTAGTTGCCAATAAGAATGGTCTTGAAATCTTATATTCTCCTGATTTTACTAAATCAGCTTTTGGTTCTACATTTTCAACATTCACAATATTTACTTTATCATCTAAGTATTCAAAAGATACAAAACCTATTGCATTTTCATTTCCTATAACTGTTTCTTTTAACCCACCATTTCCATTAGAAATCATTGCGTCAGTTTTTAATTCTTCTGATTTATATCCAACTATTTCTTGGAAAGCATCTCTTGTTCCTGAGCCTTCTTCTCTTGAAGCAACAACTATAGGTGCATCTTTTCCGCCCTCAATTTCTTTCCAATTAGTTATCTTTCCTGTGTATATTCCCTTTATTTGTTCTAATGTTATATTTTTAATTTGATTATTTTTATTAGTTATTATTGCTATACCATCATATGCTATAACTGTTGGCTTAACTTCCTTTTCTTCTTCAGTCTTTAGTTCTCTTGAAGACATTCCTATTTCAGATACCCCATTTATAGCATCTTTTATTCCTGCTGAAGATCCTACTTGATTTATTTCTATTGAAACATTACTATTATCGCTTTCATACTTTTCTGCAATTTTCTCCATTAATGGTCCAACTGATGTTGATCCAGAAATTGATATTGTTGTAGATTTTTCTCCAGTACTTTCACCTCTTGCTTTGTCATTACCACAACCAACAAAAGCACCTCCTACCACTGTAACTAATAAAGCTGTACATATAAGTTTTAAGCTCTTTCTTTTCATAAAATTCTCCTCCAATTAATAATTTAATTTAATCATCTATATTTATTAATTTTCTCTACATACTTATATTAATCCCTAAAAGTTAAGTAAATATTAGTTCAAAGTTAAGAAAAGTTATGAGATTGTTAAAAAAAATTAACAGTACTACGCACCTATACGCAAAAAAAAGAAAAGGCTTGCAAAGCCTTTTCTTCTTAATAAATAAAATCATCTGTTTTTATATTTTTTCTTAGCTTTATAGTGAATTTAGTTCCTTTATTTAAAGTTGACTTAACAAAAATTTCTCCGTTGAACATTCTTGCTATATGTTTTACTATGGCTAATCCTAATCCAGTACCACCCTTAGCTCTTGATTTATCAACCCTATAAAATCTTTCAAATATTCTTGGTAAGTCTTCTTTAGGTATCCCAACCCCATTATCCTCAACTTCTATATAAGTATAATCATTAATATCATAAGTTCTAATACTTATTAAAGTTTTATCATTTGAGTATTTTATAGCATTTTCAACTAAATTCAATATCATTTGAAAGAATTTATCTCTATCTCCATTTAATTCATTTGTACCATTACTTGAAAAATTTATTTCTATTTGTTTACTATTCATCTGTGGAGTAACCATATTTATAACATCTTCTATTACCTTCGCTGGATTAAATTCTTCCTCTTTCATTTTATGGTTATTTTCGATATTAGAAAGAATTAATATATCATTTATTAAATTTGTTAATCTCTCTGCTTCTTTATCAATTATATCCAAAAATTTATTTCTAGTAGGTAAATCTTCTACAAATTTAAGTGTTTCTGCAAAACCTTTTATTGATGTTAAAGGTGTTTTTAATTCATGTGATACATTTGCAACAAACTGACTTCTTATATTTTCAAGTCTTTTTATATCTGTTATATCTAAAACAGTAATCACTACACCTATTGGTATTTTTTTATCATTTATTATAGGGGCTTTCTTAATTCTAAGTTCTCTCAATATTGGATGAATAAGTTTTATTTCCTTCATTTCTATTGCTGGAATATTCCTCATAAAGCTTAATATATCATAATCAATTATATACTCTGAAATATTTTCTCCTATAATATCTTCTTTTATTCCAAACAAATTTTTAGCATATGGATTAATAAGCATTACCTTTTGCTTATTATCTACTGCAATTACTCCACTTTCCATACTTTCTAATATAGCTTCTAACTTATTTTGTTTATCTAATGAATCACTAATTCTAGATTGCAACTGATCTGCCATATTATTAAAAGTATTTGCTAATGAACCAATTTCATCATTTGTATATATACTTACTCTTCTACTATAGTCACCATTTGCAATTTTATTAGTAGCAATTTCAAGCTCCTTAACAGGATAAATTATAGCTCTAATTAGTTTTAAAGAAAGCCCTAAGGATAATAGAATTACAAATACTATAACTATAAAATAATATGTAATATAACTTTCAGAAAATACCTTTATTGTATACAAAGGTACAGAAGATCTTACTAATGTATTATCATCTATCTTAGTTGCATAGTAAATCACATTTGTAGCTTGAGTCTCGCTATATCTAGTTGAAGAAGCCTCTCCATTTTTTAAAGCTTCAACTATTTCATCCCTATTTAAATGATTTTCAAGATTTTCATTACTAGTATCTTTTAATACATTTCCATCTCTATCTACAAAAGTAAACCTTACTTTTGCATTACTTATTTTAAAATCATCTAAATTACCATCTTTAAAGCTATTTGATTTTATTACTAAATTATTATAAACAGATAGAATTTCTTTAGTTTTATCTATTTCTTTAATATTAACTAATGCTATAAATGAGCATGTTACAATTAGTAATGCAAAAATTACAGTTATTAATGACGATGCTAATATTCTCTTCTTCATAATTTAGTTATTAGGATTAAACCTATATCCTACTCCTCTTATAGTTTCTATAAATTTTGGATTTTTATCATCTACTTCTATCTTTTTTCTTAAATATCTAATATGAACATCTACAGTTCTTGTTTCTCCAACATATTCATATCCCCATATTTTATCTAGAAGAGTTTCTCTAGTTAATATTTTCCCTCTATTTTTAACTAATATTTCTAACAATTCAAATTCCTTTAATGTTAAATCTATTTTTTTATCAGATATAAGCACTTCTCTCCTTTCAAAATTTATTAGGATTCCATTTGTCTTAAATATCTCCTCGCTTCCCCCTAATGACTTTGTTCTTCTTAAAACTGCTTTTATTCTTGCTAATAATTCTCTTATTGAAAATGGTTTTGTCATATAATCATCAGCTCCAAGTTCAAGACCTAATATTTTATCTAGTTCTTCTCCTTTTGCTGTTAACATTATAACTGATATATCTTTAGTATCATTATCGCTTCTTATAGCTTTACAAACATCATAACCATCTAATCCAGGAATCATTAAGTCTAATAACATAAGCCTTGGATTTTCTTCTTTTGCTAATTTAACAGCATCTATTCCGTTATTAGCAGTTATAACTTTATAGCCTGAATTTATTAAATTATAACTTATAAGTTCTACTATATGATCCTCATCATCAACTACTAGTATTTTTTCTTCTGCCATTAATATCCCCCCTATTTTATAAATGCAAATGAAAATAGTCTTCCGTAAGTACCTACTGATTTTCTATATGAATATAACTTTACATTTTCCTCACAATGTGTACATAAATTTAATGAATATATATTATTTTCATTAATTCCAAATTCTCTTAAATCTTTTAGAATACATTCTTGCATACTTAGATATCTTCCATCGAATAATTTATCTTCATCTATCTTTATCTTTTCTATAAATTTTTCTTTTAATTCTTCTGAAACTTCATAACAACATTTTCTTATATGTGGCCCTATGAAAACCTTAGTTTCATTTGTATCTATATTAAATTCGTCCTTCATTTTTAATAAAGTCTTTGAAACTATTGAATTAAATGTTCCCCTCCAACCGCTATGAATGGTTGCTACTATATTACTTTTCTCATTCACTATAATTATAGGTACACAATCTGCTGTAAATACTCCTATTGCTATATTTTTTTCTTTTGTAATTAAAGCATCTCCTTCTTCATCTTTTATATTTATATAATCCTTATTATAAGTGTAAATTTTATCACTATGGATTTGATTTAAATAAACAACATCACTTAAATTAAAATCTTTTATTATACTGCTCAAATTATTAATTCCATACTCTGTATTTCTATTAAAGCTTCTATCTTCTTCTGCTGTTGAAAAAACTAATTCTATTTTTCCTAAATCATAAACTAAAAAATCTTTTTTCAACTTAAAATCCCTTACAGATAAGTTTATCATGTAGTCACCTCTTTAATTTGTTTTAATACATTTTACCATTTATTAAACATATTTTCTATTTTTTTTGCTTTATTGATTATGTTTTAACTTACTTTTAACCTTATTTTTAACATAAAAAAGTTAACTTAAAATAGAAGTATTCTATTTTAAGTTAACTTTTTATTCATTAGATACTAAATTTTTAATTTCTTCTAAGAAAGTATTTATATCCTTAAACTGTCTATAAACAGACGCAAATCTAACATATGATATTTCATCTAAATTTTTAAGTCTATCCATTACCATTTCTCCAATGATTTTAGAGTTAACTTCTGTTATCATCTTATTTGAAATAGCCTTTTCTATGTCTTCTGCTAACTCTTCTATTTGCTTTCTTGATATAGGTCTTTTTTGACAAGCTATAATTAGACCATTTATTATCTTTTCCTTATTAAAATTTTCTCTTGTTAAATCTCTCTTAACAACTAATATCGGAATATCTTCAACCTTTTCATATGTAGTATATCTTTTATTACAGTTCAAACATTCTCTTCTTCTTCTAATAGTAGTATTATCATCTGTAGATCTAGAATCAACTACCTTACTTTCTTCAAAAGAGCAAAAAGGACATCTCATTTTATTCACGCCTTTCCTAATTATTGTCTTAAGTATATATAGATTATACAGATTTTTTTAGAATTTTACTAGATATTATTTTACAAATTAAATTCTTCTATATCAGCACTATCAACTAATATAACTTCTACACCTGCTTTTTTTACCTTACTCCATGGTATTTCTAAATCTTCTTCTTTACTAAACCAACCCTTAGCTGTTCCTGGTAGTATTATTGATATAACCTTACTTTCTTCTATATTAATAACAAAATCTTTTATATATCCCATCTTTGATCCTGTTTTAATATCTATTACTTCCATAGTTCTTAATGCATTTAAAGAATGTAATAATAAATCGTCATCTTCTACTTCAGAATACATTTCATTTTCAGTTTTTATATTATCAAACAACCCCATTAAAAATCCTCCTTAAATAATCTTCATACTAATAAATATTCTTATGTCTTTAAGATTTAATTTATTCAATATAAATTTAATAGCCTGTACACATTTTATTATTTTTAAAGAGCTCTCTTAAAAGAGCTCTATACATATTTCCTCATATGCTTTAATGCAGTTTTCTCTAATCTAGAAACTTGAGCTTGAGATATTCCAATTTCATCAGCAACTTCCATTTGAGTTCTTCCATTAAAGAACCTTAATGTTAATATAAGTTTTTCCCTATCATTTAACTTTTTCATTGCTTCTTTTATAGATATATTTTCAAGCCAACTTTCATCACTATTTTTTGAGTCACTTATTTGATCCATAACATAAATGGCATCTCCACCATCGTGATATATCGGCTCAAATAGAGATACTGGATCCTGAATAGCATCTAACGCAAATACTACTTCTTCCCTAGGTAAATTAAGTTCTTTAGCTATTTGTGAAACTGTAGGTTCTTTGTTATTTTCTTTTATTAATCTATCTCTTACTAATAGAGCTTTATAAGCTATATCTCTTAGAGATCTACTTACTCTTATTGAATTATTGTCCCTTAAATATCTCCTTATTTCCCCTATTATCATTGGTACTGCATAAGTTGAAAACTTAACATTTTGACCTAAATCAAAGTTATCTATTGCCTTCATTAATCCTATGCATCCAACTTGGAATAAGTCATCAACATTTTCTCCTCTATTATTAAATCTTTGTATAACACTTAAAACCAATCTTAAATTACCTTTAATAAAAGTTTCTCTAGCACCTTTATCTCCGTCTCTCATTTTTAAAAGTAACTCTCTTTTTTCTTTTTCTTTTAATATAGGTAGTTTTGAAGTATTCACTCCACATATTTCTACTTTATTAATAATCAAGCTCATCAACCCCTTCGGAAGTAATAACATACTGCATTAAAAAGTATCCCCGAGAGTGATTAGTTTTATACTAAAGACAACCTAAATCATTTTATTGATTTCTTTTTTCAATCTATTTATTATTTTCTTTTCTAACCTTGAAATATATGATTGCGATATTCCAAGCATATCTGCAACTTCTTTTTGAGTCTTTTCTCTAGTACCGTTTAAACCAAATCTTAGCTTAACTATTTCTTTTTCCCTATCATTTAAATGCTTTAATGCTAGGAATAATAACTGTCTATCAACTTCATCTTCAATCAAATTATAAACAATATCATTTTCAGTTCCTAAAATATCTGATAATAAAAGCTCGTTACCATCCCAATCAATATTTAATGGTTCATAAAAAGATATCTCTGCTTTTACTTTACTATTTCTTCTTAAATACATTAATATTTCATTTTCTATACATCTAGAAGCATATGTAGCTAATTTTATTTTTTTCTCTGGATTAAAAGTGTTAACTGCCTTTATTAATCCAATAGTCCCTACAGAAATTAAATCTTCTACGCATACTCCTGTATTTTCAAATTTTCTTGCTATATACACTACTAATCTTAAGTTTCTTTCAATTAATATATCTCTTATAGATTCATCACCATGTATAAGTTTCTCTACAAGTTCTTCTTCCTCCTCTTTTTTTAAAGGTGGTGGAAGAGCGTCATTTCCTCCCACATAATGGACTTCATTTTTAAAAACTTTTAATTTTTGTAAAATTCTATTTATTAATACTCTTAAACTCATCATATTCTCACCTATATTACTCCTCTTGATAATAATGCATTAAATTCATTTTCTTTACTTAATTTATTTTTACAGCTACAAATTATAGCTTCTATAGTTCTCCACTCTTTATCTTCTCCACGAATTCTTACTTTTTCACTTTTGAATCCCTTTAAATTTCCTTCTTCTCCAATGGTGCTATAAGGAATATAAAATTCTTCATGCTTTTGTATATTAAATCCATTCAAAAAATCATTTTCTATTATAATGCAAGGTAAATTAGTAACAGGTTCCCTTAAGGCATTTCCAGTATCTAATAATCCTTTAATAAATAATGTATTTTTTTCATCTGATATTTCAATTTCATATATGAAATTATTAATTACAGCTCTTTCTCTTAAGTGATCTACTACCCTAACTATAGCTATGTATAGTATCATTATTGATATTATTAAATATTTCATAGAATAATTACTTATTTCAAAAGAATCGAAAATACTGTATTGGTTGTCCATCAATGAAAAACTAAAACAAAATCCAGCTAACGTAAATGACATAATTAAAAATGTTATTGAAGCTTTTATAATCTTAAGTATTTTAAAACTTTTACTTGTGATTGAAATCATTATCAATACTACAAAAAGTTTAAATGGTAAAGATGTTAAAATACTATTTTCAAAGAATAATACTATAGTATAAAATGCTCCAATTGCAGCTGAAAAATAAATAGTTTTATTGTATTTATATCTAGACACCTTCATAGTAATTAACAGTAAGAATAAATTTACAATAAAGTTTTCTATTATAAGTATATCTATGTAAACTACCATACAAATCTCCCCCCTTGTATTTAAATTATAAACTGTTACTCTTCAAAATTTTGTCATAAAAACTCTTCGTAACATATATTTTAATCTCTTATTTACTACATATAATTACAGTTAATTGATTATTATAATAAAAAATAACAAAGAAGTACTATTATTATTAATTTACATTAATAATAAAAAAAGACTAAGAAAGCATGACTTTCTTAGTCTTTTTTTATTAATTATTTTCTTGATCTTAAAAAGCTTGGTATATTTACACTCTCAGTTTCAATATCTAAAAGAGGATCTACTCTTTTTGTTGGTTCTGGCATTTCAACTTCCTGTTTAACCGGTTGCTCTTTAACTACTCTCTTTTCAAATACAGGCTCATGATTCAATATTTTATTATTATCCTCTTCAAAGCCTGTAGCTATAACTGTTATTCTGATTTCATCAGATAATGTTTCATCTATAACAGCCCCGAATATTATATTTGCATCTGGATCAGCTGCTTCTCTAACAATATCAGCTGCTTCATATACCTCTATAGCTCCTAAATCTACTCCACCTGTAAAGTTAATAATAACTCCTGTTGCACCATCTATTGATGTTTCAAGTAATGGAGATGAAATAGCTTGTCTTACAGCATCTTGTGCCTTATTATCTCCAGTTCCATGACCTACTCCCATATGAGCAAGTCCTTTATTTAACATAACAGTTTCTATGTCTGCAAAGTCAGCATTAACTACCCCTGGAATAGTTATAAGATCTGATATAGCTTGTACCCCTTGTCTTAATACTTCATCCGCTAATTTAAATGAATCTAATAGAGTTGTTTTCTTATCTGCCATACTTAGTAATTTTTCATTTGGTATTATAACTAAAGTATCAACTGCTTTCATAAGGTTTTCAATCCCCATTTCTGCATGTCTCATTCTTCTTTTACCTTCAAATGGGAATGGCTTTGTAACTACACCTACAGTTAATATACTCATAGATTTAGCTATTTCTGCAACTACAGGGGCTGCACCAGTACCTGTTCCACCGCCCATACCAGCAGTTATAAATACCATGTTTGCTCCCTTTATAGCTTCTGCTATTTCTTCTCTACTTTCTTCCGCTGCCTTTTTTCCTATTTCAGGATTAGCTCCAGCTCCTAGTCCCTTTGTTAACTTTTCTCCGATTTGGATTTTAACATTAGCATGAGATAGCATTAAAGCTTGTTTATCAGTATTAACGGCAATAAACTCAACGTTTTTTAGCCCTTCAGCAATCATTCTATTAACGGCATTTCCTCCGCCGCCTCCGCAACCAATTACCTTAATATTGGTTAACTCTTGCATATCTACTTCGAAATCTAACAAAATAATTCCTCCTTTAGAAAATATATACTAGTAATTTTTCTACTTTGTTTCTTCTCTTAATTCATTTACTAATCTCAAATTCAATAATAATATATCTTCATATATTAATTTTACATCATACTGTACCTTTTTAACAATACTTTAATATCCTAAACAAGAAAAATTTTGTTACTTAAAGGCAATAAATGTATATTCTTGGGCTTTGACTTGTATTTCTTTAATTATATTCTTTTTAATTACTATTAAAATTTAGAAACTAATGTAAATTTTATTTAGTTTTATAATTATAACCATAATTTTTATAATTAAATTTAATAAAATTCAATTATATTTTATCATCTACAATGAAATAACTCAACCTTTTAGTCAATATTATGATTATTTTTAAAAAAATCATACGTACTTTTTTTTAATAACACTCCCTTTATCTATGTATAATAAGATTTTCTTATTATCTATTGTTAAATACATTTAAAATATATAAAAAAACATTTATAATCTTATATTCAACAAAGATTCTAAATTTCCTCTAATAAGTTGTGTTATTTTATAAATTTATAAAAGGTGCGGTCTTATAAATCCATTTAATATAAAATTTAATTTATTCAATTTCAAGTAAACTTTATTTCCTTAAAAAAGTTAATCTCTTATTTTTCTAAAGGATCTCGCGTTTCGTTAGCCCATTTTAAACCATTGATTTTACTTACTTAAAGACGTTTTAAACCTAAATAGAGATTTTTATCTATTATTTATATATGCTAAAAAGGGAAGCTCCAATTAGAACTTCCCTTTTTATTTGCTAATATCAAAATTTATTTTGATACAGCTTCTTATAACATCATTATTCTTTTTATAGTCTCCCTATCAACTGAATATGTTAATGCAGTTTCTCCACTTATGATACCTTTTTTATATAATTCTGCTAATGCCATATCCATAGTTTTCATTCCATATTTTCCACCTGTTTGAATTGCTGATTCTATTTGATGTGTCTTACCTTCTCTAATTAGATTTTGAATGCCCGGTGTTGTAGTCATTATTTCTAAAGCAGCAACTCTCCCTTTATTATCTTCAACTGGTACTAATTGCTGAGATACAACACCTTGTAATACAGCTGCTAATTGTACTCTTATTTGTTGTTGCTGATGCGGTGGAAAAACATCTATAATTCTATCGATAGTTTTAGCAGCTCCTATTGTATGTAGCGTGGAGAATACTAAATGACCTGTTTCAGCTGCAGTTATTGCAATTGAAATAGTTTCTAGGTCTCTCATCTCCCCTACAAGTATAACATCTGGATCTTCTCTTAAAATAGCTCTTAGTGCACTTTGATAGCTTTTGCTATCTTTTCCTATTTCTCTTTGATTTATTATGCAATTATTATGCTTGTGAAGGTATTCTATTGGATCCTCTAATGTTATAATATGAGCTTCTCTTGTATTATTTATTTCATTTATCATGGCCGCTAATGTTGTACTTTTACCACTTCCTGTTGGCCCAGTTACTAATACTAATCCTCTTTGTTTTTGAATTATATCCTTTATTACTTTAGGATGCTTTAATTCATCTAAACTCGGTATTTTTAATGCAATTACTCTAATAGCAATAGCATCGCTATTTCTTTGTTTAAATATATTTACTCTAAACCTTCCTGTTCCGGAAATAGAATATGATGTATCCATTTCACCAGTTTTATTATATAATTCAAAATTTTCTCCCAATATTTCTTTTGAAAAATCCCTTAATGCACTTGGCATTAGTTTTTCAGTTCCTAATTTAATCAAACTTCCATTAACTCTTATAGTTGGTGGTAACCCAACTGTTAAATGTAAATCTGATGCACCCTTTTCTATTGTCTCGTTTAATAAATCATTCAACACATACATTATTCTATATCCTCCATGTTGCTAGATTATGTCTATCTTATTTTATTCTATAAAACTTTCTATATTCCTTCTTTATATTACATAATATTTCAACGTAGGATATATATGTCTATGATGTTATTTTGTTGATAACTCCTTTTTCAGTTTCTTTAAGGCTTTCTTCTCAATTCTTGAAACATAGGATCTTGAGATACCTAGTAATGCTGCTATTTCCCTTTGGGTCCTGCATCTACCATCAATAAGACCATATCTCATCTTTACAATTTCTCCTTCTCTTTCGCTTAATGAAACACATATTTTATTATATAATTGCTTAATTTGAAGATTACTTTCAACTTTTTCTAAAACAGAATCTTTTTCGCTACTTAATACATCAATTAAGCAAATTTCATTTCCTTCTTTATCAACTCCAATAGGATCCTGTAAATATACTTCATTTTTTTGTTTTTTGTTATTTCTAAAAAGCATTAATATCTCATTTTCTATACATCTTGATGCATAAGTAGCTAACCTAGTTCCTTTTGATGCATCAAATGAATCTATTGCTTTTATAAGTCCAACAGTTCCTATAGATATTAGTTCATCAATATCTTTATTGGGAAAATTATATTTCTTTACTATATGTGCTACTAATCTAAGATTCCTTTCTATTAATATGCTTTTTGCTTCTTTGTCCCCATTTTTTAAAAGTTTTAAATATTGCTCTTCTTCTTCTTCATCAAGTGGTTTTGGAAATGTATTATTGCCTGAAATATAACCTGTTAAAAATACAGAATTACATAACAGCTCTATAATATTAGATAAAAAAAACACAGAACTTCCTCCTCGTAGTGCTTATTATATAATATGATGAAATCCGAAAATATTGCTTGTGTTTCTTAAAATAAAGTTGGAATATTTTTTTAGTAATTTTATATTAGATATATTATTATTATTAAGTTTTTATAACTAGCTATAATTAATCATAAAATTCATACTATCTCATAAAATAAAAACTGTCATAACATCAATACAGATTTTATGACAGTTTTTATTATTTATAATAATTTTATATTTTCTTTTTAAAATTAAGTATTCTTATTTCTTAGTTAATGATGTAACTATATCTCTAAAGATAGGAGCTCCAGTATTTCCTCCACCAAGTTCTCTTCCATCAGGATGTTTTTCTCCAATATTAGGTGCAATAACTACTATAGTATACTTTTTGCCATCTATTTCAAAATATCCAGCAAACCATCCATGGTTAGTACCCCCATTTCCTGTTGATGTACCAGTTTTTCCTCCAATATTAACGCCTTCTACTTTAGCTTCAAACCCTGAACCTTCCCAAATTACTTTTGACATTGTTTCCTGAGCTAGTCTTGCAGCTGTTTGACTAAATACCCTTACCTGCTCTTCTTTAAATTCCTTTACAATATTATCATTATCATCAACTATTGACTCAACTATAGTAGGCTTTATATAAACGCCATCATTGACCACCGTATTATATAATCCAGCCATTTGTACTGGAGTAACCATTATAGTTTGACCTATTGAAATATTATTCATACTATTTTCCACAGTAGGTTTTACTCCTGAAGCTTCATTTCTATTTTCACCTTTTATATTAAAGACCGGCTTAAATAGCCCCATTTTTTCTAAGTAAGTCATCATTTCATTATAACCGACTTTTGCTCCCACTTTTGCAAAGACATCATTACATGATATTTTCAATGCATCTTCTACTGATAAATCCCCATGACCATAAGGTTTACCATCCTTGCTACAGATCTCACCAGTACAAGAAAAAACATCAGTTGGACTAATAATGCCTTTATCTAATGCAACTGTTTCTGTTATTACCTTAAATATTGACCCTGGCTCATAGCCTAATTGCTCTATTCCTAAATTTACATTTGCTTGAGTTTCATCCTTTTGAACCATAGCTTTTATTTTCCCTGTTTCCACCTCAGATACCACTACACCAATATTTTTTAAAAATGCATAATTTTCTTTTTTAAGCACCTCTCTAACCTTATCCTCCCAGGTTTCATCTACAGTTAATTTAATATTATTATTATTTTCTAAAGTAAGCTCTCCATCTCCATAAACAGCTTTTTCATCCAAATAAAATTTAGCTTCTGGATAAGTATTATTTTTTATATAAGAATTCAAATCATATTCTAGTGAATTTTCAATAACATTTTCATCAGCTATATTTGCTAAAAAGTTACTTGTCTTCCAAGCTTCCTTAGTATCAACTTCATCGTATGTATAGGTATATATCCCTTTTATATTTTTTAATTTATTTACTTTATTAAAAGTTTCTTCACTAACAGTATAGTATATTTTACCATCATTTTTCATAACATCTGAATAATTAAAATCAGGTTCTTCAGATTTCATGATAAAATTTAAGGCCATTAAATCTTCCAGTGTCTCTTCGTAATTATTAAGCATAAAAGGCTTAGTATCCAATATAACTATGTATTTTTTATTATAGTCCATCATATCTTTCCCATTAGTATCAAAAATTCTATATTTCATCTGAGATAGATTTTCAGATTGATAATTTTTCATTTGCCCCGAAACATTTGACGATGGATGCACCTGAAGAAAATATAATCTAACAACCAATAAAGATATAATTATTAAGTAACTCCCCGTTATTATTACAATTCTCTTTAAATCAGCTCTATTTTTATTCATTATAAAAAAACACCTCCCTAGGCTTAATTCTAGCCTCTGGAGGTGTCTTTTATACATTTTTTTCTATTTTATAATATCTTTTATTTTAGTTACAAGTATATCAATTGCAACTTTATTCTGTCCACCTTCTGGAACTATAATATCTGCGTATCTTTTTGTTGGCTCCGTAAATTGCATATGCATAGGTCTAACAACATCTAAATACTGACTAACAACTGAATCTACAGTTCTTCCTCTTTCATTAATATCTCTAATTAATCTTCTAAGGATTCTTATATCAGCATCAGTATCAACATATACCTTTATATCTAACAACTCTCTAAGTCTTTCATCTTCTAATACTAATATACCTTCAACGATTATAATATCTTTAGGATCTATTCTTACTGTTTCTTTAGCTCTATTATGATTTGAAAAATCATAAATAGGCTTGTTGATAGCAATTCCATTAATTAAATCGCTTAAATGTTTGATTAGCAAATCATTATCAAACGCTCTTGGATGATCATAATTTGTTTTAATCCTTTCTTCCATAGATAAATGACTTTGATCTTTATAATACATATCTTGCTGTATCATTGCTATACATTCATTAGAAAAACTTGAATATATGGCGTCTGCAATGCTACTTTTACCCGATCCTGTTCCACCAGTTATTCCAATTAAGATTGGCTTTTTCATTATAGTTCCTCCTTCTTATGTCTACAGCTCTAAAACTTTCTTTCCTTTAATTAACATATCTTTTTCTTTTAATGGGGTTTCCACTTTAGCTTTAAATACCATATGCGCTCTATTAGCAACATTAGTTTTAACTTTTTTCTCCACATCAAACATTTCATCAAGTTTTACATTGAAATTAGGTGTATGAGCTCTTAAAACTTCAACTACATCACCTTCAAAAACTCTATTTTTTTGAAGAATAGTTGCTTCTTTTGTTTCAGGATCATAACTTTGAACAATACCTACTATATCATAATCTCTAACATAAGATGACACATCATAATTTTGTTCTCCAGTTTTTCCAAAGAAGAAACCTGTATGATATTGTCTATGACTTATTTTTAATAATGTATCCATCCATTCTTGTTTAAACTCATATCCCTCAGGATTTGCTATATATGAATCAACAGCTTCTCTATAAGCTTTAACTACTGAAGCTACATAAAATTCACTCTTCATTCTACCTTCTATTTTTAATGAATGAATACCACTCTTAATAAGCTCAGGTATATGTTTTATCATACATAAATCTTTTGAATTCATTATATATGTGCCATTATCATCTTCTACAACTGGATAATATTCACCTGGTCTAGTTTCTTCAACTAAATAATACTTATATCTACAAGCATTTGAGCATATTCCCTTGTTAGCATCTCTTCCTAACATATAATTTGAAATAAGACATCTTCCAGAATATGCAATACACATTGATCCATGTATAAATACTTCTAACTCACAATCTTCTGGAATATTTTCTTTTATAACATTAATTTCATTTAGAGTTAACTCTCTAGCTAAAACTACTCTCTTAACGCCTTGTTCATACCAAAACTTAGTCGCCATCCAGTTGACTGTATTTGCTTGAGTACTTAAATGTATTTCTAAATCTGGTGCTGCTATTTTTGCTGCCATTACTATTGATGGATCAGCAGCTATAATTGCATCTATTCCTAAATCGTATAATCCCTTGATATACTCTTCTACACCCTTTAAGTCATGATTTCTTGGAAATACATTCATTGTTACATATAATTTTTTCCCTCTATCATGACAGTACTTTACTCCTTCTGCCATTTCTTCATTAGTGAAGTTATCTGAAAAAGCTCTTAAATTAAGTCTTCCTCCACCTATATATACTGCATCGGCTCCAAAGTCTATTGCAATTTTTAATTTTTCTAGGCTCCCTGCTGGTGCTAAAATTTCTGGTTTAATCATATTTTTACCTCCTTTTAGTCACTGCAATTCCATCCCCCATTGGTATTACAGAAGTAATTAAATCTTTATCATTAGATACTAATTCTAAATATTCTCTCATTCTTTTTACTATTGTTATTTTTCGTCTTTTTACTAATTCATTAGATGCAACCATCCCTCTAAACAAAACATTATCTGCTACTATAACTCCATCATCTTTTAACAACCTTAAACAATGTGGTAAAAAATGATTGTAATGACCCTTCCCAGCATCCATAAATATTAAATCATATGGTTCATTTAAATCTTCTAAAATTTCTAGGCAATCTCCTTCTTTAATCTCTATTTTTTCTTGAAGATTATATTTTTCGAAGTTTTCCCTAGCATATTTTATCATATTTTCATCACGTTCTATAGTTGTAATAGTTGGTTTTGTTCCTGATGCTTCATACATCAAAATCGCTGAATATCCTATAGCTGTTCCAAGTTCTAAAATTCTTAAAGGTCTTTTCATACTAACCATAAACTCTAAAAATTTAGCTGTTTCTTTTTGTGCTATTGGAACCTTATTTTCTCTAGCAAAGTCCTCTAATTCTTTATATTTATCACAAGCTTTAGGTATTAAGCTTCTTATATATTCTTCCATATAATCATGGGTTATTCCACTCATGTTACTCCTCCGAATAGGCACTGTAAATTATAGCCTTAAGTTTTTATCTTAATATCCAAGATCATTTTGTTTTTTTATAAAATCTTCATAATTATTAGTAAAGTAATGTGTTTTATCATTTTGTAAAACATAAAATAAGTAATCTGTTTGCTCAGGTTTAAGTGCTGCTTTTATAGATTCTAAGCCTGGATTAGATATTGGTCCAACAGGCAATCCATAATTTTTATATGTATTGTATGGAGAATTTGTTTCTAAATGACTGTATAACACCGTATCAACATGTTCACCTAATGCATATATCACGGTTGCATCTATTTGTAACATCATGTCAATATTTAGTCTATTAACTATGACAGATGCAATAACAGGTCTTTCTGAATCAATCCTAGCTTCTTTTTCTATCATAGATGCTATAGTAACAACAGTTTCTATATCTTCATTTTTAACAGTAGTATTTACTTCTTTGATTGCTTCACTAAGCATTTCTTTAAATCTTGCAACCATTTTTGTAATTATTTCTTTAGGTGTTTCTCCAACTTTTATTAAATATGTATCTGGAAATAAATATCCCTCTAAATTATATCTTTTTTCACTATTTATGTTTACAAACGATGGCAACTCATACTCTTTTATAGCTTTAATAAAATCTTCTTTACTACAGATTCCTTCTTTTTCTAATTTTTCACTTATATCATCTATTGTATATCCTTCAGGAACTGTAAACTTCACAATATTCAATGATGATTCACTTGTTAATGTATTTATTAATTCATTAACATTTAAATCTTTCTGTAAAACATATTCACCTGGTTTTACATCTATATTTTTCCTTGAGATCTTAACAAATAATTTTATAAGTGGTAAATTTTTTATTTTATTTTCTTTTGATAAAGCATTTATTATGCTATAAAAACTATCCCCTTCTTGTACATTGATAACTATGTCTTCTGAAGTGTTTAATGGTTTATTTAATACTCTTTTAAATAAAACGAAACAACTTATAATTAGTATTAAAATTATTATTATAGGAATTGTTTTGGATTTCGATTTTCTCATAAAAACCCCCTACATATAAAGTAAATAGCCTATTATGGCTATTTACTTTATTATAATACTTTTTTTTATACTTATAAAGATATTTTATTTCATTTATTATTTTTTACTTCTACTTGTTATTCTTCTTCTTTCAGCTGCATCTAATACGCTTTTTCTCATTCTTATATTTTCAGGCGTAACTTCAACTAATTCGTCAGCATTAATAAATTCAAGACATTGTTCTAATGTCATTTGTCTTGGAGGAGTTAACTTAAGTGAGTCATCTGATCCTGAAGCTCTAGTATTAGTTAACTTCTTACCTTTACATATATTTATATCAATATCTTCTGCTCTTGAACATTCTCCAACTATCATACCTTGATATACAGGTACTCCAGCTCCTATGAATAATGTTCCTCTTTCTTGTGCATTGAATAGTCCATAAGTTATTGCATCTCCATCTTCAAATGAACATATTGATCCTCTGCTTCTTCCTGGAATTTCGCCTTTATATTTATCATATCCATGGAATACATGGTTCATTATACCATTACCTTTTGTATCAGTCATAAATTCGTTTCTAAATCCAATTAATCCTCTTGCAGGCACAATGAATTCTAATCTTGTATAACCATTAACTGCTGAAGTCATATTAACCATTTCAGCCTTTCTTGGTCCTAACTTTTCCATAACAGGTCCCATAAATTCTTCTGGAACATCTATAGTTAAGTATTCCATAGGTTCTAGCTTCTTACCATTTTCTTCTTTAAAAATAACATTTGCTTTTGAAACTTGGAACTCATATCCTTCTCTTCTCATGGTTTCAATAAGAATAGATAAGTGTAGTTCTCCTCTTCCTGAAACTTCAAAGCAATCTGAAGATATTTCATTAACTCTTAAACTTACGTTTGTTTCTAATTCCTTTAATAATCTATCTCTTAAATGTCTTGATGTAACAAATTCACCTTCTCTACCAGCAAAAGGAGAATCATTAACCATAAAGTTCATGCTTAATGTTGGTTCATCTATTTCAACAAATGGTAGAGCTTCTGGCTCTTGTGCATCTGCTATAGTTTCACCTATATTACAATCTGGAATACCACTTAAAGCAATTATATCTCCAAGAGAAGCTTCTTGTGCATCTTCTCTATTTAATCCATTGTATGTAAATATACTTGAAACTCTATAGTTTGATGTGCTTCCGTCTCTTCTTACTAAAGCAACTTGTTGGTTCTTTTTAACAGAACCTCTATGTATTTTACCAATAGCTATTCTTCCTACATATTCATTTGTATCTAGTGTAGTTACAAGCATTTGGAATGGTCCATCTATATATCCCTTTGGAGCTTCTACATTTTCTAATATAGTTTCAAATAATGGAACCATATCAGTATTTGTATCTTCAACATTATATCTTGCAAATCCTTCTCTTGCAGATGCATAAATAATTTGGAAATCTAATTGTTCATCATCAGCACCAAGCTCTAAGAATAATTCAAATACTTCATCAATTACTTCTTCTGGTCTTGCATTTGGTTTGTCTATTTTATTTATAACAACAATTGGTTGTAATCCAAGCTCTAATGCCTTCTTTAAAACAAATTTAGTTTGAGGCATTGGACCTTCATAGGAATCAACTACTAATAAAACAGAATCCACCATTTTAAGTACACGTTCAACTTCTCCACCGAAGTCAGCATGCCCTGGAGTATCTACTACATTTATTTTAACTCCATTGTACATAATAGCTGTATTCTTAGAAAGAATTGTAATTCCTCTTTCTTTTTCTAAATCATTTGAGTCCATGACTCTTTCTTCTACTTTTTCATTATTTCTAAAAACGTGACTTTCTTTTAATAAGGCATCTACAAGTGTAGTCTTACCATGGTCAACGTGAGCTATTATAGCTATATTTCTTATATCATCTCTACTTATTAAATTCATTTAATTTCCTCCAGTATATTTCATAATGTAAACCTATAACTTATTTTTCCCAAAATAAAATTGGATACACCTGTATCCAATTTTTTTAAAATTTATATCTTAGACTATATTCCATTCTAAGATTATTATTGCAAAATGTCAACCTTACAGATTATATTTCCATTATTATTGGTAATATCATAGGTTTTCTTTTTGTTTTTTCATATAGATAGCCTCTTAGTTCATCTCTTACTTTAGACTTTAAGCTTGCCCAATCAGTTATATTATTTTCTTCACACTGTCTTAGAGCATCTTTAACTATTTCCTTAGCCTCGTCCATTAATCCTTCTGACTCCCTAACATAAACAAATCCTCTAGATATTATATCTGGCCCTGCAATAACTGAGTTGTTTTCTTTTGATAAAGTTACTACAACAGTTAGAATACCATCTTGAGATAAATGCTTTCTATCTCTTAAAACAATATTTCCAACGTCTCCAACTCCTAATCCATCAACAAACACTTGACCTGAATTTACAGAGCCATTTCTTTTAATAGTACTTCTATTAACTTCTATGACACCGCCATTTTCAGGAATTATAACATTTTCTTCTGGCATACCTAAAGATATTGCTAGCTCTCCATGTTGCTTTAAATGTCTATATTCACCATGAACTGGTATAAAGAACTTAGGTTTCACTAAACATTGCATTAACTTCAATTCCTCTTGACATGCATGCCCAGATACATGAATTTCAGCTAATGATTTATATATAACCTCAGCTCCCTTTTGGAATAATTGATTTATAACCTTAGAAACCAATTTTTCATTTCCAGGGATTGGTGTTGCAGAAATTATTACAGTATCGCCTTCTACAATGTTAACTTTTCTATGCTCTGAACTTGCCATTCTTGCAAGTGCTGACATAGGTTCACCTTGACTACCTGTAGTTATAATTACTACCTTATCATTTGTATATTTATTGATTTGATCTATGCTTACTAGAATATCTTTTTCAAATTCTAAATATCCAAGTTCTGCAGCAACAGCTACTATATTTTCCATACTTCTTCCTGATACTGCAACTTTTCTTCCATGCATACTTGCTGCATCAATTATTTGTTGTATTCTGTGTACATTTGATGCAAATGTCGCAACAATTATTCTTCCCTTTGCTTTTGAGAATAACCTTGCAAAACTTTCACCTACTACTTTTTCAGACATAGTGTATCCCGGCTTTTCAACATTTGTTGAATCAGCCATCATTGCCAATACACCTCTTTTACCAATTTCAGCAAATCTTGCAAAGTCCATTGGTTCTCCATCTATAGGAGTGTAGTCGATCTTAAAATCTCCTGTGTGTAAAACTACTCCTAGTGGAGTGTGTATTGCTATTGCAACTGAATCTGCAATAGAATGGTTTGTTTTTATAAACTCTACTGAAACTGAGTTTAATTTAATTACATCTCTTGGCTTAACTCTTATTAATTCTGTTGAACTTAACAATCCGTGCTCCTTAAGCTTAGTTTCAACAATTCCAAGAGTTAACTTTGTTCCATATACAGGTACATCTAATTGTCTTAAAACATAAGGTAATGCACCTATATGATCCTCATGCCCATGAGTTAAAAATATTCCTCTTATCTTATCTTTATTTTTTAATAAATAACTAATATCTGGTATTACTAAATCAATACCGAACATATCTTCATCTGGAAATTTTAAGCCGCAATCTATAACTACTATATCATTTTTATATTCTATTGCAGTTATATTTTTACCTATTTCATTTATCCCACCTAAAGGAATAATCTTAACTTTTGCCTTCTCGTTTTTCAATATGTCCCCTCCTTCTTCCTAAAATATGTATTACAAAGGTTGTCGTCTCAATAGAGAGGAGTTCCCTTATTTATCTTATTTATCTTATTTATCTTATTTATTGTTATCCATCTTACTTTGGCATTTTCTACAAAGCCCAAAGAATTTAACACTATGGTCTAAAATTTTAAATCCATATGATCTTTCAACTTCTTCTTCAAGTTCGTCTAATAAATCATCTTGAACTTCAATAACACTTTTACATTCGTTACAAACTAAGTGATGGTGTCTATGCCCCTCATCTTTACGAACTAATTCATATCTGCTACAACCATCATTTAAATCTAGCTTACATATTACACCTAATTCTTCTAATAAAATTATAGTTCTATATACTGTAGCTAAACCAATTTCAGGACAACTTTTTTTAACTTCATCATAAATTTCTTCTGCAGTTAAATGTTCTCCTTCTTTATCTATAATAGTGTCAACTATAGCTCTTCTTTGAGGCGTCAATTTATACCCTTTTTGTTTTAAATCTTCTTTTAAAACATTAAAATCTATACTATTTGATTGTTCCACAAACAACACCCCTTTCCTTTATTCTTAGTTAGATTTTATTCTTAGTTAATCTTATTCTTCATCAGCGAAAATAGTGTCATAAGCTTCTTGAACCGCTGCTAATTCTACTTCATCATCTATAGGTATTAATAGATCATCTCCGTCTTCATCTATCCCTACCTTTAAAGCAAATATATCATCTTCAGTATAATCATCATCGTAAACTATAACATATTCACTTTTTTCTTCTGTATCTGGGTTTACCATATCAAAAAATGCAACAACATTTAACTTTACTAATTTTCCATCTTCATCATATAATTCTAATTGTTTTAAATCCTTATCCATAATTTTTTCTCCTTTTTTTATAATTGTAATTTTTACCTTAACGGTTGTCAATAATAATTTTCAATTGGAAATGAATTAATTATTTCATACTAAGCCTATCTAAATATCCTTGCAGTATATATGTAGCGGCTATTTTATCAACTATTTTCTTTCTTTTTCCCCTTGATAGATCTGCTTCAAGCATGGCTTTATGAGCTGCTACCGTAGTAAGTCTCTCATCCCACATCTCAACTTTTATACCTGTAGCTTCTTTTATAATTTCCGAAAGTTCTAGTACTCTTTCTCCTGATTCACCTATAGTTCCATTCATATTTTTAGGTAATCCTATAACTATAGTTTCAACAGAATATTCTTTACATAACTTCTTTATTTCTTCTATATCTTGCTCTTTTTTGCTTCTTCTTATCGTAGTAATTCCCTGCGCAGTCCATCCTAATGGATCACTTATAGCAACACCTATAGTTTTAGACCCTACATCTAAACCTAGAATTCTCATATTTATCTCCTTAAACATTAAAGAGTGCCCGATTAAACGGGCACTCTTTATTTTATTTCTAAATAAGATTTTATAACTTCCTCAAGAATTTCATCTCTTTCAAGTTTTCTTAGTAAAGCTCTTGCTCCGTTGTAGCTTGTGATGTAAGAAGGGTCCCCTGAAATAAGATATCCAACTAATTGGTTGATCGGATTATAACCTTTCTCCTGTAACGCATTGTAAACATCTGTTAATATTGACTTTGTCAAATCCTCTTTGTTGATGTTTAAATTAAATTGCATTGTTTGATCTAAGTTATTATTCATACAACTGCTGCTATTCGCAGCTCACCCCCTTACTTATATTTAGTTTAACAGTATCCCTAATAATATTATCTCATATATTTAAAATTCTATACATGGGTTTACTTAATTTAATTATATTATAAACCATATAATTATAAAAGTACACTATTTTGCTAAAGATTATTTTATTAAAGATTCTACTACTAAGTACGTTTTTTCTATTGCAGACTTTATATTTTCTGGATTCTTACCACCAGCTTGAGCCATGTCCGGTCTTCCACCGCCACCTCCGCCAACTACTGCTGCAACTTCTTTAATTATCTTTCCACAATGGATACCTTTTTCTAAAACATCCTTAGTAGCCATAGAAACCACATTAACTTTTCCACCTACATTACTTAATAAGACAACAACTCCGCTTGAAAGTTTACTTCTCATTTTATCACCTAAGTCTCTTAATGCATTTCCATCTATTCCTTCTAAACCATAAGCTACTACTTTTATGCCATTTACTTCTTTAACAGAAGATAGAATATCATCTTCAACACCGCATGTTAATTTACTCTTAAGCTCTGAAATTTCCTTTTCTTTTTCTTTAATTTCAGCACCTTGTGAAGCTATCTTCTTTAATACATCTTTTTCACTACATTTTAAAGCACTACATGCTTCTTTTAAAAGTCTTTGTTTTTCTTCCATATATTTTATTGCATTTAGTCCTGATACAGCCTCTATTCTTCTTATACCTGCAGCAACACCTGCTTCATTTATTATTTTAAATAATCCAATTTCTCCTGAGTTATTAACGTGAGTACCTCCACAAAGTTCCTTTGAGAATTCTCCAACACTTACAACCCTAACCTTATCGCCGTATTTATCATCAAATAAAGCCATTGCACCTGATTCTTTTGCTTCATCTAAAGTCATAAGGTTTGTATCAACATTAAATACTTCCATTATCTTTTTGTTAACTAACTCTTCTATCTTTTCTATTTCTTCTTCTGTTAACCCTTGGAAGTGAGCAAAGTCAAATCTTAATCTTTCATCATCAACATATGAACCTGCTTGATTTACATGCTTACCTACAACTTGTTTTAAAGCCTCATGTAACATATGTGTTGCAGTATGATTCTTAGCTATATTATTTCTTCTTAAGATATCTATTTTAAGATTTGCCTCTTCATTTACTTTTATTGTACCTTCTACAACTTTAACATAATGGATAGTCTTCCCACCAACATTTTTCTTTGTATCATAAACATATGCTTCTCCTGAAGCTGTTTTTATAATACCTTTATCTCCTACTTGGCCACCCATTTCAGCATAAAATGGTGTTTTATCAGTTACTATATAACCTTTCTCACCTTTTGATAATTCATCTACAAAATTATTATCATTAGCTAAAACTAATATTTTTGAATTTACTTCAATATTATCATATCCAATAAATTCAGTATTTATAGATGCATCTATCTTATTAATTGGATTTTCATCACTTCCCATATATGATGATTCCCCTCTTGCACTTCTAGCTCTTTGTCTTTGCTCATCCATTTCTTTTCTAAATGCTTCATGGTGAACATTCATACCTTTTTCTTCCAAAATTTCTTCTGTCAACTCAATTGGGAATCCATAAGTATCATACAGCTTAAATGCTTTTTCACCTTTTAACGTTTTTTCATTAGAAGCTTCCATTTCTTCAATATAATCATTTAAGATACTCATTCCTGAATCTATTGTTTCATTAAATCTTTCTTCTTCTAATGAAACAATTCTTTCAATATATTCTTTACTTTCTATAAGCATTGGATAAGCCCCGCTATAGTTTTCAACTACTGATTCAACTATATCAGTTAAAAACAATCCTTTAATTCCAAGTAATCTTCCATGTCTTGCAGCTCTTCTTAAAAGTCTTCTTAATACATATCCCCTACCTTCATTACTTGGCTGAACTCCATCTGAAATAAGCATAGTAACTGATTTAACGTGATCTGTAATTATTCTTAAAGAAATATCCTTAAGCTTATCTTCTCCATATTTTACACCTGAAAGTTCTGATACTTTTTGTAGTATATTTTTAACTGTATCTATTTCAAATATATTATCTACACCTTGCATTATAGTAGCAATTCTTTCAAGCCCCATACCTGTATCTATATTAGGATTTGCTAATCTATTGTAATTTCCTTCTTCATCCTTATCAAATTGTGTAAATACAAGATTCCAAAATTCAACTACTCTATCTTCATCACTTGCTTTTACGAAGTCCTCTACATTTGTGATTACTCCTTCGCCTCTATCATAATGAATTTCTGTACATGGTCCACATGGTCCAACACCTATTTCCCAGAAGTTATCATCTTTTCCAAGTCTAAATATTCTCTTTGGATCTACATCTGTCTTTTTACACCAAATATCATAAGCTTCATCATCTTCTAAATATATTGTTACATACAATTTATCTTTTGGAATTTGAAGAGTTTCAGTTATGAATTCCCAAGCCCAAGGAATAATTTCTTCTTTAAAATAATCTCCAAATGAGAAATTCCCAAGCATTTCAAAGAAGGTACCATGTCTTGATGTTTTACCTACATTTTCTATATCCCCTGTTCTTATACACTTTTGGCAAGTAGTTATTCTTTTTCTTGGCGGCTCCTGTAATCCAGTAAAATATGGTTTAAGAGGTGCCATACCTGCATTTATTAATAATAATGATTTATCATTTTTAGGGACTAGAGGAAAACTCTCTAATCTTAAGTGATCTTTTGATTCAAAAAACTTCAAATAAGCTTCTCTAAGCTCGTTTGTTCCCATGAACTTCATATCTATTACCTCCATTTGTTTACTGTATAGTTTTTTATAATAAAAAAAGTTTCCATCCCTATAAAAAAGGGACGAAAACATAAATTCCGCGGTACCACCCTAATTATGTATTAAAAATACATCACTTAGATAATATAGCTCCAAGATAGCTTCAATATATAATGTAAGAAGTTTTCACCATCCACTTCCTCTCTGAATACATACTCTATATTTACTCATTCTTATCAACGCTAAATATTAAATTTTCTTATATTTCAATGAAATTATAGTTTATTTATTAAAATATGTCAATTATTTTATTTAAAACAAATAATCATTGATATCATCATATATTACTTTAACTATAACTCCTATAGGAACTGCAACTATCATTCCTATAAGTCCACCTAGCTTTTCTCCTACTAATAATAAAATTATAATTATAATCGGGTGCATATTAGTGCTATCCCCTGTTATTTTAGGTGACAATATATTTCCCTCTATTTGTTGTATTAAAAATATTGCTATAAGCGTCCATAATGCTTTATTAGGTGATTCCATAAGAGCTACAAATATAGCTGGTACCCCACCTATTATAGGCCCAAAATAAGGCACTATATTTAATATGCCATTAAATATGCCAAGTATTAAAGCAAATTTTACATCTATTATTACAAGAACTATAAAAGTTAATGCTCCTATAATTAATGATAATAACAATTGACTTATTATGTATCTTGATAAAACTTTATCTATATGGCTAATAACCCTTTTAGCAATTATTCTTTTTTCTGTCGGTAATATTAATAAAAGCTTATTATAAATTAAATCTCCATCAACCAAGAAATAATATGTTACTATCGGTACAATAGCAAGAGACACTAAACTTTCAAAACAAACCATCAAGTTTTCTAATAAATTATCAGTAACTTTACTAAAAAATATATTTACTTCTTCACTTATTTGATTATATATAGATTCAAAAAAAGATATATCATTCAAATTCAATTTATATACGATATTCTTAACATACTCATCTATATTATCTAATATATATCCAATATTATAGCTTTCCCTTATTATAGACGGAATAACTATATAGGAAAGTAATATCAAACCTAAAAAGATAGTTAATATTATTGAAATTGATGATATTTTTTTACTTAGTTTAAACTTCTCGCTTATAGTATCCCTAAGAGGCTTTAATGCATAAGCAAGTATAAATCCTATAAAAATAATGTTTACTATGCTACTTATAGTCTTGATTTTTATATACAAAATTAGAATTAATAAAATTGATAGGATTACTAAGATTGAATTTATAATCTTTTTATACTTTTTATATATCAACATGTTTTCCTCTTACGAGGTAAACTTTGAAGTCTAACCTCATCACTTCCATAATATAAAATAAAATCTTCCCCTAATAAACAGTCCTTTAATAATAGTATTTCTTTTCCTTTTATCATCCTATCAAATATCCCTGAACTCATAACTAACCCTTTTATTGATAAATCTTTTTTTTCAATTATCACATCTTCTAATACACCTCTCATTATGTTATTTTTATCTTTTATATCCATGTCTTTTATGCTTTTAAAAGATAATCCCTCTTTTTCGTTTAATTCTTTTACAATCATTACCTCTTCTAAAGAAATAATATCACTGCTTCTAACAAAATTTTTCTTACTAAATAGAAGATAATTAGAAACAAAAAAGCCTACTACTTTACCTTTATTAAAATCAATATACATATCATCTACAACACCTAGGTACTTCCCCCTTATGTCATACACTTTTAGTAGATAGAAATCCTTACTCTTTAACATAAGTTTCTCCCTTCTATATAGAATAACTATATTATCTCCTAAAGACAAAAAAAAATTCTCATATCTACATATGAGAATTTTTTATTTATATAATTTCTTCTATTATTCCGCCACCAACAACTACGTTTCCATCATAAAAAACAACTGATTGACCTTTAGTTATAGCTCTTTGCTTTTCCTTAAAAGAAACTTTAACTCTTCCATCTGCAAGTGGTGATATTATTGCTTCAGAAGGTTTTGCTTGATATCTAACTTTAGCAAATACAGTTATTTCTTCACTAAGAGAATCAAAAGGAATAAAATTAACATCCTTTGCAACTAAATCAGTTTTAAAGACATCTTCTTCTGGTCCTATAACAACTTCATTAGTTCTTGGATTTATATCAGTAACAAAAATAGGAGTACCTAGTGCTAAGCCTAAGCCTTTTCTTTGACCTATTGTATAATAAACTATACCTTTATGTTTTCCTAATATATTACCATTCTTATCAACAAAGTTTCCTTCTCTCACTTGATTTGGTCTAGCATTTAAAATGTATTTACCATGATTATTATCAGGTATAAAGCATATTTCTTCACTATCTTTTTTATTGTGAACTGCAAGACCAATTTCTTTAGCTATTTCTCTTATTTTATCCTTAGTATAATCCCCACAAGGCATTAATGTTTGACTTAATTGTTCTTGTGTAAAATTATATAAAGCATATGTTTGATCTTTCTTATCATCATCTGCTTTTATTAAAAGATATCTACCATCTTCTTTTTTTTCTATTTTAGCATAATGTCCTGTAGCTACATAATCAGCTCCAATTCCTTTTGCTCTTCTTAGAAATTCATCAAACTTTATATGTTTATTACATGCAATACATGGATTAGGTGTTTTTCCTTCCATATACTCTTGTACAAAATAATCTATTACCTTTTCTTTAAACGAATCCTTAAAATTAAGAACATAAAAAGGTATTCCTAGTTTATCAGCAACTCTTCTTGCATCTTCTACTGATGAAAGAGAACAACATCCACCTTCTCTTTCAATATAGTCTTCATCTTCATCATCAAAATGTTTCATTGTTACGCCTATTACTTCGTAACCTTGTTCTTTTAAAAGGTATGCAGCAACAGAGCTGTCAACTCCGCCACTCATACCTACTACTACTTTTTTCTTCATATTAATTCCTATTCATGACCATGAACATGATCGTGTATATCATCATGCTCTTCAAAATCCCAAAGCTCTAAACCTGTATTTTTTCTATAGTCATTAATCGCTTTATGTATAGCTTCTTCTGCTAAAACAGAACAGTGCATTTTTACAGGTGGAAGTCCATCTAAAGCTTCTGCAACTGCTTTATTTGATAACTCCCAAGCTTCTTCTACAGTCTTTCCTTTGATTAATTCTGTTGCCATTGATGATGAAGCAATAGCAGATCCACATCCAAATGTCTTAAATTTAACATCCTTGACAATATTATCTTCAATTTTTAAATAAACCTTCATTATATCTCCGCATTTAGCGTTTCCTACTTCACCTACGCCATTTGCATCTTCAATTTCCCCTACATTTCTTGGATTTCTAAAATGATCCATAACCTTATCGCTGTACATCATAATATTTTTCTCCCTTCTTTAAAAAGTCTTCCCATAATGGAGACATATTTCTTAGTCTTTCTATAATAGGTGGAACAACCTCTAAAACATAATCAACATCTTCATCTGTTGATCCATCACCTAATGTCAATCTTAAAGATCCATGAGCTAACTCATGAGGTAATCCTATTGCTAACAATACGTGAGATGGGTCAAGTGATCCTGAAGTACATGCACTACCACTTGATGCGCATACACCTTCAAAATCTAAAGATAGAAGTATTGATTCACCCTCTATAAATTCAAAAGTAATATTAGCATTACCTGGTAATCTTTTTTCCCCTCTTGGTCCATTTAATCTTGTATGTGGTACCTTTAGTAAGCCATCTATTAATCTATCTCTAAGCTTAGTGATTTTCTTATTATGTTCTTCTAAACTTTCAGTAGCTAGTTCAATTGCTTTTCCAAGACCCACTATAGATGCTGTATTTTCAGTACCTGCTCTTCTAGCTCTTTCTTGGCCACCACCATGAATTAAGTTATCAATTCTAACACCTTTTCTTATATAAAGTGCTCCTATTCCCTTAGGTCCATATACTTTATGTCCAGCTAAAGATAATAAATCAATATTCATTTCTTTAACATCTACTGGAATATTTCCTATTGCTTGAACCGCGTCAGTATGGAATAAAACTTTTCTTTCTCTACAAATTTCACCTATTTCTTTAACAGGTTGAATAGTTCCTATTTCATTATTAGCAAACATAATTGAAACTAATATAGTTTTATCTGTTATAGCATTTTTAAGTTCTTCTAAGTCAATAAAACCTTCTTTATCAACATTTAAATACGTTACTTCAAATCCATTTTTTTCTAAGTATTCGCAAGTGTGAAGTACTGCATGGTGCTCAATCTTTGTTGTTATAATATGATTTCCTTTTTTTCTATGAGCTGATGCTATTCCTTTAATAGCCCAGTTGTCTGCTTCTGATCCACCGCCAGTAAAATAAATCTCATTCGGATCACAATTTAATGCTTTTGAAACCCTACTTCTAGCCTTATCAATAGCCATTTTAGTTTCCCTAGAAATTCCATAAAAAGATGATGGATTTCCATACTTTTCAGTAAAAAATGGCATCATTTCTTCTAAAACTTCCGGTTTAACATATGTAGTTGCTGCATAATCCATATATACATTTCTCATGTCTATTCGCTCCTTTTAACAATCTTAACGGATTGATTTTCATCCTTCATTCTTACATAATCATCTACTATATCTTGAAGTGTAATGTTCTTCATTACTTCATCAATACTATTTTTTATTTTTTCCCATAACAATCTAGTAGCACAAAAATCTATGTTATCACACTCAGTTCCTTCAATGCATTCAGCAATTTCAACAGGACCTTCAAGCACATTCATAACATCTGCTACTGTAATATCCTTTGGAGCATAATTTAACACATATCCACCTTGAGCACCTCTTATACTTTTAATAAGTTTTGCTTTTCTAAGTGGTGAAAATAACTGCTCTAAATAATATTCTGATATATTTTGTCTTTGGGAGATTGTTTTTATTGAAACGGGGGCATCTCCATAGTGCATTGCAAGGTCTACCATAGCCTTGACCCCGTATCTACCTTTAGTAGAAAGCTTCATTATACTTCCCCCTTTTAATGTTGACTATTTTACTAGTATTTACTTTTATATCTTATCAAAACACTCTGCTATTGTCAATAATCATAATACTATCTCAACGCCTTATTTTATCTTGTTCCAATACATGTTTATACTTTCTTCATATTTATTTTTTTGAGGAAAATAATATTTAGAATCTTTTATTTTTTCAGGCATATATGATTGCCTTACATAATTATTTTCATAGTCATGAGGATACTTATATCCTGAAACACCTAAATTTTCTGCTCCAGCATAATGTGCATCCTTTAAGTGATTAGGAACATCTCCTATATTCTTGTTTTCTAAATCCTTCATAGCATTAGCTATAGCTAAATATGCACTATTAGATTTAGGTAATGTTGCTAAATATATAACAAGTTCTGCTAGTATTATTTGTGCTTCTGGAAATCCTACCTTTAAAGCTAATTCTATACCTGAATTTACTACACTTAGTGCATTAGGATGTGAAAGCCCTATATCTTCTGCAACTATTACAGATATTCTTCTTATTATTGCTGTTAAATTTCCTGATTTAATAAGTCTTGCTAAATAATGTATAGCTGCATCAGGATCACTACCTCTTATGCTCTTTTGTAATGCACTTAATAAATTATAATACTCATCACCGCTTGCATCCGCTCTCATATGTGATTGATTTAAGCTTTCTATATATTCTACAGATACTTCTTTTATATGTTTAAGTTGCGAATTTATAGTTAGTTCTAATATATTATAAGCTTTTCTATAATCCCCTTGAGAAATTTCACCAATATATTTCAAAGCTTCTAAAGAATACTCTACATGAATACCTTCATTTATTAACTTTTTTATTGCTTTCTCCAATCCTATAGTTATATCATTTATATTTAATGCTTCAAACTTAAATATATTGCATCTACTTAATATTGCCTTATGAATTGCAAAATAAGGGTTTTCTGTGGTACTAGCTATTAATGTAACTCTTCCATTTTCAATAAACTCTAAAAGTGCTTGCTGTTGCTTTTTACTAAAATGCTGTAATTCATCAATATATATAACTACTCCATTATAGTTAAGTAAACTATCTAAACTCTCAGTAATTTCTTGTATATCTTTTACAGAAGCTGTAGTAGCATTTAATTTATAAAATTTTCTATCAACATAGTTTGCCATTATATTTGCTAAAGTTGTTTTTCCTGTTCCTGGTGGTCCATATAATATGCAATTAGGAATCATCTTATTTGTAATTAAGTTATATAACGGCTTTCCTTTAGCTAATATATCCTTTTGACCAACAAAATCTTCTAGTGTTTTTGGTCTCATTATTTCTGCTAATGGTTTCATTATTTTCACTCTTTCCTTTTGTTATTTTTACTTAAATCCATCATTTAATTCTTTAGCCTTTTCAAGATCTTCATATTCAGTAAATCCTTCTATATAAAATTCTCCATCCTTTTCTTTTACAACTACTTCAACTGGAACATCTTCACCTACTGCTTCATCACTTGCCTTTTCATCTCCATGCTTTTCTAATGCTTTTGCTACCATATCAAGAGTCATATAAACTTTATACTTTCCATTTTCCTCTTTAATACTTACTATATTACTTTCATATTTTTCAAGATTTAATTCACCTATATATAATGAATAAAACTCTACATAATTACAAATATAAAACTTCTCCTCACTTATATGTTTCTTCATAGTATCATCATATCCATCTTTATATGATAAAACTAAATCAATTGTTTCTTTTATCTTTTTTTCATCTTGTCTACTTACATCCTTTGAACATCCAAACATAAGTATTTGTGCAAATAATAATAGAGTTATTATTAATATTTTCTTTTTCATATATTTCCTCCATGCTATAATATAATCTTTGTAACATCTTAACAAATTCTCTCTATAAATAATATCACAATTTCTTCTCATATATGAGTAATATGTAAATAAAAATAGAGGTTACATAAAGTAACCTCTATTTTTATTCTAAAACACTATTTTTTCTTTGTTTCCTTTTTAACTTCTTTAGTCTTTGAACCTTCATAAGCTGTAATATACATTTCTTTTAATTCACTCATTAGTGGGTATCTTGGGTTAGCACCTGTACATTGATCATCAAATGCTTGCTCAACCATTTCATCTAAAGTTTCATAGAACTTAGTTTCAGATACTCCTGCTTCCTTTATAGTTTTTGGCATATTAACTTTAGCTTGTAATTTTTCTATAGCCTTTATTAATAATTCAACTTTTTCTACTTCGCTATTTCCACCTAATCCAAGATGATCTGCTATTCTAGCATATCTCCATGCTGCATTTGGATACTTATATTGAGCAAAAGCTGCTTGTTTAGTTGGAGCATCAGTAGCATTGAATCTTATAACTTCATTCATTAATAATGAGTTAGCCATACCATGTGGTAAGTGATGGAATGCACCTAATTTATGAGCCATTGAGTGTGTAATTCCTAGGAATGCATTTGAGAATGCCATTCCAGCCATACATGACGCATGTGCCATTTTTTCTCTTGCTTTAACGTTAGTTGTTCCTTCATTATAAGCATCTGGTAAATATTTAAATACTAATCTTATTGCTTCTAAAGCTAGACCATTAGTATATTCTGAAGCCATTATTGATACATATGCTTCTATTGAATGAACTAATACGTCTATACCAGCACAAGCTGTTAATCCTTTAGGTGAAGTCATCATAAGTTCAGCATCAACTATTGCCATATCTGGAGTTAGTTCATAATCTGCAAGTGGATATTTAACTCCTGTATTTTCATCAGTAATAACAGCAAATGGAGTAACTTCTGAACCTGTTCCTGCTGAAGTAGCTATTGATACCATCATAGCCTTTTCACCCATAGTTGGGAATTTATAAACTCTCTTTCTTATATCCATAAATCTCATTGCTAAGTCTTCAAATCTAACTTCTGGATGTTCATACATTACCCACATAATCTTAGCGGCATCCATTGCTGATCCACCACCAAGTGCAATTATAACGTCTGGATTAAAATCTAGCATTTCTTTAGCACCAGCTTTTGCACATCTAAGCGTTGGATCTGGTTCAACATCTGAGAATATTTTAAATTGTATTCCATTTCTTTCTAAAACATCAGTAACTTTATTTGTATATCCCATTTCAAATAATACCTTATCAGTTACTATAAGTGCCTTCTTCTTACCCATGTCTCTTAACTCTTCTAAAGCTACTGGTAAACAACCATATTTGAAGTAAACTTTTTCTGGAACTCTAAACCAAAGCATATTTTCTCTCCTTTCAGCTATGCTCTTAACGTTAATTAAGTGCTTTGGACCAACGTTTTCTGAAACTGAGTTTCCTCCCCATGATCCACATCCAAGAGTTAATGATGGAGCTAGTTTAAAGTTAAATATGTCTCCAATAGCACCTTGAGATGCTGGCATATTTATTAATGTTCTAGCTGTTTTCATCTTTTCTCCAAATTGTAATATTCTGTCTCTTGACTTAAGTTGATCAGTGTAAAGTATTGAAGTATGACCCATACCACCTAATTCTATTAATCTATTAGCTTTTTCTAGAGCTTCTTCGTATGATTTTACTCTATACATTGCTAAAATTGGTGATAATTTTTCATGTGAGAATGGTTCTTCTAATTCTACAGATTCAACTTCTCCAACTAAAACTTTAGCTGTTGTTGGAACATTTACTCCTGCCATTTCAGCAATTTTATATGCAGATTGACCAACTATATTTGCATTTAATCCGCCTTTTTCATTTAATATAATTTTTCTAACTTTATCTACTTCTTCTCCCTTAAGAATATAAGCACCTCTATCGCTTAATTCATTCTTAACTTCATCATAAACTTGATCTAAAACAACTAAAGATTGTTCTGATGCACAAATAACTCCGTTATCAAATGTCTTTGAAAGCAATATTGAGTTTACAGCCATCTTTATATGAGCTGTTTCATCTATTATCGCTGGAGTATTACCTGCTCCAACACCTAAAGCTGGTCTTCCTGATGAATAAGCAGCTTTTACCATTGCTGGTCCACCCGTTGCAAGAATTATATCAGATTCTCTCATAACATTTTGTGATAATTCTACTGATGGCTCATCTATCCATCCTATGATTCCTTCTGGAGCACCAGCTTTAACTGCTGCTTCTAATACTATTCTAGCTGCTTCAATTGTAGCTTTTTTAGCTCTTGGGTGTGGTGATATAATTATTGCATTTCTAGTTTTTAATGCTATTAAAGTTTTAAATATAGCTGTTGAAGTTGGATTTGTTGTTGGAACTATAGCTGATATAACACCTATAGGTTCTGCAACCTTTGTTATACCAAAAGTTTTATCTTCTTCTAAAACTCCACAAGTTTTCATATCTTTATATTGATTATATATATATTCAGCTGCGAAATGATTCTTAATAACTTTATCTTCTACTATTCCCATTCCAGTTTCAGCAACTGCCATCTTTGCTAATTTAATTCTGTTATCATTTGCTGCCATAGCTGCTTGTCTAAAAATCTCATCTACTTGCTCTTGAGTATAAGTAGCAAATACCCTTTGCGCCTCTCTTAATTCTTTAATTCTTTGAGTTAATTCTTTTGCATTTGTTACAGCCATTTTTTTATTCCTCCTAAATATCTATAAGATAATTTTTACATTTAAAATTATTTTCTTTTTAGTATTTTGTTTTTTCTTAACTTGATTACAATATTATTCTATTTCATTGTTATATTTTTGTCAATATATTTTGTTAAAAATTTATCATTTTTTTATTCTTTATATTTTTGTATTATTTTAATACAATTTATTTGATTTGTTTTTTCCCTTTTGCTACCTGTTTTATATTTAATTCTAATATTTTTTCTTTTATTCGACTTACCCTCCTTAATATTATCTGATTATCTATTAAATTCTGAATAATAATATAATTCAAAATGATTTTTTAGAAAAACAACTTAAAATTCATTTTATAACTCTCAGTATTTAATTGTTATATTTATAACAATTAATAATTAATTATAACAACTTTTAAAACTAGTATTTTTGAAATAAAAAAAATATTAGCTTTATTATAAAAACTAAAGCTAATATTAATTTTCCAAAAAAGCCTTTAAATATTCATATATAATATTTTTTTTGTTATATATAATTACTATATTACTATTTTAATAAATAAGCATTATTATTATTTTCTTACTTAAATTTTTATAAATTGTTTTATAAAAATAAAGGTAATATATTCATAAATATATTACCTTTATTTTTAATAATTATTCAGGAATGGCTCTATGACCTATTCCAATCACTACTTCGTCTAAATGTAAAAGTCCAACACTTAGAAAAATACATACCGTTAAGTGCTCTCCCCTTCTTGCAATCCCTACTTTTCCACCAACATTTTGTCCACTTGCTCTATTCCAAACCTGCATCAATGCATCTCTAGTTGCTCCTATTACTCCACCTTCATGTAAATGCTCTTCTCTTATTACTCCATTTCTCTTAGAAGCTACTAATGCTCTTTCTAATATTTTAGATGTTGAATCATTTATATTCCCACCTATATTTACAGCAGTTACTAACACACCTTTTTTCTTAAATTCAACCTTGAGTTCTTCCTCTTCCTCTCTAGATGAAATTGCCATCCTAGTTGCATACTTAGCAACTTCCAAACTAGTGTTTCCCATAATATCCTCCCATACTTCTTAATATACTAATAATATCATAAATCTTAGATTCATTATAGTAAATTTAATAAGATTACTTTATTATAGCATATGGGACTTTTTTATTTTATAGAATCATACTTAGCTTTAAAATATTCATTTAATTTATCTAAAGATCCTATTAATATGTCCTTTTCTTCTTCTGAAAGATCATCCATCATACTTCTTACCATTTCATTATGAAATCTTTCATGTAATCTATGTGCAATCTTCCCCTTCTTAGTTAATTCAACTAAAACTACTCTTCTATCTTCTTCTATTCTCTTTCTATCTACATATCCCTTTTTAATTAATCTATTTATTGATGTAGTTAACGTTCCAACAGTTATACCTAAGTCCTGTGCTACTTCACTCATCATTCTTTGTTCTTTTCTTCCTATTTTTTCTATAGTATGCATTTCTCTAACAGATAAGTCTGAAAAATACCCACTTTTCAATGTTTTTTCTTCAATTTGCAATATTTCATTAAATATTTTTACAAGCAATTCATTAACTATACTTTCACTTCTTTGCATAATAACTTTATCCCATCCTTTTTCTATAGTTCCTAATTTAAATAATAATCTAATAATCATCAAATTTCAATTGTATAATTAATATTTTTACATAAAGTATTTTGATTATCAAAATTATTTTTATTAGCTTAACATTTTTATATAAATTATATTTTCATTTTTTCTTAATCCTTCTATTAATTTATCTAATTTAACATACCCTGGCTTTATAACTGTATATATAGCATGAACTTCTTCTTGCTCATATTGAGTTTTTTCTTTTTCTAAAATGTATTCAATTATTTTCACCTTTAAATTTTCATTTTCAAACCATTTTTGTATTTCTATATTTAAATTTTCTTTTTTACGATATTTAATTTCAACCTTTTTAATTATATTTTTTGATATAAATTTATTTTCTATTCTTTTTAAAAAAACTAATGTTATTACTATTATAATAGCTCCAAATATACTTATATAATATTCTCCCATTCCTATAGATAATCCTAAGCAAGCAACCACCCACAAAGTTGCTGCTGTTGTTAGTCCTTTAATATTTCCTTTAGTGTGAATTATAGCTCCTGCCCCTATAAATCCTACTCCAGTAATTACTTGGGCTCCCAATCTTCCATAATCAATTTTTATAACTTCACTTAACTCTTTATTTACTTCAATCATAGCAATGGCTTTATTTCCAATATCAATTTGTAATAAAGATATTATTGTTGCTCCTAAGCAAACTAATATATGTGTTCTAAAACCTGCTGCCCTATGTTGCCTTTCCCTTTCATATCCAATTATACCTCCAACTATAACAGCAAGAACGAATCTAATTACTATTTCTCGAATGTTTAGTATCATCTTATCCTCCTTTAAAATTACTATATTGAAATAAAGGATTTATTCTTTATATTATGATTAAAAGTGAGATATATTGATTATATTTATAACAAACATATATTATTTTCTATAGTTATAATAAAAAACACTAGCACTTTAATATTATGCTAGCGTTTAGTTCTATATCTTAAACCTATCTATAGATTTTAAAACTTCAATACTTCTATATGCTAAATCCTGAGAATCTTCAGCTACATTTTCACTAAATTTATTTAAATCATTTGATGATGCTGTTATTTCTTCAGATGCACTTGATATGTCTTTTGATGCTTTTGCTACATTTATAATTTTTTCTAATATATTCTTCTTCTTTTCGTCTATTTCAGTAAATGAAGTGTTTATATTACTTATTCTAGGTGTTATGCTCTTAACTTCTTTTGCTATATCATTAAAGGAACTAATTGCATTGTTTATAGTACTTCTTTGTAATTGTAGCTTTTTATTAATTTCTACAGTATCTTCTGCTATTCCCTTTGTATTCTTAAATACATTATTTAATATATTATGAATATTATTTGATGCATTATTTGAATTTTCTGCAAGCTTCCTTATTTCATCAGCTACTACAGCAAACCCTTTTCCAGCTTGTCCAACTCTTGCAGCTTCAATAGCTGCATTTAAAGCTAATAAGTTTGTTTGCTCTGAAATATCATTTATTAAAATTAGTATTTCTTTTACTGTGCTTATATCATTAAGCATGTTATCCATATTATCACTAAACTTACTAAATCTATTATCAAAATCTTCAGCTGAAGCTATTAAAGTATTCATCTCGCTACTATTCTTTACTGATTTCATTTCAATATCTTTTGCCATATCATCTATCTTTATAATATTCTTAGAAATTTCATCTACTTCTTCACTAAAGACATTTATTACATCTATTGTATTTTCTAATTCATCTTTTTGATTACCACTAAAGGCTGCAACTTCAAAAATAGAAGTAGATATATCACTTGCTAGTTTATTTAACTCTTTAGAAACAACAGCAAGAGAAGTTGATTTCTCAGTGACATCTTTTGAAGATATTTTTATTTTAGATATAATATCCTTTACTGAAATTCTAGTAGTTTCTATAGACTTACATATATCCCCTATTTCATCTTTCCTATTCAAATGATTTTCCTCAAAACTAACTGTTAAATCTCCATCAGAAATATGTATCATATTAGTTTTTATGTTTTCTAAGACTTTTGTTATTCCCCTAGTAATAATATATATTAATAAAATACTTAAAATTAATATTGAAGAAACTATTAAAAATGTAGTATTTTTAAATTCCTTTAATGATTTAAGCAAGTCATTGCTATCTACAGTTATTCCTATAGACCACCCAGTACTTGCTATAGGTGAATAAGCAATATAAGATTTATTACCGTTTAGATTATACTCTGAAGAACCACTTTTTCCAGAAATCATGTCTTTTTGTACATTTATAACATCCTTATAGTTCTCATCACTTCCATACTGATTAATTAAATTGCTTTTTTCCATAACAAAATAAAAATCATCATGAGCTATAACTGTTCCTTCAGAATTCAAAATAAAAGCTGATCCAGTATCTAAAAATTCAATATCATTTGATAACTTACTAAAATCTTCTGCTGATTTTAATCCTATTATAGCTCCAATTATTTTATTATCCATCTTTAGTGGTACAGTATATGCAGTAACCCTACTTTTATCAATGGTTGATATAAATGGATCTGATATAACCTCACTACCCTTTATTGTCTTCTCAAAATAATCCTTATCTTTTATTTGCTCCATTCCATCCTTATAATAAACGACTCCATCCACCCCACATATTCCTATATTGTCAAAGTTCCCCTTTTCAAGCTCTTTTTTCAATATATCTCTTTTTTCTTTAATTGATATTTCATCACTTGAAAGTCTTTTATCCATAGCTATTTCTTCTAAGTTTTTAATACTTCCTAAAAACTTATCATTAATTCTCATGGATGCTTGTTTTGACATTTCTTCCATTATAGTCAAACTATTTTTTATTAATGTACTTTTTGCTGTATAATATGATATAGTTGAATTGCTAATAGTTCCTATAGCTATTACTGGTATAAAAAATAGTAGCATCTTTACTAATAGCTTTTTAAAATTCATTATAATCCCACCCTATACTTTTTCGTTCGGTAACGTTTCCAAATATTCTTATTATAAATTTATTTATTTGATATAAGATAAGTAAACATTTCCTTTTATATTTCAATTATATATCCTAAATTTATACAGACACAATTGTATACTTGCATAAGCATTTTGTAATATTTTGGTTTTTTATACAATTATTAAATTAATAAAGGGCTAGAAATTAGCCCCTTTTAAATTATTGCCATTGATAACAAAGTAATTGCTATCCCTATTATAATTGTTAAATAATAAAAGTTATATATATCTTCATTACTGTATATCTTAAGCTTTTCTACTTTTCCTTTTGGATATATTACTTGAATTTCATCGCCTCTTTCCAAATCAAACTTTTCATATAAATATGGAATAGCAACTTTTACTTTCTTATTATTATCCTCAATTTCTAAAATAGGATAGACATTTGCATTATAAACTGTATGATATTCAGCTCCCGGCATTAAATAAGTGTAGCTTTCAAAGCCTATTACTTTAGCTTTTTTTATTATAGCTTTTTTCTTTAGTTCTATGCTTCTTATTAAGTTAAAAGAAGTGTAAATAGTTAATATAATACCAATAATCGTAAATAAAACTCCCATTTTAAAATCCCCCCAACCTAATTTTATTTTCTTCATTAATATAGTATGCTATATCTCTTTAAAAGATATATGATATACCATCTTTCATACTTTTCCAGTTTTTTCTTTGTTTATATGCTATTTTCTTTCATAAGTTTTAATATTAATAATAATTTATTAGTTTTTTTAGGTATTTTATGAGATTTTTTAAATTTAACTTTTGTTTGTAATAGACATTTATTTCGTTTACTATTTTGCTATAATGAGCTATTATTTAATTATAGCTATTAATAGGGGGTCTATTAAATATATGAATTATACCAAAGTTAAATTTGAAATATATGTTCCTTTAGAATATGTAGACAAATTAAGAGAGGCAATAAATAGAACTGGTGCTTTAACTATAGGTAATTATGATAATTGTATGTCTATAAGCGAAGTTAATGGTTACTTTAGGCCTTTAAAAGGAGCGAATCCTCACCTTGGGAAAGAAGGTAACTTATCTATTGAAAAAGAGGCTAAAATAGAGTTTAGATGCGATAAAGATTTAGCCTTTGAAGTTATTAACGTTATAAAAAACCTTCATCCATATGAAGAACCTGTTTATAACATATTTCCTGTAATAAATTAATTTATAAAAATAATTATGGCGACTTTATTTTAAAGTCGCCATTACCGTTTTAATAACTATGTAATAAAACTTATATTTATAGTAGCATTTTAATGACCATAGAATAATTTATTATTAACATTAATATTTGAGGTATAAAATAATGAAAATCATTATAATAGGTGGTGGTTTTGCTGGTTGCCAAGCCGCCATACAAGCAAGAAAAATGGGTGCAGAAGTTCATATAATTGAAAGAACTGATATGCTTTTAGGTGTTGGTAATGTAGGCGGTATAATGAGAAATAATGGTAGATTTACAGCTGCAGAAGAACTATTATTTTTAGGTGCTAATGAACTAATAGACATTATGGATTCTCTTGCTCTTCATCAAAATATAGAGTTTTCTGGTCATAAACATGCTAATTTAACTGACATAGCTAAAGCAGAGCCAGAAATAAGAAGATACATTTTATCTTTGGGAATTAATATTCATTTTAAGAGTAGAGCAATTAACGTTTCTTTAGAAAACAATTCTATAACTAGAATCAAATTAGCTGATGGATCTTTTATAGATGGTGATGTATTTATTGAAACAACAGGTTCTACTGGATCTATGACAAATTGTAATAGATACGGTAATGGTTGCTCTATGTGTACACTTAGATGCCCATCTTTTGGTAGCAGAGAAAGTTTAAGTGCCAAAGCCGGAATAAGGGATATTATAGGGGAAAGATCAAATGGAACCCCTGGCGCAATGAGTGGATCCTGTGAACTTCCCCGTGAATCATTCTCTGAAGATATTATAGAAAAACTTGATAAATATGGAGTTGTTACTTTACCAGTTCCTAAAGAAGATGTAAATTTAGATAAGCTAAGCCAAAAGGTCTGTCAACAATATGCTTTGAAAGAATTTGCTGAAAATGTTATTTTATTAGATACTGGACATATTAAACTTATGACTTCTTATTATCCTTTAGATAAACTTAGAAAAATACCTGGACTTGAAAATGCAAGATATATCGATCCATTATCTGGTGGTAATTCAAACTCAATTAGATATTTAGCTTCAAGTCCTAGAGATAATTCTATGAAAATACTTGGATTAAATAATATGTTCTGTGCTGGTGAAAAATCTGGATTTTTTGTAGGCCATACAGAAGTTATGGCTACAGGTGCACTAGCAGGATATAATGCTGTTAAATATGCATTAAATGAGCCATTATTAATTCTACCTAGAAATTTAGCAATAGGAGATATAATTGCTTTTGCAAACGATGCTTTAGATATGGAAAATGGTAAAAGCTTAAGACATACATTTTCTGGTGGAAAATACTTTGAAAGAATGAAGAAACTTAATTTATATACAACAGATAAAAATCTTATTTATGAAAGAGTTAAATCTTTATCATTATTAAATATATTTAATAAGTAATATAAGTAATATAAGTAAGAGATATAAGCTTTAATTTATAATAAAGCTTTTATCTCTTTTTATTCCTTAGATAATATTATGTTAATCTAATTATATTAAATCTTCCCATTATTATTAATAATAGTGCTGTTTAATAATTTCACTAAAATACCATTAAAATATCTCCATTTATGCCCATTATTGAACTATTATCAGTAACACCAGTAATTGTTTTTTCAAAAAATAATACCAATGCTAAATATGCTACAATTAATATTATAGTAAAGCTCAGACTGTTGCTTCTATAATTACTATATTAGCTCGTACTGATGTCCCTGAATAATTAACAGTTTCACCTGTTCTATTTAACTAACCTTAGTACAGAATTATTATTTAAAACTGTTATAAGCCCACTTCCATTTATTTATCCTGTTGTATTAGGAGATAGAGTAGCCCCTACTATATTATTATTTAATTCTAGATCAAAATCTATAAAAGTCGATGCTTCCTGTACCATCAGTACTTACCCACCAAGTACATAATAATTACCTGTCGCACTAATTGTGAACTCACCAGTTGCCCTACTATAACTAATATTTTGACTTTAATTATTAATTATATTATTAAATATTACATTGGCTTCATTCAATATTTCTCTTAAAATACTACCTATAAGCTCTGCACTTACCCCTCTTACTTGCACTGTTGCTCCTTGTGGTCCCACTGGTTCCATTAGCCCTATTGCTCCAATATAATAACATTTATTACATCTACAATTTGGTTTACATTTATTATTATAACATCCATATCTACGTTCAAGTTCTTCTAAATACTCATCCATATTAATATTGAATTCTTTCCCCTAGTATCCTACAAATTTCTTATCTATAATGCATAATATTCTAATAATTATGAAATGTTCTTTATTTATAAATAAAACATAAATAAATTTAAATAAGTATATTTTTATAACAAATTTAATATTGATTCATGTTCATTGTTTTAATATTAGCTTAATAATATAAAAAGAGTGGCTTCTTAACGAATCCACTCTTCATAACATATATTTTTTTATTAATCTTAATTTAAGAATATGTTTTTTATAGCACCTGTTGGGCATTTTTTAGTACACAATTGACAATTTACGCACTTATCATAATCAACCTTTGCTAAATTATTAGTTACATGAACAGCATCCTTAGGACAGTTTCTTTCACATAATTTACAGCCTATACATGCAGCTGAACAATTTTCTTTAACATGTCTTCCTATTTCTATATTGTTACATTCTACTCTTACTTTCTTTGAAACAGGAACTGATTCAATAAGTCCTTTAGGACATATATTTATACAAGCTCCACAGTTTGTACATTTATCCACATTAACTTTAGCAATTCCATTTACTATATCTAATGCTCCAAATTCACAAACGCTAACGCAACTTCCAAGCCCTAAACAGCCATATGAACATGATTTTGATCCACCATCAATCATTAATGATGCTGTAAGGCAATCACTTACACCTTCTAACTCATATTTTGACTTAGCTGAATCACAATTTCCATTACATTTTACAAAGGCAGTCATCTTTTCATTTGCATCTACCTTAATTCCTAATATACTACCAATATCTTCTGCAGTTTTTGCTCCACCTACAGAACATAAATTTGGTTTTGCTCCAGCTGTCACAACAGCTTCTGCATAAGCATCACATCCAGCAAAACCGCATCCCCCACAGTTTGCTCCTGGTAAACACTCTCTTAACATAGGTATCTTAGGATCAACTTTAACTTCAAAAGCCTTTGATGCAAAGCCTAAAAGTACTCCAAAAATTAATCCTAGAATTCCTAAGCTTAACGCTGCAAATAAAATATTCATTTTAAATCTCCTCCTAGTGAATTAATCCTTGGAATCCTAAAAAGGCAATTGACATTAATGCTGCTGTGAATAATGTTATTGGCAACCCTCTTAGAACAACTGGTATATTTTCATTATTATCTATTCTCTCTCTTATGAAAGCTAATAGTACTATTGATAGCATATATCCTGATGCCGCACCTAATCCATTTACTATAGCTTCTATAAAGTTATATCCTTCTTGAATATTTAATGTAGCCATACCTAAAACTGCACAGTTTGTTGTTATAAGCGGTAAATATATCCCTAATGCTTTATGAAGAGCTGGAGATAATTTTTTCATTGCCATTTCAACAAATTGAACTAAAGCTGCAATTACTAATACATTAGCTATTGTTTTTAAATATTCTAATTCTAACGGAACTAATATTCCATTATATACAAGCCATGACATTATTGAAGCTAACGTCATAACAAATGTTACTGCAAGTCCCATACCTACTGCAGCATCTTTTTTCTTTGAAACTCCAAGGAATGAACATATCCCTAGGAATTTTGAAAGTACAAAGTTATTTACAAGCATTGCTGCTATGAAAATCATAAATAATTCCATTTGTTACACCCCTCTTAGTTTTTCTTATTTTCTTTTATTTCTATTCCACTATTACTGCTACCACAGCTTCCTGTTCCACATCCTGAACAACTTCCACAACTATGTTCTAGCGTTTTAACTGCTTCACCAGTTTTTGCTGCTTTTCTTATGTTATAAGCATTTAAGGCTACCATAAGTCCACCTAAAGTAAAGAATGCACCAGGTGCTAATATCATTATAGAAGCTGGTTTAATGCTTTCAGGTATTATTTGTATCCCTAAAATTTGCCCTGCTCCTAATATTTCTCTAAATGTTCCTATTAAGAATAGTGCAATAGTAAATCCAAGTCCCATTCCAATTGCATCAAATATAGATGGTAAAATTGGATTTTTTGAAGCATAAGCTTCTGCTCTACCTAATATTATACAGTTAACAACTATTAATGGTATAAAGATTCCTAAAGATGAATATAAGCTTGGAATATATCCTTGCATTAACATATCAACTACTGTAACAAATGATGCAATAACTACTATATATGCTGGTATTCTAATCTTATCTGGAACTAATTTTCTTATTGCTGAAATCATCATATTAGAAAATATTAAAACTACAGTTGAAGCTAGTCCCATACCTAATGCATTTTTAGCGCTTGTTGTAACTGCTAAAGTAGGACACATAGCTAAAACTTGAACAAAAATCGGATTTTCAGTAATTATCCCATTTTTTAATCTTTCAATTAACTTATTCATTGTCTTCCTCCTAATTTATTATTAATTTGCACTAGCTCCTGTATCTGCATCAGTATCTTCTTGTGGCGCTACTTCTTCTCCCTTTATATTTTCTAAGTAGAAAGTTATAGCTTCATTTACCGCGCTAACAGATGCTTTACTTGAAGTTGTAGCTCCTGATATAGCTTCTACTTCATTATCCTTATTAGGAGTTACTTTAACTACCTCTAAATATTCTGTTGCAGGCTTATCCTTAAATCTAGAAGTAAACTTCTCTTCTGCAATTTTAGCCCCAAGACCTGGTGTTTCACTATGTGCTAATACCTTTATTCCTGAAACCTTATCATCTTTTGATATTCCTACTACAAAGTCTACTGCTCCATGGAATCCCTTACTAGTAACCTTTAAAACATATCCTATTACGTCATTTCCACTCACAGCTTCATATATTTCCTTTACATTTCCTTCAGCATCAAGCTCCATATCCATATCTTGAATCCCTTGTGCTTCAGGCATTATATAACTTAAATCTTCTTTACTTACTTTTGAGTTTTCTATAATTGCTTCTTTAGTTAAATCATTTGCGAACCCAAGTACAATCCCTGCAATCATAGTTATTATTAGAAGGATTCCTCCTAGCTTAAAATTCTCTTTCATAACTTTATTAAGCCTCCTTCTTAATTTTTATTTTTTTAGTTGTAAAATACTCTATAAGAGGAGTAAATAAATTAGTAATTATTATTGCATAATAAGGTCCTTCTGGATTAAATCCCTTAACAGCTATAATTGCTGCACAAACCCCTGATATTATCCCGAATATGTATTGTCCTATCTTTGTCATTGGTGTTGTTCCATAATCTGTAGTCATAAATATAGCTGATACAAAGAATGCTCCAGGAAGTAATAAATCTTTTTCAAAAATATTATACATAATCATTGCTGAAACTATAAACGCAATTGGCCCTCTTAGGCTAATTCTTCCTCTTAATACTAAGTATAATCCACCTATACATAGCGCTAATATAGAAACTTCCCCTATACTTCCATTCGCTTGTCCTATAATTTTATCAATTAATGGAACTACTACTTCTGCTGAACCAGACGCTGCTGATGTTGCATCTGTTGCTGGCTTTGCCATAACTCCAGCCCATGAAGCAATTAAAAATGCTTTTGTAGCTGCTGCTGGATTCATGAAGTTTTGACCAAGTCCACCAAAGAACTGTTTAACAACTATTGTTGCAAATATTGATCCTATGATCGGTATCCATAATGGAATATAAGTTGGCATAATAAGTGCTAAAATAATACCTAAAACTATTGGACTTAAATCAGTTAAAAAAGAAGTCTTCTTTACAAACTTATTCCAAAGTCCTTCTGCTATAATACTAGTTACAACAGTTGCAACTATTACTTTAACAGCATCAATCTTATAAAAATATACTCCTGCAAATACTGCTGGAATTAATGCTATAATAAAATCAAGCATTATCTTATTAATCCCAAGACCTTTTTTCACATGAGGTGCTGGTGATATTTTAAGATTTTTAATTTCCACTCTCTTCACTCCTATTCAGATTTTTATTACTATTTAAATGTTTTTGCAGTTTTAATAGTTTGTGCTATTTCTATATTAGAAGGACAAGCAAAACTACATAAGCCACAATCAATACATTTTTCTCCACCAAACTTTATAAACTCTTCTTTTTCTCCCATTTTATAAAGTTCAGCTAACTTTATTGGATTTAACCCCTCTGGACAGACTCTTAAACATTTACCACATCTTATACAGCTATAACTTTCTTCAGATGGTGAATCTTTTTCTGTTAAGAATAAAATTCCTTTAGTTGTATCATCTACGACTGAATCTAAATTATATACAGGTGTTCCATTTAAACTACCACCATTGATAACTTTTTTAAGTTCCTGAGCATTACCATTCAAGCTTTCAAAAACTTCTTTATATGTTGTTCCTTTTTTTAGCGCAACAACTTTTCTACCATTTATGGCACTTCCATAAACAGCAGTTAATATTTCTGTATTTTTTCTATTTAAAGCTTGTCCTAATTGTATAATTTCAATAACATCATATATAACTACATTCTTTTCTTCGTTATATACCTTCGAAATTAATTTACTTTCATATAAATCTGTTATAGACGCTACTTTTATAACCTCTCCATATTCTTTTAGAGATTCTTGTAGATTTTTATCCTTTCCATCTACAGCAAATTTGATTTCTGAAATTGATTTGATTTTTTCTAATCCTTTTTTTAAATCTTCTTTTCTTTCTCTTACTATTGTTCCATATCCATTTAAATTAGGCTGAAAACTAAAAGCTTTTATTACCACTTTTTTACCTTTATTATTTTCATAAGGTAAAACTAAGCTTTCTTCGATTTCTTTAGCATTTAATTCTTTAGAATTTTCAATTGATAATTCTAATATGCTAGAATCATTTAATGTAAATAATTTATTAGAAACATTTACATTACTAAAAAGATTACTTAACACTATAAAAAACCTCCTACTTTTATTTAAAGTATTTACCGTTAAAATATACTATATAATCCGTATATTTTAACGGTTATACTCTCATCTTACCATAAATACTAGCTTCCCACAACTTTTGTAATTTATTTAACAAAGTTTTTAAAATAAATTTTAAAATTTTTATAATAAACATTATAAGCGCCAAAACTTTACCTAAAATTACTAACATTTTTCTATTTTTTTTTATCTTTTTGTTACTTTTTTAACAACTTCTTTCAAATTAAAAAGCAAGCTACTATAGCTTACTTTTTAAATAGTCATTATATTCATTTAAATTTCTCAATTTATCTAATTCTTTATCTTTTATCATATATTCAAAAAATAAATCATTTAGTTCTATACTTTTAATTAAATCATTAAAAGCTTTATGTAGTTCTCCTATATTAACATAAAAACAACTTCTATTATAATATAAAAAGCTCGAATCATTATTATTTTTGATTCCTTCTGTAATAACTTCTATCGCTTTATAAAAATCATTTTTTTCTCTATATAAAACTGCCAAGTTTAAATAACTATATGGATAATATAAGTTTTTTTCTATAGATTTTTTATAATATTCTTTTGCTTCCTCTTCTCTTCCTAAATCTTTAAGTAATACTCCCATATTAAATAAAACTCTAAAATTATTCGGTTCAATTTCTAAAGCGTTATTCATGTATTTTAAAGCTTTAAAATACTCTCCTAGTTCTTCATAAATACATCCTAAATTTGCATTTGCCCATAAATCATTTGGTACTAATTCTAAGGTCTTATTATAATATTTTATAGCATTTTCCTTATCACTTAATTCATCATATGCATTAGCTAAATAAAAATATGCTCTATCATAATTATTATCTAAATTAATAGCTGTTTTATAATATTCTATAGCATCTTCTAAAAATCCATCTTCATCATAAAGAACACCTAGTCCATAATATGCTCTTGCATCTTTTTCTTCTATTAAAATAGCTTCCCTATATTTTTCCTCTGATAAATCTTTATAACCTAATTTGTCATATAAAAGTGCTATATCTAATATAAGTTCTATATCTTTTCTTCCCTGCTCAAACCTATATGCTTTTTTATAAAACTTCAGTGCTTTTACATATTCTTTTTCTGTTACAAAATTTCTAGCAATATTAATATAATTGTCAAAAAGATATCTATTATCTTGCATCTTTTTACCTCATTTATATTTATTCAATAAAGTTTCTGATTCCTTTGCTTATTACATTAAAGAAAAATATTTCAATAAGAATTATAAATACTATAATAATTACTACACTCATTTCGAAAAATATAGATGCAGATGCTAGGAATATATATAATGAACCTTCTAACACTACAACTTCCCCAATCCATCTCGAAAAAGTTTTTATATCTTTTATATTTGAAACATTAAATTCATTATTTAAAATCGAAAAACTTTCAACTATAAATCCTAGTAAAAATAATTTTTTCTTTAATAACACAGTTATTCCAAGTATAAACTCTATAACTCCCCACCCTAATATTAAATATTTAAAAATCATATTTAAACTCCCCTTTTATTTACCACAGCACTTTTTATATTTTTTATTACTTCCACATGGGCATGGATCATTTCTTCCTATTTTCTCTTCATTTACGATAGTTTTTTTCTTATTATCAATTTCCCCTTGCGTAAATCCCTTTAATGTCCATCTTTTAACCCCTAATGATAATTTCTTTAACTCTTCTTTAAGAATTTCATTTTCTTCTTCACTTTCTATTTCATAGGCTTCTAAGAAAGTATCTATTGCTTCATCTAATGGTGCTTCATTTTTTGTAGCTATAGAAAAACTATCTATTTCTTCTCTTAAGATATTTTTATCTATAACAAATAACTCATTTAATACTTTTTCAAGTTTATTTGCTTGCTTATTTTCTTCTATATAATCAGGTTTTGCAGCTTTTAATAAAGTTTTCCTATCAAACTTTGCAAAATTTATATCTGTATTCTTATTTCTTTCTTCAATTATAAAAAAAGGATCCTCAACATCTATATGATAAACAAGATCTTCCTCTATTTGATAATCAAAGCCTACTTCTTCTCCAATTAAAAGTAACTTTTTGAATTTCTCATATTCAAAATCAAAGTTACATTCTTCTTTTAATATCTTACTTAATTCTTCAATTGTTAAAACTCCATAAAAATATATAAGTCCTGCAGAAAGTTTTATAATATCAGAATTATTATTTGCAATAGATTTTAAATTGTCATTTAACTTATCTTTTATTATATCACATAATTCTTTAGGTGTTATAACATATAACTTTCCCTGATCTATTCCAGTAAACATTATCCCTCTATTTCTAAAGTAATTTGCATTGATAAGCTCTGAACCAAAGTATTCTTTTTTACCATCTAATTTTACTATTTCTTCTAAGTATAAAAATGCATCTAAATCAAGTAATTCTAATACATAATCAATATTATTTATTATTCCATCTTTTACTTTATTTACTGCATCTGCTTTTTTTAATGAAGTAATCCCTCTTACAGAATAATTACTGGCAACCTTAACCAGTTCATCTTTTGTCATTCTATCTAAATGATACTCTAGGGTGTTATTTTCTTCTACATCCTTCCACAGCTTTTCAACTTTTCTTATATCCTTTTTTATTATATCTTCCTGTATTTTGCTTATATCCTTATCCATCTGTGTCACCTCTTATATTCATTTAAAAACAAATACCATTATATATGTTTTTCTTATTTGTGTACATAATAAGATTTTAAACTAATAAAACAGATGCTATAAATCATTAATAATTTATAGCATCTACTCTTACTTAGATATTAATTTATCTTTTCTATACTAAATTTATTATTTTTTATAACTACCTTACATCTTCCACCATTTGATAATTCTCCAAACAATAACTCATCTACTAACAATGTTTTTATCTCTGAATTAATAACCCTTAGAATTTCTCTTGCTCCAAATTCTCTAGATAATCCTTTTTCAGTTATAAAATCTATACATTCATCACTAAATTCCAAGTTAACATTTTTATTTGTAAGCTTTTCTTTAAATTTATTTAACTCTTTTTGTGCTATATCCTTAGCCATTTCTTTATTTATTTGATTAAATACTACAACCTTATCTAATCTATTTCTAAACTCAGGAGTAAACACTCTTTTAACTTCATCCCTTATTGCTTCCATTTTTATTGTGTCCCTAGCAAATCCAACAAGATTTTTACCAATATCTCTAGCACCAGCATTAGATGTCATTATTATTATTACATTTCTAAAATCCGCTTTTCGTCCTTTATTATCTGTAAGTGTTGCATAATCCATGACTTGAAGCAATACTCCTAAAATATCTGAATGAGCCTTTTCTATTTCATCCAGAAGTAAAACACAATTGGGTTTCTTCCTTATAGTATCTGTTAAAAGCCCTCCCTCTTCATATCCTACATATCCAGGAGGAGACCCTATAAGTTTTGATGCAGCATGCTTTTCTCCATATTCACTCATATCAAACCTTACTAAATCAACTCCTAACGTTTTAGCTAAAACTCTTGCAATTTCAGTTTTACCTACCCCTGTTGGCCCAACGAACAACATAGATGCAACTGGTTTATTATCATCATTTAATCCTGCTCTAGACATTTTTATGCATCTAGTAACTTCTTCTATTGCCTGGTTTTGACCAAAGATATTTTTCTTAAGTTCACTTTCTAGAATTTTAAGCGATTCTATTTCTGTATTTTCAATTGTTTGCTTAGGAATATGACAAATTTTAGATATTATTTCTTCAATTACTCCTTCATCTACTATTCCTTCTTTATAATTTTCTCTATTAATATCTACATATGCTCCAGCCTCATCTATTATATCAATTGCCTTATCTGGTAAAAACCTATCATTTATATACTTAGCACTTAAATCAACAGCCGCCTTTAAAGATTCATTTGTAAACTTTACTTTATGGTAGTCTTCAAAATTTTCTTTTATACCTTCTAGTATTTTAACAGTTTCTTTTATACTTGTTTCTTTTACTTCAATTACTTGAAATCTTCTTATAAGTGCTTTATCCTTTTCAAAGTATTTCTTATAATCATCAAAGGTAGTTGCTCCAATAAATCTTATTTTACCTTCTAGTAAATAACCTTTAATTAAACTTCCACCATCTAATGAACTTCCATTTAGCGCTCCTGCTCCAACTATATTATGAATTTCATCAATATAAACTATAGGTTTTTCATAAGTTTTTATTTCATCTAATATTTGCTTTATTCTTTCTTCAAAATCTCCCCTATACTTTGTCCCTGCAAGTATAGCACCTATATCCAATGAAAATATTTGTGCATTTTTAAGCTTATCTGGAACATTTCCTTCTTTTATCAATTTTGCAAGTCCTAATGTTATAGCAGTTTTCCCAACTCCTGGCTCTCCTATATGAACAGGATTATTTTTAGTTCTTCTACAAAGTATTTGTATTGTCCTATCTATTATATCTTTTCTACCTATTAAAGGATCACTTTCTTCTTGTGAAACTGAATCAATTAAATTTGTACAATAACTATTTATTATACTTTTATTTAACTTTTCATGAGTTTTTTCTGCTCTTATTATCCTTATAGCATCTTTAGATACATTTTCGTCTTCTGATTTATTATGTGAAAGTTCAAATAATAATTCTTGCTTATTTATTCCCTGCTTTTCTAGAAAGAATACTGCATAACTATCTTTAAGAGCATAAATAGCTGCAATTATGTGCTCTAATGCAACAATATTTCTCTCGCTAAAAGCTGCCTGCTGAGTTGCAACAATTAATATATTTCTTATACCAAAGCTTTCTTCCGGCTCTCCATCTTCTATTTTATCAACATACTCATCTATATAACTTGCTAAATCGCTTTTTAATTCTTCAACATCACCATTTAACTTTTTTATTACTTCAATAAAATACTCTTCTTCTAGCGCACTAAATAATAGATGCTCTGGTGTTACGTATTCATTTTTATTTTCTTTTGCATTATTATAAGATCTAAGCAAAATATCTCTAACTACTTTACTAATATCCATTTTACTCCTCCTCTACTGTAAGCTTAAATGGAAATCCTTCTTCCTTAGCAAGGGTCATTGCCTTAGTTGCTTTTGATATAGCTATATCATACGGATATATTCCAGCTACACCCTTACCATTTTTATGAACTTCCATCATTATTTTATTAGCTTCTTCTATACTTCTATTAAAAATATCACTTAAAATTGCAACTACAAATTCCATAGTTGTAAAATCATCATTATGCATAATAACAATAAACTTTTTAGGCTTTTTTATCTTTAAATCTATCTTTTCTAATATATTAGCATTAGTTTCCAAATTGATTCCTCCATAAATACAGTTATATCAAAAATCATATACTTTTTTTCTTATGATATTATTTTTTAGACCTATATACTATTATACAATAAATTAAGTTCTATTTTAATAGAATTGATTAATTAAGCACTAAACTTACTTATCATATGTATTATTTATATTATTGAAGTTCGAAAAATATAAATAATTACAAACCAGTAATTAATACATATTTAAACCATCATTTTGACTTTTTTTATTTTATATGTACCTAATATATTTATAAGCATATATTATAAAGAGGTGATAAATGTTGGAAGATCAAGTTTTAAATTTAGGAAATATAGCATCTAACATAAAAGACAATGGCGATCTCACATTACAAGAGACAAATGAAATGCTTAAACAATTGCCTAAAATATTAAATCAAATGAAGAATATTATCTTAAGCACTAGCCACAGCTTAGCCTTGCTTCAAACCGAAGTTCAAGTTATGAAATCTGACCAAGATAAATTTAAAAATGATATTACTCACGTATTAAATATAATATCTGAGAAATTTAATGTAATTGATAAAATCCAAGACGATTTGTCTGTGTTAGATCAAGTTCTAGGAAAAAGGATGACTGAACTTGAAGATGAGCTAGTGTTAACTCAACAAATGTCTACTAAAAGTTTAAATGAAGTTCTTAAATTTAAAGAACACTGGAAAATCTAGTAGGACTGTATCTTTATATACAGTCCTACTAGATTTATATAAAAAAAGGATAAGTGCTAATACACTTATCCTTAAAATATTTATTTAACTTCCATAGTTCCTGCTACTTTTGACTTCTCATCCATATGGAATGTATTTTTTGCTTCTTCATTTTTAAAGTAAACATTACCATCAATTGTTGCATCTTCTAATGTTACTCCATTAGCTTCCACATATACATCTCCTTTAACAACTCCACCTTCTATTTTTGCATTTTCATCTTTAATTGTTAATTTAGGTGTAGTTAAAGTATATGCTGCTTCTTTTACTTTATTTTCTCCATTTTTATATAATGCTAATACACGTGATGCCGGCACCATCTTACTTGAATTATCTTTATCAGCCTTTTCAAAACCTGTATCTAATACTACTTCTTTTGTAGTATTAACATCATTTTCTAATATGACGATCCAACTTTCTCCAAGTGCTCTAAATAAATTTGCTTCATCAGTAACTCGTGATGGAGATGTTACCATATCTGCTTTATTTTCGCCTGTACCACTATTATTAGTTGTACCACCATTGTTATCAGTTACGGGTGGTGTATTTTCGTTAGCATTATTGTTATTTTTATCGTTTTTACTACATCCCACTGATAATAATGCTACCATAGTTAAAGGAATTATTAATGATTTAAACTTCATATCAATTACCTCCTTAAGTTTTCTCAATAATAACTTTCCCTTATTTAAATAAATTATTTATATTATTAAATTCAATAATTATTAATTTAACCCTGTTAATAAATATAATAATAATAAAATACTTATTATTGCACAAATATTTGTAACGGCTTGTGATTTTCTTTTTTTAACGCTTTCATCATTTTTATCTTCTGTTGCATAAGTAAATAAATGTGTAAATTTATACAAAACTTCTCTCATAATACCAACTCCTAAAATTTATGCAAAAAGGATAGTAATAAAACTATCCCTTTTGCTTTTTATTTTATATTATTATTTATAGGGCGCTTGATTGATCACAAGCAAGCTCTGCTTGTTCATTTTCTAAATTTTTCTTATCAGCATAAGCAACGAATGGTAAGTAAATTAATACAGAAACTGCAATATTAATTAATGCTACAACCGCTCCTTGCCATTGACCAGTTGCTAAGAAAGCTGAGATTACCGGTGGACAAGTCCATGGAACTACTGCTGATGCTGGAGCAACGAATCCAATTACACTAAATACGTAAGCTATAACTGCTGAAACCATTGGAGCTAAAATAAATGGTATAATATATATTGGATTTAACACTATTGGTAAACCAAAGATAACTGGTTCATTTATATTAAAGAATGCTGGACCTGTTGCAACATTTCTAATTGATTTGTTTATTGCACTCTTCGATTTAATTATCATAGCTATCATTAATGCTGCTGTTAATCCTGAACCTCCAAGGTTAACATATGAATCTAAGAATTGGCTATTTATAATATTAATTCCTTCTGTATTACCAGCTGCTATAGCTGCCATATTTTCAGCTGTTAAAGCAAGGAATATAGAATTTATAACTGGTGCTAATATATTTGATCCATGTAATCCAAAGAACCATAAAAGTTGTTGTATTAATATTAATCCTAATAATACTGGTAAAGAATTTGCAAGGCCCATTAATGGCTTTGAAATTAAGTTATATACATGTAGATAAACTTCTGCATATCCAAATGCTTCACAAATAGCAAATACTATTCCTACTAAAGTTAAAGTTATCATAGTTGGTAATAAAGCTGAGAATGATCTTGATACTGCAGGTGGTACTCCATCTGGTAATTTAATAACTAATTTTTTATTTTGAGATAACTTGGCAAAAATTGTACCTGTAATTAAAGTAACAATTAATATAGTAATTAGCCCCGATGGTCCAAGCCATTTTGTAAATATACCTGGTTCCCATCCAAGTGTTCCTGCATCAAATCCACCCCAAGTAACTGGAGCTTTATAAGCAAACATATTTGTAAATACTAAACTTGATGCTAATGTAACTAATCCTGTTGCAAACCCATCAACATCATATGATTTACCTAATGCATATCCGATAGATATTGCAGCAAACAGTCCCATTAAGAACATTGATCCACCATATACATTCAGTGCAATTACATCTAACCAATGTAAAGGCTGTCCTTCTGCAAATAAATCTTTAACTGATTGAATCGGAAAATTGTGAATTAAAAGTCCGAAAGAACCAATAATCATAAGTGGCATTATTGTAGCAAAACCATCACGTATAGCTACTAAGTGTCTTTGAGCACCTATTTTAGATGCTATTGGAACCATATAACGTTCCATCCAGTTCATGAATTTTTCCATTTAAATTCCCCCTTAAAATTTTTGTTTATATTTACTGATCTCCTCTTAGAATATTTTTTAAACATAATTTCATTATATAGAGTAAATCAGTTAATAACATTATCTAAAATCCTTTACATTTAATTTTATTTGATATTGTTTTCTTGTCTATATACAAAGCAATTTGTGTGCCAAGTTTTTAAAATCCTTATTTTTCTTAAAAGCCTTGATATATCTAGCTTTCAAGCTCTACTTTTTTACACACTTATTTTTCTCAGTCTGTGTAATTCTATTACACAAATTTATAAAAAATTCATTTGTGTAATAATATGTTAATATTATTATTTTTTTTATTTTAATTTTAAATATTTATATAAAAAAAATTCTGGTTGCGCCAGAATTCTTTTTAATCACTAGAATAACCTTTTAATCTCTTAGTTTAAATGAGAATTTACTCCATGGCTTTATATAATCTAATAGGAAGATTTCATCTTCAACTATCTTTGCCACAACATTAGTTTTTCCTGTGTTTTTCATATTTTTTAAAGCTACTTGTAACTCTCCTGCATATCTAGTGTATAAATCCGTATCAATTAAAATGTCCCCTCTTTTTATATCTACCAAATTGTATGGTGGGAAGCTTTCTCCCTTGTATTTAACTCTACTTTGAGTGCTTCTTGCCATATATTCTGAAGAATCTCCTCTATTAAAATGGAATTCTTCTAAAACTATTTTTTTCTCTAAATCCCTTATACCCTCTACTAATTCAACATTAAATTCTAGCATTTCCTTATTTAATTCACTTAATGCTTTAAGCTCATCCTCGCATGCAAAAGCATTTGCTATTATTACATCGTCAATTAAGCCTGTTGCAAATAAATGTTTAGCTTGTACCTCTATCGGTAAATCTCTATGCATTTCTAAAGTGCATAACCCTTCTGATACCGGCCAAGGTCCATGTTCTGCTGAAGGTGAATTCACAAAAGCAGCAGTTCTTATCCCTAACTCTTTAAATTGCTTACTTGAATTTATAAAATTTTCATAAGATAAACCTGTATAAATATGTGGATAGAAATTGTGACAACCATAAAGATTATTTAAATTTGCTTTATAAGAAAGTATGTTGTCAACATACTTTGTTCCATTACTAATATTTAATTCTATTTTTAACCCATACTCGTTAAATGTCATAACAGATTCTTCATATCCACTAAACCCCATGTCAAGCCTTATACCTGATAGCCCCATTTCTTTAAATACTCTTAAATCAAATATAGATGCCTTTAACTTATTAAATACAGTTGGATCTATATCTGCAATAACTTCCATATCATTTTCATTAGCTACACTTAATATATCTTTAAATTCATTTAAAACAACATCAATGTCTTTATCACTTGTTGATATTAAACATGTAAATATTCTCTTAAAGCCATATTTTGCTGCAAGTCTTATATAATCCTTTATTTCGTTAACTGAGGCATTGCTAGGATATATTGAAATTCCTAACTTATTCATTTTTATATTCCACCTTACTTAACTTTTCATGAAGATCTATAATTTCTTCTGCTAAATCCTTTACAACTATTGATGTCATTAAGTGATCTTGTGCATGTACTAATAATAGTGATACTTCACATTTATCTCCTGCTGCTTCTCCTTGAATTAAACTAGTTTGTGTTGCATGGGCATTACCTAGAGTTTCCTTTGATTTTTCTAGTAATTCTCTTGCTTCATCTATTTGTCCATTTTTCGCTAATTGCATTGCTTCCATTGCATAGCTTCTAGCTTCACCACTAAAGATTATTAGATCCATTATAATTTTTTCCATTGGTTACACCCCTTTTACGATTATTGCTACTTACTGCTCATTGATAGCGCTTGTTTTAAAACTTTTTCCCCATTCATTGTTCCATAATCTACTGTGTTGATTACCTCTACTGGAACTCCTATTGGTTCGAATTTAGCTTTCATTTTGCTTAATAAAAATCTAACTTGTGGTCCTAATAATAATACATCTATTTCATTTTCGTGTTTCTTTAATTCTGCTTCACCAACAGCATTTATTGTGCAATCGATTCCTTGAGCTTTAGCTGCTGCTTGCATCTTACTAACTAATAGAGATGTTGACATCCCTGCTGAACAAACAAGTAATATTCTTTTCATTTAAATTACCTCCTCATATATATAATTCCTTACACTATATCTAATAGCAATTTTAATGCCAAATTTAATCTCATAAAAATTCCACTTATTATCTATCTTGAAACCGCATATTTACTTACTTCCAAAATTACAAATAAAATTCTTCAGTGTGTAACAATTCATTACACACATAATAATAACAATATATATTCATCTTTGTTTTTACACAGATGTCTTATTATTAACTACCATTTTAACTATATGAGCCAATTCATTTTCTCCAATATTTACACTATAGTTCTCTTCAAGCAGTTTTAAACATTGTTTTATAAGTATAAACTCTCTATTGTTTGAATGCCTAAATTCATTTAACATTACGAAAGGTGTTTCTTTTCCGCCTTTATTTAGCTTATCTATTAAGAAACAAATATGAATTAATATACCTATCTTCACTTCATGTATTAATTTAATATTTAAATGTTCTTCTATATTAATCAAAGTTTTCCTTATATCTCTTATAAGCTTGTATGAATCAATATTATTTATTTGTTTCTCCATACTCTCTACTATCTTATAGTACTCTTCTTCTTGTGATATAAGCTTTTCTAAATCATCTATCCCTTCTCCGGATAAAATATCTGCTGCTGATATAAATGGTATATTAGGGACATAAGTATTCAAAACACCAACAATAGCAAGTATATTATATTTTTGACTTAGTGACTCTATATTGCTATAAAAATCATCTTTATCTAATATATTAAGCGCATGAATTTTAATATTAGTTTTGCTATTTATATTGTTTTCTATTATTTCTTTTAATCTTTGTGCTGAACCATCTCCAGTAAAGCACGAAGTAATTATTATACTTTCCTTTTGATCTATTTTTGATGCAGCACCTTGGATTCCATATCTCTTAATTTCAAGGCAAGATTCATATATCTCTTTTAAACCTCTTCCATTTAATGCTTTTCTTCCTGCTTCTATAACTAGCAAGGTTGTAACCATATCAATAGTTTTTACTTTAATATCAGTTTCATCTTTTATCATATCTCCAAAGTTAGTTAAAGAGCCCATATCTACTAAAAGAAAAACTCCCTTTCCAGTGTGAATTTCTTTTACCTTTTCCATAGCAATCTTATACATATCCTCAGCCTTCATACTTAAAGGCATATCTAAAGCTTGCACGTATTCTTCACCTATTAAAGAATTTGCAACTTCTACCATAGATGAAGCAGTAGAATGTCCATGCATTATAACTAGCACAGCTACCTTTTCATCTCTTGCTTTATCTTGTTCATATGGATTAGTTGCTAAAAACATTGTTATATATCCTATTTCATCTAATGGTACTTCTATATTAAATTTTTTATCTATAATGCTAGCAACTTCCATTGATACAATAAACTCCCTAGCATATTCCCCTCTAATAAAGTTTAATTTAGGATGAAATATTTTTATGCCTTGTCTTATTCTCTCTAAACTTCCTTGAATATGCAGAGCTAATCCAAAGTAAACTTTTTCATCATAGTCTCTATTTAACTTTTTAGACGCAAATAAAAGAATTTCTTCTACTAAATCTACTATCTCAACATCAACAACTTTTGATATTTCATCTTTTCTAAATTTTTCTGGTAAGTCTCTTATATATTTTCTAAAATATTTTTCTATATCTATATTTAAAATCTCATCAATTTCTTTTTCCTCTATTCCATCATTTTTTAACTCTTCTATTTTTTGTTCAATTCTATCATAAAACATAGCTCCTTCTTTAAATTCTTCTAAGTTTTGGCTATCTTCTATTAATGCAATTTTATCTCTATACGAAAATTTAAGAACATCTCCCATATTATTTAATATCTCATCAACTTCATCTCTATATTCTTGCAATTTCATAAGTCCCATTTTTACTCTTTGATGTAGATCTTCCTGATCAACTAATATATAGTCCTTATTTTTAGCTTTATATTTTAAAAATGCTCTTGCACAAGAAAGTTGAAGATCACTTTTTAATTGGCCTATATTATTAGGACAATCATATAATAAAAATGATATTAATGCATTTTTATTAAAATAAATACTCTTTGAAACTCTTTGAGATTCATTTTCTATAAATTCTCTAAGTAGATAATATCTTTCTTTTATATTTTTTTCCTTTAATGATGGTAAAGTTATAACCATAGGTATTCTTCTACTAAAAGTTTTAAGCAAAAATGATTGAGGGTCTTCTGTAGTTGCTGCAATAATTTGTGCTTCGACATGAACAAGCTTTTCAGTATCTCCTAATACCCTAAAATGTCCTTTATCTATATATGTAAATAACATTTCTTGACCTTGTGGAGATAGCCTATGAATTTCATCTAAAAACAATATCCCACCATGAGCCTTTTTTAGTAAGCCATCTCTATCAGAATCAGCTCCTGTATAAGCGCCCTTCTTTACTCCAAATATTTGAGCCATAACTAGTTGTGGGTTATCTGCATAATCTGCACAATTGAATCTAACAAAAGGAGCTTCTTCTACTATAACCTTTGACTCTATTGCAAAGTTATACATAGCTTCCGCAAACATAGATTTACCGACACCAGTTTCACCTAAAATTAAAGTGTGCAATCCTCTCGGAGGATATAATATTGCAGCTTTTGCTTGTTGAATTGGCATTTGTAAACTTAATTTAGCCCCAACTAATGTATCAAGAGTATTTCGCTTTATCTCTTTATAAGCTTTCTTAATTTCTTTTGACTTTTTTTCTTCATTCCTAGTTACACAGCTGTACTTAACTGGATGGCCTTCTACTTTGTTAACAACTCCATCTTTATAAAGCTGATTTAAATATCTACTTACATTAGCCCTGTCCAACTTCATAAAAATACTAAGTTCACTTGCTGTTATTCCTTCATCACTTTTTACTTCTAACTCTTTTAAAGCATTATAAATCTCATCTATTTTGCTCATATTTACCTCCCATCCCCTTTATGTAAACTTTTATATCTTATTAATTCTAACATATAATTATTTTTTTTACAGTAGCAAAATTTTTTAAAAATAAAAATAAAGCTTATCTTTAATTTCTATAAAGATAAGCTTTATTTTTACTATTTTTATAATTTATTTATAATGTTATTTATTTTTATGATAATTATATATATAAAACGGAACTCCAAGTAACATAAGTATAAATCCCCACATTACAATTTCGGCACCCGATCCATATATAGTCCATATTGTATATATGAATGCTAATAAAGGAACAAAAGATTTCTTAAAGAAAATTTTTAAAGTTATTTCTTTTTCTCCTTTAAACATAAGCATAATTTCTGCACATGCAGTTAAAAGATATACTGGTAAAAATGCTAATGTTGCAAGTATAGTTATAAAAGTAAATGCTGAAACCATACTTTTTTGATAATTCATTATTAATAATATATTTACAAGTATTGATCCTATTATCAAAGCATGTGAAGGCGTTGAGTATTTAGGATGTAACTTTCCAAACACTTTTGGGAAAACACCATCTTCTCCTGCTGCATATGCAACTCTTGCTGTGGATAATAACCAACCAATAGTTGTACCTAAAATACATATAACTACTGATATTGCTAAAGGCTTTCCTATGGCAGACCCTAAAATATTAGTTAGTATATCAGTGAGAGGTGCAGAGCTTGTTGCTAATTCTCCATTTGGCATTGCTCCCATACTAGCTACACTTATTAAAATATATATTATTGCTGAAATTATCATTCCATAAATGGTGCTCTTTCTTACATTCTTTTCTGGGTTACTAATTTCACCTGCAGTTACTGTTGCACTTTCTAATCCAACAAAAGCCCACAAAGTAGAAGTAGCAGCAAGAGGAATTGATTCAAGACCTTTTCCATCTGGCATCAATGGCAAGAAATTAGCACTATCAAAATTTAAAAAAGCTACTACTACAAATAATCCAAACAATACAATTTTAAATACTGTTACAAATGATTGTATCTTTCCAGCTTTCTTAACTCCAACAATATTTATAATTGTAAATATCCATAATATTGAACTAGTATATATTATTGATACTAATGGATTATTAAGTGCTGGGATTATTGCTGCGCTATAGCTAGCTAATGCTACTATTATAGCTGCATTACCAATCCATGAACCATTCCAATATAACCAAGCACTTAAAAAACCTGCAAATTCTCCAAAAGCTTCTTTTGTATATTGATAAGCTCCACCTGTAGATGGGTATTTAGATCCTAAATTAGCAAATGATATAGCTATCAAAATTGATCCTATTGTAGTTATTATCCAAGCAATCATTGTTGCTAGTGGTCCAGATACATCTGCTAATGTTGCTGGTAACATAAATACACCTGAACCTATCATATTGCCACACACAAGCATAGTAGCCATAAATAAAGTAATTTCCTTTTTCATATGCTTCTTTTCCATATTTTTCTCCTAAAAAAATAAGCCCAAAGATTACTCTTTGGGCTTGTATTTATTGCAAACTTTAAACAAACACAAAGATAGCTCCCCACAAATTATTGTGACAGTTTTGTATATATTTTATACAAAACCAGCTTATAATCCTTAAGCAAAATTATAAACTTCGGCAATAATTCCTTTCATATTAAATCATCGTGCTTACCTCATCAATACTAATATTAATTATTGCAACCTCTATCTACACTATTAAATTTACTTCTTAATTTTATCAAAAATTCTACACATGTCAAGAAATTTCGACATTAACTAAATATCAGCTTTAAATTTTCTAAGTCTTAATGCATTTAATAACACTGATACAGAACTTAAACTCATGGCTCCAGCTGCTATCATAGGGTTTAGTAATGGTCCACCAAAAATATGAAGTATTCCCATAGCTACTGGTATTCCTAATACGTTATATGCAAATGCCCAGAATAAATTTTGTTTTATATTATTTATAGTTGCTTTACTTAATTGAATTGCTTTTATAACGTCTACTAAATCACTCTTCATTAATACAATATCCGCAGATTCTATAGCTACATCTGTTCCTGATCCTATTGCTATTCCTACATCAGCTTGAACTAGTGCTGGAGCATCATTTATTCCATCTCCAACCATTGCAACTTTTTTATTTTCACCTTGTAACTTTTTGACTTCATTTGCTTTATCTTCTGGCAAAACTTCTGCTAATACAATATCTATTCCTACTTCTTTTGCAATAGCCTTTGCAGTTTTTTCATTATCACCAGTTATCATAGCCACTTTTATTCCCATATTATGAAGTGCTTCAATAGCTTTTTTACTATTTTCTTTAACTGTATCTGCAACAGCTACAATTCCTTTTAATTCATTATCTATTGCTAAGAACATAGGAGTCTTTCCTTCTTCTGCTAGCTTATTAGATTTATCTTGTAAACCTCCTAATTCTATTCCTCTTTCTGTCATTAGCTTTTTATTTCCTAAAGCAATAATATTACCCTCTATTTTTACTTCTATTCCATGACCTGGTATAGCTTTAAAATCTTCTATCTTCTTTAAAGTAATATTTTTTTCTTCTGCTGCTCTTACTATTGCTTCTCCTAAGGGGTGCTCTGAACCTTTTTCTGCACTGGCTGCTAATGCCAATATATCTGTTTCACTTATATCTTTACTTATTATATTTGTTACCTTTGGCTTTCCTTCTGTTATAGTTCCAGTTTTATCAAAAACTATAGTTTCTATTTTATATGCAGTTTCTAATGCTTCTCCACCTTTTATAAGAACTCCATTTTCTGCACCCTTACCCGTTCCCACCATAATAGCTGTAGGTGTTGCTAACCCTAAAGCACATGGACATGCTATAACTAAAACTGCTATAAATATAGTTAAAGAAAATACTGCTGATTCACCTGATATATACCAAGCTAAGGCTGCTATAATAGCTAATCCTATTACAGTTGGTACAAAATAGGCAGATATTACGTCTGCTAGTTTTGCTATTGGTGCTTTTGTTCCTTGAGCATCTTCAACTAATTTAATTATTTGAGCAAGTGCTGTATCATCTCCTACTTTAGTAGCTTTATATTTTATAAATCCTGTTTTATTAATACTTGCTCCAATTACCTTACTTCCTATGCTCTTTTCAACCGGAATACTTTCTCCTGTAAGCATTGATTCATCTATTGATGTATTTCCTTCTATAACTTCTCCATCAACAGGTAGCTTCTCTCCGGGTTTTACAATTACAATATCAGAAACTTTTACTTCTTCAATAGGAATAATAAGTTCTTTACCATCTCTAATAATATTTGCAGTCTTAGGTGCTAATCCCATAAGCTTTTTAATAGCTTCTGAAGTTTTTCCCTTTGATACTGCTTCTAGATATTTTCCTAAAGTTATTAATGCAAGTATTACGGCTGCTGACTCAAAATATAAATGCATTGCATACTCATGATCTCCAATATTTATTTTATATATAGCAAATAAACCATAAATTACTGCTGCCGATGTTCCTATAGCTATTAATGAATCCATATTCGGACTTAATTTAAATAAGTTCTTAAATCCTACTAAATAAAACTTATAACCTACTATCATAACTGGTAAAGTTAATACAAGTTGAATTATTGCAAAATTTAACGGATTCATCATAGGATCTATAATATCTGGTAAATGCATTCCTACCATATGCCCCATTGATATTATTAATAAAGGAATCGTAAATACTATTGATAAGATAAATCTATACCAAAGCTTTTTATGCGCTGGAATCTTATCTGATGCACTATCTTTCTTTTCTTCTACTATTAATTTATATCCCGCTTTTTCTACTATATTTTTTAAATCATTAACAGATATTTTATTTTCATCAAAAGTTATATTTAATTTTTCTGTTGCAAAATTTACTGATGAATTTATAACTCCATCTGCCTTTTTAGTCACTCTTTCAACTCTATTTGCGCAAGCAGAACAAGTCATTCCCTCGACCTTAAAACTATAATTTTTAGTGTTCTTTTCAACTCCATAACCTGCTTTTTCAACAGCCTTCTCAATATCCAAGCTATTTACTTTCTCATTGTCATATTTAACACTCAAAGTTTCAGTAGCAAAGTTTACATTTGCCTTATCTACTCCTTCAAGTTTATTTATTACTCGCTCAACTCTGCTTGCACATGCTGTACATGTCATGCCTAATATCTTAACTTTTTCTTCTTTCATACTAATACCTCCTCCAACCCCCCCAGGGGTGTGGTATATTTTTATTATACTATTTTTATATGCAATGTCAATAATAATTCTCATTCAAAATGCAAATTTATATTATTTTGTAAATAATCAAATATTAGCTATGTATCATACAGTAAAACACCAATACTTATTGCTTTAACTATTTATTACTAAAATAAAAAGACATACATATACCTTTTAGTATACATATGTCTATTATTTAACTTCCTGCACTTTCATATACGCTAATTCCTTTTAACCATATTTTATACGATGCCGTTATAGATAGCAGGCTTATAATGAAAGGTAAAAAAACTCCAGTTAATGAATTTCCTTTTCCTATAAAATATGCACCTGGATAATATCCTGTAAATGCAAATGGTATAAGAAAAGTTAATATAAATTTTATAGCACTTGGATAAATACTTATTGGATATTTTGCAAAAGTACTTATTTGATATGCCATAAACATATGCGATTGTGAAAATTTAACCCAAAAGGCTATGGATGCTGTTGCAAGTTTTATTGAAGTATATATTAAAGTTGCACAAATAGTCACAAATATAAATTCTAATATTTTTATTCGATTATAGGAAATATTTAAATTCACTGATGCTGTTATTAGCAAAATAAATCCTATTATAACTTCTCCCAAACCATCTGGTTGAAAGCTTTCTGATATAACTTGAAATAATGGATTTATTGGTCTTAATAAATATTTATCGAACTCTCCTTTAACTATTGTCTTCCAACTAAATATCCATAAGTAATCAGTAAATATATGATCTATTCCCCTAGGAATTTGAGCGAACCCATAAATAAATAAAATTTCATAAAAACTCCATCCATCTAAAGTTGGGATAACATTGAAGATTAATTTTATAAATACAATACCAGCTAGTTGAACTAAAACAAACCCAATTAACCCCAATATAAAATCAATCCTATATTCCATTAATGTTTTTATATATTGCTTAAAAAACTTTACGTATAATTTTATATATTTAGCCATTCTATCCTCCTAATATAGTTAATTCTTTTATTAAAGCCTTCCACATTTGCTTCCCAATAATCATAAGTATAATTACCCATGAAAATTGAATTGTTATTGCTTTAATAATTTCAATATTAGTTAGTTTTCCTAGATATATCATACTAGGTGTATAAATCATAGAACTAAAAGGAAGGAAATTAAAAATTTCTTGCATCCAGCTTGGGAAAAACACTATTGGTATTAAGGCTCCAGATAAAAGCTGTGAAATAGCATTCATAATTTGAGTTAATCCCCACATATTTGTTATTTTAAAAGATAATAATCCAAATATATAACTATAATAAAAATTAATAAGAAATCCCGCAAAAATACTAATAAAATATAAAATTATATTGTCTATAGAAAATTCCCCACTATAATTAACTTTTAATATAGTAACCACTACAAAACCTATAAAAAATACAACTATAAAGTTATACGCTAAATTCCCTAATGATTCAAAAAACATTCTTTTTTGGTAGTTTATTGGTCTAATTAAATTTATAGCTATTGAACCCTCCCTAACTTCTCTACTTATTATATAAGCTATATCAGCATTTACAATTACAGATGTTATAAATGATATAAGCACATAAACTATCATTTCATTTAGGTTAAATCCTTTTATAATCATACTATTAGAGCTTCTATATATAGCCTTCCATAAATAAAACGTTACAAATAATAGCATTAAATCTCCTAAAAAGAATAGTATAGCATTTGCTCTATATGAAAGATTTTTCTGAAATGTATTTTTTGTAAAGGTTAAATATGATTTTATGTCAAAAAAAGACTTCAATATTTACACCTCTTTTCTATATATCTTCTTTATAATCTCTTCAATGCTTGTCTCAATAATTGAGAAGTCCAAGATATCAAATTTAGATATTATTTTAGATATTATTTCTGCTTGGTTTGTAAAATTTCTATTAAATCTAACAATAATCTTATTTTCCAAGACCTTCATTTCTAAATTTTCCTTACTAATATTCATTTCATTATTAATATCAAATTTTTCATTTCCTTTTAAACTTTTAACTTGAACTTCTATAGTTGTTATATATCCATAACTACCCTTAATATCTGATAAACTCCCATCATATATCTTAATTCCATTATCTATTATAATTATTCTATTGCATAATTCTTCTATATCATTTAAATCATGAGTAGTAAGAATAACTGTAGTTCCATATTTCTTATTTATTTCTTTTATTGCACTTCTAACTTTTTCTTTTACCACTACATCTAACCCTATTGTTGGCTCATCTAAATATATAATTTTAGGATTATGTAATAAAGCCGCTGCCAAATCAGCCCTCATTCTTTGACCAAGAGATAAAGTTCTTACCGGACTTAAGATAAACTCGTTTATTTCTAAAACTTCATTTAAGAATTCCATCCGTTCTTTATAATCTTTATCATTTACATCATAAATATCTTTTAATAAAGAAAAGGTTTCAGAAAGAGGCAAGTCCCACCACAATTGTGTCCTTTGTCCAAAAACAACGCCTATATCCTTAGCATTTTTTTCTCTATCTTCATATGGAATTAATCCATTTATCGAAATAGTACCCGATGACGGAGATAAAATCCCTGTCATCATTTTAATAGTAGTAGACTTACCTGCACCATTTGCCCCTATATATCCAACAATTTCTCCATCTTCTATTTCAAAGCTAATATTATCAACAGCTTTTTTAATTATATATTCCCTAGAAAAAAATGACTTTATTGCACCTTTAAATCCTGGATACTTTTTATTACTTTTAAACTCCTTACTTAAATTTTCGACTTTTATCATGAACTCACCTACCTTTGCACCAAACAAAATATTTCCAGTTTATTCTACTCTCTCTATACTATCCAGTCAACAAATGATATATATAACTTGTGCATATAATATTTTTTTGTTTTTTGATACAATTTTAATATAAATTCTCTGTACTATTAACTAGTATTTTTTATATAAATATTAAATATTTATCTATATATTTGAAAAAATATGTGATCCAACCTCAATATAAAAATATAATTATTTTGTACTTTTAAATAAACTCAACACTTTATTAAATGGTAAATAAAATTTCTACTATAAAACAAAAAGCCACCTATAAATAGGTGACTAATACATTTTTTACTTAACTGAATCTAGAACATCTTGTACAGCTTTCACATAAGTTCCAACTTTAATTGAAACTCCTGATACTGCATCTGTATTTCCAGCATCGTTAGTTAATTTTATTTTTGAAAGATCGAAATTATTTTCAACCATGAACTTTTCTAATAATTCCATTTGTTCATGCCAATGTTTAGCTTCGCCTTCCTTCATTACATATTTACCTTCTTCTGAAGCTTTTTTCTTCATAGATCCATCTTCTTGTTTAACATCTATATTTACTCCAACTGGTTTTCCATGATTAAATACAACTTTTGTAACTACCATATCTTTTTTCTCTCCAGTTGAATCATATGGAGTTTCAGCTATTTTAGCTCCAGTGAATCCCTCTTCTAACTCTTTACCTTCTTTAACTGCATCTACAACTTCTTTAACTGCATTTACATATGCACCAACCTTAATTGATACTCCTGATACTGCATCTGTATTTCCAGCATCATTAGTTAATTTTACTTTAGATACATCAACTTTGTTTTCGTTTAAGAAAGCTTCTAATAACTCGATTTGTTCTCCCCAGTTTTTAGCTTCGCCTTCCTTCATTACATAATTACCTTTTTTAGCTTCTTCTTTTTTCATTGTTCCATCTTCTTGACGAACATCTAGTGAAACCTTTACTGCTTCTCCATCCTTAAATTCAACTTCTGTTACTATAACATCACCTTTTGCACCAGTTTCATCATATAAAGTTTCATATTTCTTTGTTCCTGTGAATTTCTCACTTTGTTCTGTTGAACTTGAGCTACTATTATTTGAAGTTGAAGGCTCCTTGCTTCCACATCCAACTAATAATGCAGTTGATAATAAACATACAGCAATTAATTTCTTTGATATCATAAAATTTATCCCCCTAAAATGATATTTACAAGCTAATTCTATACTGACTTTGTTTTTTTTTCAACAATATTGTTAAATTATTATCCTATACTCATATGATAAATTCATTTATTTATATAACATAAATTAACGTTTTATTACATATTGTCATATTTCTTTACACATTCATTTTATATTTCGCTGCTTTATTAATGAAATAATATATTTCTCTTATTTAATTCTATTATTTATAATATTTACCTATTTTGCACAAACAGCTGAAAACGAACATCAAACTTCATTTTTAGTCACTTTTTTAACACATTATGTCTCTTATACTTTATATACACAACTTGGTATATTATTTAAATTTATTATGATAAAACTCTTCTATATTATTCCTTATAGCATAAATTGTAGCTTGAACTCTATCTTCTACTTCAATCTTCTTGAATATGCTTGTAATATAATTTTTCACTGTTTTTTCTGATAAAAATAATTTTTCTGCAATTTCCTTATTTTTTAATCCTTTTGAAATTTCATATAATATATTTAACTCTCTATTAGTTAATAATTTCAAAGACTCTATTTCTTTATTTTTGCAAGCAACATCATTTTTAATATCTAAAAACATTGCCTTTATTAAAGACTTGTCTATATATTTCTCGCCTAAATACACATTTCTAATAGCATTTACAATTTCACTTCCAGCTGATTCTTTTAATATATATGCATCGGCACCTATGTCTATAGATTCCATTATAGTCTTTTTATCATTTTCTACTGTTAGCATAACTACTTTAATATCAGGATATAATATCTTTAAAGTTTTTAAAGTTTCTATTCCATTTTTTCCAGGCATATTTATGTCCAAAAGTATAACATCCGGATTATAATTTTTCATATTATTGATAAGCTCTTCTCCATTTCTAAACTGTCCACATATTATTAAATCTTCTTCAAAACTTATTATTCTATTTAATCCTTCTCTTATTAAAGCATGATCATCTACTACTATAGTTCTAATTTTATTATCAATCATTTCTTATTACCTTTCTATTTATTGGAAGCCTTATTTTATATATAGTTCCTTCCCCTTTTGAAGATTTCACTTCTATTTTTCCCCTTAATTGTTTTACTCTTTCAAATATCCCAATCAACCCATACCTATTTCCTTTTTGTTTAGTATTTATTAAAGTTTCTTGTACATTAAAACCTATGCCATCATCTTGAATATAAATATATATATAATCCTTAATGTAATTAATCTTTATATCAACATATTTTGCTTTAGAATGTTTTTTTATATTATTTAATATTTCCTGCATAATCCTGTATATAGCAATTTGCATTATTTTTTCTACTTCATAACTTGATTCATCAACAATCATATCTATTTTTACATCGTTTTCTACTGATATAATATTTATCATATCTTTTATTGCATCTATTAATCCAAGTTCTTCTAAGTGCAATGGTCTTAAATCATAAATTATGCCTCTTACCTCTTTTAATGCCATTCTTATATTTGATTTTAAATCATCTAATTCATTTATTCCTTTTTCAAGGTCTTTTTTTACTACTACTTTACAAAAATCTACCCGCATCATTGCATTTGCAATATATTGGGCTGGCCCATCATGTATTTCTCTTGCTATTCTTTGCCTTTCTAACTCTTGATTTTCTAATATCTTTATTCCAACTATCATTTGAGACTTCTCATCTTGGTCATTTATTATATCTAAAATATTACCTTCTAAATATCCTAATGCTATATTTATTTGGTTAACCGCTCCTTGAGCCTCTTCTATGTTTAAATTATAATTTTTTAGGGTTCTTTCTAAATTATCTCTTTTTAAAATTAATTCTTTTTCTTCATTTTGTTTTGTTATATATCTCACTCTAATATCTAACGCTTCTTCATATACCTCTTTAAATAAATCCGAATCCACCTGAGATAATTTTTTTGATTCTTCTACTAACTTATATCTCATTGCTTTATCAGCTTTTTCTAAATAATCTACCTCATTAATAACTTTAGAAAGTCTACTTTTAATATCATAAAGTTCTTTCTTTTTTATTTCTAATTCATCTCTCATAACATCTGCTATATGAAAAATTTTAGTTTTTCCTACATTAATTTCTTCTATTACGCCATCAATAATTTCTTTTATATCCTCAGAAGAATATTTCTCATTTATCATAGTATCCTCACCAACTTTTTCTAAGATAAAATTATAAACACACTTTTAAAATACCATAATTTTATTAATTAGTAAAATATTTATATAAAAAGCTATCCTAGATAAATTCTAGGATAGCTTTTTATATAGCCCATTTTTTATTTTTAGTAAATGATACATTCATCCACTTTTTTAAATCAAAATGGTTTGTATTTTTATCTATTATTTCTCTTACTTTATCCATATCGTCTATAGACTTTATTTTTGAATCCTTAGATACTATAAAATCAATTTCTATTCTAAGTTCTCTTCCTACTTTTGCTACTCTTGCTATAGATTCTTCTAAATTATATTCTTCTTCAATTTCTTTTACTAACAAATTTATATCATAATTGATTTGATCATCAGCTGTAGAGTTTGTTATTTCTTTGAAAGCTTCCATTATAGAAGTTATAGGCATTTTCAAGAATATTGTTGAGCTTAAGATAACCATTCCTGGATCAACATAACTTGCTAAATTTTCTAATCCAATATATTTTAAAATAATTGAAATTAAAAATCCTACTAAAACTCCTACACTTAACATAGAATCCATAAGCCATTGACTACTTTCAACTTTAACTATCTCAGAATTAAGATTCTTTGATGCTCTTCTCATATATAAATAAACCGCAGTACATCCAACAGATGAAATTAATGCATATCCTAATGCAAAACCTGCCTCAACATCATTTCCTCCATTTAAAACTTGCTTTATTGAAGAAAGCATAGTTATTACACACATTATCAAAAGTACTAATGATTTAATAATAACTAGCATTGGTTCTAATGTTGCCTTTCCAAAAGGATAATTTTTAAAATCACTCTTATTAATAAAATTTGTAGTAATAATTGCAAACACTGCTAGTCCTAGACTTATAAATGAGTATAATCCATCAAAAGCTATCATTTCTGAATGTATAGCTCATCCCCATGCAATACCTAAGACAGCGAAGAACAATCCACCAATTGCTGAAAACTTAAGAATTTTGTTTTCCGCCTTCATAATATCACTCCTTCAACCTGAAATCTTCTAACATTATTTTATTCTTTTATATTGCATCTTTCAATTCATTAAAACGTTCTATATTTTTTATTAATATGACTATCTTTCATTTTTTACTTTCTAATAAAAAGCATAAAAGTACATCATATAGATTGTATCTATCCCTAAAACTAATTTACTTTATCCTAAATTTATTAATTTCAATATTTTTCTCACTAGCATTATTATTTAACTCTTCACCAACTTCTGCAACTCCTTGAGCCATAATGCTTAATTCGCTTGAAAAAGTTTTTATTTCTTCTGAAGAATGTGATATTTCACCTAATAACACTCGTGATTTTTCTATTGAATCTATAATAGTATTTTTTTCAGATGATACTTTATCCATTTTATTATTTACATCTGTCATTTTAGGAACTATTTCAATTATTTTATTTACTATATCTTTAAATGATACTATTGAATTATCTATTACACCATATTGCTTTTCCAACTTAAAATTCATAACATTTGAAGTTTCTTTTACATCATTACCTTCTTTAATTACATCTGTTAATAGCTTATCAATATCAAGAGATGAACTTTTAACCTCTTCTGCAAGTTTTCTTATTTCATTTGCTACAACTGCAAATCCCTTTCCAGCTTCACCAACCCTCGCTGCTTCAATAGATGCATTTAATGCTAATAAATTAGTTTGATCTGCTATTGAATCTATGAAAATAGCTATATTCTTTATTTTTTCTAATGAATAATATAAATTTTTTAATTCATCATTCATATATAATGAAGAGTTTTGTATATCAACCTTTGAATTTTGTAGCATTATTAAATCTTCTTTATTCCTGCTTAATTGATTATTTACATTACTTAGTAAATAGTTAGTTTCATTAATTAATTCTTTAATTTCTTGAATTGACACTCCAAATCCATTAAGTAAATTGCTTATTTCTTTTGTATCTTCATTTTGAATATAAATATTTGAATCAACTTCTTGAATTGTAGCTGTCACTTCTTCTGAAGCCGCTGCCATTTCTTTGCTTGAGTTAGATAATTTTTCTATATTGATAGTTTCCTTATTTGATGAAATTATTATTTGATTTATCATTTTAGAAATTTTTTCTTGCAATACATTTATATAATCAGCTATTAACTTAATTTCGTCATTACTATTAACATCTACTACTTTAGTTAAATTACCTTCTGAAATTGTAACAAGTCCATCTATAACTTTTTTCACACCTCTATTAATACTCTTTGATAAGGCATATGATACTATACTGTACACAATAATTAAAATAATTGCTAATATACCTAGCTGAATAAGTATTACTTCTTTTACATTTATAATTTCTGTAATATCCTCTCTAACCTCTAATATAGCATCAATTCTTCCACTTACCCCTATAATTGGATAGTATGATTTTATTAAGGTATTCTTTTTCTCCTTAACTTCTGTAGATATAACCTCTCCAGCAAAAACTTTATGTAATTCATCATTTAATACTATTTTCTTACCAAAATTCAACAAATTACTTTCTGTGTCTACTATTATTTCAGCATTTTCATTATTAGTTTTAGTCAATATAGCCGCATATATAACATTTTCATTGCTTTTTGCATTTGATAAATCATTTTTTAATTTCTTATAATCATAACTTCCTGTTGTCTTATCTTGCATTATGGCACTTATATCTCCTGTAGATATACTTCCTTTAATATTCTTACCTCTAGCTAATACATCTTTTTCAATTGAGTTTAGCAATCTATTAAACATTAGTATATTAATGCTTAATAATATGATCATTGCTATTACTGTTACTGTTACTGTGATACTAAAAATCTTTTTTCCTATTGTACTTGCCCTTTTCTTTGACCTTTTCTTCGAACTCTTATTTTCTTTTACTTTCTTATGTTCCTTATTATTTTTTCTTAACCCTCTTTTTTTCATTATTTGCCCCCTAATTATTATTTAATATTTACTATGTTATAATTTTAATCACTTAGTAACTTTTTTGTAAATATACGTAATTTTGTAATAATTTTAAAATTTATACTACTATTAATAACTATTCTTTATTATTATTTTTTTATAAATCAATAGAATATAAACTTTATTTGCATAATATTATAAATCACTCAAGAATTCTATTAAGCCTAAAATAGCTTACGGCACTTTTTCAAAATTTTATCCTTACTATTTCATATTATTGAATATTAATTTACTTATATTTAATTTAATATTCGAGTAATTTAGTTAAATCTTTATTTGTATTATTAAATAATATAAAAAGTGTATATATTTAGTAATTTCTTCCACAAATTCTTGAAATTATTATCACTTCGAGGTAAACTATATATGTCATGAAAATGATAAAGTAAATATATAGAAAGTTGGTATTTATGAGCAATAATAATCTTAATACTGAAACATCCAAGGAAGTGGTACAAGCCGATAAAAAAAGTATAGTTTCTATTTTAAAATCATGGAAATTCATACTTTTAGTATTTTTAATTCTAATTTCTATTCTTGGTTATTGGCTTATCTCAAATACTAATTTAATAAATAACTATGCAGATAAAGTTTATCCTGGTGCTTATATACTAAATAAAGATTTAACAGGGTTAAATAATAATGATTTACACTCTACACTTATTTCTTTGGTTGAAGATATAAGTAACAAAAAAGTAAATGTTGAAGCAAAGGAACAAAATTTTGAGATTTCTTATAAGGATCTAGAAGCAACTATTAATTATGAAAAACTTGAAGATGAAATTTTAAGTTTTGGGAAAAATGAAGGTTTCTTTAAAAAAATAAACTTATTAAAGAAACCAGAAAATAGGGAATATGAATTTGAAGTTCTTTTTAATGATGAAAAATTAACTTCATTTGTATCTAGTATATCTACTGCAGTAGACGTTAGCCCTACAAATGCTTCTATAGATATCTCTGGAGGATCAATAAATATATCAAATGATTCCACTGGACTTAAATTAAATTCTACTGACTTAATAGATAAAATTAAATCTCAAATAAAAGACATGAAAGCTCCAAATGTAGTATCGGTAACTGGAAATGTTGATGTTGTTGAAGCTAATATTAAAGCTAGTGCTTTAATTAATGTAAATAATAAAATTTCATCTTTTTCAACAAGTTATCCAGCTGGCCCTAGTGGTACAAACCTTCAACTTGCTGCAAGAAATATTGATAATATTATAGTAATGCCAGGTGAAACTTTTTCTACTGAAAAAGCTATAGGTCCAACTACTATTGAAAATGGGTTCGTAGCCGCTAATACTTATGTTGATGGTCAAGTAGTTCCTGGTGTAGGTGGCGGTGTCTGTCAAGTTGCTTCAACTCTTTATAACACTATGTTAAGGGCTGGAATAATACCTAGTGAAAGACTTAACCATATGATGAAAGTTTCTTATGTTCCTATAGGACTTGATGCTACTTTAGCTGATAATCTTATTGACTTAAAGTTTGTTAATGATTTTGAATATCCAGTAGTAGTAAACACTTACGCTGGAAATGGAAATTTAACTATTGAATTTTGGTCAAATGAAACAGTAAAAGGTGGTATAACATATGAGCCAGTATCAGTACCTCTAGGCCCACTAAGTGCTGACGCTTATCTATATGGATATGATGCAAATGGTGAATTAGTTGTTAATCAATACCTAGATAGAAGTACCTATCAACCACTTCCAAACTAAAAAAAGCTGAGTTTTCTCAGCTTTTTTTAGTTTAATTTATAATTAATAATTTGTTATAAATCGAAATTTTTAATTTAATTGATGATTTTTAATTTTCTATGCTTGATCCTGCTAAATATCCAGTCGAAAATGCCATTTGAAGATTATATCCTCCTGTTTCCGCATCTATATCAATAACTTCTCCGGCAAAAAATAGATTTTTTATCTTTTTTGATTCCATAGTGGATGAATTTATTTCTTTAACGCTAACTCCTCCACTAGTAACCATTGCTGCTTTTATTGTAATAGTATCTTCTACAGTTAAAGGCATTTCTTTTATATATTCTATGAGCTTTAATTCGTCTTCTTTTTTCAATTCTGCAATCTTTACTTCACTTAAGCTTAAAATATTAAGTATTTCTTTTACAAAGTTTTGAGGTAAATAAGCTTTTAAATTGTTTAATAAACTTTTATTTGAATTAGATCTAATTATTTCAGATAACTCGTTCTTAGAAATTTCTGGTAAAAAATCTAATTTTATTTCTACTTCTTTTTCTTTTAAGATTTTATTTATGTAAGATGAGAATTTTAATACTCCAGGCCCTGATATCCCAAAATGAGTAAATATCATATCTCCTTGACGCTGAATCTTTTTCTTTTTTATAGTGGTGCTTATTATTACTTCTTTCATTGATATACCCTGAAGATTTTTAATAAATCCTTCTTTTGTCACAAGTGGAATTAATGCTGGATATAAAGTATTTATTGTATGCCCATGTTTTTGTAATATATCATACATGCTACCATCAGAACCTGTAGTAGGATAACTTTTTCCACCAGTAGTTACAATAACACTATCAGCATATATCTTTTTTCCATCTTCTGTTATGATACCTTTAATAATTTCATCTTCAATAATAAAATCATTTACCTTTGTATTATATAAAACTTTAACATCATTTTTCATAAGATCTCTCTTAAATATTTCTATAACTTCATCAGCTTTATCACTTTTTGTAAATACTTTTTGATCATATTCAACCTTATACTCTAAATTATTATTAGAAAAATATTCTAATAAAGTAGTATTTGAAAAAGTATAAAGTGCACTATATAAAAATTTCTTATTTGTCACTATTTTATCGAAAAATTCTTCTATATCCCTATTATTTGTTATATTACATCTTCCACCACCAGTAAGTTTTAGCTTCTTACCTATTTCACTGTTTCTTTCAATTAAAGTAACTTCATTGTTTTTTGAAGCCGATAATGATGCCATTATACCAGCAGGCCCAGCTCCAACAACTATAACTTTTGCCATAATTTATCTCCTTAAAATAATTTCATATAATCTTTGAAATATATTATATACTAAAAATAAAATAAAATCACTTAGAGTTAACCTAAATGATTTTATTTATATATTTATTCTCTTAATTTCTTTTTTGAAATATTAAATGAAACTTTCCATAATAAAATATCTAACACAAGTAATATTGCTCCATAAATATATATTCCTATACTAAAAAAGCTTGTTGCAAAATGTATTCCTATACCAATAAGTATAAACATAAATGATATCATGAATGAAACTATACTATCTCCAGTATTATTAGTGCCTTCAAATTTTTTTGAAAATGGATACACTTTAGAGCTAACTGAAAAATCAACCATAGTAATTAATATTAAAGCCAAAAAGGCTACTATAATATGTTTTATTACACTTGGAGAAAAAATTGCTATAAATATTATAGATATAATAATATATGGAGGTATTATAAGCTTAAATAAAGCTCCTTTTATAACCCCCTTATATATTGATGATATCTTTTTTATTGGTGCTACTTCATATATCCATGCTCCATTATATCTTTCTGAATATCTAAGCATTATAAGTATATTAGGAATCATTAAAGCAAAAGAATATATAGAAAGATAAAACTTTGAATTAATTAAACTATTTCTTATATCACTAATACCTTCTCCCTGAAGACCAATTGTCATAAATATAAATGGAAAAATTATTCCAAGAGCCATATTAGGATAAACTTTAAGTTTAAACTCTCTTTCTGAGTTAATAATTCCCAATGATAAATTATAAAATGCTCTTTCAACTTTATCTTTACATATTATTTTACCAATTCTAAGTAAAGTTTTACTTTTTTCATTAGACTTTTCATTATTATTATTTAATTTTTGTAAATACTTTTCAAATGTAGGCGTTAACTTTAAATAAGCTAATAATGCTATTATAGGTATCAATACTGCTAATACTGTCATAATTATTTTATAGGTAGTTATTCCCTCTCCAGCAACCATAGATAATGGAGCTGCAAACCATATAGGCGGTATTAATATATGCCAAATCTTTTCTGTATAAGTAATATTACCTACATCAATAAATTGAAAGATTCTTGGTATTATTTGATAAATTACTACCATGAATATACTTAATCCAATTTGAACAAAATTTATCATATCTTTTAACTTTTCACCATCAAAAATTTTAAGTACTAAAAGATAAGATAATGCAGTTATTATAATCATAAAAATATCTATAAGAATTATTTCAATTAAAAATATTAAAAAGTACCCTATTCCTTGTTTAAATGAAATTATAAGTGAAATTCCTGCTAATGCTAATGTTAAATAAATTATATAAATACAAATATGAGTAATTTTTGCAGCATTTATAGTTTTACTACTTACTCCTTTTGTTGCTAAAATATTTTTATCTCTGACATCTAATATCACATAAGAAAAATCAGAAATGAAAATTGTTAGTATCATAAACATAATTGCAGAAAAATAAGCTGCCATTTGATACATTAAGTTCATTTTAAATATAAGCATTAATCCAAAAAACAATCCTATAAAAGCGTATAGTATTAAGGCTTTATAAAATTCGTTTGATTCTCTATTTTTCTTTTTACTTTCATTATTAAAAACTGTGGCTTTTCTTCTTCCATCCATTGTAAGTTTAGCTTGAAGTATTATTCTAAAAATATCATAATCTACCCCAACTTTTTCATATAAACCTCTAAACTTATCTAAAAATCTTATAACTTTAAATTCCTTCATACTTCTTATACCTCTTTAACTACAGATATGAAGTTTTCAGCTAATTCTTTATATTGGTGGAATCCTGTGACCTCATTAAATATGCTTTCAAGTGAACTTTCCTTATAATTACTCTTTAGTTCTTCAAAATTACCATCTGCAACTATTTCACCATTATTTATCAATATTATTCTATCACTTATTTTTTCAACAACTTCCATTATATGAGATGAATAAAAAATTGTTTTTCCTTCTTTTGCAAGATAAGAAAGTATTTCTTTAATAATCATTACACTATTAGCATCTAATCCACTTAAAGGTTCATCTAAAAATAATATTTCAGGATCATGTATTAAACTTGATATCAATATTAACTTTTGCTTCATGCCTTTTGAATATGATGAAATCCTCTTTTCATAAACATCTGCTATTCCTAGTATGTCCATTAATTTTCTTGCTTTATCATCAGCTTTGTCATAATCTATATCATATAATTGGGCTATGAAAGTTAAATATTCTTTTCCTGTTAAGCTATCATATATTTCAGGTACCTCTGGAACATATCCTATTTTCTTTTTATAGCTTCCATCATCTTTAGAAATATCTTCTCCAAATATTCTTATTTCCCCAGTATATCCAGTAACTAGTCCCATAATTATCTTTACTGTAGTACTTTTCCCTGCGCCATTTGGTCCTATATATCCTATTATACTTCCCTTATTTATTTTAAGATTTATCCCTTTTAATACTTTTTTTTCTCCAAAACTCTTTTTTAAATCTATTATTTCTAATATTTGATTCGTTTCCATAAATATCATCTCCCAAAAATATTTTACAATAACTTTTATTGTTTGTAAAATATTTACTTAATATGAAGTTTTTATTTAATGTTATTGAATAAATTATAATTTAAAACAAAATTTCTTTTCATAGTTAATAAATCTTCCATATCATTCAAAAATTGTAGAAGTTGTGCTCTATTTTCAAATTCTTCCCTAGTTTTTGGCAAAGCCATTTTTTTAAAGTCATTTTTTAATACTTCTAGTTCTTCTAATAGCTCCTTACAATCATTTGTATCTTTTATTTGATCAGCAACACTTTTTGTAAATTTTGATATCATATGTGTTTGCTCAAAAGACATATAAAACTTTTCAAAATGGGATCTGAGCTTTTTTATTATATTAAATTGATTTTTTCTCATATTCATATAATCAGTATAATAAGAATCACTTTTTAAAAAGCTATTATTTACTATTTTATAAGCCCTTTCACAACTTTCATTTATCCTTTTTTCTAAATCCCTCATTAAAAATTCCTCATCGATATCTACAGTATGAGTTACAAGTGATTTAGACATTTTAGATAAAATTACTCTATAATTTTTCTCTATATATTCCTTATCTTCATTAAATTTATACTGAAGAGATGGCATAAATAAATTAGCTATGGAGGCTATTCCAACTCCTATTATCATAATTAATGTTTCATTAATAACCCAATAAAGATTAATGGGATTTGCTATAAGTAAATGAGTTGATAATACAACAGCAGGTACCATACCTTCTGATATATTTAATTTTGATGTAATAGGTATAAATATTAAAAGAAATATTGCAAAAGTAATAGGATTTTGTCCTAGAAAACCATATATTAAAACCGATAACAAAATTGCTATTACACATGCAACAACTCTATTTTTACCAACCATTAGTGCCTTTTTTCTAGTATCTTGAATACTTAAAATTGCTATTACAGCTGCAACAGCTGAAAATTGTAAATTTAATAAATTAGCAAGTATTAATGATATAGCTGCTGAAACAGACATTTTGACTGCTAAATTATACACATACTTCACATTACCCCTCCCAGCATATATTATTTAAAATTTCTTTTTGCGTATCCACATCTTTTACATAAATCTTCTACTGCACGTCTTCTTGAAAATCCATCATATATATTTCTTGCTCTTTCAGAAGTAATTATTTGTTCTAAGCTTTTCTCAAAAATATTACCTAGTGGTATTTTCCCCTCACTATCTAGACAGCATGGAACAACAGTACCATCAAGTAATATTCCAATTTGGTCTCTAAGTCCATGACAAAATACATCTTCACTTATTAACGATAAATTTGCATCTGGCCAACTGAACTTTTCTGCCATATTTAAATATACTTTATCCTTTAATTTTAATCTCTTTTTTTCCTTTAATTCTTCTATTAAGTTAATTTCAAGATTTAATTTATCTTGTATTAAATTTATTATTTGTGAGTTTAAATTATTGTTGGCTTTTAATTCTTCTGTATCTATATTCCAAAGTCTAAGAGCACAAATGGTTTCACTTTTTTCAGTAGACTCATTAATAAAATCTAAAATATTATTTATATATTTATTAAACTCTATATCATTATCATTTGCTTCAAAACTATGTAATGATATATTTATTTGCCTCACTGCTTTTGAATTTATTATTACATCTTTAACTCTATTTATTAATGTTCCATTTGTTGTTATATTTACTTTTAAATCAGCTTCTTTTGCTATCTTTAGAAATGTTTCTAAATTCTTATTTAAAAATGGTTCACCCATTAAATGTAGATAAATATGATTAGTATAACCCTTAATCTTATTGATTATTTCATTAAAGCTTTCTATACCCATAAAGCCTAATTTTCTACTTGTTTTAGGACAAAAATTACAACTTAAATTACAAATGTTAGTTGTTTCTATATATATTTTTTTAAATCTCGTCATTTGTTATCTCCTTTTCATTTATATTTATAAAATTAATTTATCACATTATTGTCTTCTTTCCAAATATATTTAAAATATATGACGAACTTAATTTGTAACATAATTTAATGGTTATCTATATATTTATAATAAGTATATAAATATGAAGGATGTGAAACTATTTTGGACCCATATAAAATTTTAGGGGTTACTCCAGAGTCTTCAAAAGATGAAATTAAACAAGCCTATAAAAACATATTAGATGAATATGCTACTAACAACACAGATTTTCAATCTCGTCCACTTGCTGAAGAAGTTCTTTCCGAAGCTAATATGGCTTACGATGTATTAATTAATGGTGCTATTTATAAAGAAATTAGAACACTTATTGATAATAATAATATTCCAATTGCTGAAAGTAAATTAAATCTTCTAGATTTAAACGACTCTGCTGAATGGAATTACTTAAAAGGCTTTGTTTATTTTAAAAAAGGCTGGTTTGACCTAGGAGTTCAGCATATAGTAACTGCTACAGAAATCGATCCTGATAATGATGAATATGCAAAGACTTTAAATACTTTAAGAATGCGCTCTAATGAAATAATTAATTACTACAAACAAAATAGTTCTCAAGGAACTACCCAAAATAATATGAATGCTTGTGGTGGCGGCAACATGGGCGGAGGTAGTGGCGGAATGTGTTAATTCTCTGCTACTTAATATAAAATTAAATAAGGAGTAGTACCTTATAAGTTTACTGCTCCTTATTTTCTATTTATCTTAACTATTTCAAGTATTAACTTTGATAATATCACTAAATCATCTATCACAATATACTCATCTAATATATGATATTTTCTTTTATCACTTGAAACATTAATATTTTTAGTTACATTTCCATTAAGTATATTTGTGTCACTTCCCAAACCTTACAATGAAGTTTTACCTTTTACACCTTCAAACTTTAATAAGCTTGAAATTTATCTAGTAAGTCATTCATATCAGCAGTTTTATTTGCTAAATTATGAGAACTTATAGCTACCATTGTTGTATTTTTCTTTAACTCTTCAGATGATGCTGTAATTTCCTCTGATGATGCAGCTATTTCTTCTGATAATGCGGAAACCTCTTGAACTGTTTCTAAAAGACAACTTCTATCTTCTTCAACCTTTATAAAAGATTCATTTATATCCTTTATTTTTGGACTAACACTTTTAATTGAATTAGATATATTATTAAAAGAATTTATAGTTTCTTCAACTACGATTTTTTGTTCTTCTAATCCTTGACTCATTTCCTCTGTTTCATTTGATATTGCTTTTGCATTATTAAATATATTATTTAATATTTTATAAATATTATTTGAAGCTTCTTTAGATGTTTCTGCTAAAGATCTAACTTCATCTGCTACCACTGCAAATCCTTTACCTGCTTCACCTACTCTAGCTGCTTCAATAGCTGCATTTAAAGCTAATAAATTTGTTTGATCTGATATATCATCAATTAAAACAGATATATTCTTTACAGTTTCTATATCAGAATTCATATTTTTTATGCTTTTTATAAATATGGAAAACTTTTTATCAAATGAATTTATGGATTCAATTAAATTTATCATATCTTCATTACTTTTTTCAGAATTATTATCTATTTCTTCTGAAACTTTTTTTATTCTCTTTATATTTAATTCTGCCTCCTTCATGCTGTCCCCTAATTTATTTACTATATTAACTATATTTAATAATTCATTAGATTGTTTACTTGTGCCTTTAGCAACTTCATTTATTGATAAATATATATTTTCAGTTGACTGACTAAGTTCTTCTGAGATATATGCTAAATTAGCTGAATCCTCAAGAGTATCATTTGATAGATTTTGTACTCCTCTTATCATGCTTCCAACTTCTGATTTAGTACCTTCAATAGCTCTACATATATTTCCTATTTCATCTTTTCTCTTTAAATATTTTTCATGAAAACTGACTTGAAGGTTTCCTTTTGAAAAATCATTCATATTAGTTTTTATTGCTTCAAATATCTTACTTATGGCTTTAGTTAAAAATATAATTATTACTATACTTAATAGCAGTACTGTAATGGAAGAAAGTAATAACCAAGTTATTAATCCCTTTAATTCTTTTAAAAGTTCTCTGTTGCTAATCGTTATTCCTATAGACCAATCTGTACTATCAATAGGAGTATAAGTAATATACATCTTTTCAACACCAAATTTATATTTTTCTATTCCTTCATTTTTTGATATCATATTTTTTTGAACTGTTATAAATTCTGAATACTTTTTATCATCTATATTATTTTTTATATAATTAGTATTATTTTTCACAACATTGTAATCGTTATCCAAAATTACGTTTCCTTCTTTATCTAATATAAATGTATTAGAATTTTCTAGTAAATTAGTATCATTAACTATTTCATTAAACTCTATGGCTTTTCTTACAGCAACTAATATGTAATTTTCTCCACCATCATTAAATGGAACTAAATATGACATCAAATATTCTGAATCACTTTTGTACGGATTAGATACTACTTTTTTCCCATTAATTGAATCCTTAAAGAAATTACTACTGCTTATATCATCAGTTTTTCCATTGCTATAAATTACTTTTCCATCCTTAGAGGCGATACCATAATTATAAAAACCTTTATCACTAAGATTTTGATCTAGAATTTCAACTTTTTCTTCTATTTTAATATCCTTATTTTTTATTTTTTCATCATTTGTAATATCCTCTAAAAACCTCAAATGATCTTGTACTTCATCACTTATTAGCTTTGCTGAGATCTTTGTCATTCCATACATTAACGTAGTATTACTTTTTGCTAATGTATCGTTAGCAAAATAATAAGCAATAAATGATATTATAGTAAGCCCTATTATAACCACTCCTATACAGTATGCAACTATCTTGTTAGTAAATTTGTTGAGTCTCATAGCTTATCCCCCTAATTAATATACTTTTTATATATCCATTTTAATTATACTATATTTTGGTATAATTTCTAATATCTTTAATAAATTTCTAGTCTATTCTACAAGATAAAATAATATTATTAATTATATTATTATTTAGGAGAATAAAATGAGTAAGTCAAATCAAAACAAAAAGAACGACTCTAAAGACAAAAAAAATAGTAAAAAAGACTCAGCTAAAAAAAACTCAAAAAAGAAAAAATAAATTATAATGAAGATATTCTTATATTTAAAAATTATAACTTAAATCTAAAAAGTCACCATAGTTTAAATATGGTGACTTTTTATTATTCTAATTGAGTTATTAATCTTCTCATTACATCTTTAAGTTTACCTTCTCCGGTATCTTCATGTGTTGCTGCTATTATCAGCTTTATATCATTATCAGACGGATCCCATTTATAAGCCTTTATGTCCATAATAGCTTCATCTGGTAAAATATCTTCCATATCTGTAGCTAATTCTTCTGATAAACTCATATATTCATCAAAAAGCTCATCTTCATTTAACTCATCTATATTATAATCATCTTCTATAATTCCATTTAATATACCTACATCTATGCTTAAGTTAAAAGCTAATGTATCTTCTCTTTTAGTTCCCTTGCTCATATCTTTAATTACTTTAAATTCTGAATTATTTTCAATTTCATTTTTTACTTCCTCTGTATCAACCACTTTTCTTCCAAATGCGATGTACATAATTTCACCTCCGTAATAATAAATCTTTACAAATAATAATAAAGTTATACCTTCTTATTATTCTTCATAGATTCTTTAATTAATTCCTTAAGCTTTTTTAACTCTTTCATATACTTTTTATGCTCCAATTGTGGAAAGGCCTCAATAAATCTTTTATGATTTTTTAATTTCAATTCTTTTTTAATTTCTTCTAAAATATTCATATTTTTTAAAGTTATATTTAAGTTAATTACTTCTCTAACAGTTAATACTAAATCTATTAAAAATAATATTACACATAAGCTTGATATTATTATTATAGTAATTGAGCTTAGCCTAACTACTATATCTAATACAAAAGGATGTACTATTTTAATTAATATAACAGATAAAACTGCAAATAAAGTAGAATTTAGCAAACAAACTCTACCTTTAATATTAAATTTTCTATCTGAATAATTCCATAGTCTTGTATGAAATACATATTCTAATAAAATATCAGCAATAAACTCTATTATCGAAGCAATTAATCCTCCAAAAATAAATACTAAAATTGTAGATTTAATATTAATCCATTTCATTATATAAATAACAAACATTGCGCCAAAACCATAAACTGGACATACTGGTCCTTTCAAAAAACCACGATTTATAAATTTCTTAGCTGGTATTGAGCAATAAATAACTTCACAAATCCAACCAAAAAAACTATATATACTAAAATATAATATCATATTTAAAAACCACATAAGAATCCCCCCATAACGCTATATAATAGTTAATTATAATTTTTAATTATAATTTCTAAGCTTAAGTTTTCCTTAAAATGCGGTTGTAATTTATTTTTTTATCTTTATGGTTTCCATTACTTCATTAAATAATTGATTATAGAAATTATCAAATCCATCATCATCCAATTCAATTTCTTCAGAATCATTTATATAAAACTTGTCCATTGTAGAAATAATTAAATCAAACTTCTTTAAATCATTTTCTTCTAATAGAACATTATATAAATATGCTAAATGATTTTGCATGTATTTTTGCATTTCTCTAATATCTGAATCTTCTAGTTTACCCTCGTCATACAATTTCTTAACTGGTCCATTTCTAAAAATAAAATAAGTTGATGCTTTTGTTATTCTAACTAGATAATCTTTTGGTATTCTTTCTTTCATATATTCTCACCTCATGATATATTACTATGTATATTTAACTATATATGCACCTACAATTCAAGCCTAATAATATATATTGTCATTATGATATAAATTGAAGAAGTATACTCTTTGTATTATAATATAAATATTACATTATGATAGAGGTGTTGAAATGGGATTCTTAAAAGGTACATACGGAGTAGATATACTAACTTTAGTTTTATTATTTTTAAGCTCATTGCTTAATTTTTCTCGTTTTACAAGGATCATTGGTTATGCAGTACTTTTAATTGCTATCTTCAGAGTATTTTCTAAAGATATCTATAGAAGAAGAAGAGAACTTAACTCTTTTGTTACATTTATAAATAAACCATTATCTAAGCTTGGATTTACAATTCCAAGTAATATGCCACCACTTGATTTAAATAATCTTACTTATCTTTTTAAAATTCTTGAAAATAAGATAAATGAAAAGAAAAATTATAAAATAACAAAGTGTCCAAGCTGCGGACAAAAATTAAGATTACCTAGAAAAAAAGGTAAAATAGTTGTAACTTGTAAAAGATGCTCTAATAAATTTGATTTTAAAACTTAATTTTAAGATGGTAGGATATAAGCTAATTAAGTAAGCTTATATCCTATTTTAATTTGTAAATTCTTTAGCTTAAGGAATATCTACTCCTCTTCCTGCTACATATATTTCAAACCATTGATCTCTTGTAAGGTTTAAATCAGTTGCTCTAACAGCTGATTTAATTCTATCTAAATTTCCAGAACCAACTATAGGCACAATTTTGCTTGGATGCATTAATATCCATGCATATACAACTTCATCAATGTCCTTTGCAGAAACTTCTTCTTTTATTTTATTTAAAACTTTTCTAACTCTTATAGATGCTTCATCTTCCCCCTTAAATATTCTTCCTCCAGCAAGAGGGGACCACGCCATTGGCTTTACTCTTTTTTCAAGCATTAAATCAAGTGTTCCATTTTCGAAATGCTCTAAATTTAAAGGAGATACTTCAATTTGATTTGTTACTAATTTTTCATCTAAATAAGAATTTAGCATATTAAATTGAGCTGGTAAAAAGTTAGATACTCCAAAATTTCTTACCTTACCTTCATTTTTTAATTTTGAAAATGCCTCTGCTACTTCCTCTGGATTTAATAAAGCATCAACTCTATGAATTAATAATAAATCTAAATAATCTGTTTTAAAGTTTTTTAAAGATCTTTCAGCTGATTTTATTATATGTTCTTTACTTGTATCATAACAATGTGATTTATTTTCTGGTCTATTAACTGATGGAAACTTAATACCACACTTCGTTACTATTTGTAATTTTTCCCTCAAGCCTTTTTTTAAGTTTAATGCATCACCAAATTTTTCTTCACAACAAAAGTTACCATAAATATCAGCATGATCTATTGTTGTTATACCTAATTCATTAACTTCTTCAACTAATTTTAATAATTCTTCATTACTTAAATTCCAATCCATAAGTCTCCAATGTCCATGAACTATTCTAGACATTTCTAAACTATTACTTAACTTAACCTTTTCCATTTTCTTCACCTTTCTATTTGTATTTATTGTAGATATCTTTACTATATAATAATCATCACCAGTAAATAAATTAAATTTTCTTTTGGTATTTTATATACTTATAAATGTATAACTTACTATTTAATTATATCATATCTCCTTAAGACTTATTAATAATTAAGCTATTAAAAATGGGTAAACTTCCCTTAATATATTACTTTAATATTGAACAAAATAATTTTAATAATAGTTTAAGGAGGTCTAATCGTGGGAAATAAAAAATTAGATAGTGGTAAGTTAACCTTATCTGCACTTATTTTAATGATTTTTACATCAGTTTATGGATTTAATAATATTCCTAGAGCATTTTATTTAATGGGTTACTCAGCAATTCCTTGGTATTTATTTGCTGCAATTTTTTTCTTTTTACCATATGCTTTTATGATGGCGGAATATGGGGCAGCTTTTAGAGATGAAAGTGGCGGAATATATACATGGATGGATAAATCTATTGGACCTAAATATGCTTTTGTTGGTACATTTATGTGGTATAGTTCTTACTTGATATGGATGGTTAATATATCATCTTCAATTTGGGTACCTTTATCTAATTTAATTTTTGGATCAGATAATACATCCACTTGGTCTTTATTTGGATTAAATGCGCCAAGAACACTTGCTATACTAGGCTCAATATTCATTATATTAATTACATTTATATCATCAAAGGGACTTAAGGGAATTGCTAAAATAGCTTCTATTGGTGGAATATTTGTAACTAGTGCTAACTTAGTTTTAATAATTGGTGGATTAATAGTTCTAATTGGAAATAAATTTAAATTAGCTGAACCTATTGATATTCATGCTTTTTTAGTATCACCTAATCCGGCTTATCAATCACCTTTAGGAATTTTAGGTTTTTTAGTTTTTGCTTTATTTGCATATGGTGGCCTTGAAGTGGTTGGTGGTTTAGCTGATGCAACTGAAAATCCTAAAGTAACCTTTCCAAGAGGAATTAAAATTTCAGCAATAGTTATTGCTATAGGATATTCTTTAGCAATATTATTTGCAGGATTTTTTATAAATTGGAATAATATTTTAAAAGGCCCTGAAATTAATATGGCAAATGTTTCATACATAGTTATAAAAAACTTAGGAATTGAAATTGGAAAAGTTTTTGGCTTATCTCAAAATACAATAAACATTCTTGGTTCTTTGTTTGCTAGATATATAGGACTTGCAATGTTTTTAGCGTTACTTGGTGCATTTTTTACATTAGCATATTCACCTTTAAAACAATTAATAGAAGGAACTCCTTCCGGCATTTGGCCTAAATCTTGGAGTAAAAAAGATGAAAATAATATGCATAAGAATGCAATGTGGGTTCAATGTGCCATAGTCGTTGCAATAATACTTGTAACATCTTTTGGAGGTAAAAGCGCAAGTGTCTTTTTAAATTATTTAGTTTTAATGGGCAATGTAGCTATGACAATTCCATATATGTTTTTATCTTTTGCATTTATATATTTTAAAAAGAAAAAGGAAATTGAAAAACCTTTTGAAATATATAAAAAAGATTCTTTCGCTACTGCAGCTGCAATCATAGTAACTTTGACTGTTGGCTTTGCCAATGTATTTACCGTGTTGCAACCTGCTTTAGAAACTAAAGATTATATTTCTACTATCTTTCAAATTGCAGGACCTATAATTTTTGCAATTATAGCTTTAATCTTATATTCTTTATATGAAAAGAATATAAGTAAAAATAAATAAAAAAGTTATATACTGCATATTTTAAAAGTCGAAAGTTATTATAATTAGTAAATCTAATAATAAATAGAAGGATATAACATTTCGTTATACCCGGGACAGTAGTTAGTTTTGTGTAAAAACAAAACTAACTACTGTTTTTTTGTATGAACAGCTGGTGGTTTTGGAATAATATACTATCTAAATTTAGGAGGAAAAATTATGACAAAGAATATTAATACCAACTTTGATTACAATGAGGAAGTAAAGAAATGTAAAACTATTGATGATGTTATGGGGAAAAATGGGCTTATTCAGAAGCTTGTTAAAGATGTTCTTGAAAATATATTAGAAGGAGAAATGGAGGAACATTTAGGTAGAAATAAATATGAAAGAAAAGAAACTCCAGATGAATTAAAAAAGAACTATAGAAATGGATATAGCACTAAAAACTTAAGAAGCTCCTTCGGTGACGTCGACTTAGACGTACCCTGTGATAGAAATGCCGAATTTGAGCCACAAATTATAAAAAAATACGAAACTGTATGTTCGGAATTAGATAAAAAGATTATCTCTTTATATGCTAAGGGAATGTCAACATCCGATATTCAAGCTGAAATTGAAGATTTATATGGAATAACTATATCACCATCAATGGTATCTAAAATAACTGATAAAGTGCTTGCTAGCGCCGCCGAATGGCAAAATAGAATTTTAGATAAAATATATCCAATAGTCTATTTAGATGCTATGTATTTTAAAGTTAGAAGTAATGGAAAGATAGTTAATAAAGCAGTTTATATCTGCTTGGGTTACACTATGGAAGGATATAAGGATATATTAGGTATATGGGTTGATGAAGCTGAAGGAGCTAAGTTCTGGTTAGGTATTTGCAATGATTTAAAGAATAGAGGGGTAAAAGAAATTTTGATTGCTTGTATGGACGGATTAAAAGGACTTCCACAAGCTATAAAAACAGTGTTTCCATCAGTAAATATTCAAACTTGTATCGTTCATCAAATAAGGAATTCAATCAAATATATAGCTTCAAAAGATAAAAAGGAATTTATGAAGGATTTAAAAGAAGTTTATAAGGCCACAACAGAAGAACTTGCGTTAGCGCAGCTAGATAACTTAAAAGAAAAATGGGGAGCTAAATATGGAATAGTAATTGATTCTTGGTATAACAATTGGAGTAACCTTTCAACATTTTTTGAATTCTCTCCAAGTATAAGAAAAATGATCTATACTACAAATGTTTTAGAAGGCTTTAATAGACAAATACGTAAATTTACTAAAGTTAGAGTTATATTTCCGACTGATGAATCTTTAAATAAATGTGTTTACTTAGCAACAATGGAGATATTAGAAAAATGGACCCAACCTATACATAATTGGGGAGCTACGCTAGCGGAGCTTTCAATAGTATTTGAAGATCAATTAAAAGATGAATTAGCTTAGAAGCTTGTACTTTTTATAAATTATATGCATACTATTTGATTTTTTTGAAATACTAAAAAAGGTAATAAGAAACATTATTAGTATTTCTTAAATATAAAAAAATATTACTGGAAATGAAAATTTCCAGTAATATTAAAACAATAAAAATAATAATTACACAGAATTATCTATTCTCTCTTATACCCTTCTATTTATTAATTGAAAGAATAAAAAATTACACGAAATTGCCTATTTTCTTTTCAAGTCTGAACTTGCTTCTTAAATATCCTTTCTTTTATTTTCTTGTATAGATTTAACCTTTTCTAGTTCTCTAACAAATATATATGCATTTGTATTATCTATATAAAATACACACATTATGTAGTCATTTAATTCAGTAACAGTTGTAGTAATTCTTGTATAATTCATTAATTTATCTACTTCAAATCTTTTATTTAAATTTAAATATTTCTTCTTTCCATTAATTCTGACGTCTTTACAATTATCTAAAAATTCAAACATGACATCTTCTTTTGTTTTAATACCTAAAATCATTCCATTTTTAGTATATCTAAAACAATATCCATCTTGCTCAAAAGCACCCATTTCATCAATTCCATTTATAATTTCCTCATAATTATCCCATTCTCTTTCAATATCTTCTTTATCATAGTAATAATATCGTATATATGAATCTATGCAAAAAGCATTATATTTTCTATCTTCTATATTTAAACATTCATTTTTATCTTTATGATAATTTTCTTTTAACTTACTATTTATTTTAAATATATTTTCTTTTATTTCTTCACAATTTTCCTTAACTTTATCTATTGCTTCTTTAAAGTCATCAGCATCTATAGGATTATTTAGCTGTATGTCCATCAATATCTTTTTGGAATTATACCTTATTAAATCTATATTAAACTTAATTTCATTATTTTCGTTTTCTATAAAATTTAAATTTTTCATAATATCGTTTTTGTTTTCTATTGAATTTTTATTTTTTATAACATTTATAACTATTTCTATAAACTCTACTCTTTTACTAAGCTTTTTTAATACCATAGATACATTTTCTATCTTCCTTTCACCAACTAAAGTTACCATTTGCGATAAGTCTGATAGTATCCCACTATTACATTTATCTAGTTTTAATATTAATCCGTTAACACTGTTATCAACTTTAATATTATATTCATTTCTTAATTTAATTTCTATTTCTTCTTGTAATTTTCCCTCCCTATCTGCTATATATCTACTTACAGAATCCTTATCAAGCAATATTTTTTTTGCTTTATTTAAATACTTTAAGCAATTATTATATCCTTCTATTAATCTTTTTTGAGTTTGCTTATCACAATTTTTATATAATTTCCTATAATTTTTTATTAATAAATTAATTGCAGATAAAGCTTCAATAATTGATGTTTCCATTTCACTTTTTACTGTTGATAATTTATATTTATGCTCATAACATAATTCTTCATAATCTTCATCTCTGCTTAAATTATTTCTAAGCAAAGAATTTTCTAGCTCTAATCTTGCTAAATTTATATTATAAATATCCTTTCTTAAATAATGATAACTTTCAAGTAAATCATCTTCCTTACTATAGTCTTTTATTGCCTTGCAAATATCACTTAATATATCTATTGCTTCATCTAATCTTCCTTCATATTTTGAAGGTTTTCTAAATACGTCCAATATGCTCATAGCTTTCTCCCTCCTAAATAATATTGTATTTTCCATTAAATACATTATATTTATTTAGGTTTTCCCATTTGAAAATATTAATACATTTATAGATATCATTAATATTTTTTCTTGACTTTAAGTCATTCAAGTTGTATTATGTAGTTAATTCATATACAGATGTACTTCATACAGATACATTTATTAAAGGGGGCTTTATCGTGAAAAATACATCTTTAATTTTAAAAATATTTATAGCACTAGTACTTGGTATAACTTTGGGGATAATATGCAAAAGTCTTAATTTAGATTTTCCAATTAGGCTTTTAGCAACATTTAGTGAATTATTTGGAAGTTTTTTATCTTTTATTATTCCATTAATTATGATTGGATTCATTGTTCCTGGAATTGCATCACTTGGAAATAAATCAGGAAAAGGCTTATTAATTACAACAATAGTAGCGTATATTTCTACTCTTTGCTCTGGCTTTTTAGCATTTTCCGCAGGCTCATATTTATTGCCTAAATTTTTAAAATCAAATTCTTTAGTAATAGAATCAAGTAATCAAATAACCACATTTTTTAGTATTGATATTCCACCTATAATGTCTGTAATGTCTGCTTTAGTTTTTTCTTTTGTTATGGGAATAAGCTTATCAAAAATAAAAAATAGTAGCATATTAAATATATTTAATGAATTTAGCTCAATAGTAACTAATATTATTTCTAATATGCTTATACCTATAGTTCCTATTTATGTTGGTGCAATATTTTCTAAACTTAGTTTTAGTGGTGAAATATTTAGTACATTAAAAAGCTTTGCTTTAGTTTATATAATTTTATTTGCTCTTCAAGGAGTTTATATAATAATTCAATATTCATTTGCTAGTAGTATAAAGAAAGAAAATCCATTAAAGCTTCTTAAAAATATGCTACCTGCTTATTTAACAGCAGCTGGAACTCAATCCTCTTCTGCTACAATTCCTGTAACAATAGAATGTGTAAATAATAATGATGTTAGCGAAGAAGTAACTGATTTTGTTATCCCTCTATCTGCTACTATACATTTAGCAGGAGATACTATAACTCTTGTATTAACATCTATGGCTGTAATGTATATGACTGGTAGAATACCTACATTTTCATTAATGCTTCCATTTATATTTATGCTTGGAGTTACTATGGTTGCTGCCCCTGGTGTTCCTGGTGGTGGAGTTATGGCTGCATTAGGAATTTTAGAATCAATGCTTGGCTTTGGAACACTTGAAAAGCCAATTATGATTGCACTTCATGCTGCTCAAGATAGCTTTGGAACTGCAACTAATGTTACTGGTGATGGAGCAATAGCTATATTAGTTGACAAGATTTTAAAGGATAAAGAAACTTCAAATGAAAATTTAAGTGATTTTACTATTTCAGAATAAAAAAAGAGATATGAATTAATTTAATTCATATCTCTTTGTGCTATTTTTCAGTTCTTACACTAATAGTGTTTCCATCAGACGTAATTGTTATTTGCCCTTGCTTATCTGTTCTATAAGCTTTTATTCCTTGAGTATCTATAGTTTGTAATGTTTCTCTATGTGGATGCCCATATTTATTATCTACACCGCAACTAATTACTCCATACTCTGGTGAAACTGCCTCGACAAATTCCTTAGTTGATGATGTACTGGAGCCATGGTGACCAAATTTTAATACATCAGCATCTAAATTTTTAGGATATTTAGCTACAACTTCTTGCTCTGCATGAGCTTCTGCATCACCTGTGAACATATAACTAGTATTTCCAAAGGTTAATTTCATTATAGGTGAATAATCATTAAATTCTTCATATGATTCATAAATTGGAGAATAAACCTCTATCTTTGCTCCATTTCCTAAGTCAAAACTTGTACCTTCTTTTATTACTTTAGCTTTTAAGCCTTCTTTACTCACTACATTTATCATATTTTCAAAAGTTTTCGTTGTATGTGTAACTTTTGGCATATAAAAACTTTCAACATCATACTTTTCAAAAACTTTCACCATTCCACCAATATGATCTTCATGTGGATGAGTTGCAATAACAATTTCAAAATCATCTATATTTTTTTCTTCTAATTGTTTCATTAATTTATCTGCATCACTTCTTGGACCAGCATCTACTAAAATATCAAAATCATTTACTCTAATATAAGCTGCATCACCTTGTCCAACATCTAAATATGATATTTCTAATTTACCACTTGGAGTTCCTATATTGGAATCTTTTAAATCTTTTCCAAAATATAAAGATATTACAGTAATTATACCAAATACAATAATAGTTATAAATTGTGCTTTTTTATTACCTTTATGTTTTTTCATAGTTTTCTCAAAAGATTTCTTTAGGTCTTTTTCTTTAGTCAAATTTTTATTCCTCCCTACAAACATACATTCTTGCTAATAATTATTATATGTTTTTATTGAGAAAAAGTCAAAAGGCGTTACATTTTGTCCTGCAACGCCCCATAGTCATAGTCAAATTAAAAATATAACTTCTGACTATGATAATATTATCTGTATTTTTCTAGGTTTTATTCATTAACTATTCAAAGAGTTACATTTGCTTTCACTTTTTATTTTTTTACTTGAATTATATTTTATTAAAGTCTTAGTTATTGTTGAAACTAATATTATGCCAAGTGCTAGTACCCCTGCAGAAGCTAATGTATTTATTCCTATTTCTAATGACTTCATAACATCTCCTGTAATTGCTTCAACCATTGTATAATACATTCCTCCACCTGGAACTAAAGGTATTAAAGCAGTTATTACAAATGTCGTTACTGGAGTTTTTAATATCCTTGCAAAAACTTCTGAATATACGCTTAAACCAACAGAAGCAAGAAATAAAGCTGTTGTGTCAGAGCTTCCAATCCTTAACGAAAATTTATATATAAACCATCCTAATGCACCACATAAAGCTGAAAAAAATAAATTTTTACCTTTAATATTAAAAACTATTCCAAATGCAAATGATGCTATAAATGCTGATAGAACTTCAATAATCATATTTATATTCCTCCAAATGATCCAATCCAAAAACTTAAAACTACACCTGTTCCAACAGCAACTGCTATAGCTGTTAAAAATGCTTCTGCTCCCCTTGCAAGCCCAGATACTAAATCACCTGCAACTGTATCTCTTATTGCATTTGTAATTGCAAGACCTGGAACTAAAAGCATTATTGAACCAATTATAACTTTATCCATATCAAAAGCTAGTCCAATCTTTATAGATATAATTGCTAAAAAGGCTAAAATCCCTGCACAAATACTAGTATTAAAAAATGAATTTAATCCTATATTCTCGCCTTTTATTGAAAAATACTTAACTACTATTCCTATTAAAAATGCTGCAATTGCGTCTCTTAAAGATCCTCCAAATAAAAAAACAAATCCAAAGGCACCTACTGCTGAAAAAAATATAGTTATTGTATTTGAATATCTTCTTTCTTCTTCTATTTCTTTTAAATTATCGTTTAACTCTTCTACTGTTAATTTATTTTTCACTATATTTCTAGCTAAATCATTTACCTTATGAATTCTTTGCAAATCTACTGATCTACTTGAAATTCTTACTACAAGTGATTTTATTTCACCTTGATATGAAGCAGATGCTATAATTACAGTTGGAGTAGCATAGCTATTTGCTACTTCTATTCCTAATGAATTGCAAATTCTATTCATAGTTTCCTCTACTCTATAAGCTTCTGCTCCACTTTCTAACATTATTTTGCCTGCATAAGCTGCTACTTGAAGTATATTATTTATTTCCATTTAAATTACCTTCTTCTATATTTAACTTTATATATTATACAATTCTCATAATGGCATGTCCATATAGTTTATTTCCTTTTTAAATTTTTATTTTTAATGTCAATAATCAATAGTCAATTAAACGTAACAAAATAATTATCTATAAAATAAAAAAGGAAAAACCATATAGATTTTCCCTTAAAAATTACATATTATCGATTATATTTGATATATTTTTAACTGAAGCATTTCTAATAGTGAAAATCATATCCTCACCAATTCTAAGCTTACATTCATTTTCGTTTATTTTCACTTTATTTAAATTTAATCCAGTAGCTCCAAATTCCTTATATTTAGTTGGTGCTATATCAATATTGAATTTACTATCTTTAGCTCCTGTAATTTTTATTAAGCTTCCTTCACATTCATTATCTCTTATATTTAGCGTTATTATATTGTTTCCTTTTAAAACTACTTTATCTTCTGGTACTGATACTACTGATACTTTACCCGTCATAGTCATCCATCCACCACTTAATTTTATTTTAGAAAGCAATTCTGTATTATATTCCTTTGTAATATTACTTAATAATTGCCCTAATTCATATACATTTAAATCATACTTCATATTTTTATCCCTCACAGCTATCACTATATTTGCTTCAAATAATAATCTAATCAATTAAACTATTAATATATAAAATAGTTTATATCTTACTTGAAAGCTTTTTTCTTCATTGTAACTTATATAATATTTTTTATTATACTATAACTTAATTAAAATGACTATAAGTATCTTTTAATAATTATTATCTATTTCTATATGCTCTTTATCTATATATCCTAAAAATCTACTCACTTCATTTTTTCTATTATAATCATCATGTAAATGAGTTAATAAATATAAATGCTTCCTAGCTCTAGTTAATGCAACATAAAATGTTCTTTTTTCTTCTTCTAGGTTATTTGATTTTATCGACATATATGATGGAAATGTATTTTCTTGGAGCCCTACTATAAATACACTATCAAATTCTAACCCTTTAGATTGATGTACTGTTATTATTGGAATTCTTTTTTTATTAGTTCTATTTATAATTAGATTTTCAAGTTCTCCATTTGAAAGTCCTGTTAATTTAATTATATCTAATAAAAAATCTCTATTGCTTTTTTTATTATCATCTAAATCTCTTACAAGCACATAAAAATCCCTAAGTCTTTCTATTTTTTCTCTTCCTTCTTTAATAGCTTCAATACCTCTTCCCGAATATAATGTTTTTATATTAAATTTATTTATAATATCAACTATTATATCTTGAGGTCTTTTAAGTTCAGCTTCCTTAAATAACTCATTAAGTTTATCACTAATATATGAAAATGCTTTTAAGTGCTTAGACATATAATTTATTCTCTGCATTGATGTAGGAATTAAATTTTCATTTATTGCTCTCACTAATAAATCACTGGTAGCTAATATATCATCCATAGCATCATGACTTGGTTTATTTTTTGTTTCAAATATCTTACTAAGTGTCTCTAATTTATAATTAGGTAAGCTAGTATAAAATCTCCTATATATATCTAATGTATCATAAAAAGCTTTAAATTTAGTTCCATCTAAGTTATTTCTATATAATTCACTATTTAAAATATTTATATCATATTGCACATTATGGCCTACTATAACTGCACCTTTTGAAAAATCTATAAACTCTTTTAATACTTTTTTCTTATCTTCACCTTTTTCATTTAAAAATTCATCACTAAATCCATGTACTTTAAATGATGATTCTACAGACTTCTTATTTTTCAAAAACTTTTCAAAGCTATCGATAACTTCTCCATATTTATTTATCTTTATTGCTGCTATTTGTATTATTTCATCTTCTGTTACATCTGTTCCTGTACTTTCAACATCAAACACTATTATATTATCTTGCGCAAATTCATTTATTAATAGCGAGTATTTTTCTCCATAATTTCTTGCATTTAAATCTATAAAATCACATAAGGAAATTCCAACTTCTTTATATTCTTTTGATTCAATAACTTGAAATGTCTTCTCTCCAATTCCTGTTGGAAGTCTTTTGACTATTCTCTTTAAGCTTACATTATCATACTTATTTGCAATAAGCTTCATAAAAGCTATAATATCCTTTATTTCTTGCCTTCTAAAAAATTTAAATTGATCTACTAAAATAAACTCAAAATCAGAACCTTCATATCCAATTATGCTTCCAAGTTCTCTACTCAACTTAATATTATAATTATTATCTCTACTTAAAATACAAAGCTTGGATATATCTTCCCCCTTTTCTTTTAATGATTTTACCTCATTAAATATAAATCTAGCTTCATCTCTTAAATTATTGCACATCTTTAACTTTATTTTTTCACCATTATCTTTTGTTTCTGAAGATATCTCATTTTTATATAATGATTTATATTGCAATTCAAAAGCATTCTTTAAAAAGCTTAAAGCCCCATTAGTTATAAACTTAGTTGATCTGTAATTCTTAGAAAATACTATTTCACTTGGATTATACTCTTTCTTATAAAATTCTAGTATTTTTTGTGGCTCTGAACCTCTCCAACCATAAATAGTTTGAAACATATCTCCACATAGTAAAATATTATTTCCTTTAAATATCTTTTCAATTATAAAATACTCTAGCGTACTTGTATCTTGAACTTCATCTATATTTATATACTTATAAGTTTCTGTTAATCTTAAAACTAACTTATCATCCTTTAATATTTCTTTTGCCTTTGAAGTTAAATCTGCAAAATCTAACCCATGATTACTATAAAGTAATGAGTTATATAAATTAACTAGGAAATGCCCCTTTTCTAATAAAAAGTTCTTCATTTCATTATTTAATATCCCTTTATCACTACAAATTGAATTTATCTTAGCTTCATTATACTTAAATATATTTGCTATAGTTTTACTATAATCATCTAAAATATTATTACTATAAAAATCAAGTTTTGCTCTTTCTATTTTAGTCAGCTCTATAAACTGTTGTAATTTAAAAACAGAATAATTGTAATAATTACATTCTTTTATTATTTCTCTAGAGTCTTCTTCATCAAAAACAATAAAATCAGTAAATATATCTGTCCTTTTCTTTGCATCACTTTTTATTAAATCATAACAAAAGCTATGAAAGGTTCTTATAGTAATGTCTTTAGCCTCTTCCCCTACAATTTTTTCAATTCTCTCTCTCATTTCTGCACAAGCCTTATTAGTAAAGGTTATACATAATATTTCTGAAGCTTTTGCTTTATTACTTTTTATAATATTAGAAATTCTACTTGATAAAGTATTAGTTTTTCCAGTGCCAGCTGAAGCAAGAAGCAAAATGTTATTTTCTAATTCATTTACAACTAAAGCTTGTTCTTGATTTAAAGTCATACTTACCCCTCCCAGCTTTATTACTTTTATCTCATTTTATCACAATTTATAAATTGGTCCACTACTTAACTAATTAATTTTTCTGGTTATTTATAGTTTAATAATTATTGTTTATATTAACTGTTTCCTCTTATTATAAAAACCCTTATATGCTAAATATGTTGCCATCATAGTTGATATAGAAGCTGATGAAAGAATCATAAAAGTAACCATAATTTGAAATTTTATAGCCATAAGTGGTGATTCACCTGCTAGTATTAAACCTGTCATCATACCAGGAAGAGATACAATCCCTAATGTCTTTGCTGAATCAATAGTAGGTATGATTGAAATTTTAATGCTCTCCTTAATTACATCACTAGATGCATCTTTCATATCAGCACCTAATGATAATTTCACTTCAATTTCAGTTCTTCTAGCTTTAAATGAATTGTTCAAATTTCTATAACTCAATCCAATAGCCACCATGGAATTATTAACTACCATTCCAGCTACCGGTATAACTTCATTTGCTGTAAACTTTATAGCTCCCGATAATATGAGAACCATCATAGTAATAGTTGTACCAACCAAAATTGATAAAAATGATATTATTAAAGCATATTTAACATTCTCTCCTCTTTTCTTTATATTAACAGCTGCATTTATTATCATAATTAACACTAATATCACTATAAAAATAGACTTTTCTAGTCCAAAAATAATTTCTAAAATATAACCTACTATTATTAACTGAATAATCGCTCGTAAAATACTTACTATTATCTCTTTTTCTAAACCTAAATCTTCTTTATATGATATAAAAATAGGTATTAGTATTAAAGCTGAAGCTATTATTAATGATATAGTATTCATTATCTAAGAACCTCCATACATTTTATCTTGCCTTCAGATATAGTTATTCTTTTATTAAATATTTTTTCACTTTGCTCCATACTATGAGTAATCCACAGCACAGTTACTCCTAAATCATTTAACTCCTGTACATATTCCTCAACAATCTTTGCATTTTCTAAATCTAATGATGATGTTGCCTCATCTAGTAAAATAATATCTGGTGTATATAATAGATTTCTTATTATTGAAATTCTCTGTTTTTCCCCACCTGATAATGAAATAATATCCTTATCTAAAAAACTTTCATCAATATTGAATCTTTCTAATAATTTTACAATTCTTTGTTTATTCACTTTTTCTTTTCTTATTTTGAATGGGAATTCTAGATTTTCACAAACACTTTTCCCAAACAATTCTGGTGTCTGTAAGCAATAACTTATTTTTTTCTTAATTCTATTGGATTATATCTTGTATAGCATTTCCCATTAAAATAAATATTTCCACTTGTTATAGGAATCATATCTGCACATAATTTTAACAATGTGCTTTTACCACTTCCTGACTGACCTACTATAGACATACAATCTCCCTTTTCTATATCAAATGATATACCTTTTAAAATTTCTAAATCACCCATATTGTAAAAAACATCTTTTATACTAAGTATATTCATAATAAATCTCCTTTTTAATTACCATTTATTGAAGTATATCTTACTTTTATCAAATCTAATATAACAAATCTCCATGGCCGCTTATTTTTTGATGATAGAGCTAACATTCCTGCTTCAATTATCTTATTTATTTTTTCAACTTCAACTTCTTTTTCATTAAATCTTCTTATACTCTGTCTCTTGTTTATTATACTCATAATATTTCACCCCTATTATCGCATTTCGATATCGTGATTCGATAATATCATTTTTCACAGTTTATTGCAACAAAAAAGTTAAGTAAAATCAAATTTACTTAACTTACTGCAATTCTATATCATTAAATAATTCTTTCAAATTATTTTTTAATTCAAATAAAAGTTTATTTCCTTTTTGTGTAGTTTTATAATACTTTCTTATTTTCCCATTAACATTTCTATCCTCTTTTTCTATTAAATTTTCTTCTACCATTGATTTTAATAAAGGATATAAAGTACCAGGACTAATATTATAACCGTGTTCTTTCAATTCTTCTATCATCCACGACCCATAAAATTCACCTATATTTCCATGATGAAGTATATGCACATATATTAACCCATTGAATATCCTTCTTGTAATTTGCTCTTTCAAAATGTTCACCTCAACATATCATTTCTTTATCTGCATTATAACATTAACCTATAATCTAATACAATAATACTCTGCACTACAAAAATTTATTTGTTCAAGAAATTCTTATATCACTCCCAATTTATAAGGATCATATAATACATTTATTTTCTAATTTCATCTTTGTTAATACTTTTCTTAATATAAAAACTTAATAATCATTCAATTTTAATAATTCAACGTAAGTGAATTATCTCCTTAAATCTTTAACTCTTCACTATTTCATTATTTTATTTGGTTCAAAAATACTGTTATGTTATAATAATCTAAAATTTATTTTTGGAGTTGATTAAATTGAAGGTTAAATATATACTTATTTTTCTTATATTTTCACTTTTATATTTTTTAATAAATTATTATATAGGTCGAAAAATGCTCAATGGCTTTAACTATATTTTCAAAATTTCTCCATTAATTTTTTGGGTTATTTTTTGGGCTTTAGCTTTATCATATGTAATTTCAATGTTACTTAATAAATTTATATCTCCTAATTTAACTAACTTTCTTTATTTATCTGGTTCCTATTGGATGGGATTATTAATGTACACTTTATTAACTTTTCCTATTATAGGAATCATAAATATAATAGTTAGTAAATCACACTTATCAAATAACTTAACTGATAAATATTACATTTATCAAACTCTATTAATTACTATAATTTTTATTATAATAACTATAGTTGGAAGCTTTAATGCTAAAAGTTCTTATGTAAAATCTTTTGATATAGATATAGATAAACAAGCTTTGAAAGAGCCTATAAATGTAGTTATGGTATCTGACATACATTTAGGAAATATAATTAAAAACAAAAGACTTTCTAATATGGTAAAAGAAATTAATGATTTAAATCCTGATATAGTAATAATTGCTGGGGATATTATAGATAGCGATATAAAGCCATTTTTAGCTAATAATATGGGAATTGAATTTTCAAAGATTAAATCTACATATGGTACTTATGCAGTACTTGGCAATCATGATTTAATGACTAAAGCTGAAAACCAAATAGTAAATATTCTTGAAGAAAACTCTGTCAAAGTTTTAAGAGATGAATCTATTTTAATAAATGATAGCCTTTATATAATAGGTAGAGATGATATTACAATAAATAGATTTTCAGAAAATGATAGAGCTTCATTATTAGATTTAACACATAATCTTGATAACTCTAAAGCTATGATTGTTATAGATCATAATCCTAAATATATAGACGAAAGCTTAAATGCCAATATTGATTTACAACTTTCTGGTCATACTCATAAAGGACAAATTACCCCTGGAAATTTAGTTACAAATAAAATGTTTGAAATTGATTATGGTTATTTAAAGAAAGACAACTTAAATGTTGTAGTTTCTTCTGGTTATGGAACTTGGGGACCTCCTATAAGAATAGGTAGTAGGAGTGAAATAGTTCAAATGAACTTACATTAATATATTGTACTAATAAAAACTAATTCTAATAAAATTACTATATATTTATTAGTTTTATATTCTTATTAAATATATATTTAATATTAAACTGAAATTAAGGGATATTTAAAAAATTTTAAATATCCCTTAAAATTTAAATTTATTTTATTTCGTAACTTAAAGAAATAAATCTTTCTATATCTTCTTCAATAAGCTTTAAAGAATTTCTCCAGAAATTCACATCATGAACATCTATATTCATTATTTTTGTTACATCTGCTACTTTTTCTTTTCCTGTAACAGCTAATAATTCTTCATATTCCTTGCAGAAGCTTTCGCCTCTCTTTAAATATTCAGCATATAAACCCTTTGCAAATAGGTTTCCAAAGGCGTAAGGGAAGTTATAGAAGTTAGCTGTTGCATAATAATAATGAGGCTTCCAAGTCCACATATATTTATGCAAGAAGTTATTATCAAGACCATCTCCATAAGCTTCTTTTTGTGCATTTAACATGGCATTATTAATTTCTTCTACTGAAAGAGAGCTTTCTTTTCTCTTTTCAAAAACTTCACTTTCAAATAAAAATCTTGAATATATATCAACTATTACTTGATTACAATCAGATATTTCTGCTTCTAAAATAGCAAAGGCTTCTTCTTTAGTTGCGCTTTTAACAGCTCCCCTTTTTACTAATATTTCACAGAAATTAGATGCTGTTTCAGCTAATGTCATTGGGTATTCTGAATTTAATGCAGTTTCACTGCTTAAGCAATGGCTATGAAATCCGTGTCCAAGCTCATGAGCCATAGTTACAACATCACTAAAGCTATTACCATAATTTAATAATATTCTACTTTCATTTATAGCTTTTATACTTTCACAGAAAGCACCGCCAACTTTACCTTCTTTAGGCATAACATCTATCCAATTGTTATTAAATGCGTTTATAACAAAGTCAGCTAAATTATTGCTAAAACTTCTAAAATTCTTTTCAACAAAGGCCTTTCCTTCTTCATAAGAAAACTTCATTTCTTTATTTATAACAGGTGCATATAAATCATAAAATGGTAATCCATTTTTATGACCTAGAAGTTCTGCTTTCCTTCTTAAATATTTTCTAAAAGCAGGTAAGCTTTCTTTTATAGCAGTAAGCATTGCATTTAAAATATCTTCATCCATCCTAGATTCTTCTAATGTCATATGAAGAGGTGATTTATATCCCTTAAGCTCAGAAGTAGTTAAAACTTCTCCTTTAATTCCATTTAAAGCTGCTGCAACTCCCTCTTCTATTTTTTCATAGGATTTAATTTCTGCTTCATATGCCTTTTTTCTTAATTCTGAATCTGGGCTATAAGCCATATTTAGTACTACCGTTAATGGTAATGACTTATCTTCATTATCAATATTAATATCAACTTTATGTGTTGATATTAAATAATCCTTATAATTTGACCATGCATCTGAACCGGTATTTCTCATTTTAGCAATTATAGCTTCTTCTTTTTCACTTAGCATGTATTTATTTTTTTCTTTAATTTCATTTATAAAAAATTTATGTTTACTTAATAAATTTGATGAATTTACTAAAGTATCTATATCTTTTATATTTGCTATCCATTTATAAATTTTTGTTAGCGGCTCTGCTAAAAGACTATATTTAGAATTTATAACATCTAAATACTTTCTTCCTTCTGCATTTTTTGAATCTGTACTTAAAGTTAAATTTGCATAAGCACCTATTCTATTTATAAGTAAATTTATGCTCTCTAACTTATTTATTAATTCCTCTAATTTTACTACATCATTTGATTTTTCATCAGTAGATTTTGCAAAATTTTTAAGATCTTCTATTCCCTCATCAACTTTTTTTAAATCTGTAATAAACTCTTTAGAATTAAATGATGGATATATTTCTTTTAAACTCCATTCTAACGACATTTTTATGCCCCCTTTTTAATATTATTTTTAAATGCTTATTTTAAATTATATTATTAAACTAAATTGAATTCAATTAATTGTAATTATATTGAATAATTTTTATTTCTAAATTCTGATGGTGACATACCTACAATTTTTTTAAAGGTATTAGTGAAATGACTTTGATCATGAAATCCTAATAATATACTTATTTCTAATATGCTCTTTTCAGTACTTAAAAGTAAAGTTTTAGCTCTTTCAACTTTTATTTCTCTTAAATATTTCATTATAGATATTCCTTTATGCTTTTTAAAACATGTTGATGCATATCCTACTGATATATTTAAGTTATTACATATTGTTTCTAATGAAGTATGATTTTCTATATTTAAATGAAGAGCTTGCAAAAGCTTATTAACAGTAAAGCTATCAGTAACTTCTGTATCATTTATTAGTAAATCTATATATTCATTTATCATATTTATCTCAATAACTTGCAATGAACTTACATTACTTGCTTCCTTAATTTGCCTATAAAATCTATTATAAATAGGATGTAGATATTTCTTAGAAATTCCACTCTTTATAATTTCCCTAGTATATACAGCATTCCAAATTATTAAATCATCCCTTTTATGCTCTTTGTCAACATCATCACTAACTTCTGATTTATGCTTTTCTTTAACTATCCTTATAATTTCTTCTTTATTTCTAGATTCTATTAAAAAAGATATCTTGTTACTAAAAATATTAAAATCTGATTCAAAGCTTTCATATCCATCATTCATAATTTCTCTCCCAATTACATTTCATAATAATTATATACATATTATATTATAAATATACAAATATAATCAATATCCTTTGATATAATTTCATTAAAGTACACAATAAGAAGGAGTAATATATATGAATAAGTTTGCTGTTTATCATATAACAGATGTACCATATGCTTATGCTAAAAATACAAATACCTTAACTATAAGAATCCGTACTGCTAAAAATGATTTAAATAGTTGTTATATTTATTATAAAGATAGATTTGGAAATTATCCTTTTATTAAAAAAGAAATGTCTTTAATATCTGAAGGAAAATTTTATTCATACTATGAAGCTGATTTATCAGTTAGTAAAAATAGATATAAATATATTTTTGAGCTTATAGACAAAGATAATAATATTTATATCTTAGATGAAAGAGGTTTTAGAAAATCAATTTATGAATGTGTTGATGCAAATTCATTTCAATTTCCTTATATCTCACCTGATGATGTATATGATGAAGTTAAAACTCTACAAGAATCTATTGTATATCAAATTTTCCCTGATAGGTTCTGTAAAGGACTTAATATAAATAATCCCAATACTACAGCTTCATGGGGAGATGAAAATATAAATTTTAAATCAGTATTAGGCGGAAATTTACAAGGGATAATAGATAAATTAGATTATATTGAATCTTTAGGAATAAATCTACTATACCTTACTCCAATATTTAAATCTAGCTCTAATCATAAATATAATACTTGCAATTACTATGAAATCGACGAAGCATTTGGTGATACTGTAATAGCCAAATCTTTAATAGATAAATGCCATGAAAAGGGTATTAAAGTTATTTTTGATGCTGTATTTAATCATTCAGGAGATGACTTTTTTGCTTTTCAAGATGTTATAAAAAATGGTGAAAATTCAAAATATAAGGATTGGTATATTATAAATAGCTTTCCTATTGATCAAGAAAAAATTAATTACTATACTTTTGCAAATAATATACGAGAAATGCCAAAATTAAATACTTCAAATGAAGAGGTTCAAGATTATTTTATTAATGTTGGTAAGTACTGGATAAATGAAATTGGAATAGATGGTTGGAGATTAGATGTAAGTGATGAAGTTAGTCATAATTTTTGGAAAAACTTTAGAAAAGGAATTAAATCACTAAACAAAGATTTAATAATAATCGGTGAAATATTCCATAATGGATTTAATTTTTTAAGAGGTGATGAATTTGATTGTATTATGAATTACACTTTTAAAAATGCATGTGTAGATTTTTTTGCTAAAGGAATAATAGATTCAGAAGATTTTTTGAATATCTTATCTGAAAATAGAATGTTATATATGAATAGTATATCACGTCAAATGTGGAACTTATTAGGTAGTCATGACACTAAGAGATTCATTAATGAATGTCAATTTGATATTTCATCTATGAAACTTGCCTTAGTTTTTCAATTTTCCTATATAGGTGTACCTTATATTTACTATGGTGATGAAATTGGATTAACTGGAGAAGATGATCCACTTAATAGAAAATGTATGATTTGGGACACTTCTAAACAAAATAATGATTTACTAGACTTATATAAATTATTAATAAATCTTAGAAAAAAATATAAATCTTTAATTTATGGTACATTTACTCCTATTTATTATAAAGATAATCTTTTACTTTTTAAAAGAGAGTTACCTAATGAATCAATTTTAATATGTTTAAATAAAAATACTAAAGATATAGATGCTAAATTAAATTTTGATATAAATGGTTTTGATTTAATAAATAAATCTTTAATTAATATAAACAAACATAATTCTATAAACTTTAAGTCCATGGAATATAAGATAATTAAACTTCAATAAAAAAATAGGTAGATTTTACTTGTTAAAATCTACCTATTGTCTATTTATAAATTTTAAGGGATAATTTTTATTTTACTGCTGATTCTAAAGCTTTATTAACAGCTTCTATTACACCTTTTGATGAATTAGTTGCTCCTGATATAGCTTCAACACCTTCAGTACTTTGCTTTTCAATTATTTCTGGAACTAAATTATCTTTAACACCATCAACTAAAGTCTTAGTTTCGTTATGTTCAACTAAATTCACTTCAGATATCTTTCCTTTTTCAACTTTAACTTCTACCTTTATTGCTCCAGAAGCGCCTTGACCTTCACCTGTATATGTTCCATCAGTGTATTTTCCACCACCACAGCCAACTAACAAAGTTGCTGATAATGCTAATGTGCTTAATATTGCAGTTATTTTCTTCATTTTTATTCCTCCTACAATTAAATCCTATTTAATAAATGTTGCTGCATTTTTTCCTGCTGTTCTACCAAACGTAACTATATCAGCTAATGCATTTCCACCTAATCTATTTCCACCATGAACTCCACCAGTTACTTCTCCTGCTGCAAATAAACCAGGAATTACATTTCCATCTTTATTTAAAACTTCAGCATTTGTATTTATCTTTAATCCACCCATTGTATGGTGCACAGCTGGAGTTACAGGTATAGCATATACTTTCCCTTCATTTAATTGTCTTGGAAGGTCTTCCCTATTAAATTCTGAATCTTTTTTAGCTGCAACTGCTTCATTGTACTTATTAATTGTTTCAGCCATTGTATTCTTATCTATTGATAATTTTTCTGCTAGTTCTTCTACTGAATCCGCTTCTGTAACTAATCCCATATTGAAGTATTCCTCAGTTGCTTTTAAGCTCTTTCTTAATCCTTCATCAAAGAAAAGATAAGCTACTCCATCTTTTTGATCTAATATAGCCTTTGAAACTACATCTCTTGTAAATAATTCATTTGTAAATCTTTTACCATCCTTATTAATAAGAATTGCTCCATTACCTCTTACAGCTTCTGTTACCATTACAGCCTTTTCTGGAACAACTGTTGGATGAGTTTGAATTTCCTTCATATCTACTAAATCAGCACCAACATTTTCTCCAAGAACTATACCATCACCAGTAGCTCCGTTATGGTTAGTTGTTGCAAATCCTTTTAAATCTTCTTTATAACTAACTACCATTTCTTGATTAGCTGAGAATCCACCTGCTGCAATAACTACAGCTTTTGTATTTATAGTATATTCTTTTCCTTCTTTATCAGTAACCTTTACTCCTGAAACATTACCATCTTTATCTAAAACTATTTCTTTTGCTTCATTCCATAATCTTAAATCAACTTTTTCTTTTTCAGCTGATGCCTTTAATGTATCAACTAAATGAGCTCCTACAGCTGCTCCCCCTGTTGGTCTATGAGTTCTATAATTTGTAGCTCCTGCCATTCTACCAACATCTGATAAATCAGCACCTAAATCAGTTAACCATGCAACTGACTCTTTAGCTTCATTTGATAACTTTTCAACTAATTCAGGATTGTTTTTTTCATATCCACCTTTCATAGTATCATCATACATAGTTTGTATTGAATCTTCTATGCCTTTTGCTTTTTGTTGTTCAGTTTCAGCTGCATTTAATCCACCTGTAGCTCTATTTGTATTTCCACCTACCATTGGCATCTTTTCTAAAACAACAACATTTTGTACTCCATCTTGTTTAGCTTGTACAGCAGCAGATAATCCTGCACCACCAGCTCCTATTACAACTATATCAGCAGTTTCTTTTTTTCCACCACAACCAACTAAAGCTGTTGGAACTAAAATTAAAGCTGACATTACTAATGCTAAAACCTTCTTTTTCATTTAACATTCTCCCCTTAATCTTTAAGTTATTTTCAGCATTAGTATATTTGTTAATTAATAAACAATCAATATTGTGGTCATATTGTTTATTTTGGTCTTTTTGGTCTTATTTTTTAAGTATATAATAATTTGTTGGTCTACCTATTTTCCCATACTCCTGATTTATTTCAACTTTACCTTCTTCAACCATCTTTTCTAAATATCTTCTTGCCGTTACTCTAGCTAGTCCACTTCCTTTTGCAATTTCTTCTGCAGTCAAATCTTGTCCATTCTTTTGGATCATATAATTGATTATTTTATTGTATGTTTTTAAACTCAAACCTTTGCACAATTCTTTTTCTTGCATTTCTTCATCTAGAAAATTAGCATTAATATTTAATATATATTGGTCTATATAATCTTGATTTATATTATCTATATTATTTAATTCAACAAATCTATTCCTATAATTAGATAAAGCTTCCTTAAATCTCTCAAATTTAAATGGTTTTATTAAATAATCAATCGCACCATACTTAAATGCCTCATCTACTGAAGATTTACATTTATCAGCGGTAATTAAAATAGTATCTATATTTATTTCTTTGCTTCTTATCCATTTTAATAAATCTATACCTTTTCCATCTGGCAAAAAAATATCTAATAAAACTAAATCAGCCTTTTCTTTAGTAATTTTAATTTTTGCTTCTTCTATGCTACTTGCATCTCCTACAACTATAAAACCTTCAAGCTTTTCTAGAAACCTTGTATTTATTTCCTTTACCATTGGGTCATCTTCAACAATAAAAACTTTAATTTTATTCATTGCTATATTTCTACCTCCCATGTTGTAATCTTATCTGAAGTTAATTTTAAACTGCCATTTAATGATTCTATAATGTTCTTTATATTATATAGGCCAAGGCCTCTAAAATTTCCTTTTGTACTAAATCCCCTTTTAAATATTTCTTCTTTTGTATCATCAGCAATTTTATTTCCATTATTTTTAACTATTATTTTTATTTTTTCTTCTTGAAAGATTCCAATATATATATATCCATTTTCTCTTGATTTAAGTTCTTCAATTGAGTTTTCTAAGAGATTTCCTATAATAGTCAATATCTCTTGTACTTTTATATTATTAGGAATAAACTTTAAGTATGATTTTTCATCAACTTCAAATTTTATTTTCATTTCATCCGCCTTATTATATTTAGAAAATAACAATCCTTGTATTGATGGCTCTTTTATTTTACTTAAATTATCTGTTATTATTCCTCTAGTTTCTGTTGTATGGAAAATGTACTCCAAAGCCTTATCAGTTTCATCTAATTGTATTAGTCCTGCTATTGTATGTAATTTATTCATAAATTCATGATTTTGAGCTCTTAAATTCCAAGTTAGCTCCTTTACTCCTGTTAACTCTTCTGCCATATTATGAACCTTTGTAAAATCTTGAAAGCTCGCAATTGCTCCTACAACCTTGCCATACTCACCAATAATGCTGTAGAAATTTCCCATTATTATTATATTATTTTCTAATCGTATTTCCTTATTGAATATTCTACTTCTTCTATACATAACTTCAAATAATAAATTTATTATTTTACTATCTATTTCATCATTTGAATTTATATTAAGTATTTCAAAGGCTTTGTTATTTATTACTGTAATACATCCAGAATTATTTATTGCTATTAATCCTTCTTCTATATTATTGATAATAGATTCTTTTTCTCTTAATTGAATAGCTATTTCTTCTGGCTCTAATCCATAAATATCTTCTTTTATGTTAATAGCTAACTTCTTTGCTAAAAAAATTATAACAACAAAAACTCCTATAAATACAGGTATTAATCCTTTTATATATTCCTTGACCTCCCCTCGTAAATCTCTTTTTAGCATTCCTACAGCTACAGCCCCAACTTGTACACCATCTTTATGTACTGGTACAAAGCCTCTTATAGATCTGCCTAAATGCCCCTCTCCTTCAGATACATAGGTTTCTCCTTCTCTTAAAACTAACTTTTCATCTCCACCTAAAAATCTTCTTCCAATATTATCGGGAATTGGATGCGAATATCTAATTCCTTCATTATTCATAACTGTTATAAATAATAATCCTGTTTTAAGTCTTACTCTTTCAGCAAAGTTTTGGACTTTTAAATGTGTTGGATCTCCATTATCAGCTAATTCTTTTTGAATCATAGGATTGGCTGCCACCACAAAAGCAGTATCAATAAGACTCTTTCCTATTGCTTCAGTTACTTTATTATTTATAACTACTAAAGAAAAAATACTTATAATTAATATTACTGCAATAAAAATACTAATTGTAAGTCTTGTAATTTTCTTTTCTAAAGTCATTTTTATACTCCTATACTATAATCATTATTTTTTCACACAATAATTATACATTAATATATAAAATGTAACAAATAAAAAGGATGAGATAACTCTCACCCTTTACATTGGTTTTATTATATCTAAAACATAATTTTTAAATTCTTCAAAACTTCCACTTATTATTGAAGCTCCTTTATTTATTTTTCCACTATTAAAATTATATTCTGCTGAACCATAATTAAAGCTTGCACTAGAAACTATTATACTTGCTTCTGTAACTCTATAATTTACTTTTGCTAACATTACGTCCTTGCAGAATTCCACAAAATTATTAGCCTTTTCTATATTTCCATTACATACTACAGTTAAAGCAAACTTAAATAATTCATATCCTCCAATAAGTGGTATCATAGAACCATTTGCCATGTAAAATACTTTACCCATGTTATAGAAATACTTCATATTACCATAACTCATTGTTCTAAATTCATAATTTATTTCTAAATCTTTATTATTTAATGCTTGAAATTTTTCTACTATATCATTCCATGCTCTTGCTTCAGCAGTTTTATTATTATTTATAACACTTTTAAAGTGTGAAAAAGCATTTTCTAAATCTTTATCCCTATTTACTACTGATCCATTAACAGCGACACTATACTCATTATTTTCATATATTAATTCCACTCTATTATTCATCTTAAACTCCCCTTACTAATAAATATAAATTTATTATCTAATAATAATTATTATATCATAATAGTTTATAATTTCAAGAACTATATTATTTTATTTAACAATCTCGTATGGCCAATCTTTTATGCCACCAAAATCATATACGTTAGTGTATCCCTTTTCTAATAATATATTCGATGCTTTTTTACTTCTATTTCCACTTCTGCAATACACAAGAATCTTTTTATTCTTATCATTTAATATATTTTCTGCTTCTTCTTCTAATTTATCTATAGGTATTAAAATGCTATTTTCTATATGTCCACTATTATATTCTTCTTCAGATCGTACATCTAAAATAATAACCTCATTTTTTTCTATTTCCTTTTTTGCTTCTTGCGCATCTATATTTATTACTTTAATATCTTCAGTAACACTTTCAGAAACTTCATTTTTTTCTCCTATATCTTTTTTATTTGTGCACCCAGTAAAAATTATAAAATTAAAAATGAATATTAATGATATTGTCAATATAACTTTTTTCAATTAAATCACCTCATATAAATTATTTATCATATATACTTACACCTGGCAATATAACCTTAAAATAATCATCTTTAATTGAATTTATTAGCTTGACTTTTCCAACGCCATAAAAAGCTTTTTTCATTCTTGAAAACCCTCTTCCGTTATTTAAAAATCTTTTATTATTATCTAAAGTTATTAATTTTTCATATATCCAAATATTTCTTTTACTATGGCTTATTTTCTTACCTAAATTGCTTTTTTCTATCAAGGCCCCCGGGCTATTTATAGATACAGATTTATATCCAATACTTATTTCTATAACTCTATTTACTGATGAGTATTTTCTATACAATACTGCATTTTTAACTCCCTCTATTATTGCAGATGATGGGTAATCATTTGGCATTAAATCATAAATTACTCTTTCTGATTTATCTACCATTTCTAATATACTACCTTGAATTACAATAACTTCATCTTTATTTTTATTTATTCTATTTATAATTTTTATCATATTCTGAGGTATCCATAAGCTATTATAATTTGAGAATATTAACAATCCACCTAAAGTACAATTCATCTTTCCACTTTCTTTTTCCCTATATGCTATTCTAGAACTTTCTAAAAGAAATTCTTTATTTTCTTCATTTAACTCTATTCCTTTATTTTTAAAATACTGTTTAAGCAAATCTTCATCTAAAAATGAAATATCGCTTTTCATCACTGTAGATGTTTCCATAAAAAAATCTAAATTTTCTTCAAAGGCTTCAATTAATTCTTGTTTTCTCATTGTATCTGTAGTCGATCCTCTTCTTATGTAAAATGCTCCACTTTCCCTTATTTGGTATGGCTTTTGATCTCCTGAATATATAGTTATTACACATATCCTCTTCCCCTGTATCTTGCATGTATCAACAGATATTGGTATAGGAGGCTCACATCTTGATGATACTATTTGCTGCACTTGCTCTTCTTTTATAATTTCTGATTCATTTACACCGATAATTTCTTTACTTTTATCTTCTACACCTATTATTATATAACCTCTTCCACCTCTAGAGTTAGCAATAGCACAAACATCCTTCGCAAGCTCTTTTTTATTACCTTCTGATTGTAAGGATAGCTTTAATTTAAAATCTAGTTTTACCCCTTCTTCCTTTTTAATTAAAGAAAGTAACCTCTTGCTATCCACCTAAATATCCCCCTAACTAAAAATCATTATATTTTATACTACTATAAAAATATAAGATCAGACACATAAACTTTTGCCTGACCTTACATTTTCTAAATCTTTACTTTATAAGCTTCTTAATATAATCATTTAATATTTTTTCATCAATTAATCCCTTATTGTCTTTAACTATATTCCCATCTCTATCTATAAATATAGTTCTTGGTATTGCTTGAACAGCATAGGCATTTGCAGCACTAAATTTTGTATCAAATACTATTTTCATATTTAAGTTATTTTCTTTTAAATAATTTAATGCCTTTTCTTTAGTTTCTCTTTGACCATCTGTAAGATTTACCATAAGTATTTCAACATCATCACCATACTTTTCCATAGCCTTTTCAAAATATGGCATTTCTGCTTTACATGGTCCACACCAACTTGCCCATATATTTACTACAACTGGTTTTTCCCCTTTAAAATCAGATAATTTTATGGCATTTCCATCTTCATCATAAACTTCAAAATCTGGAGCCGATTTATAATCTGTTGAGCTATTTCCATTTGTTGCATCTATGGGCATATATTCTCCTGATAAATATCCATATCCAAACTTTACTATTACAATTAATAAAATTAAAGATATAATTATTGTTATTAATTTTTTCTTATTATTCAAACTTTTTACCTCCCTAATTAAATGTAAGTAATGATAATAATAAGTTTAAGTATCCTGTTATCATTAAAATACCTATTATAATTAATAATATCCCTGAAATTGTATTAATAATCTTGTAATTTTTCTTAATAAAAGTAAAAGCACCCTTTAATGTATCAATTAATAATGCTGATATTATAAATGGAATTCCAAGACCTAAGCTATAAGTAAGTAACATAAATATCCCTTGCATTGAATCCTGGCTATTTGCTGCTAGCATTAAAGCAGATCCCAAAAATGTTCCAACACATGGTGTCCATCCTATTGCAAAAACAACTCCAAATAATACTGATGAAATTAAATTAAGATTATTTAAATTACTTTTATTTTTTAATTTAAAGCTTCTATCTAAGATTGATATTTTTAACACTCCAATGTAATTTAATCCAAATAAAATTAATAATGCTCCTGCTACAACATTAAAAGTTTTCATATATCTTTGTATAAATACTCCAAAGGTTCCAGCCGCTCCACCTAGAATTGTAAAGACAATTGAAAATCCAATTACAAATCCAATAGAGTTTATCAAAGCCTTATTACTCTTTCCCTCATCATTACCTCCCATAAAATATGAGACATATATAGGAATCATAGGTAATATACATGGGGAAATAAATGTTATTATTCCCTCTAAAAATAGAATAAAATAATTCACAACATCACTCCTCTTCTTTTTTGATAGTATATCATAATATTTGGAATAATTGAATAAGTTACTTTTTTGATACCTGAATTATCAAAAACACCTAACCTAGTTTTAAAAACTATATATTGACTTTATATCATTTTATGATGTATTATTTATATAACGATATGCGAAAGGAATGTTCATATGAATAAAATTGCTTTGATAACTGATAGTACATGTGGTTTACCTAAAGAATATATTAATGAATACGATGTTAAGGTTGTTCCTTTAAAAATATTATATAAAGATAAAGAGTTTATAGATGGAATAAATATTACACCTGAAGAAGTTTATTCTAAATTACCAAAAGAGCTACCAACTACTTCTATGCCATCTGTAGATGATATAACATCTTTATATAATGAATTAATTAAAGAGAGTTATACTCAGGCTATAGTTTTACCTATATCATCTGGATTATCTGGTACAATAAATAGCTTTAAACTGGCTAGTGAAGAATTTAAAGATAAAATAAATACATTTATATTTGATACTAAAATTTTGTCAATGGCAGTTGGATTAATCGTAATAGAAGTTGGTAAGATGATTAAGAAAAAAATGAATTTTGAAGATATATGTAATACAATCCCTAAGCTTAGAGAAAATTTATGGATGTATTTTAGTGTAGACACTTTAGAATACTTAATAAAAGGTGGTAGAATTGGCAAAGTCACTGGAGGAATAGGTGAAATACTAAACTTAAAGCCTATTATAACTATGGACGATAATGGTTCATATACAAATTATACAAAAGTAAGAGGATCTAAACAAGCATTTAAAAAACTTCTAGACTTATCTACAGATATTTTAAATAAAGGTAAAGGAAAAGTTATAATAATGACTGGCACTATGCATGAAGAAGCTGAAAAGCTTAAAGAAATTTTATCTTCCTATGAAAATACTACTTTTATTTATAAGGGTACTATAACTCCAACAGTTGGAATTCACTCTGGACCTAGATTATTAGCTGTTGCTATTATGTCTGAAATATAAAAAAATAGATATTGTAAACTTATAATGTTTACAATATCTATTTTTTTAAAAATTCTAAAGTTATCTTTATCATTTCTTTTTGCTGTTCTTCCCAAGATATCTCTGGCTCATTGTCACCACTTTGGTATCCATACACTCCAAATTGTGCATGATTCCCACCATCTATTTCTTTAAAGACTGCTTCTGTTGGTAAATTTTCTTTGCTTTCTTCTATGTTATCTATAGTTGTTAATCCATCATTTTCGGCATATATACTAAGAACTTCTATATCATTATCTGATAAATCACTACTGCTTGCAGGATAGGAAGCTAAAAATATTACCCCTTTAACTATGTCTTGATTATTTTCTGCAAACATAGCCGCACTTACTCCTCCCATAGAATGCCCACCAACATACCATTTCTCTATATCTGTCTTCATTTTTATAAATTTGCTTGCTTTATTATTATCTAAAATTGACAAATTAAAATTAACATTTGCAATTGCTACTAAATATCCCTCCTTTGATAACTCATTAGCATAATAAGAATAACTTAAAGGTTCAACCAAAGCACCAGGATATAAGACTATTCCTACATTTTTATTATTTTGTTTTGGATAAAATACATAAAAGCCTTCTTCCTTAGAATATTCATCTACGCTTATGGTATTAAATAATTCATTTAATGGTTTATATGTGTTGCTTGTCCAAATTATAAATCCTAAAAATGTTAATATAATAATACTTAAAATAATATTTAATATATATTTAGTTTTTTTATTTAATTTCATTTTGCACCTATTAAAATTAAGATAAGACTTAAGGTCTTATCTTAATTATTTTTCTAAATTTAATTTTATAACTTCTAAATCTTCCTCATTTATTTCAAGTAACTTTATAATTGTTTCTTCATCTAATCCTAAACTTTTGAGATTTAAAAATCTAGTTGTTATTGTTTGTAACTCAACTTCTCTTTTAACACCCATTTATAATCTCCTCTTTTAACTAATGACTAAATTATAAAATGTATTATTCTTCATCATGTTCAAAATCTTTACCTGTTTTCATTGCTATTCTTTCAGCAACTAAATTTTTCAACAATACATTTACAGTCCATTCTCTTGATGTTTCTGTAACTGTTGCTTTTAAAACATTATTAACTCTAAACTTCTTTAAGTTTTCAATGAATACACCCATTTTAGCACCAGGAATATTATTAAATATAATTGCTTTATTCTTTATCCCATCTTCTAAATCATTTAATATATTACCTTCTAGTACATCTTTTACAATTGAGTTTCCATTTTTATAACTTAAGATAATTTTATCTCTAATGCCGATCATTCCAGCAAGATTGCTTACTGTTTTAATTTCTTTTGCATTAAAGTTACATAAAATTACACAACTCCTACCATCTTTAACTTCTGTATCTTTTACATCTAATTTTTCAAATGACATAATCTTCTCCTTCTTAACTAATTTTATTTATATAACTATATCATATAAAAATACTAAGAATTAAGCAACCTTGAATTTATGTAATAAATCTATTTAATATTAATTTTGAATTATAGGATTTCTATGAAGTATTTTTACAGTTATTATTAAATCAAATAACATTATAAAAAAAAGAATAAAATTTGTTACTCTAAATAATTTTTCTAAACTTAAATATATATTATTTATGGTAGGTTGAACTAAATTAATCCCTACATAACATAATATCATCCAATACAAGGAAAATCTTAATGTTATTAACCCTTTATAGTTATATTTTAATTTAGAATAATCCCAGTATTGTTTATTAAATATTTCTTTTAATAGATATCCACTTATAAACTCCACACTTGTTGGAACTATTAAAAATAATATAAGAGTTGTTATAATATTAAAATTAAAATATTTATCACACAATACTAAAATAGTAAAGGCAATACCATACATTGGCTTATATGGCCCTTTCATAAAACCTTCTTTTTTAAAATTTCCAGTTATTATATAACTATAGACACCTTCAATTATCCAACCTACTATGGAATATAATATAAAATTAAATAAAGTAAAATTTATTATAGTCACAAGAATACACCGACCTTCACTAATTTTACTTTTAGTTTAACCAAAATATATTTATAAATACCTTCTCAATAATTAAATCTTTCCCCTTACCCCTAAATTTTGAAACTAACATTTATTTACACCAATTTCTTCTATTTTACATTTCTTATTTCATTGTAACTTTTATATTTTGTAGGAATAAAATGAAATTATAGATTATTTGTAAAGGAGAGAACTAAAATAGAATCTAATTATAAAAAAGTTAAAATTATATTATTAGTAATATTAATTGCCAATATAGTTGTTGCAGTATCAAAAATAGTAGTTGGATTAGTTATTAATAGTGCTAGTGTGATGGCTGATGGCTTTCATTCCATTTCAGATGGTGCATCGAATATTGTAGGAATGATTGGAATCGTTATGGCTTCAAAACCTAAAGATATCGATCATCCATATGGTCATAAAAAATTCGAAACAATTGCAAGTATGTTTATAGGCACAATGCTTCTATTTATATCTTTTAATGTTATTAAATCTTCTATTAGTAAATTATTTAATCCTTCAACATTAGAAGTTAGTCTAGAAAGTTTAATTATTATATTAATAACTTTATTTATTAATATATTTGTTGCCTCTTATGAAAATAGGCAAGGTCAAAAGCTTAATAGTCAATTATTAATAGCTGATTCTCTTCATACTAAGAGTGATATTTTTGTCTCCATTGGAGTACTTATAGCTTTATTTTCTGTAAAACTTGGACTTCCACCTGTAATAGATACAATTACATCTTTTGTTGTTGCTTTCTTTATTCTTCATGCATCTTACGAAATATTTAAAGATAATCTTTCTTCTTTAACAGATAAGGTGATGTTAGATCAGGAAGTTGTTGTTGATATTTTAGATGAATTTGATGATATTAAAAATGTTCATAATATTAGATCTAGAGGATATAAGGATTATGTATTCTTAGATATGCACATAAAAGTAGACTCAAAATTAAGCGTTGATGAAGCACATAGCCTTGTTCATAAAGTTGAGAATACTTTATCTGATAGACTAGGAAAAAAAATAGATATCATTATTCATGTTGAACCTGAATGATTATAAATAAAGTGACTAGTTATAAAAGATATAACTAGTCACTTTTTGTTAAAAATATTGGTTATCTGGTGGTTTCACCTTAATATATTCCTCTATGTTAAAGTAATATTCTCCATCATATTCTATTTTACCTAAAGCTTTAATCCATTGCCCTTCATTTAAAGTATCTTGACATATTGAATTCAATCCTATTATTACTGAATCTGCTACACAGCAGTTCATTTCTTCTCTTGCTAAAATAAATTTTTCTTCTCCATTATGCTTGTGTACAAATCCAGTGAATATTATATATTTCCCTAAATACTCTTGTCCACTTTCATTAATTTCTTCAATTATATGATGATTTTCATAAGATATTTCTATTGCTTGATTCCCATAACTATTTTTAAATTTATGGTCATTTTTACCAAATTGCTCTTGAGAAACAAAGTCATTTAATAATATAAAAACTCCAATTGCTAAAGTAAATATTATAGGTATATAACTAATTGAATTATCTTTTCTAGTATTGAAGCTTATAACTTTAAATATTTGAACTATAATCAAAACAGGTAATATTACTAAAGCTATATATAAATTTTTAGCAGTTTTAGGACTTAAAAAATTATATATATAACCTGACATCATTAAATAACCAATAAATGCTGTTAAAAGAATTAATATTAATAGCCATATAAATTCATCTATATTAAATTTCTTCATATTACCTCCTATATGATTATTGTTAAACTTACTGAAAACGCTAGTACAACTAAAACAATTAAGGTAATAAGTTTAATTGTAAATCCTTTTTTAAAATACGATCCAACTATTATAGCATTTTTTAAATCTATCATTGGTCCAAGTATCAAAAATCCTGATATAGCTGGTAGTCCAAAATGATCTAAAAATCCTTTTGCTATAAATGCATCAGCTTCTGAACATAAAGAAAGTAAGAAGGAAAGTAACATCATTACAATTATAGCTAAATACTTTCCATTTGCCATATTATTTAGCATAGTTTCATCAACCATAGTTATAAATATACTAGATAGAAAAGACCCAAATATGTAGTACTTTAATATATTTGAAAACTCCTTATTAGCATGCTCTAAACATAACCTTATTTTTGATTTATTATAAAAATAATCTGTTACTACACAACCACAGTCACATAAATTTTCATAATCAAAAGTATTTTTTATAATTTCTTTTCTTCTATTGGTTAATAAATCTATTAAAATCCCTATAATTATAGCACATAATATTCCACCAAATACTCTTACTAAAACAACTCTTATGTCATTAAATGCATAAAAAGTTGATGCCATAACTACAGGATTAACAATAGGAACACAAAGCATAAATACTATTGAAACTCCTACAGGTACTCCTTTTTTAATTAAGCTTTTTGCAATAGGTACTATAGCACATTCGCATATTGGAATAAAAACTCCAGCAAATGCTGCAAATATTATTGAAATAAACTTATTTTTAGGAAGTATTTTTTTTACTAATTCCTCTGAAATGTACATTTGTATTACTGCTGAAACAATGGATCCAATTAATATAAAAGGTAATGCTTCTAAAATCATGCTTATAAATGTGTTAGCCCATTTTTCTAAACCAATACCCACCCTTTATCTTCCCTCCTTATTAAGAAGAGTTTTAATTCTCCTAGTCAATATACTTTCTTTAAAATAACTACTTGATTTCAAATCTTCTTCTAAATTATTTATGCTTAAAGAACATATAATTGGCGCAGTAAGATTAATACTTTCAAGTATATTTACTAAGCTTTTTCTTTTTTCTTCATTTATAGAATTTAAATTATTTAAAACAATAATTTTACTTGATTGTACAAATGGTATTATAAGCTCTCCCATATTTTTTAAATAAACTTCTAAGTTACTTGATTCTCCTATATAATAATTTCCATAGAAATTTATTTTTTCTTTAATTTTTTTATTCTTAATAAGATTGGCAATTACATCTAAACTATAAGTTCCATTAAATTCTATTATTATCCTATTGTAATTTTTATATTTTATTTCGTCTAACAAAACACTTTCTATATTATTGCAATTATTTAAATAAATTATTTTTACATTCCTAAAACCTTTTTCAATATTAGTAGATCCTCTTTCTAGAAGAACTACTAATATTTCTTGTTTACTGCACACTTCTGTTTTCAAATACGAATTTATAAAAGATGTTTTACCTGAGCCTAAAAATCCGCTTACAACTTCTAGCCTACACTTCATTTTCTTATCCTCATTTAAAAAGCCCTTTTAGCTCTTCTTTGTTTAATTTAATACCAATAAAAGATATTACACTACTGTTATTATCTTTTATTTCTCTAATATCAAATTCATCTTTTACAAAATCAAACTGCCCATAGCTTCCATCTATAAGCTTAATAATTCCCTTAGCTCTTAACACATCCCCATAGCTTTTTGATGAAGATATAAATTTAAACTTTGATATTAATTCTAATTTAGATATCTTAGAATTAGGATATATTGCAAAAGTTTCAAAAACTTCATCAGCTTTCTTGAACTCTTCTAACTTTTTACTTAATCTAGGCTTAAATAAGTTACTGCTCTTTAAATTTAAACTTTCATAGTCATTTTGATTTAATATTTCCTTTCCCTTTATCTTTCTCCAATCTTCACTAATAATAACTGCTCGTTTATTTAATTTTCTTATTTTTGAAACTACCTCTTGTACTTTTTCATAATCTAACTTTTGAACTCTACTTAAAACTATTTTCTTAGTATTTAATATTTGATCTTCATAAAAATTTTTAAAATTATTAATATACATATCAAATTTTTCAGGATCAATAACAGTAATTATATTATCAACTTCTAATTTTTCTTTTAATTTTCCTTCCCTAAATACTTTTATTATATCTGTTAACTTTGCAACCCCTGAAGGTTCAACAATTATTCTATCTGGATTATATTTTTCTATTACTTCTAATACTGCTTCCTTAAAATCACCAGTAACTTGGCAGCAAATACAGCCTGAATTTATTTCCTTAACTTCTATACTAGATTGTCTAAGTATAGCTGCATCAATACTTACCTCTCCAAACTCATTTTCTATAATTGCTATGTTTTTTTCATATGCTCCTTCAGTAATAAGTTTTTTCATAAGAAAGGTTTTTCCTGCTCCTAAAAATCCTGAATATATATCTATTTTTATCTTCATTTAACACCTCTATATAAAACTTGCTCTTATAATGTTCTAAACATTTTATGTGTTAAATTTAAATTATATTACTACTTTTATTAACAAAATAATTATTAAATATAAATCATTTTATTCTTTGCTCCAAAATTAAAAGGGGATATCAGCGATATCCCCTTTTAGTTACAATGTAAATTTGTAGTAATATTTCATATATTAAACTAACTAAATATTTTTAACTTAATTTTACATTTAAATTTTTAATTTTGTGAAAGCATATTTAATTTTATTAATTTTGTATTCCCTTTAAACTAATATTTTCAAATGAATTTGTTAATATAAATTTTCCATCTCCAACTTTTATAAATTTAACTACTATCTTATCGCCAACAGAACTTAATGCTACTTCTCTTGATGTTTCTGTTGAAACTGAAAATATATTATCATTTCCTTTTATTCTTATATCATAAATACTAGTTCCATCCTTAACAACTAATCCAATTCTTTCGATTTCACCTTCTAATGTTTCTTCACTATTACTTCCTTCAAGTGAAATATTAGTATTTGTTAATCCTTCTAAATATTTATTAAGAGTTGACTGTAATGAATCTCCAACTCCCACTATATTGTAGTTTCTGACATTTACCATAGCATATTGTTTAACTAATCCATTAGAATCTTTTAAAGTCATAAAATAAGTTGGTTCATTTTGTATATTTATTAAATACGGCAGGGTTGCTGTATATCCATATTGTTGAACCTTACCTTGTGCAGATTTCATACTTGCAGTTTCTGTTGCTCCTGATGTTTTATATAAGTTTGTTTCACCTGTTCTTGTATTAGTTAAAGTAAACCCTACTAACCCTTCATCATTTCCCACTGATGTTACTCCAGTAAAATAATAACATTCATCATTATTAAATATTAAATTCATTCCATCTGTAGACTTTAACTTATCTTTATCACTAAAGTTAAATACCCCATGAACAAGTTCTCCCCATTTATCTATATAATTTTTTATATATCTATCTGGTTGAATTCTATCTATCCACTTTGGTGCATCTTCTATTCCATAAATATTAGATTCTCCAGTCTCAGCATCTAACACTAATACTCCTGTTGCTTTTGCTTCTGTTATTCCAATAGCATTGTCATATCTAGTAACAACCCAATATGGATTTCCCTCATCATCTAATTCAAATGTAAAATCAGTATGCCCTGCTTTCATATCTTTAATATAAGCTGCTCTGTGCAAATCACTAAAAAGATACGCTGATTCTAAATATTTAATTTTAATATCTTTTCCATTCACTTCTGTTACTAATTGAACGTCACTTTCATTTGTTGCACTTACCTTTATATATCCTGTTGTTCCTTCTCTGTTAGTAAACCATTTAAATAATGATGAATGCTCTAAAGGGGCAACATAGTAAAGTTGTCCACCCACGCTTTGTAATGTTAAATCTCCAATAGTTACTTGGCTTCCTAAGCTAGGTATTTCCCCTAATTTTTTATCTGCCAACTTATATGCTACTTCTTTATCTATTGTTGGTAATTGCTTTAAATCTATATGCTCAATTTCATTACTAAATTCAACACCTTCAATATTACCAATTAATTCTCTATGAGCTTTATAGCTAACTATAGGACTAAATAGCACTAATGATAAAATATAAATTACAGCTACTATAACTGCTGCTAGTCCATACTTCTTATTAAATGTAAAAAAAGCATAAACTGCTGTTACTACAACAAATATTCCTACAATATAAAATGAACTTAATGTAAAATCTAATATCAACTTACTATTAAAAGCTAAAAATATTCCTGCTACTATGTAAGCTGTAATTAGCCATCCTAGATATTTTAAAAATGATCCTTTTTTTGGTGTAATGTTTCTAATATTATCCATCTTCATCCCCCAGATATTTTTTACTGTTTTATATAGTATATATTACAGTATAATGTAATGTTTGTAAATATATTTTTTTAAAATCTTTACCTCTCATTAAAAACTATAAAACTATAAAATTATACTATGTATTTTTATTTACTTTTTATTTGTAAGGATATTAGCTATTTAATATTAAAATATAATTTCTTATTAAGTTCATAATTTAATAAGAAATTATATCTTCTGAAAATTAAAATTTTTAATTAAAAACTATTAGATATAATTAGGAAATATTATATAATAATATTAAAATAAGTTTTAGAGGTGTATAATGAATAGAGCTGAATTAAAATCTAAAGCAAAAGAACAATTAAAAGGTCGTTGGGGCTTAGCAATAATTACTGTTCTTGTATCAAATTTAATTATTAACTCCTATAACATGTCTAAGGGTGTAGATTTCGTAATAGAAATTTCAGAAAACTTAACTCTTACATTAAACTTAATCTCTTTGATATTTGGTGGTGTTGTATCTACTGGTTTAAGTAAATTTCTTTTAAACTTTACAACTAATAGAGAAGAACCTAAATTTGCAGATTTATTTTCACAATTCAAAATATTTTTTAAGGCACTTGGATTATTTATTATAATGGGAATTGCTATAATATTAGGAACATTATTTTTCATCATTCCTGGAATTATAGTAGCTTTAATGTTTTCACAAGCATTTTATATTTTAGCTGAAAATCCTGATAAAGGAATAATACAATGTTTACAAGAAAGTTCAAATCTTATGTACGGCTATAAATGGGAGTTATTTATACTACAGCTTTCATTTATTGGATGGTGGTTGTTATCAGGATTAACATTAGGTATCGGTAGTTTATGGGTTGATCCTTATCAAAAAGTTACAGAAACAAACTTTTATTTAAAATTAAAATATGATATATAAAAATAGGAGTTTTAATTAACTCCTATTTTTATATTCCTTTAAATAGGGAATAATATCTACTATTGCAAGAATTATGGCAACAGCTTCAGTTACAAATACTAGTAAAAACTTCACTTATATCATATCCTTAATCTTTCTATTAATATAATATGATTTAAAGTGCCTTAATGATAAAATAGTCTGTAATAAACATTTGCTTATTACAGACTATTTTATTTAATTACTATTTACCCCATTGATTATTTGTAGCTGTCTTTTTTGCTCCATGACATCCACATTCATCAGTATGTTTCTTTTCTTCTGCTTTTTTATTTTTACAACCACATCCATTAGTCATCTTAAACACCTCCTATAACTTACATCCTTATTATTTGTTTCTTGTACAAATTTAATGTTATAAAAAATGTTGTATATATGGATTAATAACTAATATAAAGCTTTATTTTTCCAAAGTAAATATTAATTTCTCGATATTATGTAAATCATATATATAATATATAAAAGTACTAAAATTAAACCTTCAAGCTTATCAAGCTTTAATTTATCTTTCTTTCCTTTGAACATAAAAATTCCAAGTATTATAGAAATCACTATTAAAAATAATATATCTATTAATAGTGATGAAGAAATTGGAATTGCATTAATTGAAGATGAAACTCCTAGTATTAATAAAATATTGAATATATTTGAACCTAATACATTTCCTATAGCAATATCATTTTCTCCTTTAATCGATGCTATCATCGTAGTTACTAATTCTGGCAATGAAGTACCTACAGCCACTATAGTTAATCCGACTAGTTTGTCACTTAATCCAAAAGAATATGCTATATCTGATGCTGAACTAACAACTAAATTACCACCAGCTATAATTCCTATAATTCCTAATATTATTTTTATTATACAACTTAAAATTTTTATATCTTCTTCCTCTTCTGAATCTTCTTCTTTTCTACTTTTAGCAGATTTAATTAAATACAATGTATAAATTGTACATAAAATTAATAATATTATTCCTGATATTCTTGTTAAAGCAGCTTCTTTATTTAATAATACTCTTCCAAAAGTCAAAACTAATAAAACAATTGAAACGACAATATTTATTATATAATCTTTAATTACTGAATTTTTCTTAATTACTATAGGCATTATAATTGCTGTTACTCCCAATACCATAAGGGTATTAAATATATTAGATCCTAACACATTTCCAATTGTTATTCCATTATTACCTTCAAAGGAAGCTATTAAGCTAACTGATAGTTCTGGAGCACTCGTTCCTAAAGATACTATTGTTAACCCTACTATTATTGATGGTATTCCAAACTTTTTAGCTATTTTTGCAGCTCCATCTACAAAAATATCAGCACCTTTTATTAGTAGTATAAAACCTATTATTAATATTAAATAACTCATTACTTCTCCTTTTTTATTTAATTTTATTGAAATGAAAAATTTAAATACATAAGTAAAATTTCTATACTTTATTTACATTAAAATAAGGCAATCCATATTTATAGATTACCTTAAATCAACAGCTTTATAATTAGTAAGTTGAATTAGATTTAGTTCCTTCACAAATTGCTATTGAAGCTGAAGCTCCTATTCTTGTAGCTCCATTTTCAATCATAGCCATTGCATCTTCTAAGCTTCTAACACCACCTGAAGCCTTAACTCCAAGATCTGGTCCTACTGTTTCTCTCATAAGTTTTATATCACTTGCTGTAGCTCCTCCAGTGCTGAATCCTGTAGATGTCTTAACAAAATCTGCTCCTGCTTCCTTTGATAATTTACAAGCTGTTACCTTTTCTTCATCAGTTAAAAGGCAAGTTTCTATAATAACTTTTGTTAAAGCCTTTCCTTTTGCAGCATTAACTACAGCTTCTATATCTTTCTTAACATATTCTATGTTTCCTTCTTTAAGCTTTCCTATATTTATAACCATATCAACTTCTGTTGCACCTTTTTTAATAACATCTTCTGTTTCAAAAGCTTTTACTTCTGTTGTTGTTGCTCCTAAAGGAAATCCAATAACTGTGCAAACCTTCACATCACTACCCTTCAACATATTTGCAGCTTTTTCTACCATAGATGGATTAATACAAACTGATGCAAAATTATACTCTAATGCTTCAGTACAAAGTTTTTCAACTTCCATTTCTGTAGCGTCTGCTTTTAATATAGTATGATCTATCATTCTTGCTAAATCTTTTTTATTCATAAGATCTCCTCCTGTATGTTAAACTATTTTTTTCTCTCAGAAATTTATTATAAATGAAAAGCTTTAGTAATTAAAGGGAGTTTTTAAACAAAACCTATTTTTTTATAAAATTTAATTTAGAATAAACGTAATTGTTCCACCTTGTTTTCTTTAAATGATGAAACTGTAAGTCCTATTAATCTAACTCCTTCATTTATTTCTTCATTATCTAGTATTTCCTCACAAGTCTTATATATATCCTCAAAATTATTAGTATAATAATTTAATGTTTTACTTCTTGTATGATTTTGGAAGTCACTTGTTTTATATTTTACTGTAATTGTTTTTCCTTCTAAATTACCTCTTATAAGGTATCCACTTATTTCATTAGAAAAATCCTTTAAATAAAGCATTAATTCTTCTTTATCATGAGTATCACTTTTTAAGGTTCTTTCTTTTCCATAGGATTTCCGATCTCTTTCAACTTCCACTTCCCTATTGTCAATCCCACGTATTCTATCATAAATTTCTAAGCCATACTTTCCCAGGTATTCTATATAAAAACTCTTTGGCATTTCATATAAATCCTTAACAGTAAATATCCCTATATTATTTAGTTTTTCAACTGATTTTTTTCCAACTCCATGTATTCTTGATACTGGAAATGGTAATAAAATATGTGGAATCATTTCTTTTGTAATTATTTTTATTCCATTAGGTTTATTCCAATCTGAAGCTAATTTTGCTAAAAATTTATTATAAGATATACCTACTGAAATAGTTAATCCAATTTCTTTAAGAACTCTATTTTTTATATACCTTGCTGCTTCCATCCCACTTTTAAAGTTGCTATGCGTTATGTCTAAATAAGCCTCATCTATTGAAATAGGCTGTATAATTGAAGTAACGTCCTTTAAAATATCAAAAACTTGATTTGAAACCTCTTTGTATCTAAACATCCTAGTTCTTAAATATATTCCATGTGGACATAACTTTTGTGCCATAAAAATTGGCATTGCAGAATGTACTCCATATTTCCTAGCTTCATATGAACATGTTGATACTACTCCTCTTTCACTAACGCCTCCAACTATAACTGGCTTTCCCCTTAAATTTTTATTATCTAGTTGTTCAACTGATGCAAAAAAAGCATCCATATCGACATGCAAAATTACCCTTTCCATAATTTCTCCTTTTAAGCTAAGGCTTCTGCAAACATTCCTTTATTTTTTGATTTAATAAAACAATATACTCCTTGTGCTAATAATTCATCTACATAATTTCTTTTTTCAGATATAGTTGTAAATGAAATTATTGATATTGCAATAATAGTTCTAAATCCCTTATCCATATAATATTCATATTCACTTTCTTCATCACAAAGCATATCTACTACATCTTCAATTAAATCAACACTTTTTCTCATATCATTATTAGACAGTACTCCTAATAAAGGTAAAAATTGCTGTGCTAATTTTATACCTCTTTTTTCTAATTGTAGCATAAATTCTATTGTTTTATACATATGCCCGGAAGATCCATTTAACATAATGGCATTTGTTAATCCTTGAATACTATTTTTTGACTTGATATTTAAATCTGTCATATGAGTATAAATAGTTTCTATAAACTCATCAATTGTATCAATGTCTATATCATTTAAAGCCCATAAAGCACAAACTAAATAATCATCTTCGCCTGTTATATTATAATATTTTTCTTTTAATAATATATATACGTCTTTCATTTTATTAGCTATTTTATGCTTATCTTTATTATGTCCATATTTAGCTATAACAAATGAAGTTAACACTAAATAATCGCATTCATTAAACCCTTGAAATTTTAAAACATCCATTATTTCATATATATCATCAATTATTTTATTTTCATTTCCTTCTTCTATTGCAATCAATAAAGATAAAATATAAAGCATGTCCCCTCTAAAAGGTGAAACCCTTGATGACGTTGCTTTTATATATTTTCTAATTTCTTTTACTTTTTCAAATGGAATTTCTTTTTCATAATGGGTAAAAACTAAAGATGCAAAATGGTTTATTAAATCTCCATCATTTCTAAGATCTTCTTTTGCATTTCTATAGTTCTCAATGGTCAGATTAATTCTGTCTTTGAGAAGTTTCTCCATATCCAATACTCCCTCACTTTACTTTAAGCATATTAATTTCCCCAATAATATTATACTATAAAAACTGTGTCAGTTTCATAACAAAATTATAACAATTTATAAAACTTACAATAAAGAAGCCAAGGTAAGACTTCATCTTATCTTGGCTCTTAACATTTGTCATTTGTTTATTTTATAAATTAACAACAACAGAATAGTAATGCAAGAGCTGTTAATCCAAACCAGCAGTCACATCCGCAACCACCACAACCGAATCCGCCACAGCCGAATCCACCACAACCAAAACCGCCACAACCTCCAAAGCCACCACAACCTCCAAAGCCACCACAACCAAAGCCACCGAAGCCTCCGCAACAATTATTACAGCATTGCTCTTGAAGCACACTACCCTTTCTATCAAATATGATAGTTAATTTTATAGTATTTTCACAATCCTTTAAAAACATTTGTGGAAATTTACAGAAGAATTTTGATAACCATGGCTTAAAAGATCTTACTATAATTACAAATTCTTGAGGTTCAGAAGATTCTCTAAAGCAACAATTTTTATTTACATTTTCTAATCCTAAAGTAAAATCGTTATTAATTAATCTATTGTCACAGCTTATACTACCTATATCATTAATATTAAGGTCATCGATATTAAAATCGTTAATGTTAAAATTGTTGATACTTGAATCCCTACCGTTTAAGCCTTCTAAATTAAAATTATTACTAAAATCATTTAGATTATTATTAAAATTATTAATAGAATTATTATTACAGCACGGATTTCTTCTTATTACTCTAATTGGAGTAGAAATTGCTAATAAATCATTACATGGAAGAGCTGGAGCTGGTAAAATTCTATCACAATTAATAATGATAATATTTATCTTTATTCCATCCCCACAGATGCATCTTGGTAAATTTCGCCTAAGCTCTCTTCCTATACATTCATCTGCGCAAATTGTTAGATTATACTCATTGCCTATACAGCCATTGTTTTGTACTCTTGTTAAACATATTTTCATTTGTATTTTCTCCTTTTATCACAAAGTTAGATAATACATAATATGTTTAACTTCTAGTATTGTTTACCCAATATAGATTTATTATTTTACTCATTTAGTTATATATTGGCTATACCTATTAATATAATTCTATGTAACAATAAATTTGAAAGGAATAAATATGGCTAGCAAGAAATTTTCACTATTAAAATCATCAACTGATGAGGTTATTGAAGAAACTACTGTTCCAAAAAAAAGAGATGATTACCCAATAATAGATACAGAAGTAATAGAGTTTATATCCAAAGAATTTCCTGATACATCTAAGGAAATAGGTAACTCTCTTACAAACTTAAAAAATACATTAGAGAAATCCATAGATTATATTGAAGATGTCTCTAGTGCAATAATAAAAAGTGAAAGAAACTTCACATTAAGTAAAAAATATAGAGAAACCTCAATAAGACTTCATGAAATCAGTATTGGTATAGAAAAATATATACAATGGATGAATAACTTAAATAATAGTCAAAAGTTTGACTCTACACCTGATAATGAAAATGAAAGCGAGGATTCTCTCCCCTTAGATGATGAAATTAATAATTATTTTTTAGAAATATGTAGCGATTTCACTGATAAAAATCCTTTATACTTTAAATTAGATAACTCAAAAGTAAAAGTAGACGATTGGAATGATATGGTTATAAAAACTGCAGACATACTTATAAAAAATTATAAGGACTCAAAGAATCTACTATATTCAAACATAACAGTTCCAAATCTTAATACTAAAAAATCACCTCAAAATGATTTTAGGGATACAATAATTGAAATGCTATTAGAATATAAAATAGATTTATCTAGATATTTTATATCAATAAACTAAATAATTCGTATAATAATTGTGTTATTGTCAATACTAATAATGGATGCATTAATTAGTGTCCTCTTAGTATTATGAAAAAAGATGAATGAATTTTTTAAATTCATTCATCTTTCTTTTTATAAGTAAATTATATTTTATAATTATCAATTATTGTTCATAAAGTAATGTGTAATATTAGTTTAGTATTGCATAAAACTTTATAAACTTCTAACATAAAATCCTTTATTATAAATTTCTTTATCATATTTTATTTCAATATCATTACATAATTTTTCATCTTTCTTAGCTATAGTAAATTTCACTTCATTTATAATTACTTCAAAATCTTCATCTGAAATAAAATCTGCAAATAAATCATAAGCTGGTTTTCCACACCCAACACCCACTACCTTTACTCTTATATGATTATAGCTACTTTTTTCTATTTCATCTAATAATGCCTTTTTTGTACTTTCACTAAATATTATATTCATATTTCTCCTCCTATATATTTTTGTAAAGATAATTATTATTTTATTATATACATGTTTTAATCAATATTCTAGATATTTAAAACTAGAAATAATATTGAATAGATAATATATATATTTTATTGTATTATCAAAATTTCATCCTAATATTTACGCTTAAAGGATTTAGTTCTTTTAATATCACCATACAAATTATTTTCGTATACTATAATAAATAATAATTTAAAGGAGATATTATGAAAAGTGACTTTAGAGACTTACATGAAAATTGCTCATTAGGATTGCCTTACCCTAAAATAGAAATTGCAGAAAAGAATCCTACTTATGCTAATTTAATAAAAAAAAGTTATGCTGGAACTATTTCTGAATTAACAGCTGTATCACAATATACTTATCAAGGACTAGTTGCCAAGAATGCAATAGGAAATATCTTAAAGAAAATAGCAGAGGTTGAAATGCATCACTTAGAAATTCTAGGAGAACTCATTGTGGCTCTAGGTGAAAATCCAGACTTTTCTATAAATAAAAAAGATAAAAAATTAAACTGGACTTCTAAATTTATATGTACTTGCAATTCAATAAAAGAAATGCTTTTGGAGGATATAAAAAATGAAGAAGAAGCTATAAGGCAATATAGGAAAACAGCTAATTTAATCGACGATGAAAACATAATTGCAATCCTTAATAGAATAATATTAGATGAAGAACTTCATATAAAAATTTTAACTAACTTATATGAAAGGGAAATGAGTAAATAATTAATTTAATTTTTTATTTAATTAATAATAGAATTATGTTATAATGACCTTGTTATTATAATTATTTGATTATGACAATATTTCTTAAATATAAAGGAGTTTTAATTATGGGTTTCAAAGATAAAATGAGTAAATATTTTACAGATGCATATATGGAAAAATACGGGGATAGAATGACTAGCACTGCTGGTACCGTTTTATCTGTAAAAATTGAAGAAAAAAACATACTAGGTATAATAAGAAAATTAACAGCTCATATTTTAATTAAACCAGATATGGGTAAAGGTGTAGTTAAAACTCAATATAAGGCTAGAAAATGGTTTAAAAAGCCAACTTTTATTGATGTTAAACAAGGTCATAAAGTAATCGTTATGGGAATTGAAGGTGAAAAAGGTAAGGCTGATTCAGAAGTTATTACTATTTCAAATATAGCTAATCTAACTACTAAAAAAGACTTACATCCATTTGATCACAATCAAATTAAAAAAGCAAGACAACAAGCAACAAGAATGAGAGCAAGATAATAAAAACAGCCTAAAAATTTAGGCTGTTTTTATTATCTATTTTTCTTCTATTAATCTTAAAAATTCTCTAGTTCTATCTTTTTTAGGCTTTGTAAATATGTCTTCTGGAGTTCCTTCTTCTACGATAACTCCATTTTCCATAAATACTATTCTATCTCCAACATCTTTTGCAAATCTCATTTCATGAGTTACTATTATCATAGTCATATGCTCTTTTGCTAGATCTTTAATTACTGCTAAAACCTCTGAAACTAATTCTGGATCTAAAGCTGAAGTTGGTTCATCAAATAATATTACTTCTGGATTAATTGCTATTGCTCTTGCTATACTAACTCTTTGCTTTTGTCCTCCAGATAGAGTTTTAGGATAAACATCTTTTTTTTCTAATAGTCCAACTTTTTTTAGTGCTTTACTTGCTATATCATTTGCTTCTTTTTTATCTATTTTCTTAACTACAATTAATGCTTCTGTTACATTTTCTATAACAGTTTTATTATTAAATAAATTATAGTTTTGAAAAACCATTGCTGATTTAGATCTTAAATTATGAATATCCTTTTTGGAAACTTTATCAACTTCTACCTTTAAATCTCCAATTTGAATTTGTCCTGAAGTAGGTACTTCTAAATAATTTAAACATCTTAAAAAAGTTGATTTTCCTGACCCAGATGGTCCAATCATTACTACTACTTCACCTTTTTTCAGTTCTAAATTTATTCCTTTTAGTATTTCATCATTTCCAAATTTCTTTTTTAAATTATTTATTTTAATCATCTTTGACACCTCTTAGTAAACAGATAGCTTATTTTCTATTGATTTTTGTATAACATTATAAACACTAATTGTTGCCCAATAAACTATTGCAACAGCTATATAACTTTCAAAAAATCTATAGCTTGCTGCTGCACTCATTTGTGCTCTAGCTAATGCTTCTGTTACTCCTAATGTAAATGCTAAAGAAGACCCTTTGATATTATCTACAAATACATTTCCAAGGGAAGGTACTGCAACTCTAAACATTTGCGGCATAACTATACGCTTCATTCCTTGCATCTTAGTCATCCCTACTGATAAAGCAGCTTCCATTTGTCCTTTATCTATAGCATCAAATGCACCTCTTAATGATTCTGCAATATAAGCTGAAGCATTTAATGCTAATCCTATAACTGCAGCTGTATAAGCTGTAATCCCCTTCAATTGTGGTATTATTTGGGGTAATCCAAAGTAAAGTAAAAATAACTGAACTAAAAGTGGTGTTCCCCTTAAAAATGATATATAAACTTCTACTAATTGCTTTAATATCTTTATATTATTAATTCTAATTAGAGCTATTATCACTCCAATTACTAAAGCAATTATCATAGATATTATTGATAAACTTAATGTAGTTTTTAAACCACTTATTATACTTATAAATAATGATTTTATATAGTTAGTATTTGATCCTGTTACATCTGTTTTAAGCCATTTATTAGATATTTCAGCAAATGTTCCATCTTCTTTCATATCATTTAAAGCTTTATTTACTTCTGCTACTAGTGTTTCATTTTCTGAACCCTTTATAAATGGGAATGCATTTTCAACAGGTTCTATTGGCTCCCCTGCTAACTCTAATTCTAAGTTCTTTTCATTTATTGTAACTATTGCAGAAATTTTATCTATAACTACTCCATCAATTCTACCAAGTAATAAATCTGTAAAGGCAGCATCTGTATTTTGATATGTTACAACAGAAACTTCATTATTTACATCCTTATCTCTTATTATTTGCTCGTAGTTACTACCAAGATCAACCCCTACTTTTTTTCCTTTTAAATCTTCAAAACTATTAATTGATTTTGGATTTCCTTCTTGTACAATTATTTGCGCTCCACTATAAACATATGGATCACTAAATAAATATTTTTCTTTTCTCTCTTCTGTAACAGTAATTTGATTTGAAATAGTATTAGCTTTATTAGTATCTAATAGTCCAAACAGTCCACTAAAAGATGCAGTTGTAAACTCTATATTATATCCTAATCTATTACCTATTTCCCTCCATACATCAACATCAAATCCTTCTATCTTATCACCATTTAAAAATGTAAAAGGATAATAAGTTCCGGACATTGCAACAACTAATTTTTTCTCACTATTTAAGGCTTCTTTATTATTAGTGCATCCTACCATAACTAATATTGATAGTAATACACTTATAACTAAAGATACTTTTCTCTTCACCCTTATCTTCACTTCCTTATCTTCTGTTCAAAAGCTATATTAGTTAAATACTACAAGCTCTGTCTCTTTAATAGCTTTATTTACTAATTCGTCAATATTTAAAACTTCTTCTGATTTTCTTATTAAATCTACTCTTGGTTTTGTTTTTGGATGTTTTGGAACAAATATAGTACAACAATCTTCATATGGTAATATTGATGTTTCATATGTTCCAATTTCTCTTGCTATATCCATTATATCTGTTTTGTCCATAGCTATTAACGGTCTAAATACTGGTCTATCAGCACAATCATTACTTACCATTAATCCTTCCATAGTTTGGCTTGCTACTTGCCCAATGCTTTCCCCTGATGATACTGATTGAATACCGTATTTTTCTGATAAGCTACAAGCAACTCTCATCATAAATCTTCTCATTATTATTGTTAATTCATCTTCTCTACAGCCATTTATAATTGCCATTTGTATTTCTGTAAATGGAACTATATGAAGGTTTACTCTTTCAGTATATCCTGATAATATTTTAGCTAAATCTTTTACCTTATCTTTAGCTCTTTCTGATGTATATGGATGGCTATGATAATATACACAATGTAATTCTACACCTCTTCTAGCCATTAAGTATCCAGCAACTGGAGAATCTATACCACCTGATAACATAAGCATAGTGCTACCATTAATTCCATATGGTAATCCACCTACACCTTTTATTTTATCTTTAGTTGTATATATATATGCATTTTCTCTAATTTCTACATTTACTAAGCATTCTGGATTTTTAACTTTAACTTCTAATCCATTCATATGATAAACTACGTAAGCTCCAACTTCTTTTGATGTTTCTAATGAGTTTTTTGGAAATAGTTTATTTGCTCTATTAGTCTCAATCTTAAAGTTTTTAGGATTAGCTTCTTTAACTTTTCTTAATGCCTCTTCTTTAATAGCTTCCATGTCTCTTGGAACTTCTGTTACTATACAAACCTCAGCAACTCCAAAAACTTTTCTTACTCTTTCAGTAGCTTCTTCTATATCATCTGCCTTAATAAAATATCTACCTTGATCAGATATTAATGTATGCTCAATTCCTTTTAGCTTTTTCTTTATATTATCTCTTAATCTTTTTTCAAACTTATTTCTATTTAAGCCCTTTAAAAAAATCTCTGATGCATATTTTACTAATATTAATTTATTCATTTTCTTACTCTCCTTAAAAATGTTAATGAACTTTTTAAAACATCTATAACTTTATCTATTTCCTCTTTAGTATTAAACTTTGAAAATGAAAATCTTATGGCACTTTCTATTTCTTTATTACTTAACCCTAAAGCTTTTATTACATAGCTTCCTGCTACTGCACTAGTTTTTGATGTACAAGCAGATCCAGTAGCTACAAAAATATCTTTATCTTCTAATAAATGAAGTAACACTTCAGCTCTTACTCCAATAAAAGAAACATTTAATATATATGGTGTGAAATCTTCACTTAAAGGACTATTTATTCGTATATTATCTATTTCTTCTAGCCTTTTTACCATATATTCCTTTAACCCACTTACATATTTAAAATTTTCTTCTTTGTGGTTAAAAGTTATCTCTGCTGCCTTATGTAAACCAACTATAGCAGGTACATTTTGAGTACCACCTCTAAAGCCACCCTCTTGACTTCCACCATTTATTAATGAATTTAAAACTATTCCCTTTTTAATGTAACAAAATCCTATTCCTTTTGGTCCATGAATTTTATGCGCAGATACTGATAACATATCTATATTCATTTTTTTTACATCTATGTCTAACTTTCCATAAGATTGAACTGCATCAACGTGAAGCCTTGCTCTAGAACTTCTTTCTTTTATAATCTCTCCTATGCTCTTTATATCTTGTATTGCTCCCATTTCATTATTGACATGCATTATAGAAACTAATACTGTATCTTTACATATTGCCTCTTTTAAATCATCTAGAGATATCTTTCCATCTTTATCTACATCTAAATATGTAACTTTAACTCCGGTTTTTTCAAGCTCTTTATATGTCATTAAAACTGAGTGATGTTCAAAAATAGTTGTGATAATATGATGCCCAGGCTTTACTAAGCCTTTTATTATTAAATTATTTGATTCACTTCCACCTGATGTAAAATAAATCTCGTCCTTTGATGCATTTATGCTCTTTCCTAAAAATTCTCTTGCTTCAACAAGCTTCTTTTCAGATTTTATACCTATCCTATGGAGAGATGATGGGTTTCCGAAATATTCCTCCATTGCATTGACTACTTCATCTATAACTTCTTTATATGGCTTTGTTGTTGAACTGTTGTCAAAATAAATCTCCAAACTTTATCCCTCCTTCTAATAATATTATTATCTTTTATTATTTCTTAAATTCACAATATAAAACTTAAGCATCCCCTTATTTTTTACGCAAAGAAATATAAACTTTATTATAAATACATTATAAACTAAAGTTTCCTATCTTTTCTTCATGTTTAAAATTACTATATCAAATTTCCTAAAATAAATAAAGGTTTAATTTTTTATCATTAATTTATAAAAAACAAGTAAAAAGACTATCTCGTAAAATATTAATATATCTTAGAGATAATCCTTTCTTTCACTTATTATTACTTTTCATCTTTTTATATTCTATAATAAGTATTACTGTTGTTGTTAAAAGTACCATTGAAATTGATAAAAGTATTTCTAACAAGATTTATTCTCCTAATAAACTGCTATATAATATATTGTATATATAGTGTTTATAAATATTACATATTTACCCAATAAATTTGAATAATTAAAAAAAGGCTTTGTAATTGTATAAGATAACATATTACAATAGCCCTTTGCAAGATATCAAAACTTCTCTAAAGAAGCTTTAAGCTTAATTTAAATTATTCCATAGCCACAAACTCTACCTTTTCAACATCATTTAACTTTGATAAATCTTCAAGTAAAGTTTTTAAATCACCACCAAGTGATGATATATCAATTGTTAAACTTAAGTTTGCACTTTTATTCATAGGTATTCCTTGATTGATTGTTATTATACTTCCTCCCTCTTCAGAAATATAATTTAAAATACCTGAAAGTACTCCTTTATTATCTCTTATCATCATATTAATTGTTACCTTTTGCCCCTGCCCAGTTTCTGCAAGTTCAAAAACAGCTTCTTTATATTTGTAATATACACTTCTACTAATATTAACGGTTTTAGCTGCTTCAGTAACATCTTTAACTTTTCCTTCTTTTAGTAGTCTTTTTGCATCAACTACCTTTTCATAAACCTCTGGCAAAACCCTTTTATCTACAACTAGAAAATTTCCTTTCATTAGTACCACCTTCAATTATAGTTGCCCCATTACTATCTACACAAAGCTTCCTTACATCCCAACTAATATTCTCATTTTTTAAGAAATCCTTTATATCCGAAAATATCTTGGTATCATCACTTTTTATTATAGACATAATTGTTGGCCCTGAACCACTTAAAAAGCACCCCAATGCTCCTAGTGATATACATTTATTATAAACTAAATTATAATCTTTTATCAATGGACTTCTATATTTTTCATGAATTGCATCTTTACAACAATATTTTAACAACTCATATTTCCCACTTGTAAAACTAGAAATCATTAATGATACTCTACTAATATTATATACAGCATCATCAAATTTAACTTCTACAGGTAAAACCTTTCTAGCTACAGAAGTTGATAATTCAAATTTTGGAATTAATGCTATAAAACTAATCCCTTCTTTTATATCTATTTTATTGTAAATAACTTCTTTTCCTTCCATAACAGAAACAACCATACCACCAAAAAAGGCTGGAGCTATATTATCGGGATGTCCCTCAATATCAACTCCTATTTTAAAAAGTTCTTCTATACTTAATATATTTCCCATAACATAATTAGCACCTAATAAGCCTGCAACAATGCAGCTAGAACTTGACCCTAATCCCCTTGAAATAGGTATATCATCTTTAATTAATTTTATATTTAATCCCTTAGGTTTAAAATTATATTTCTCAAAACATGTGTTCATAGCCTTATATACTATATTATCTTTATTGCAAAACTCATTCTTGAATCCATAAAAATGGATTCCTTTTTCACATTCAGAAAACTCATATTCATTATATAAGTTAAAAGCTATTCCTAAAGAATCAAATCCAGGTCCTATATTAGCAGATGTTGCCGGCACTCTAACTCTTACCATATATTTTCTCCCACAAATTCCTCAAGAACTTGCCTCATATCATTAACACTACAAATATTATTGTGAAGAACTTTTTTCTTATCTAGATTTTTTAAATTAGTAGGAATATTTATTCCACAAAATTTATTTAACCTTTTTATTACTTCAAAATCATTATCTTCATTAGTATCTATTTCTAAAGCATTTGTTATGCTTCTTGAAAATTTGTATGGACTCGCCGTTGAAGAAATCAAATATGGTGTTGTATCTCCTGTAGACTTAATGTACTTCTTTAAAACTACATAAGCCACTGCTGTATGAGTATCAATTAAATAGCCCTCTTTTTCATATAAATCCTTTATTGCTTTATATACTTCTTTTGTATTAGCGTAATTTCCATAAAAGTTATTTAAAAATTCCTTACTTTTTTCACTAATACTATATACACCCTTATGCTCTAATTCATTCATTAATTTTTTTGTTTCGTTGGAATCTCGTCCACTAGCTTCGAATAAAAGCCTTTCTAAATTTGATGAAACTAATATATCCATAGATGGAGATTCTGTTAATATAAGCTCTCTCCTTTTATCATATATTCCTTCATCGAAGAAATCAGCTAAGACTTTATTTTCATTTGATGCGCATATAAACTTTGCAATAGGAAGCCCCATTTCCTTTGCATAATATGCAGCTAATATATTTCCGAAATTCCCCGTTGGAACTGAAACATTTATCTTATCCCCTAATTTTATTTTTTGCTTATTTACTAATTGAAAGTATCCATAATAATAATATATTATTTGCGGAATTAACCTTCCGATATTAATTGAGTTTGCAGAAGAAATCCTAACACCTTTGCTTAGCATCCTTTTTTTTAACTCGTTATCCCCAAACATCTCTTTTACACCACTTTGAGCTTCATCAAAGTTACCTTTAATACCAACAACTTTTACGTTACTACCTTTTTGAGTTAACATCTGCATTTTTTGTACTGGACTTACCCCATCATTTGGATAATATACAAGTACTTTAAATCCATCTACATCACAAAATCCTTCTAATGCTGCTTTTCCAGTATCCCCCGAAGTAGCTGCTAAAATAATAATTTCATCACTTATATTTTCTTTTTCTTTTGCTAACTTCATTATTTGAGGGAGAAATAATAACGCTGCATCTTTAAATGCAGCTGTTGGCCCATGATATAGTTCTAAAAATCCATTTTCCTCTATGACTTTAAATCGATTTTTATATGCTTTATCTGCTGCAAATTTGATTTCTTCAAAAGTAAAATCTGTAAAAAACTCTTTAATAATTTCAAAAGAAATTTCTTCATATTTGAGACTTTTTTTGTTTTTTATCTTTTCATATAAGTTAGGAAATTCTTCTGGAACATATAACCCACCATCACTAGAAATTCCATTTATAATTGCTTTTGAAGAAGATATATCAAATTCTCCTCCTCTGGTACTAATAAACCTCATAAAATCACCCCAAGCTTTGGTTTATCACCTTTACCAATATATTATCATGTTCTTAAATTAAATACAAGTGTTTCCGTGTAATAAACATATTTTTCACAAAAAAATATAGGAGTTTTTAACCACCCCTATATTTTAATTCATATTTTTCTATATACATACTTTAATTAGTACTCTAGCTAATTAATAATAGCATAATAATAAATACCTATTTACTTATTCAATTAAAATAATAAATTAAAATCATATCTATTTACTATTTTTTTGATCTTATAAATAAATATACACTATTTATTAAGAAAATTATTCCTGAGTAGAATAACACTATTGCCCATTGTCCAAGCTTTAAAGGAACAGTGTTAAATATACCTGATAAAAATGGCACATATAGTATTGCACATACCATAAGCATTGAAACAGCTACAGCTCCAACTAAATATGGATTACTAAATACCTTAATTTCAAAAATAGAATGTCTTTCTGATCTACATTCAAAAACATGTAATAATTGTGACATAACAAGTGTTATTAATGCAAGTGTTCTACATGTAGCTAAATCCATTCCATATAATCTTCCTGTCATAAATGAAAGTAAAGTACATATTCCAATTAAGCATCCTCTTACTACAATCTTTGACCATAATCCTCTTGCAAAAATTCCTTCGCTTTTTTCTCTAGGTTGTTGCATCATTATATCTTTATCTGCTGGATCCACACCAAGAGCAATTGCAGGTAAACCATCTGTTGCTAAGTTAACGAATAATATTTGTATTGGAGTAAGTGGATTAGGTAAGTAAAATAATGATGCTAAGAACATAGTCAATACTTCACCTAAGTTACAAGATAATAAATATCTTATAAATTTTCTTATATTATCATATATTATTCTTCCTTCTTCCACAGCAGATACTATAGTTGCAAAATTATCATCCATTAACACCATTGAAGCTGCTTCTTTGGTTACATCTGTACCAGATATCCCCATAGCAATTCCTATATCTGCTTCCTTTATTGCTGGCGCATCATTAACACCATCACCAGTCATTGCAACAATATTATTTTGCTTTTTAAAGGCTTTTACTATTCTAAGCTTATGATGTGGAGATACTCTTGCAAATACTCTTACATTTTTAACTTTCTTCATAAGCTCTTCATCACTAGTCTTTTCAATTTCTTCACCAGTCATAGCTTGATCGTCTGTATTACAAATATTTATTGACTTTGCTATTGCAAGTGCTGTATTTTTATGGTCTCCTGTTATCATTACAGGTTGTATTCCTGCAAGTTTACATTTAAGAACAGCATCTCTAACTTCTAGCCTTGGTGGATCAATACTTCCTGCAACGCCCAAGAATATCAAGTCTTTTTCTAAGCTTTCATTTTTTACTAATCCAGTTTCTTTATATGCAGCAGCTATACATCTTAAAGCTCTATTTGACATTGCTTCTATATAAGATGCAACTTGCTTTTTCTTTTGAGCTGTTAAAGGCTTTATAGTTCCATTTTCCAATATGTGGGTACACCTTTCAATAACTCTTTCTGGAGCTCCCTTCATATAACAAACTTCCTTTGTTCCTTCTCTAACTATAACACTCATCATCTTTCTTGAAGAATCAAATGGAATATCATAAACTCTTTTTGCATTAGATACAAAAGCTTTAAGTAAATTTACATCTTTAAAGAAAGCTTTTATTAATGCCGTTTCAGTTGGATCTCCATGTAGGGCCTTTTCTATGTTTTTAACATTAAAATCATAATTACAATCATTACAATAAACTAAAGCTTTCATCATAGTTGAATGGTTAGTTAATTGTTCCTTATCTAAATCGCAGATTTTCCCATTCATATATATTTCTTTTACTGTCATTTTATTTTGAGTTAATGTTCCTGTTTTATCTGAACATATTACAGACGTACATCCTAAAGTTTCTACTGCAGGTAATTTCCTTACTAGAGCATTTTTCTTTAACATTCTAGATACCCCTAGTGCTAATGCAACAGTTACAATAGCTGCTAACCCTTCTGGTATTGCAGCAACAGCTAATGAAACTCCAAGTAAGAACATTTCAGCTATTTCATTACCTCTAAGTATTCCAAGCACTGTTACAACTGCACAAATTGTTAAACATAATACTACTAATATTTTGCCTAGTGAATCTAATCTCTCTCTTAATGGAGATTTTTCTTCTTCAATATTATCTAGAAGATTAGCTATTTTCCCCATTTCAGTATTCATTCCAATACCATCAACAAGCAAAATACCCCTCCCTTTTAATACTGTAGTTCCCATAAATCCTTGGTTTTTTCCTCTTTTTGAATCTTTAGATACTCCAACTGATTCTCCAGTTAGAAGTGATTCATCAATCATTATTCCTGATGCCTCAACAAATGTACCATCTGCTGGAATTCTATCACCAGCTTCTAAAATTACTAAATCACCTATAGTAACCTCTATTGAATTTAATACTTTCAATACTCCATCTCTAATAACTTTACAAGTTGGTGCTGCTAATTCTTTTAATGCTTCTAAGGATTTTTCTGTTCTATATTCTTGAACAAACCCCATTACTGCATTTACAACAACTATAATAAGTATTGTTATAGCATCTGCAGTATCACCCATTAATCCAGATATTATAGTTGCAGCTATTAATACCCAAACAATGAAATCATTAAATTGAGATAAAAATATTATTACAGGCGATGTTTTCTTCTTGTGTGATAATTCATTTAACCCATACGTGCTTTGTCTCTTTTCTGCCTCCTTTGTAGATAGCCCCCTAGACATTTCTCGTTCTTGTATCACCGGTTGTCCTCCTTAAATTAGTTTCTATATATTATATTTAGTAAAATCAAAGATATGATTTTTTTTAATAATTGCTATGTTAATCCAATTATTTTTTAATTTTTTATTTTTATAAGCTTGAATTATCAAGTTTAAATGTACAAATTTCTACGCATACTTTAAATAGATAGCTTTACAAATTTAAAATATAAATATAGAATATGTATATAAGTTACAATAAAGATTTAACATTTTAATAAAAACATTTAAGTTATTGATAGTATGATAATAAGATTTATTATTTCAGTAACTTATAAAAAATTTAATACTATATATGAGTTCAATTTTGCTATTTATTCTAATATGTATATTAATTTATATATACTGATACTTTTTATTATGTAGATTATAATTGAAACATATATATGTAAATTAACTAAGGAGGGTAATAATTTGAAAGATGTAATTTATGTAACTGGACATAAGAATCCAGATTCTGATTCAATATGTGCAGCTTTTTCATATGCTGAATTTAAAAATAAGACAGGCAAACTACCTGCAATACCAGTAAGACTAGGAAATGTTAGTCAAGAAACTCAATATATTCTTGATTATTTTGGAGTTGAGGCTCCTCAGTTATTAAAAACTGTAAAATTAAAAGTAGAAGATTTAGAGTTTGATAAAATAACTCCTGTGTCACCTGAAATTTCATTAAAAACTGCATGGACTATAATGAGAGATAAAAATATAAAAACTCTTCCTGTAGCTGATGAAAATGATCATTTACTTGGGGTTTTAGCTGTATCTAACTTAACTTCATGTTATATGGATATATGGGATAATAGAATTTTAGCTAAAAGTAATACCTCTTTTGAAAATATAGTAGATACACTATCTGCAAAAGAAATTTATGTTAATACTGAAAGAAAAACTTTCCCTGGAAAAATAGTTGTTTCAGCAATGAAGCCAGAAAGCATGAAAGATCATATAGAAGCTGGAGATATAGCTATAGTTGGAGATAGAGAAGAAGTTCAAGATGCTTTACTTGATCTTAATATATCTCTATTAATAATAACTGGATCTCATACTCCAACTAATAAAGTAATTGAAAAAGCTACAAAATCTAATATAAGTGTTATAACTACACCACATGATTCATTTACAGCTTCAAGACTTATAGTTCAAAGTATTCCTGTTGGATATGTTATGATTAAAGATAAATTAGTAACATTCTCAACTGATGAATTAGTTGAAGATGTAAAGAAGGTTATGATAGATACTAGATATAGAAGTTACCCTGTTATTTCTGAAAATGGTAAAGTTCTTGGTACAGTATCAAGATATCATTTAATTTCTAATTATAAAAAGAAAATTATTCAAGTTGACCATAATGAAAGAAGTCAATCTGTTGATGGACTTGAAGAAGCAGAAATTCTAGAAATAATAGATCACCACAGAGTAGCAGATATTCAAACTAGTGGTCCATTATACTTTAGAAGTGAACCTATAGGAAGTACTTCTACTATTGTTGGTAAATGCTTCTTTGAAAACGGAATAAGACCTTCAAAACAAGCTGCTGGACTTTTATGTGGGGCAATAATTTCAGATACATTACTATTTAGAAGCCCAACTTGTACTCCTCAAGACAAGAGTATTTGCTTAAAGCTTGCAGAAATAGCTGGAATAAATGTAGAAGAATTTGCTAAAGAAATGTTTAAAGCTGGTACTTCATTAAAAGGAAAAACAGTAGAACAAATCTTTAACCAAGACTTCAAACCATTTGGAATTGAAGATACAAGGGTTGGTATAGCTCAAGTAAATACAATGGATATCGAAGGATTTATGCCACTTAAAGATGAAATGTTAGCCTATATGAATACTAAAGCAAAAGAAGCTAACTTAGATATGGTATTGTTATTACTTACAGACATACTCAACGAAGGATCACAAATACTAGTTGCTGGAGATAGACCAGAAATAGTAGAAAAAGCATTCAACGTTAAATTAGAAGATAGCACTGCATTCTTAGATGGAGTACTATCAAGAAAGAAACAAGTAGTTCCACCAATAACTGCTGCAGTATCATCCCTATAATTTAGCTAGCTAAATTATTAATGAAAGAATGAAAAAGTTATGGATGAAATTTCGCTGAAATTTCTAAATATAATTAAAAAGGCTGAGAAAATCTCAGCCTTTATTTTATTCAATAATTCACTTTATCTGAATTATAACCATAATTATTTCATTTTTTCATTCTTTATTTATTTAATTAATTATGTATTATCCACTAATTACCTATTACTACTTTTCAATTGTAATTCAACTTTGCTGAATTACTTTCTTAACTCTTTCACTATTTCCCATTCTTTAATTCTTCATTAATTATTTACCTAATTCTTTCATTTTTTCACTTTTTCATTCTTCTCATTTCTATCTAGCTCTCATATTATTAATCATTCCCCACATCTCATCTGCGGTTTTTACTCCTCTTGAGCTAAGTTCGAAAGCTCTTTGTGTTAATATCATTTCTGAGAATTCAGTTGCAATATCAACATTTGATCCCTCTAATGAGCCTTGATATATATCAAAATCTGTTGTTCTTTGAACTTCTACTCCTGGTGATGGAGTAAATAAATTATCTCCTATTGATAAAAAAGCTCTATCTCCTACTGCTGTATATACTGGAATTTCAGCTACTTGTATAAAGTTTCCTTTATCTTTTATGTATACTTGTCCTTTTTTATCTACTAAAAAGTTATCTTTATTAAACACTACATTATCTTCTGAATATCCATTTAAATAATTTAATTCTAATTTATTCCCTCTGTTATCTACAAGCCTACCTCTAGAATCAATAGCTAAAGCTCCATCTCTCGTGTATGCTTCTTGTCCATTATCTGAAATAATTTTAAAATATCCTAATCCATCTATTGATAAATCAGTACTTCTTAAAGTTTCTTGAAGCATACCTTGTGAGTTATCTCTAAACCACTCTGAAGTTCTTGTACCAGTACCAATTACCGAGTCTTTATCATTAAGTGGAATTCCATTTCTATCTAAAGACTCTGTAAGTAAATCTTTAAAACCAACATCTATCTTCTTATAACCCATAGTAGTTGAGTTTGCTATATTATTTGATATTGCATCTAACTTGTCTTGATTTGCATTCATTCCTGTTTTACCAGTCCATAATGTTCTTAACATAAATTCTCCTCCTACTATTTAACTGCTCCTATTTCATTTGCAGCCTTTCCTAAAGTTTCATCAATAGTTTGTACTATTTTCTGATTAGTTTCAAAATTTCTCATTGTAGTTATCATATTAACCATTTCATTTGAAATATTTACATTAGATCCTTCTAATGCTCCTTGTGTAACCCATACTTGTGCATTATATATAGGATTTTCTCCTTTAAAATAGTTATCTCCTATCTTTTCTAAACTTCCATAATCATTAAAATCTGCAGTTGCCAAAGTATGAGTAGCTCTATTTCCTATGTAAAGATTATTATTTTGATCTAAAATAAACTTATCTCCACCAACAAATATAGGCTCAAGTGCACCTGTATTTTTATTCATTCCAAGTACCCTATCACTATTAGTATTTATTAAATATCCATCGTTTCCAACTTTAAAATTACCATCTCTTGTATATATTACTTCATTACCATTATTAGTTTGTCTTTGTATCGCAAAAAAGCCTCTTCCTTCTATTGCAAAATCAGTTTGCTTATCTGTATTTTTTATAAGACCTTGAGTAAATGCAGTATCAACGCTATCTATTTCTGCCCCTAAGCTTATGCTTCCTAATTTTTGTACTACATTATTGCCATTAACTACTTTATCTCTATTCTGTATCATAACTTCATCAAAACTTTTTATTGATAAATTATCTCCTTTAAAACCCGTTGTATTGGCATTACTCATGTTATTTGTAATATTATTTTGCCTATTTTCTAGTGATATTAATCCTGATACAGCTGTATATAGACTTCTAATCATTGCTCTCATCCCCTTTAAATAGTACTTTACATTCATCATCATAGTGCATTCCAAGACCTCTAGCCTTTTCTTCTATCTTGACACTAGAAATCTCTTTATTATAGCTATATCCAAACATAAGAATCGAAGTTAATACCATACCTATTCCTATTCCCATAAGTATTTTTCTATCTGTTAAGAAATCAAATATTATAGTTAATTTTTTAATAAACTTTTTACTAATAGTACTTCCCCCTTTCCTATGGATAGCTCTTCACATATTTTATCATCAGTTAATCCATTTTCTAAAAGTAATTTTACTTTCTCTAACTTATTGCTTTTTAAATTATCATTTGAAATACTTAAATTATTCGAAAAATTTATTTCAGATATTACATCTTCATTAAAATTATTAATAGGATAATCCTTTTGGAAACTATTATCTGAATCTTCTTTTTTTAAACTTTTTATATTTATTTTATTATCGTCTGATATCTTAGAACTCTTAATATTATTTATTGAAATTTTTAATTCCTCAATTTCTTTCTGTAAGTCTAAAACTGTTTCCGCTAAATCCTTTCGTATAGCTATTATCTCCAAATCATAATCTTTATCATTATTGGATTCTTCTCGCTCCAATATTTTATCGAATGATTTGTTTTCTTTTTTTATTGCCTTAATATTTAAAATTATAAGTATAATTCCTATTAGAATTATTAATATAGGAAGCATAACCTTTTCCCTCCTATTATGTTCAAAATAATTTACTTTTTATATATAATTAATTTTTTGCATTACTGCTCTCAAATTTCTTATTGCTCTACTATGTAACTGACAAACCCTCGATTCTGAAACCTCTAATATTTGTCCAATTTCTTTTAGTGTTAACTTCTCATAATAATATAAATTTAAAATAAGCTTGTCTTTATCTTTTAATTTTTCAATTGCTTCTGCAAGAATCTCTAATTTTTCTTTATCTTCTAAAGATTCTTCAGGAGAAATAGAATTTTTATCTTCTAAAGTTTCCATTATAGTTACATCATCATCATCTGAATAAATTATAGATTCCAAAGATATTATAGACATGTAATTAATATAGTTTTCAACTTGAGAAACCTCTTCCTCCGATATATTTAATTCCAGTGCAATTTCTTGTAAACTTGGCTCTCTCATATATCTATTTTGAAGCTTTTCAACACACTCATTATATTTGGCTAATTTATCCATAGCTCCTTTTGAAATTGGCCTACATTTTCTTATTTCATCAATCATGGCTCCTTTTATTCTTAAAGTTGCATAAGATGAAAACTTCATTCCCTTAGTTGAATCATATCTATTAATTGCATCTAAAAGCCCAACAATTCCGTAGCTCACTAAATCCTCATATTCTATATACTTAGTTTTACCGAGCATAACTCTAGAAGCCAAATATTTAACTAATGGTATATACTTTTCGACTATTTGTTCTTTATGAATTATAGGGCTTTGACATTCCATATTAATGACCTCCTCTTAAATAAGCTCTCTTTGTTTTCTCATTATTGTAAATACCGTTTTAATAATTTTTTCTCTTGTTCCATTATCTATATCATCAAAATTTATACCGCATATATATTTCTTATCTTCTGATTTATCAACTCTTATTACTTTTCCTCTTACAGATATTTTTTCATTATCATATGTTAAATTTGAGATTATAATATCTGAAACTTTAATTTCTTCTTTTATCTTAATTCGCATACCACCACCACTTAAATCAAGAAGCAATGCATGCTCATATTTTTCTTCTCCGCTAATATTTGATTTTAACTCTTCTTCCTTTATATAATTAATAACTTGTATAACATTAACCCTTACATAATCTCTTCTTTGAATCCTTGTTATATCATAAGGCTTACTTATTCTATAAAACGGTATATCTTTTTCTGTTATTCTACCTAAAACCTTATTCTTATATCCAAATACATTTCCTTTATCATCATAAAAAATTTGCTCTATTTCACTTCCATCTTTTAATGTTAAATAAATTCCATCACATACCGGAATACTTATTAGTATTTCATCATCCTTTATATCCTGAATTGAAGATTTATACATATTCTCTTCCCATAAAACATCTACTCTACAATTTATACCAAGTTCTAATTTTGCCATGACTAACCCCCTAAGAAAAAATATTAAATAATCTTTTAAATAACCCTTGAGCTCCTACTCCCATAGTTTCCTTTTTTTCGCCTATAATTTTTTCTGATATAGTTTTTATACATTTAGCTGCATCACAACTTGGATATCCTATTACAAATGGAAGCTGCTCCCTTACAGACATTATAAGCTTTCGATCTTCATATACTACTCCTAAAAAGTTTACATCTAACTTTAAAAACCTATTAACTGCCATTTTAAATTTTGAAAAAGTTTGATCTCCCTCTTTTTTTTCTAAAATCTTATTAACCACTATGCTTGCTTTATCTTTTATTTTGAAATGATCTACTGCTTTTAATAGACTATATCCATCAGTTAATGATGTTGGCTCAGGAGTAGTCACTAATATTACTTCATCAGAACATGCTATAAAAGCCAAAACACTCCTACTTATTCCTGCTCCTGTATCTATAAAAATGTAATCAAACCCCTCTAACATTTCTATCTTTTTTAAAAACAAATCCCTTTGATTTTGCTGAAGATCTTCTATATTATTAAGTCCACTTCCACCTGGCAATAGCTTAACCCCTTCTGGTCCATTAACAATAATATCTTCTATTGCTAATTTACCATTAATTAAATCTAAAACACTATTTTTAGTATATATTCCCATTAATACATCATCGTTTCCCATTCCTATATCTGCATCAAAGATTAAAACCTTTTTTCCCTTTTGTACTAATGTAATTGCTAGATTTACTACAAAGTTACTTTTTCCAACCCCACCCTTGCCAGAGGTTACTGTAATAATTCTAGCCTTTCTTTTTTGTTCATCTTGGACTTCGCCTCTTGCTAGTCTTCTTAAGCTTTCAGCTTGATCTAACATACAGTTTCCTCCCCAAGAATAAGTTTTGAAATCTCACTTTTCAGTGGGATCCTAATATCATCTGGAACATTTTGACCAGTAGTAATATATGCTATAGGCTTTTGCGCTTTCTTTATAATATTGTATATACATCCATATGAGCTAGTTTCATCAAGCTTTGTTATTATCATTTTTTCATAGCCAATTTCACTATATCCATTTATTATAGTTTGTATATCTCTATTTTTAGTTGTTCCACTTATCACCAATGCTATATGATCTGCATTTACTTTTTGCGTAAAGGCTCTAAGTTCTGATATTTGCATAGTATTTTTACTGCTTCTTCCAGTTGTATCAATTAATATTACATCACAATCTTCTAACTCACTAACTGCATTTTCCATTTCTTTTAAAGTTATAACTACTTTAAATGGAATATTCATAATTTCTGCATAAGTTTTTAATTGTTCTACAGCACCAATCCTATATGTATCTATTGTAATTAAACCAACCTTCTTTTTTTCTATTAATGCTAACCTTCCTGCAAGCTTAGCTATAGTTGTAGTTTTTCCAACTCCAGTTGGTCCTACTAAAACTACTTTACCACTTAAGCTTTCAGTACAAACTTGAATTTCATTTTCTAATAATTCCTTAAAGTATGTTTTAAATTCATCTATATTATCATATTTATCAGTTAATACTTCTTTTATTAATTCATCATCAATATCAATATCTTTTAAATATTCTAATACTATATCTTTTTCTTCTTCTTTGTTAGTATTTTTAATAACTCTATTTAACAAATCTTTTATTTCTTTTACTTCTTCTTTTATATTATCTGTATTTGTTAAGTTAATTTCTTTATTAAGCTGTTGAGATTTATCAAACTTGCTGTCCTTCCTATCATCTATTATCTTTTTAATACTATCTAGTGAATCCTTAAAGTCTATTTCATTTTTATTTTCTACATTAAATTTATTCTTTTTCTCTATCTTGTTATTTTCCAAGGCTGCTGTTACTTCAATTAATTTAGGTTTAAAATACCCCTTAATACCAGACTCTCTCACTTTTCTTTGGCTAATTATAATAGCATCTTTACCTAACTCATATCTTATTCTAGTAAGAGCTTCATTCATATTTTTAACTAAGTATTTTTTTATTAACATTACAATGATACAACTCCTTCAGTTCTTATTTCTACATCATTTGGAATTTCATTTAATGATATAACCATCACATGCGGAAATACCATTTCTATAAGCCTTCTAAATACAGGCCTTATATTAGGTGATACTAATATAACAGGTTGATTATTGTAAAAATATATTCTATCGAGAGTGTCTCTTACACAATCAAGTATTCTAGTAGTTGTATCTGGATCAACGGCTGGGAATGATCCTTGCATAGACTTTTGGGTATTGGCAGCTATTATTTCCTCTATTTGCGGGGATAAAGTAACTACTGTTATACTCCTATCCTCATCTATTACTTGGTTACAAATAGTTCTTGCTAAAGCAAATCTAACATACTCTGTTAAAAGTTCTAAATCCTTTGTAAGTCTTGAATTATCTGCTAAAGATTCCATTATTGTTACCATATCTTTTATTGGAACCTTTTCTCTTAATAAGTTTTGCAATACTTTTTGAAGTTCCCCTATTGTCATTAAATCTGGAATAAGCTCTTCTACTACCGTACTATATTTTTCTCTAGTATTGTCTACTATTAATTGAACTTCTTGTCTACCAAGTAATTCATAAGAATGTGCCTTTATAGTTTCAGTTAAATGTGTAACCATAACTGTAGTTGGATCTACAACTGTTAAACCTTTTATTTCAGCTTCTTCTCTTTGATCTTTATTTATCCATACTGCTGGCAAATTAAATGTAGGCTCAATAGTTCTTATTCCTGCTATTTGAGAATTATCTCCAGATGGATCCATACAAAGTAACATATTTGCCATAAGCTCTGATGATGCTATAACAGTGCCTCTTATTTTTATTACATATTCATTTGTTTTTAATTGAAGATTATCTCTTATTCTAATAGGTTGTACAACAACTCCCATTTCAATTGCACACTGCCTTCTAACTGAAGCAATTCTTTGAAGTAAATCTCCTCCTGTTGACTCATCAGCTAAAGGAATTAATCCATAACCTATTTCTACTTCCATAGGTTCTACAGAAATTAAACTCATTACATTTTCTGGTTCTTTTCTTTCCATTTCTGTATACTCTTCCTCTACTTTTGCAAGCTCAGCTTCTTGATTTTTCTGATCTTCTTTTATTAAAAGGTATGTAGCAACACTTCCTGTGACAGCAGCTAATAAAAATGGAAGCTTTGGCATGCCTGGTATTAAAGCTAAAAAGAACATTACTGCAGAAACTATTCCAAGTGCAACAGGGAATGCAGTAAGTTGTTTACTAAAGGTTTTACCAAAGTTATCAGAAGATCCTGATCTAGTTACCAATATACCTGATGCTGTAGATATTAATAATGCTGGTATTTGGCTAACTAGCCCATCTCCAATCGTAAGTCTTGTATATAATTCTCCAGCTTGTGCAAAACTCATGCCATTCATTACTCCAATAACAATACCTGCTACTATATTAATTATAGTTATTATTATTCCTGCTATAGCATCTCCTTTTACAAACTTAGACGCACCATCCATAGCTCCATAAAAGTCTGCTTCTGATTGCAAATCTTGTCTTCTTTTCCTTGCCGTTACTTCATCGATTATTCCAGCATTTAAATCAGCATCTATACTCATTTGCTTACCTGGCATAGCATCTAGAGTAAATCTTGCTGATACTTCTGAAACTCTTCCTGCACCGTTAGTTATTACTACGAATTGTATAATTACTATAATTAAGAATATTATTATACCAACAACATAATTTCCACCTATAACAAACTCTCCAAAGGCTTCAATTATGCTTCCTGCATCACCTTCACTTAGTATAAGTCTTGTAGATGAAATATTAAGACCTAATCTGAAAAGTGTTGTTACAAGTAATAGTGTTGGAAACACTGATAATTGTAATACATTTGTAGTAAACATAGTTATCATTATAATTACAGCTGACAGTGTAATATTAAATGCTAATAAAATATCTAACATTAGTGGTGGTAGAGGTATTATTATCATAAGGACAATACCTAATACACCAAAGGCTACTAATACGTCTGTATTTTTCTTTAAATTAATTTTATTATTTATAAGCAACCTTATCCCATCCTTTATTATCTAGTACGTCTTTTTTTCTTATCTAATTTATATACCATAGCTAAAACTTCTGCTACAGCTTGATACATATCTTGTGGAATTTCTTTATCAATTTCTACTGATTCAAATATCATTCTTGCTAAAGGCTTGTTTTCTATTATTGGAACTTTAGACTCAATAGCTTTTTCTTTAATCTTTATTGCTATAGTATCTGCTCCCTTAGCCACAACCTTAGGAGCTTCAGTCTTCCCTTCTTCATATTTAATTGCAACAGCTAAATGAGTAGGATTCGTAATCACAACTGTTGCATCTCCAACTGATTGCATCATTCTTCTTTGTGACATTTCCCTCTGCCTTTGCTTTATTTTAGATTTAATTTGAGGATCTCCCTCCATTTGTTTGTATTCTTCCTTAATTTCTTGCTTAGTCATCCTAATATCCTTTTGAAAAAGCATATATTGAACAACATAATCTATAATTGCAATTACAACTAATAATATACATATCTTCACAAATATACCTACTATTAAAGATTTAACTTCAATTCCTAAAGTAGGTAAATATAAATTTCCAATTTGCATTATTTTATCAAAGTTATCTCTTATATATGAATACGCTATAAAAATTACTATTGCAATAAGAATTAAATTTTTTATTAGCTCAACTAGTGATTTTTTAGAAAACATATTTTTAAATCCATTAATCGGATTTAACTTCCCAAATGAAGGCTTTATAGCATCTTTCACAACTAAAAATCCAGATTGAACTAAACTTGCAGCAACTCCAGCTATCATTATAGGCAAAATAACAGGCATTATTACCATTGCTGCCTTGCTTATAATAAGAGTGTTTATTCCCTTTATACTATTTTCAGTCACTTCCATCGAACCCATATCTCCTAGAAAATAAACTACATTATCCTTCAGTGAAGACACTATAAACCCACTTAATGCAACAACAACTAATACAGTAGCTATCATTGTAATTGCAAGTCCAACATCCTTACTTCTAGCTATTTGTCCTTTTTTTCTAGAATCACTTTTTTTCTTTGGAGTAGCTTCTTCTGTTTTTTCATCTGCTCCAATTAAGAAAACTAGAGGAACAGTTGTCATTATTTTTCTAAATATATCTGGTAAGTAACTTATACTAATAACAAATAACTTTATTATAATTGGTAGTGATACTGATATTGCTAATATTCCAACCAACATTTTAACTGGCATACCAAGTATCATTACATTTATTTGTGGGACAGCCCTTGAAATAAGTCCCATACAAAGATCAGTTAATATAATTATCAATACTATTGGTATTGCAATTTTCAATCCTATTACAAAATACTTTGCTATAACTTCTATAAGTACCATCATTGTATCTGTATACATTAAACTTTTACCCATCGGTAGTATTATAAAGCTTTCTATAAGCGATTTAATAAGCATATGATGTCCATCTACTACAAAGAAAATCATTAATGCTACATAATGAAGTAAATTACCACTTATAGTCGTACTTGTTTTACTGTTTGGATCTATTGTATTAACCATACTCAATCCTATATGTACATCTATTAAACTCCCTGCCATAAGTACTACTTCAAAAGCAATATTAGAAATTAATCCAAGAACCAATCCAGTGGTAACTTCTGAAATCATATAAATAATTAAATAATAATTGCTAGTTATTGAATTTATATTTGAATAATCTATTCCTCCAAGTAATGCGAAGGAAAATATTAATGAAAACATAGCTTTTAATGTTTTCGGTGTTCCATTTGGAAAAAATATATTTGTTATAGCAAAAAAAGCTGTAACTCTTAAAAATATAAAAAACAAGGCTAAAAAGTAGGCTGTATCTATCATACTTTACCTACCCCCTAAGTAAATATTTTAATAATAAGTTCAAATATTCTTTCTGTAAAAGATACTAGTGTATGTAACATAAAGCTTGATAACATTAGTCCTACAGCTGCAATTCCTATAAGTTTTGGAACAAAGGTTAATGTTTGTTCTTGTATTTGAGTGGTTGCTTGAAAAATACTTATTATTAATCCAATTAAAATTGATACTATTAATATAGGACCTGCTACCTTTAATGACGTGTATAATGCATCTCTAACAATTCCTATTATTAAATTTTCACTCATACATATCACCTACCCTCCAAAGCTCATTATCAATGATTTAACCATTAAATACCAACCATCTACCATTACAAATAACAATAATTTAAATGGTAATGCTACCATAACAGGTGGAACCATAAACATCCCCATAGACATAAGAACACTTGCTACAACCATATCTATTATTAAGAAAGGTAAGAATAGTAAGAATCCTATTTGAAAGGCTGTTTTTAATTCACTTATTGCAAAAGCTGGTATAACAACAGTTAATGGAATATTATCTCTTGTTATTTCTTCTTTATCTAATTTTGATGTTTCAATAAATAATTCTAAATCTTTTTGTCTTGTTTGCTTTAACATAAACTCCCTTAAAGGCTTGCTTCCAGCCTCCATAGCTTCATCTTGCGTTATTGTATTTTCCATAAAAGGCTTAAATGCATTATTATTTATCTCACTATATACCGGTTGCATTATGAATATAGTTAAAAATAATGCTAGTCCAATAAGTATTTGATTTGGTATAGATTGTTGTGCTCCTAATGCACTTTTTAAAAATGAAAATACAACTATTATTCTTGTAAAAGATGTCATCATTATTATTATTGAAGGCAATAATGTTAAAATAGTTAATATTATTAATAATTTAATATTATCAACATAGTTTTGAGGAGAAGTTGATTCACCACCTACCGAAATATTAACGTTTGGTATATTTATAGGTTCAGCACTTACACTTTTATCAAAGGTGAATATTAAAGCTAATGCTATTAGCATTATAAATAAATATTTATTTTTTTTACTCATACAAATCTTCCTTTTAGTTATATTTATTCCTAAGTTTATTTACTTTGGATTTTAAACCCTTAATAGCTACTTCATATTGCTGATTAATTTTTTCTTTTTCTATTCTTTTCTCCTCTTCCAAAAGCAATATCTCCTCTTCAGATATTTCATCTATTTTTTCAGTATTATTATTAGATGAACTCATTATGTATCCCTTTTTCCCAATCTTTACTACTACTATTGAGGTATCTTTAGATATTTGAACTTTTTCTAATACTTTTATATATTTTCCTTCATTAATTTTATTAAGTCTATTTCCGCTTATTTTAAATACTAAATACATAAGTCCTAGTACTACTACAAGAGCAAATATTAACTTAATTATCATAAATATTAAATCCATCTTTTAATTCTACTTCCTTCTATTGTACTATAATATCGCTTATATATACATCTTTTATCAATCCTGATTTCAATTTTTGATTCATCCTAGTAATCATATCACCTTTTAATACAGCTTCATTTGCTGGTTCAAAACTACTAGCTTTACAAGACTTTACATAAAATATAGCCACATCTCTAAGTACAACTTTTTTATCTTCTATTTCTTTAGCTAAATCTTTATTGTTTTTATCATAACTTATTGAAAGGTTAAGCTTTACATATCTCTTTGATCCTTCATCACTTAAATTAACAAATATTTCTCCAACTTCAAAAAAAGCTTCTTCTATAACAACTGGCTGTGAGGCATTATTTTTATTCATAAAGTAATATACTCCCCCAAATGTTCCACCACCCAAAATTGCTAGAATAGCAATAATTATAATTAATTTACTACCCTTTTTCTTTTCTTGCTTACTTTCAGCCATCTTATTCTTCCTCCTTTTCAGTTGTCACAATTAAAATATCAACTCTTCTATTTTTAGCCATATTTTCATAAGTATCATTAGGTGCTACCGGATGGTACTCTCCATATCCTGCTGCACTAAATCTTGAAGGATCTTGTCCCATTACTTCTATAAAATATTTAACTACATTGACTGCTCTATCAGCAGACAATTCCCAGTTTGATGGAAATCTACTTGTATTTATGGGTCTATTATCTGTATGACCTTCAACTAATATTTGATTATCTATAGATGCTATAAGTGAATTGATTTTGTTAAGTACTTCCTTACTTTCTTCCCTTAAATCAGAACTTGAAGTTTCAAACAATACATTATCTCTTAGTTGTATTATTACTCCTCTTTTATTATCAATAATATCTACAACAGATCCTAAATTATTTTCATTAACAAATTCTTTAACATTCTTATACATTTTTTCTTGTTCTGTTAATGATTCTCCCCCTTCTATATTATCTTCAGTTTCTCCTCCAATTAAAGGTACTTCCCCATTATACATGTTATATTCCATTATGCTATCACCATTTTGTCCACTCATCATTGAAGTAAAAGCATTAGATATACTTTTAGTTTTTTCCGCATCTACAGTTGCCATTGAATATAACAAAACAAAAAAAGTAAGCAATAAAGTTACAGTATCAGCATAAGTTGCCATCCATTCATCGCCTCTTAAGCCTTCAGCTTTATTCTTTTTCTTTCTAGCCATTAAATAACAACTCCTTCTCCATTTTCAATGCTGTTATTTAAATATTCTAATTTTTCCTTAGGAGGTAAGTATGTTATTAGCTTTTCCTCTACAATTCTTGGATTTACACCTGATTGTATTGCAAGTATTCCTTCTAAAATCATTTCTCTTTCTCCAGCTTCCTTTGCACTCTTTTGCCTTAAATTAGAAGCAATAGGATTACATAAAATATTTGCTAAAAGTGAACCATAGAATGTAGTTATTAATGCTTTTCCCATACCAGATGCAATATTTGCTACATCTGTTAAATTTGCAAGCATTTGAATTAATCCAATTAAAGTTCCTAGCATACCAAATGCAGGGGCATAAGCCCCCCATGCAGCATAAATACCTGCGCCTCTTTCATGTCTATTTTCCATTTCTCCAATTTCTAATTCTAATATTTCTCTTATTGTTTCTGGTTCAATACCATCTACAACCATTTGTAATCCTTTCTTCATAAAAGGATCTTCCATTTCAGAAATATCATCTTCTAAAGATAATAGTCCTTCTCTTCTAGCTTTTTTAGAAAGGCTTCCAAACCTTATAATTATATCTTTTCCTGATGATTTATTTTCCTTAAAAGCTTGTATGAAAAGCTTTCCCATATTTTTCACTTCTTCTAATGAATATGTTATTAAAAGAGCTGATAATGATCCTCCTACAGTTATTATTACAGATGCTACGTCCCAGAAAATTTTAAGACTACTTCCAATAAGCATTCCATAAATCATTAATACTATGCTTAATATTAAACCAACTGAGGTTAATATGTCTGACTTTTTCATATAATATTGCCTCCCATTATAATCTATAAGTAACAATCTTATTTTTATATATAATTACTTTTTCTACTATCTCTTCTACGCTTTCAAGCACAATATACTTTTTACCATTAGTTAATGTTATTAAAGTTTCAGGAACCTCTTCTATTTTCTCTATATGATCGGCATTTAAAATAAACTCTTTGTTATTCATAGCTGTTACATTAATCATTTAATTCCCCTCTTCACTATAGTAAATTCACTTTAATAGATATAAAATACTTTTCCATAATTTACTTATATAGTTAGGATGCTTTGCTCAGTTTATTGAAGCAACTGAGCATGAGCAATCTATTTTGTTTTATTATCTCTTTAAGTTAATTATATCTTGAAGAATTTCATCTCCAGTAGTTATCATTTTCCCTGCTGCTTGGAAAGCTCTACTTGAAACTATCATATCTGTAAATTGTTCTGATAAGTCTACATTTGACATTTCAAGCATTCCTTGAAGATTATCTCCATAACCATTTGAATTATCATCATTTAAAGTTCCAACACCACTCTTTATAATTGCATCTCCTGAGTTAACTGATGAACTATAAAGATTTCCTCCAAGCTTAGTTAAACCTTCTGGATTCTTAAAACTTGCCATAGCTAATTGTCCAAGTGCAGCTACCCTACCATCTTCAAGTACTCCATTAATTACACCATTTTTATCTATAGTATAAGTTTTAACTCTAAGCTCTATATCTGTTCCTGGTATTCTCACCTTATCTGGAATCTTAAGAGTTTTTAATTCTCCATCATATGATTTTAAATCTTTTGTTGCATCTACAAAATTAATACTTCCATCTGAGTTCATACTTTCTATTGGAGTTCCTCCATTTGTTTCCTCTGAAACAACTCCGCCAATTTCTATTGGCTTTCCTGTTGCAGCTATTCCTTGAGCTATCCCTTTTCCTTCTAAAGCTCTAGTTAAAGCATCTTGTATATTTTTAGCTGTAATAGCATTCGTAGTTACAAAATCACCATTTATTGTAATTGTCTTTCCTTTTTCATCAATTGTAGCTGATGTCTTAGTCCCAGGGCTTATTACACCTATTTGGAACTTATAACCATTAAGTGCTGCTCCTGCATCAAATGTTAGTTCTATACCACCAACTGCAATTTTCCCTGGTGCCTTATCAACTTCTCCACCTTCAATATTATCTGAAGTTAATCCAGTGTAAGGTTTAGATGTTCCTGATATTTTAACTTTAGGCGAATCAATTTTATGAACTTTAGCTAAAGCTTCATTTATTTTATCTTCTAAATCTCTTGCTGCAACTTTCTTAGTAAAATCTCCTGTTATAACTAATTTAGGTGGATTTCCTCCTGTTGCTTCAGTATATTTTACGTTTAATGCTGGCTCATTAATATCAGTAATTTCAAATTCTAAATTGTTTAATAGTATTCCTGCTGGAAGTTCTACATTTAATCCAGCTATGTTTAATGCTTTTGGAGAGGACGCTGTAACTCCATCTTGGAATTTAATTTTATTTGTTATATCCGCTAACTTTATACTTCCTGCAACATCTAATTGAGTTTTAACTCCATTTGCTTTTAATGCACTATTTAATTTAGTTTTTAATTCTGTATTTGTAAATGAATCTGCCTTAGTAAAATCACCATTAATTATTATATTTCCATTTTCAACTACTACTGTAAGTGGTGTTCCCGCTGAACTTTCTCCTATAGAAATTGTGTAATCATTAAGTTCTCCATCAGTTTGATTAGAAAATGTAAATCCACCAACTGACAAGTTGGTTTTTGTTCCATCTTTTGCATTAACTAACTCAGCTGCTTTGTCCACTTTACCAGAAGCATCTGAAGCGCCACTTATATTTCCTAAAGTAGCCGGTGCTCCTGTAACTTTTGATTCTTGTTTAATTCCTGCTTCTTTAAGCTTATTATTTAACTCCTCTTGTAAATCTGCTGAGTTAAATCCTTTATTTAAGAAATCAGCATTTATAACAATTTTTTTTCTACCTTTTTCAACATTAACCTCTAAAGTTTTAGGCGATATTTCACCAATTTCAAAGCTATAACCATTTAAATCACTACCTTCGCTAAGTTGTATAGTAAATCCTCCAACTGTAATAGCTTTAGGCGCTAATGCATCTGTACCACCTACAATAGCTGATGAGCCTAACCCTTCAAAAGTAATAGGTTTTCCACTAACAAACATTTGTTGTGATATTCCTGCTGATGATAATCCTTTATTTATTGCTGATTCTACTTGAGCTGGTGTTAATGCTCCTGTTGAAGAAAAATCTCCATTTACTATTATAAGTTTTTCTGCTTTATTAACATTTGCTGATGTAACAGTTCCTGGTCCAACAGATCCTAGAACTACTTTGAATCCATTTAATTGTGATCCAGGTCCAAATCTAAAATCTAATCCTGCAGTACTTACTGCATTCGGAACTTGTCCTGTTGCCTCTTGCGAACTATCATCATTTGTTAAAGAATAACCCATAACTCTAAATCCATCACCTGTTAATAAATTTCCTTGTTCATCTAATATAAATGATCCATCTCTACTATACATTATTTCGCTTCCAGAATTGCTTAATGACTGTGATGTTATATTATGTGCGCCCGCTCTATGATTTACTTCTAAAGTTCCATCATAAATTGCTGGTCCTTTACTTACCATAAAGAATCCATCACCATCAATTGCAACATCCAATTGTCTTCCTGTAGGTTGCATCATCCCTTGTGTCATAACAGAATCTATGCTTGCAAGTTGAACTCCAAGTCCAACTTGGCTAGCATTTACTCCACCTTGGTTATTAGATGGTGCCATAGCATCTGATACATTTTGACTTAGCATATCGCTAAATCTTGCTCTTGATGATTTAAATGATGTAGTACCAACATTTGATATATTATTTCCTATAACATCTAACTTAGTTTGATTAACCTTCATACCGCTTATACCGGAATACATTGATCTTAACATAAATTGACCTCCAACCATTTATTTTTTCTTGCATCTGTCATTCAACAAGAATTAAGCCTCCTAAAATAGGTCCAGCTTATAAAATTACAACACTATCTACATTTGTAAATACATTTGCCTTAGCTCTTTCTTTTTCTATTGCTGTTATTATAGTTTTATTTTCTATACTAGCTATTAAAGCTACATCTTTATATATCATTACAGAATTTTTAGAACCTTTATCTTGTGCCATTTTAAAGCCCTTTGCAATTTGGTCCATATCTACATCTGTAAAATTGATTTCTTTCAATCTCTCTGCTGCATGCTTTGATAGTGTATATTCATTGCTATCTTTATTTATAGCTTCATTTAAAATATCATTAAACTTACTTTTGTAGTTATTATTTTTCTCATTTACCCTTTCATTTTGCAACTGAAAATTACCTACAGGATAAGCTTTTCCATTTATAACTCTAAAGCTCAAAAAAAACACCTACTTTAATAATTTACTTACCTTACTCTTGATTTTCTTCTGATTTTATCTCTTCTTTACTATTTGAAGCCTTAATTATCTTATCATAAGTAAATTCTTGTATTTCATCTGAATCATGTAATTTAACTCTTACTTTAACTATACCTTGATCTTTTAATACTCCTAAAACTTCTCCAGTAATATTATTTTCGTTTGAAGCTTTCTCACTTAATTCAACATGCTTTCCTATAAACGAAGAAGCAACTAAAAATGACATATTACCATTTATATTATTAATTGATGGTAGTGAATAGTCAGGAACATCTAAAACAGTAAGTACATCTGTTATATCAAAGTCCTTATAAATATTATTTCCATTTTCATTAACTTCTACAGAAATTGTAGTTTTAGCTGATGTTGATGTTACAGATTTTACAATCCCAGTGTAAGGCTTGCCTTCACTATCAACACTTTTTAAAGTTACACCTTTGCCAACCATTGAGTTATGTGCATAACTAGACATTGTAGTATTTAAATTTGTCATTTGCTCCATTGAAGCAAACTGTGCCATTTGAGTAACATATTGAGTAGAATCGTTATTTCCCATTGGATCCATATTTGATAATTCTGCAGATAATATTGTTAAAAATGCATTTTTATCCATATCTTGTCCAGGTTTAACTATTTGTGTTCCTCTATCTGTCGCTCTCGCTCCTGTATAACTATTTATAACATTAGCCACTTATTTATCCCCCTATGCCAATAAATTTACATTGCTTTCATTAAGTAAATCCTCTTTAACTTCTTCATCCTCAATAAATATAGAATTATTACTGTTTTCATTGCTTTTTTGATTTCTAAAATTATCTGATGAATTTTCTTTTCCACTAAAGAAAGTAGTGTCTTCATTATATATTCCTATATTTACTTCTTGAATTTTTATATTTTGATCTACTAAGTTCTTCTTTATATCATTTAAATTAGAATTTAATAAATTATATGTTTCTTTAGAAGTTGCCTTAATTTCTGCTCTCATTATTCCTTCTTCTGAAAGAATTTTTATAGTCATTTCACCTAATTCCTTAGGATAAACTTTTACTTTTAATTCTTGCACAGAATTTTTCATCATAAACTTAACATTTTTTATTATGTCTAAATCTAATGTTTGTCTATTTACAGTAACTGGTTCTTTTATTGTTTCCACACTATTTTTATTAAACTTATCATAATAAGTTAATACTTTTGAAAATGAACCTTTATTATCACTATCTATTATCTTCGAAAGTATTATATCTTCGTCATTATTTTCATCTAAAGAATTTTGTTTTAATGAATTATTATCATTAAAATTTTTTTCTTTCGTTATATCTTTATATAATGAAGTAAAGTTATTATCTACAAAGTCATCATTTACAGCTATCCTTGAATCACTAGTACTTTTTTCTATACTATTATCTTCATTACTCACTTTTTGTAATAATAAAGTACTTAATATTTTAAGCTTGTTCTTATCTTTAATATTAGAATATATACTTTTTATAGATTCATTTGGTAATGATTCTAATAAAGAAATGATTTTATTTGATAATTCATTTTTATAATCATCTATAGTATTAGTATCAGAAAGATTTAAGTTTATATCTTCTAAAATATTATCAGTTAATTTTTTTACGTCTTTTAACAATCCCTTAATATCTATATCATCTGAGCTATTAGTTCTTAGTAACTCTAATTTTGATAAATTATTTTCTGTTTTTGTATCATCTTTTGAATTAAATAATGTTAAAAATAAATTTTGTATATTATTCAAATCAGAATCATTTAAACTAATAAAGTTATTATAACTATCATTTAAGACTTCGTTACTCAAATCTTCATTACCTAGATTCTTATTTAAAAAGCTAGATAATAATATTAATATTTCACTTAAAGCATCAATATCAGATTCATTTCCTAGGAAATACTCGTTATCAATTAGTTCTTCTAAATTATTAGATACTTCTGATAGAATATCTTCTATTTCATTTTGACTTTGAGAAATTTCTTCATTACTAATAAAAGCTTTATCATCTTTTTGTACGTATGTACTATTTATTGAATCTCTTGAAGTATCACTCTTAACTTCCTTGCTAAGATAATCTTTAAAATCTGTTTTTACTTCAGTATCATTTTTTGATACTTCTTTTTTAAATACTTCTTTCTTTGAGCTAATCTTTATATTATTCAACTTCTTGTCTAAATCAATTACAATTTTTGTATTTAGCACTCTTTACTCACCTCCTTTCAATGCTTTCTCATATATGCATATAAAGCAAGCTCATCATTAAATATTTGATCTTTTCTCTCTTCTTCCTTATAAAATTCTAATGACTTTCTTTCTTTTAATATATCAACAGTTTTTCTTTCTATTTGCTTTTTTAGTAAATCTTCTCTTCTTATATCAAGTTCCTTTAACTTTATAGTTAAATCTTTTTCAGTTTCTGTAATTCCTTTATCTAAAGCAAATAAATAATTTCTTTTAATTTTTTGATAGACAATACTTTCACCTTTATTTATTCCATTATATTTTTCATAATTAAATTTAAGATTGTTTAATTTTTCTTCGGTCTTTTGTTTTTCTATTTCAGTCTTATTAAATAATCTTTTACTCTCTTCTTCTTTTTCTGTTCTTATTTCAAGAAGCTTTTCTAACCTAAATTTAAAATTTCCTGACATTTTGAGCCTTCCTTTTAATTTCTAAATATAGAAATTAGCTTATCTAAAGAAGTGTTAAAATCAGATTTTTCTTCAATTCCTTGTTTTAAATAGCTGTTTAATCTATCATTATATTGAATTGATAAGTCTATCTTCTTATTACTTCCCTTTACATAAGCACCTAAATTTATTAAATCCTCAGCATCTTTATAAGTTGCAAGTAAATCTCTTCCCATAGATGAAGCTTCCTTATGAATATCTGTAGCAATACTAGGCATAAGTCTACTAATACTATTCAAAATATCTATTGCAGGATAATGATTTTTATGTGCTAAATCTCTTGACAAAACTATATGTCCATCTAATATACCTCTTACAGCATCTGCAATTGGCTCATTAAAATCATCTCCGTCAACTAAAACTGTATAAAAAGCTGTTATAGATCCTTTGTCAGATGTACCTGGCCTTTCCATAAGTTTAGGTAATTTAGCAAATACAGATGGTGTATATCCCTTTTGAGCTGGTGGCTCTCCTATGGCTAACCCTACTTCTCTTTGTGCCATTGCAAATCTAGTTACTGAATCCATCATCAATATAACTTTCTTACCTTTATCTCTAAAGTATTCTGCTATTGCCGTTGCCGTTAATGCCCCTTTAATTCTTATTAAAGCTGGCTTATCTGATGTGGCACATACAACAATAGATTTTTTCATACCTTCCGGACCTAGATCCTTTTCTATAAACTCTAAAACTTCTCTTCCTCTTTCTCCAATTAAAGAAATCACATTAATATCTGCTTCTGCTTCCCTTGCTATCATTCCAAGTGTAGTACTTTTTCCAACACCTGATCCAGCAAAGATACCAATTCTCTGTCCTTCACCAACAGTTAAAAATCCATCTATTGCCCTTACTCCAGTTGGAAGGATTTCTGTTATTCTCCTTCTTGTTAATGGATCTGGAGGTTGATTTTCAAGAGGATATCCTTCCCCTTGAATAATTTCATCTCCTTGAAGTGGATTACCCAATCCATCAAGTATTTTACCTAACAAATCATCTGAACACCTTACCTCTAAAGGTCTTCTTTCTGGAACTACTCTACATCCTGGTGATATTCCTATAAGTTCTCCTAGTGGCATTAAAAGTACTGCATCTTCTCTAAACCCAACTACTTCACATTTAATTGGTTGGTTTTCTTGATTATATATGGTACAAAGTTCTCCAACAAAAGCCTTAACTCCTTGAACTTCTATTGTTAACCCTATTACTTGTTTAACTGTTCCTTCTAAATAATAAGTATTTACTTTTTTAATTCTTTTATTTAATAAATCAAAATCTACATTTATCATATTTTCACCTACTTATTACTTAAATAAAGCTTCTTGAAGCTTTTCTAAGCCAATATCTAATCCAATAATAGCTTTGCCTGTACTTTTCTCAACTATAGCATTTCCACTCTCCATTAAAGGATCTTCAATTATAAATATTTCTCCTTTTATGGCATATGCTTTTTTATAGTAATCTACTTTATCTTCAATTGCTTTTACATGTGCTGTATTGCATTTTATTATTATATTCTCTTCAGCCTTGACTTCATTTAAAATATCTTCTAATAAAGGTAATATGCCTTCAGATTTCTGCAATTCTTTTCTAGCTATTATAGCTGCCATTTCGAAAGCTATATTTATAATATCTTTTTCTTTAAGCTTCAAATATTCTTTTAATTTACTATTTGCAGATTCTAATATTTTTTCTGACTTTTTTATATATCTCTTTACTTCTTCTTCTGTTTCTAACTTAGCCTTTTGCAGTCCCTCTTGGTATCCATCTTCAAAGCCATTTTCTTTTCCTTGTGCATATCCTTCTTCATAGGAAGTTTTTTCTATTTTAATAGCTGTTTTTCTACTTTCCATAAGTAATTCTTCAGCTTCTCTTTTAGCTTTTTTTAAAATGCTTGCTCCTAAGCTCTCATAACTTTTTCTAATTTCTGCTTCAATAGATTTTATATCTTGTTCTTTATTTTCTTCTAAAGTTTCTTCTCTGCTTATATAATTAGTTTCTATCTTTTTCTTTGAAACTTCTAATGCTGAATTACTTTTTATAAGATTATAAGATAATTGCATCTTCTCCACCTCTTGAAATTATTATTTCTTGAGCATCATCTAATCTTCTAATTATTGAAACGATTTTTTGTTGTGCCTTTTCAACATCCATAAGTCTAACCGGTCCTAAGAATTCCATATCTTCCTTAAGTGCCGCTGCTGCTCTCTTAGATTGATTTCTATATACAGCATTTGCCACCTCATCTGAACATCCCTTAAGCGCAAGAGCAAGTTCTTTTCCATCAACTTCTCTAAGAATTCTTTGAATAGATACATCATCAAGAGTAATGATATCTTCAAATACAAACATTGAGCTTTTAACAATATCCGCAAGTTCTGCATCTTCTCTTTCTAAGCTTTCAGTAATATTCTTTTCTGTTGTTCTATCAACTTGATTTAAAATATCTACTAAAGTTTCAACTCCACCAAGTGAAGTCATTTCACTTCTAACAACAGTACTTAATTTACTTTCAAGCACTTTTTCAATTTCTTTAATAACCATTGGAGAAGTATTACTCATTGTTGCTATTCTATAAGCAACTTCACTTTGCGTATCTTCAGGCAATTCAGCTAAAACTTGTGCAGCCTTATCTGGTTGAAGATAACATAATATTAAAGCTATTGTTTGTGGATGTTCATAACTAATTACATTTAATAATTGATGAGCATCCGCCTTTCTTGCAATAGAAAATGGTCTGTACTGCTGAGTTGCTTCTGTAACTTTACTTAAAATTTCATTTGCTCTTTGCGTACCTAAAGCCTTAGATAATAAGGTTCTTGCATATTCTATTCCACCTTCTATAATATAATCCCTAGCCTTATTCATCTCTAAAAATTCATCTAGAATAATCTGTCTTTGTTCAGAAGTAACAGATGATATATTAGCAATTTCATATGTTATTTTTTGTATTTCCGGTTCTGGAAGCTTCTTTAAAATTGCTGATGAGGCTTCTGGCCCAAGTGTTATAAACAATATAGCTGCTTTTTGTACTCCATTTAATTTCGATGTATCTCTTGCCATACTATCACCTCTCATTCTCAGCTAACCAAGATTTAACTATATCTGCTACTTGATCTGGTTTATCTGTTGCATATTTCTTAATTTCATTTTCTATATGTGCTTTTGGATTTATACTTTCAAAATTAATTGAAGGCATAACTTCAGTATTTTCATTAGATAATCTATCGTCTATAACAACATCTAATAAATTTTCTTTTTCTTCTTGATTATTTTTAGATTTCCTTCTAACTAAAATTAAAATTACTACTATTATTATAAGTCCTAATAATCCTAAAACTGAATAAATTATCATTTTATTTCTATTCTCTTTTGCTAGTAATTCATTTATAGAATCAAATTCTTTTTGTGCTTCTTCCTTTGTTATTGGATCAAATGTCATACCAACTACTGATACACTATCGCCTCTTTCAGTATTAAGTCCAATTGCATTAGCAACAGACTTTTCTATAGCTGCTTGTACATTTCCATCTATATTTCCATCAATAAAAACAGACGCAGTTAATCTCTTAACCTCCCCTGGAGCACTTATTGTTTTAGTTTCCGTTTTTCCACTTTCATAGTTAGTGTTTACTTCTTCTCTTGAAGAACCATTTCCAGTAGTTCCCTCATCTATAGTATTTCCCATATTATTATCTACAGGTCCACCACTATTTTCACCAGTATTTATTCCATTTTTTTCTTTTATAGTTTGCTGGCTAACAATAACCTTATTCGGATCTATAATTGTTTCTGTTTTTTGCTTTGAATCAAAATCTAAATCAACATTTACAGAGCTTTTAACTTTATTTTTCCCTACTACAGGTTCTAAAAGATCAATTATTGATTTTTGTATATCTTCTTCATATTTTTTTTCTAAATTAAATTGTTTTTCTATAGTTTCAGAGCTTACTTCTGTTCCATCTGAGTTATTTAAATCTTTTGTTAAAAGATTCATATTATCATCTATAACTTCAATGTTTTCCTTAGGAACATTTTCAGTACTTCCTGAAACTAATGCAACAATAGATTCCACTTGTTCTTTACCTAATTTATTTCCTGGAAGAAGCTTTAAATAAACAGCTGCCTTTCCTGGTTCCTTATCTTCTACAAAAACCGAATCTTTTGAAGGTGTTATATGTACTCTTACAGTATCAATTTGAGGAAAACTTTTTATAGTTTTTTCTAACTCGCCTTGCTGCATTCTTAATTTCTTTAATTTAAACTCTTCATCTGTCATTCCAAATGAATTTCCAGTATCCATAAGTTCATAACCTTTACTTCCATCAGAAAGCTCTGGTGCTAATTCAAGCCTTAACTCATCTACAGAGGCCTTTGGAACCATTATTGTTTCACCTTCAATTTTCATATCAACTTTTTTTTCTTTTAATTTATTTGTTACAAGCTGTGCATCACTTGCATCCAGATTTGAGAATAAAACCTTATATTTATTAGCCGAATTGTAAAAAAATAAAGATCCTATAGCAATAATAAATGTAACTAGTGCCGCTATTATTGCAATTCTTATTCCTTTACTAAATGATTTAAACTTCCCCCACAGCTTACTAAAGCTTTCCTTAAGCTTATCCATTAATAGCACTCCTTATCATAATTACAATTGCATTCTTGTTAATTCTTGTACTGCTTCAACAACTTTATTTCTTACTTGAATTGCTAGCTGAAGTGACATCTTAGATTCTTCCATACTTAACATCATTTCATGAACCTCAACATCTTTTCCTGAAATAAAATCATTTGTCATATTATCTGCATTAATTTGTTTTTCATTTAATTTATCTAAACTATCCTTTAAAGCGCTTTGAAAACTATTTTCCGAAGGGCTTGTCTTAATATTGTTAGCATTAATACTGCTCTCAAAAATCTTTTCACTTGGAACAAAGTTATTAACTATCATATTTTATTTCTACCTTCCCAACTCTAATGATTTAGTAAACATACTTTTTGAAGCATTTAAAGTATCCACGTTAGCTTCATAAGCTCTAGAAGCTGCTATTATATCAGCCATTTCATTAAGCAAATTAACATTTGGCATAGTAACATACCCATCTTCATTTGCATCTGGATGAGTAGGGTCATAAACACTTTTAAGTGGCGACTCATCTTCAACTATTTCAACAGCTTTTACACCATTAAGTTTATTAGCTTTATCTAAATTTTCTTGAAATACAGCTATTTTTCTTACATAAGGTTTTCCATCTTCTCCCCTAGTAGTTGTTGCATTAGTTATATTTGATGTTATTGTGTCCATTCTTAATCTTTCTGCTGAAAGACCACTTGCACTTATTCTCATAGTATTAAATATTCCCATATCTATCTACTTCCTCCTGATATAACACTCTTAGTCATATTTAACTTTGAATTTGCTTGAGTTATTAATGCATTATACATTAATGTATTTGCTGCTTGATTTACTTTTTCTAAATCCATGTCAACATTATTCCCATCAGTTCTCATACTCGTACTTTTATCTTGCTTCACACTAATTAAAGAATCATTTAATTCTCTATTTAAATGCTCTTTTTTAGTTTTCTTTAAAGAAAACTCTTGCGTTGCTTTTGTTAAATTTTCTTCAAAAGAAACATATGATTTCTTAAAATCTTTAGTATTTATATTTGCCATATTATTTGCAATTACTTTTTCTCTTAATGCAGAAGCATCTAATCCTAGTTTTATAAATTGCATTGAACTATCATTATTTATATTCATAATTCCTCTCCCTATAACAACATTCTTCACATCTCAACTTTAACTTACAAACAACTACTTTTATTTTATTTTCTTAATTAGGCTATTTATGCAAAATTCACCATATTTATATTATAGTTTAATATTAATTATTTTTCTATAATAATTTTATCAAAAATCATAATCATATTTTTACATAATCTTTGTCGATAATAATTCATTTCTTGTTTTTTTATGTTTTTTTACATATTATTGTAGTATTTTTCTATATATCGCAAAAAGTTTTTATTGAACTATAAAAAGTCAAGAAAATAGAAAATTCTTCATTTTTTTATGTCGATATTTTTTAAAACATTTGTTAAGTTTTATTTAACTTAGTATTAAATTTATTATTTTTTAAGTTTTGTTTATGTTTGTATAAAAATAGTTTTAAATTCAAGTATAGTATTGTAATTTTATAATACTTTGATATACAAGTTCTGCATAATTCTCAACTTTTATGATACTGACTCTTAACCAATACTATAATAAATTTGTTGTTAACACTAATTTTTATTAAAAATTTAAAAATATTTAGTTTTCTGCATATTTAAATAATAGATATAAATTTTCATATAAAACTCTTTTACGCAAATAAAATCAATAACTTAAAAGGGCCTCGCGAAACGCGAGCCCCTTTTAAAAAATAAAATATATGTTACAATAAAAATTTAAAATTAATATTATAACTATTTTTTATTTCATATTTTCTAATATTCTTAGTACATCCTGTGGAAACCTATTAGTTTGTTGCATTAAAGCAATCGAAGTTTCATGTAATATTGATGTTCTTGCATACTCTGCCATTTCTAATGCTATATCAGAATCCCTTATTCTACTTTCAGCATTTTCTAAATTAAATGAACTTCCACTTAAATTTTGAGCTGAAGTATCCATTCTATTTTGAATCGCCCCATATCTGCTCCTTACGGAGTTCATAGTTTCTATTGCTGAATCTACAATATTTAAATTTTTATCTAATTCATTTTTATTAGTTATATTAATATTTTTCAATGAATTTCCTTCTGAATCAATAAGCATATCTGTTGTCACATTAAATACAGGTATGTTTATCTCTTCTTTGGCATTAGCTCCTACAACATGATTTAAATACTTAGGATAATCATTATTAGTAACTTTTTCAGAATTTAATAATTTTACTCCATTAAACTCAGAATTATTTACTGTATAATCAATATGTTCCTTAAGTTGATTTATTTCTCCTTGAATTATAGACAAATCTTCATCATTTTGAACTCCGCCAGCTTGGACGGTTAACTCTTTAATTCTAGTCAAAGATTCACTAATTGTTGATAAAGATCCATCCACTGTTTGCATCATAGAAATTCCATCTTGAAGATTCCTTTCTGCCATTTGAAGCCCTCTAATTTGCATTCTAAGACCTTCACTAACTCCAAGCTTATTAGGATTATCCTTAGCAGAATTAATTTTACTTCCTGTAGCTATTCTATCTAAAGCAATAGATTGAGTAACTAGATTTTTTTTATAATTTCTATATACATTTAAAGATTGCATATTTTGATTTAATCTCATAATATTCTCTCCTATATTTAAACTAACTAATGTCTATATAATTTATATCGTATAAAAATATATATTCTTAACAAGTATAATATAAAATAATATATTATTTATCTTATATTTTTCAAGAACTATACTATCTAAAATATAAAAAGACCCTTCCTAATAGGAAGAGTCTTAATCAAAATTATGTTATCAATTATCTTAATAATTGAAGAACTCCTTGAGGTTGTTGATTTGCTTGAGCAAGCATAGCTTGTGCAGCTTGAGAAAGAATATTATTCTTTGAGAAATTCATCATTTCTTTAGCCATATCAACGTCTCTAACTCTGCTTTCAGCAGCTGTTAAGTTTTCAGATGATGTACCTAAATTTGCAATTGTATGTTCTAATCTATTTTGGAAAGCACCAAGTTTAGAACGCTCAGTTGAAACCTTATTAATAGCATTATTTATTGTTGTCACAGCCTTTTCTGCATTTGTAGCTGTATCAACTGCTATAGTACTTAAATCAGTAAATGCTGATGCTCTCATATCTCCAATATCGATTGTAATATTTTGTGATGCATTAGCACCTATCATAACGCTTATTGAACCTCCTGCATCAACGTGGAAAGTGTTGTCTGCATTAATATCAGCAACTAAAGCTTCATTTACTGATACAGTAATTCCAAGTTCCGCAAAATTAACATCTTGAGTACTCATACTACCTGCAGCCGGAACATTTACCTTAATTGTACTTGTTTTACCAAGAGTTGCACTAGCTACTGTTAACTCGCTTTTAGCTTGATCAAAAGAAATTTTATAATCATTTGCAGCATTAGCTCCATTTGAAGTTATCTTTGATATACCCTTACCAGCTCCAATTCCAGTTCCTACACTTGTTATACTAGAATTTAAAGCACCATTTAATAACTTCTTATTATTAAATTCAGTAGTATTACCAATTCTTGTTATTTCAGCTGTTAATTGATCAAGTTCTGTCTTTATAGCGTCTCTATCAATTTTTTCGTTAGTATCACTAGCACCTTGAACAGCTAATTCTCTCATTCTTTGAAGAATTGAATGAGTTTCATTTAATCCACCTTCTGCAGTTTGAATCATTGATATAGCATCTTGTGAGTTTCTAGCTGCTTGATCTAATCCTCTAATTTGTCCTCTCATTTTTTCAGAAATAGCTAGTCCTGCAGCATCATCTCCAGCTCTGTTTATTCTAAGCCCTGAAGATAATTTTTCCATTGATTTCCCTGCAGAAGCAGTGTTTCCTGTCATGTTTCTATGAGCATTCATAGCATTTAAATTGTGATTAATTATCATAATAAAATTCCTCCTTGATTTTTAAATTGACATCCTTGTCATTATATTTTTTTATTTAGAACTCCTACCATTTTGGTGGAGAAATTCTCTATATAGAGTTTTAAGTTGCTTAAGCTTATACTATATATATCGTACTAAATTTTGTAACTTTATAGTATTTTTAAATTTTTTTAAATTTTCACATTGAAAAAATTGTTTATCTTTCTATTTTTTTCATAAGCATTACTAGCATTTTTCAACTTATGCAAAGATCTTATTTCTTCTTTCACTCGATTTTTTTCTTTTTCAATAGCTGATTTCAATTTTCTATCAAGGCTTATTAAGTCTTGATCTAAAAATATTTCTTTTATTTGTTCTTTGTTATTTTCATAATTACACAATTTTTTAATAATTTCTTCTCTATTCTCCATAAGCTTTATAATTTCTTCATCTTTATCTATATTTTCTATAATTTTTTTTGTTATATTCTTATAATCATCTAAAATCTTTTCTATCATAATTTTAACTTAACCCTAATTGTTGCATTAAATAACTTTGTTGAGAATTATATTTATTCATTATCGTTTCTAAATTTGCATACTTAGTATATAAAGCTTGTTCTCTTCTTGAAAAATCTTTTTCCATATCCTTCATTTTCTGTTCATACTTTTCAATAGATTTAGTTAATTCATTATTATAAGCTGTTGAAGAACCTTCGATCCCTGCTTTTTTAAGTAAAGAAGCTGCTACCGTCATTGTTTCATTATATAAAATATCCTTTAATCTTTGCATTATTCCAGATTTAGAATATTTAGTAGACTCTGAAAGACTATCCTCTTTAGGTTTTGATTTAATGAACAAATTCATTACTTCTTCTGAACTTTCTTCTAGTGCCTTAGTTAATTTTGTTTCATCTATAGTAAAAGTACCATTTTTAACTCCTTGATAATCTGCAACAGGAGCAATTCCTATTCTCTCTAAATTTAGTCCTGATCCATCTACTAAAGATCTCATAGCTTGTTTTAAATTATTCGATATTCTAGTTAAATCGTTATCTCTCCTAAGCTGTCCTTTTTCAACTTTTTCATTCCATAATTTTATTTCATCTTCAGACATTTCCTTCTTTTGCTCTGCAGTCAAGGGATTAAAATCTCTATTTCTTTTCTCAGTTGTAAGTTTATTTAATTTTTCTATTAAAGTATTATAATCATTAATAAACTTGACTAAATTATCCTTTATAGCTGTAACATCTTGTTTAGCATTTACAGTAATAGTTTCATCAGTAGGTATATCTCCATTAAATTTGAATGTTATTCCATCTAAAGTTACTGTATTAGATATGCCAGTATGAGTATAAACTCCATTCTTACCATCTTTTATTATAAACTTAGCATTTTCTCCATCTGTTGAAACTTTAGCATCATCTGATACTATACTTACATCTACATTATAATCTGCTCCTGCTATATTCGAAGTTAAAACCAAATTATTTCCACTTAAAGTAGCGGTAATATTCAAATTTTGTTGTTTTAACATTTTGTTTATATACTCATCTTCTTTTCCAGGGATCGCTTTAGATAAATCTATCATATTGCCATTAATTGATATTCTCTTCCCACTTATATTAAACTCCTTTAGATTTAAAGTATTAGTTGTAGGAGTTGCATCATTTCCTGAATTAAATTTTATATTTTCGCCTTTACCATTTATTATAATATTAGGATTTTTAACATCCTTCCCTAATACCGTGCTTTTAAATTCAATGTTATTATCAGTAATTGATACTGATAATTTATACTCCTTTAGTTTACCATTTAATACTTCTTCTAATTTTGTTTTATCTATAGCGGAATTATCATCATTCTTTATAGAATCCCAATCTATACTAATACTTTTCTCTTCACCATCTACTGTTAACTTAATTATATTCGAGGAGTTTATGTTAAAATTATCTATTGTGAATCCAGATATAGTTGCTGCTGTTGCATTCTTACCTTGTACTGGATCAAATTTTTTAAATTCACTTCCTCCAATAGTAAATGTACTATCACTTCCTAAAATTTTAGATTCAAATATAAAAGCTTCTTTATTATTTTCTATACCTGAATTACTTCCTGCAAAGCTTGTATATCTTACTGAAATATTTATTCCCGCTTTAGTTAACTCTTTATTTAAAAAGTCAACCTTTTCTTTATTAGATAAACTTTCATCAATTACAAATTCCTTACCATTTACTACTACTTTACTTTCTGTAACTTTCCCGTCTTTATCTATAGTTTTAACTTCAAATTTTTCTAAAGTTATACTTGAAGCCTTTGCAGTACTTCCGGTAATAGTATAGTTTCCTACCTTAGCATCACTATTTCCTGAAACTGATAATAAATTTTCATTAGAAGAAGTAAATTTAGTAGTTACCCAATTTTTACTCAATAATATACTATCACTTTTTGTTACATCAAAATATTTATTATAAAGCTCCCTAGAATCTTTAATAACTTCCCTATAAAGCTTTTGTTTTATTTCTAAAATCTCTTTATCTTGACCTTTTCTATCTATCTTTATTCTATAAGGCTTCATGGAATCTTTAACTATTTGATCCATATCCAAGCCCGTTGCTAAACCTGTTATTCTCACTTAAACACCCCGACTTTCAATTAATAATGGATAATGAGTAATTTATAATTTATGATACATTCATATGGAATTTTATTCTTTAATAATTTAGCTTGTCTGAATTATCTCATTTATTTTTCATTTTCCATTACTTCATTTTCTTAGATATTTCATATGCTTCATGCCATGTATCTCTTACATTTTCTATTACTGGCATAAGGTCGTCCATCATCTCTATATCTTTTTTTAGGTTTATTTCAAATAATCTTGTTTTTATAAATTCATATACTTGATATATTTGTTTTGCCCACTCACCTGCATTTTGATCTAAGCTTATCATTAGTTCTGTAAATATATCTTGAACTTTAACTAGATTTTCATGACTTTTTTTAATATCTTCACTAACTAAAGCTTCTCTTGCTATCTTTGCAAATTTTACAGCTCCATCTACTAGCATTAATAGTAATTGTTCTTTTGATGCGTAGTTTACGCTATTATTTTTATATACATTTAATGCATTATTACCATACATTTTATTGTTTCCTCCTACTTTTTAACATCTAAAAAGGTGCCATAACCTATTGCATGTAAATTTTCTTCTTTTTCACCATGAAGACTTATAGTGGGCTTTTCTAATTTTGTAGCATCTACAGTAAATTTACTTTGCTCCATTTGCTTTCTTTCTTCTTTTACATATTCATTAAAAAACTTTTTCTTTTGCTTTTCACTATCTTTATTAATACTTATGTTAGACTTTCTATGAACCTTACCATCTTTTGTTTTTTCATAAACTTTTTTTCTAAGATCTGTATCAATTTTATTTAGTAAGAAATTCATAGCATCTCCCCCTATTAAGCTTTTTTATCTATTGCAACACCAACTAGCTCCATCATTTTGGCTACTAAGTCTAGTATTTTCTTAGGTGGACACTCCATAATAACTTCTTTCGTATCTTCACTTATTATTTTTACCATTACATCTCCAAGCTTTTCATGAATAGAATATTCTGCATAGGTATGCTCATCTTTTAAAAACTCATTTAACTTATCTATTGCCTTTATTACATCTTCTTTTTTATAATCTTTACCTTTAGCGCTTACAGCTTCTACTACATCCTTGTTTTCTGCTATTTGCTTAATTTCTGGATTTTTAACTGTACTTAGGTTAACTTGTCCTCCTTGACTTGCAACCTTCATTTCCATTTTTAAAACACCACCTTATTTTTTCCCTAACATTTTTAATAGTTCTATATTCATTTTTGTTGCTTCTTTGTTTTCATTTTGAACTTCTTCATAAAGCTCTTTTCTTAAAATAGTCATTTCTTTAGGTGCTTTTATTGCTAGTTTTACACTGCCATCTTCTATTTTTGAAATAGATATTTCTATATCATCACCTATTAAAATAGACTCTCCTTTTTTTCTTGTTATAACTAACAAATTTAACACACCTTCCTTACTTGAATACTTTTTCTTTTATGTTATATACTTCTTTATCTGAAATATATTGTTCCCCTTTTCTATTTTTTATATTTATTACTAAAGGCGCTTTTAAATTTGCTGTTATTTCTTCTGCTTTAGAGTTTAATGTCACAATTGAATATAACATTACATCTTCTGAATCTTCTAGGCTTAAATTTTTTATTACTTCATTATTTAGTTTTATTTCGTACTTATCATTTATAAAAAATGGAGAAATAATTATAAAACCTAATTCTTTATCTTCTATCGATTGTAAAATATTAAATGGACTTTCATTTCCAACTTCTTTTATTATATATTTTTTCAAATTATCGAATCCTGGAATTCCTTTTTCAAAATATATTATTTCATTTTCTTCATATATCATTTTCCCATGTATTGGTGATATTAACTCCATATTATATCTTCTCCTATCTTAGGAAATCTAAAAGTGACGGTTGTATTATTTTTGCACTTACTTGAAGTGAAGCCATATATACACTTTGTGCAACTGTTGCTTCTATATTTTTTTCAGCAAAATCTATATCTTCTGTTTGTGATAAGATATCTTTTAAATTGAAGTTTTGTTCTTCATTTTGATCTCCAGCTGATTCCATTCTATTTTGCTTTGCTCCAACCTCTGCTCTTATCTTTAAAAGATTAGCTATAGTTTCGTCCATAGTTTTTAGATTTTCATTTGTTACTTTTCCACTAACACTCGCATCTTCTGAACCTATATTATCTGTTATTTCTTTTAATAAGCCCATAACATTAACATCTGCTCCATTTTTATCTTTAAATAATAACAAATCAGTAGCAGATACATTGTAATCCATCGTTACTCCTTGAGATACTTCTACAGTAAGTTTCTTATTTATCATACCTATTTGATTTTGTACTGATTCATCTAAATTATCTAATTCTAAAACTTCTCCATCATTTCCACTAAGGTGAATAGAGTTATTTCCAGTAACTATATCTTTATTAGTTCCTATTGGTTTTGTATTTCCTTTAGTGCCACCAAAAATGTATTTACCATCAAAACTACTATTTAATATTTGAGCTATTTCATTTACTTTTTCGTTCATTTCATCTTTTATTGCTTTTTTCTCATCACTTCCGTATGCAGCATTACCAGCTGAAACCATTAGTTCTCTAAATCTTTGGAAGCTGTTACCTAATTGCTCTAGAGCAGTATCTGTAGTATCTAACCAATTTGTAGTATCTTTTATATTTTCATTATATTGAGTATTAGCTCCTATATCTCTATGTAATTGCATACTTCTTGCAACCTTGAAAGGATTATCAGAAGGTCTTCTAATTTCCTTTCCTGAAGTAAGCTGATCATTTAGTTTTTTCATATAACCTTGATTTCTACCAAGATCTCTTAAAAAGCTTTTACTCATCATTTGATTAGTAATTCTCATTTACTTCCTCCCCCTATCTCTTTAGTCCATTTATTATAACCTCTAAAAGTTCATCTACTGTTGATATTATTTTTGCATTTGCATTATAAGCATGTTGAAACTGCACAAGGTTTGCCATTTCTTCATCTAATGATACCCCTGAAACTGAAGCTCTACTTTCTTCTATGCTATATAATAAATCTTCTTGGTTTGTTACCATTCTTTGAGCTTCCTGTGCTTGTACACCTAATCTATCAATTGTATCCTTAAAGTAAGAATCCATTTTCATTCCTGATGTACTATTTTCAATTTTCAATCCATTATTTATAAGTGAATTTCCACCTTTATTCTTGTCAAACATGTCTTTTCTAGATATTACTGTTTCATTTATATCTTGAATTCTTATTAATGAATCCCTAAGCTGTGCTATTGCTAATGCTCTTGATCCATCACTATCCCCATCCATATTATTTTCATACGTATATGGGAATAAATCATCATGAGTCTTAGTTTTTATTTTCATTACATCTTCTAATATTTCTTTATTTACAGATATATTCTTAGCAGTAATTCCTACTTCTCCTACTAAGGTTTCATCTAAATTGCTTAAAATACCATTACTTTTATATTTAGCAACATCTTTATTAACAAAAAATGGCATAAAGTCTTTTTCTGCTCCAGCAATATTATTTAATGGGTCTTCAATACCACTATGTATAGCATTTACTGAAAAAGCTATCGATTTTGCTAATTTATTTAATTGATTCATATAATCTTCTATATCTTTTTGCACTGACACTAAGCCATTAACATTACCATTTTCAGGTTTAAACATCATAAGTTCTGAATAACTTATAACATCTCCATTTTTTATAGGATATCCGTCACCTCTGGCTGCCTGTCCAGACTTATCAGCCCATATTATTCTATTATCTTTAATTTCTTTAGCTTGCTCTGCTGTTATTCCTGTTACTTTTAAGGTTTGTCTATTAGATTCACTGTCCATATTACCATTTTTATAATATGTAACGATATACGTCTTTCCAGAGAAATCACTTGAATCTAACTCAACATCTGTTATATATGAAAATCTTGCAACATCTCCATTGGGACTTGAATTTACTAAAAGCGGTGCTTTCATACTTCCTGTTTCTGTTGGTTTTAAATCTATTCCATTGAACTCTCGTTTATCTACTTGTATTCCGAACTTATAACTTAATTGATCTAACAATAAATCTCTTTTATCCATTAAGTCATTTGGTGTATTTCCAGAAACAGTTACACTAATTATTTCTTGATTTACTCTATCTAATTGCTCTAAAATACTATTTACCTCTGTAACAGAACTTTTTAACATATCTTGAGCATTAACTTGTAAGCTTTCAAGTTTTGTATATGTTGCATTTAAAGCATCTGTCAAAGCTGCTGTTTGCTGAGCTACTACAGTTCTTGCATTAGAGCTATTAGGTTGCTTTGATAACTCTTGAAATGAATCAAAGAATTTTCCCATTAAAGTTGATATACCAGTTTCTGATGGTTCATTAAAAACGCTTTCTACTTCATATAGAAAATTATTTCTTATATCATATTTCCCTAAAACAGCACTTTCGCCTCTTACTTGATAATCTAAGAAATTATCTCTTACTCTTTCTATTGCTTGAATTTGTGCACCTGTTCCAAGTTGCCCTGCTTGTACAGATGAACCCATTGATGTTCCACCAAATGGTCTACTTGTTTCTATTTTTGCTCTTTGCCTTGAATATCCAACAGTATTAGAATTTGAAATATTATGAGATGTTACATCTATACTTTTTTGTTGTACATTCATTCCTCTTTTTGCTATATTAAATGTTGAAAATAATCCTGACATTTATTCACCTCCAGCTTCCTATTATCTTTTTATGCTTCCATAAGAGTTATAGGTTGGTATATCCCTTTTAGGATTTATTAAATTCAAAAGTTTATTTGTAAAACTTAGTTGTTGCTTTATTAACAAATCATTTGTATCTTTTTGAAGAATCATTTCATTCAATAGATTTTGTATCCTTCTATATTCATTTTCTAATTCTTCATCTTTAGAATTTAATATAACTTCTTTTATGGACTGATTACCTAATAATCGTCTTCTGCTTACTTCAATTTCAGCTACATCTTTATTTTTTTGTTTTATATCTTCTACTATTGATTCCATTCCAAATATATCTTTAGCTATAATTAATTTATATTGTTTATCTAATAGAATTAATAACTCCTTTAACTCTTTTTCTTCATCATAAAGTATATCTCTTAAATTATTTATCATACTATTCTTTTCCTCTCATAGCATCTAACATACTTTTAGCAATAAGGTTTGTATCATAAGTATATGTTCCGTTGTAAATGCTATTTTTAACTTCTAAAACCTTTTTTCTATTATCAAACTCTTTATTATCTATTGAATAATCCTTCAATATTTTTGCAGCTTCTGATAATTCAATTCTGTCATAGTTTTCTTTTTTTTCTAACCTTTCAATTTTATTAGAAGTTACTTTATTATAATAGTTAATTCCATTTGTATAACCTATACCTTTAATATTCATAATTTCCTCCTAATAACACTTCTTATATTTATTTATCGGAATTGTTATTTATAAGTTTAGACGTTAATTTAAAAATGTTAAATCTATATTTTATATGTATATTTAATACGACCTTAAGTATTTTAACAATATTACTTTATTTATATTTTAATTATCTTAAAATAAATAAAATGGAACCTATATATAAACTCTTTTAAGTTTCTATTATATAAGTTCCATTTTTATATAAATTTCATTTTAAAATACTTAATTTTATGTATTATTTTAGTGTTCTTATTCTGTCAGCTCCACTTACAATACTTGTTATTCTGACTCCAAAGTTTTCATCAACAACAACAACTTCTCCATAAGCTATCTTTTTACCATTTATTAATACCTCTACTGGTTCTTCTGCAAGTTTATCTAGCTCTATTAAAGATCCTGTACTTAAATCTAATATGTCCTTAATACTCTTTTTAGTTCTTCCTAAAACAACTGAAACCTCTAATGGAACATCAAGTATTAAATCAATATTTCTATGTGATTCTCCAACAACACCTTGTGACAAAGGCTCAAAAGTGGCTCCATGAACTTCTACAGGTTTTTCCACAATATTTTTAACTGCTCTTTCTTCTACAGTATTAATAATAGGCTTTTCCTCTATGTTATATTCTTCCTTATAAATATCTGAAGAATCATAACTATCATCTATTTCATTTGCAACTTCTTGATCTTCACCCATCATTATTGAAACTATTTTTTTCGCAGTATTTATTGGCAATATTTGCATCATATTTGATTGAAGTAATCCTTCTATAGTTAAATCAAAACAAACTTCAACTATAGGCTCGTCTTCTGGAATAGTTTCTGATATATTTTCATTCATATCCTTCCAAATCTTTGATTTAGGAGGTGATATATTGACTTCTCTCGCAAACATAGTTGCCATAGAAGTTGCTGCCGAGCCTATCATTTGATTCATTGCTTCTTGAACTGCACTGACTTCAATTTCAGATAACTCAGATGTATTAACTTGTCCATCTCCACCCATCATAAGATTAGCAATTACAGCTGCATCTGTAGTTTGCATTATTAATATATTTCTTCCAGTTATTCCAGAAACATATTCAACATCTAATATTATATTAGGATACTCAAATCCATCCTTTATTTCTTTTAATGTTGTAACCTTAACTTTAGGTGTTGTTATGTTCACCTGTTTATTTATAAGTTGATAAAGAGCTGTTGAAGCTGATCCCATGGAAATATTCCCTATTTCACCTAACAGATCCTTCTCTATTTCTGATATTAACTCTGGTTTTACACTATCTGCACCGCCATTTAACAATGAATCTATTTCTTCTTGAGACAAAAACCCATTACTCATTCTCAATCACATCCTTATCTAAAATATCTAAAAGTTGTATTCCCATATTTTTACCTACAATTCCTGGCTTAGCTATAAAGCATTCTTCATTTTCCACAAAAACTCTTACAGGATCACTGTATTGAGAATTTAATACTAGAACATCTCCATTAACTAACTCTAAAAAATCATCGACAGTTATCTCTGTTTTTCCAAGTTCAACATGCATATTCACTTTTACAGGGTCTAACCCCTTTTTAAGCTTTTCTCTTGCTTCATCTTCAAGTTCTGATTCATCAGTCTTAAACCAATATTGAACAACAAGCTTATCTAATACTTTTTCAACACTTAAATAAGGAATACATAAATTCATATATGTTGTACTTTTACCTAGCTCTACCAAAAAGCTAAGCAAAGCAACTGGTTCATTTGGCGCTAAAGTTTGATTAGCTGATGGATTAGTTTCAAGACCTTCAAATTCTGGCTTTACTTCTAATATCCCATCCCAAGCTAAAATTAAAGACTTAATCATTTCTGAAGTTATATTCGCTAAAATATTTTTATCTATTTCTGAAAATTCTTTTGCTTTTTCATCTCTATCGCCTGTTCCACCTAAAAGTATATCTAGTATTTGAAATGAAAATTGTGGATTCATTTCAAGCAATATATTTCCTTGTAGTGGTGGCATCTTAAATATAGTAAGTATAGTGGGATTCGCAATAGAGTGAACAAATTCTTCATATGTTATCTGCTCCACACTTTGGATATCTACTTTAACATGCTTTCTAAGTTGACCTGAAAGGTAATTACTTATTATTCTTGCAAAAGCGTCATGAACCATTTCTAAAGTCCTTATGTGATCCTTAGAAAACTTCTGAGGACTTCTGAAGTCATATTTTTTTATTTTTTGTTTTTCTTCTTTTTCTTTTAACTGTTCTGGTTCAACATCTCCTGTAGATAGGGCAGAAAGAAGAGCATCTATTTCGCTCTGACTTAAAACCTCTGCCATTTCTCTCCCTCATTTCCTAGTAATTTAGTAGCTTTTCTATATCTATAACTGTTAGTAATTTTTCTTCTAACTCAATTACTCCTTTTATATAAGCTTCAGTATTATGTGTTTCTAATCTTTGTAGCTTATCTTCATCTATATCTATTACTTCTTCAACTTCATCTACAGATATACCTATTTCTTCTTCATCAACCTTTAATATAATTATGTTATTTTGTTGTCTTTTTGATTCTATATTAAGTAATAGATTAACATCAACTAAAGATTTTATGCTACCTCTTAGATTTATTAAACCTTTTATATAATCTGGAGCTTTTGGCACTCTTGTTATAGTCATCATATCATTGATACTTAATATTTTATCTGTCTCTACTGCAAAATGTTCTTCTCCTAATTTAAATATTACAAATTGCATCTAACTTGCCTCCTAAATAGTTTTAACCAACTACCTTTCTTATTGCTTCTAATACTCTATCTGCTTGGAATGGCTTTACAATGAAGTCTTTTGCACCAGACTTAATTGCATCCATAACCATTGATTGTTGTCCCATAGCTGAACACATTATTATCTTTGCTTCTGGATCGAATGATCTTATTTCCTTTACTGCTTCAATTCCATCCATATCCGGCATAGTTATATCCATTGTAACAACATCTGGATTTTCTTTTTTATATAAATTTACTGCTTCTATACCATTACAGGCTTCTCCTACTACTTCAAATCCATTTTTTTGTAGTATATCCTTTATCATCATTCTCATAAAAGCTGCATCATCCACTATTAAAACTTTTGTCATTTTAATCCCTCCAAATTATCTTATTCCTAATGATTCTAAAATTTTTTCCAATGATCCTGGAGCTGGAACAAAATAAAAATGACCTTCTATTTTGTTATCCCCTTCTCCCATAAATAATGTTTCTATATCTAAAACATACTCTTCGTACTGTCCTGTTTCAACAAATGTTGAAATAAGTATTGCACTTAGCATATCATTAGCTACTGCCGGTACAGAGGCTGTTGCCTTTAGCCCTGTAAAATTTGCAATTGCATTCATAAAAGATGAGGATATAATATTTCCAATCTCACCTATAACTGAAATACCCATTTCAGTAAAAGTTTTTTCATCTTTATAAGTCATTTTTGATATCATATTTAATGCTACGTCTTCTTCAAATATATAAAGAACACTTCCTGGAATATCATCAAGCACTTTAACCAATACAGCTACAACTTCATTTTCTTTATAATTATTAAATAACTCATCAAATTCTATTATGTTCATATTAGGAACTGACATATCAATCTTAGTTCCAAGTAACATTGATAAAGCTGTTGCTGAATTTCCTGCTCCTATATTAGAAACTTCCCTTAATGCATCCAATTGAAATGAAGTTAAATTCTTGTACTCCATAAAAATCCTCCCTTCTAAATCAATGCCGCCACATCGAGAATTAATGTTACTAATCCATTTCCAAGTATTGTAGCTCCAATATATTCTTTTAAGGATTTTAAAGTTTTTCCTAAAGGCTTTATCACTATTTCCTGTTGACCGAATAATGAATCAACAAGTAATCCTACAGTTTTTTCTCCAACCTTTACTATAATAATAAACTTCTTTTTACTTTCTTTATTTTCTATTCCAAGTCTATCATTTAATCTTATAAGAGGTATAATACTATCTCTATATACTATTACTTCCTCTCCATTTGTCTTTTTAACATTCTCTTCTTTATAATCTATAACTCTATCTATAAATCCTAATGATATAGCAAGAGTTTCATTGCCTACCTTAACTAAAAGAGCTTGTATTATTTGAAGTGTTAAAGGTAATTTTATAATAAAGCTTGATCCTTTTCCTTCTTCACTAACAACATCTACAGTACCACCCAGTGATGAAATTTTTGTCTTAACAACATCCATTCCAACACCTCTGCCTGATATATCCGTAACGACAGTATTTGTACTAAACCCTTGAGCAAATATTAAGTTTCTAATATCATTATCACTTAATCCATCTGTATTAATTCCTACTTTTTCAGCTTTAGCCTTTACTTTTTCAAGATTTATACCTGCTCCATCATCAGTAACCTTTATCAAAGCCTTAGTTCCTTCTTGATAAGCAACTAACCTTATTGTTCCAACTGGATTTTTTCCCTTTGCAATTCTTTCTTCTTTAGTTTCTATACCATGATCTGCAGCGTTTCTTAAAAGATGTATTAAGGGTTCTCCAATTTCGTCTATAACAGTTCTATCTAATTCTGTTTCAGAACCTTCAATAATGAAATTTATCTCTTTTTTAAGTTCTACAGATAAATCTCTTATCATTCTAGGGAATCTATTAAACACTACTTCTAAAGGAAGCATTCTTATTTTCATAACTAAATCTTGTAGATCTGATGTAGTCCTCTCAACTTGCTCCAATGTTTCTATAAGCTCCTGAGACTTATCATCAATTACAATTTGCTCTAATCTAGTCCTATATATAACAAGCTCTGATACCATGTTCATAAGCTTATCTATTCTTTGTAAATCAACTCTAACTGATTGATGAGCTTTCTTATTATTATCTTTTTTCTTATCTTGCTTTTCTATTTTATTACTTGATATATTATCCTTTATATGAATCTTCTCTAGTTCACTTACTATTTCATCTTGTACTGTAGATTCTTCATTTGGATGAACATCTTCTATAGAAGCATAAGATGTTACTACTTTTCTTACTTCTGAAATATTATTTGTTATCTCTTCAATTTCTTCTTTTGATTTAGTTGTTATTAAAACAAATATTAATTCTGTATCAAACTGTTCATTTTCTATATCTTCTGTAGAAGGAAAAGATTTTAATATTTCCCCTTGTGTTTCAAGTTCTTGAACAATTAAAAATGCTCTTGCAGATTTTAATAATGTATCCTCTCTTAATGTTATTTCAACATTAACTCCATTAAATCCATTTTGTTTTGCTTGCCTTAAAACTGATAAATCATATTCATTTAATGCTATATTAATAGAATCTTTTGATACTTCATTACCTTTGTTAGTATCATGTTCTTCTGTCATTTCCTCTTGTTTATTTATTGATATCTTTTCATTGCCAACGTTCTCCAAAGACTTCATTATATTTTCTATTTCAACTTCTTCGTCATTTCCTTCTTCTATATTGCTAACCATTCTTTCTAAAGTATCTAAACATTCAAATAAAACTGTAACAACATTTCTACTAACTTGTAACTTGCCTTCTCTAAACTTTGATAGCACGTCTTCCATCTTATGAGTTAACTCAGCTATATTACTAAATCCCATAGTTGCAGCCATACCCTTTATCGTATGTGCTACCCTAAATATTTCATTAACTTTATCTATATTATCTGGTTCTTGCTCTAAATCTAATAAAGCTTCGTTTAAGGTTTGTAAGTTATCCATTGACTCTTCTAAAAACATTCCCATATATTGAGATACGTCCATTTTATTCACCCCTTATACTCTTTTATAAATAAAAGTAGAAACTTTTTCTAATCCATACTCTTTATAATTATAAATACTTTCTGTAGCTCCAACAAATAGTAGTCCACCTTTTTTTAAAGAATTTGAAAAATTTTTAAATATCTCTTTTTTAACATCATTTTTAAAATATATTATTACATTTCTACATACTATCAAATCAAAATCTTTTTCATAATTATCTAAAATCAAATCATGCTTTTTAAATCTAACCATAGATTTTATCTTATTATTTATAATGTACTTATCTTTCTCTAACTTAAAATACTTTTTCCTATAATCTTCATCTATATTTTTCATTTCTGCTTGTACATATTCTCCAAGACTTGCTCTTTTCAATATAGTACTATCTATATCAGTTGCAACTATATTATTTCTCCCCATTGGATTTATCTCATTTAACATCATTGCAATACTATAAGGCTCGCATCCTATAGAACAAGCAGCACTCCAAACTTTTAACTTATTATTATTTAAAAGATAAGATTTCAAAGCTTTTTCTAGTTCTTTGAACAATTCTGGATTTCTAAAAAATTCTGTAACATTTATAGTTATAAAATCTAAAAATCTCTGCCTTTCTTTATTATCAGATTGCAAAAGCTTTTTATAATCCTCTAATGATTTTATATCTATTCTTGACATTAAGCTTCCAATTCTTCTATTTAATTGTTCTTGCTTATATGCGTTTAAATTAATATTGAACTCTCTATATATCCAATTGTGAAATTCTGTAAAGTCCATATATATCCTCCTAAGTTGCATTAACTAAGCTTCTTATCTTTGCTGCAATATTATTTAAAGAAAGCACATAATCTACGCATCCTGTTTCATAAGATACTTTTGGCATCCCATAAATAACAGAACTTTCTTCATCTTGTGATATAGTTATTCCTTTATTCATTTTTACAACTACAGTTCCTTCTGCTCCATCTTTTCCCATACCTGTTAACACAACAGATATTACTCTACTACCATATATAGTAGATGCTGATATAAATAATTTATCTACAGCAGGTCTCACTCCCCATATTGGATCTTCAGTATTAAGCTTTAAAATACCTGACTTTTGGACTACCATATGAAATCCACCTGGAGCAATATATATTTTATTTTTCTCTATCTTCATTCCATCTTCAGCTTCTAAAACATTTAATGAGCATTTCTTATTTAATCTTTCAGCAAATGTTTTTGTAAATCCACTTGGCATATGTTGAACAACTAAAACAGATACATTTAAATCTGTTGTTAATTCTGTAATCACTCTTTCTATTGCCTTTGGCCCACCTGTTGATGCTCCTATTAAAATTATATCTCGTCTATTATTTATGTCATTATGTATCAATAGTGCATACACCCCCTATAGTCTTCTTAGACTATTTCCAATACTCTTAATTGTAACTGCACCATCTTCACTTTCTAAAATCATAGTTCTTCCTTTGTTTCCTCCTATATCCTCTCCAATTATAGGAATAGATAATTTTGTTATAGCTTCAATTACAGCAGTACTATTTCTTTTCCCTACATCACTAATAATCTTTTTATCTGGGAAATTAAACATTGATGCTCCCCCTGCAATCTTAGCTACAATATTATCTTTTCTACATCCAAGAGATAACATTTTTTCTAGTAAACTTTGAACTCCTAAATCTGCATATTTAAAAGGATTTAATATATTCTTGAATTGTGTGCTATCTGGTAACATTATGTGAACAAGTCCTGCAATTTTTTTTTCTTTATCATATAAGGCTATTCCAACACATGATCCAAGTCCCATAGTTATTAGTTTATCTGGGGCAGATACAATAGCTCCATCAGCTATTCCAACTCTAACCTCTTTTTTATCTTCCAATTCTGTCACCCCTGAAAAATACTCTCTTCTTCTTCTACTGTTAATATTTTTTCTAAATCTAACATTATAATTATACTATTATTTTTCTTTATTAATCCTTTTATATATTTCTTTGATATTAAAGTTGAAAGACTCTCTGGATTATTTATTTCCTCATCAAATATACTTAGAACTTCACTGACACTATCTACCGATATTCCAAATTTCCCTGTATCTCTTTTTACAACTATTATTTTCTTATCTAAACTATTTTCCAATTTTAATTTGAATTTATTTAGAAGATTTATAATAGGTAAAACTCCATTTTCATAGTTAATTACACCATCTAAAAAATTTGGTGAATCTGGCAAAATTGTCGGTTCCTCATACCCTAAAATTCTCTCTACTTCCATTATATCAGTAGCATAGAATTCATTACCCAGTTTGAAAACTAAAATTTTTATCTCGTTCATTCCCATTCTTTTCCTCCTATAGAAGTAATTTATCTACAATTAAACTACCATCTTTATCCATATATACATGTACATTTTTAGATGGCTTTTCCAAGATATATTTTTTATTTCCTATAATAAAAATAGTGTTGTGATATGCAACATTTACATTTATTTCTCCTTTTTTATCTACCTCTAACTTTGTAAATACTCCTGAATCACTTCCTACTATTGAAGCATTAATTAAATTTTCTGCCTTCAAGTGCCCTCCTCTACAGACAGAAGAGTTAAGATAAAAATTAATATTACCAGATGAATTCAATTTGCTAGTAAATAAACCTTTTCCTATTATATTTATATCTCCTGTAACACTTATTTGGGATTCTTGAGCGTACTCTATTGTTAAATCCGATGTTGTTATAACATCCTTTTCTAGCTCTTCTAACTCCTTATCAACCTCATAAATTATATCTTCTATCTCATTAATATCTTTTATGGTGCTAGGAGCAGCCCCTATAAGTTTTGCCTTAACTAACTTTACAACAACAGAATTATAACAATTATCTTGCATAGCATTTGAAATTATATTTATACATTTTTTAGGAATATTTTTTAATTTTGTTTCAATAAGCGATTTAATTATCATTCCATCTGTTATATTTTTTTTAATTAAATTATTATCTTTTAAATACATAGAGTTTTTCAATAAAGATTCTAAATCATCCTTAATTTCTTTTAATGTTTTAACTCGCTTTTCTTTAATTAAATTTGCTCCCCCAACTTCAACTATAGAATTAACTACATTTCCCATAATTTTAGATGTATCTTTTGCATCTACAAATGCATTAAATACTCCATCCTTTACAGCAAGGCTACCGCCAGCAGTAACTTTCATACCTTCAGTTATCTTACCATTTATTTGTACATTTGATGGGAACTTAATATTTCCTGTTGAAATTGTAACATCATCATTTAATATATATATAGGTTCAACACTAATAGTATTTTTACTAAAACATGGTCTTCCAGCAATAGTTGAAATTATTAAATTATCTTTTATTTTACATCCTTGTCCCGCTGAAAAATTACTTTTTTTCTTTGCCTTCCCTGGTATTCGTTGTGAAAAAACATTTTTCCCATCAACACCATTCTCTCCCTTTATAATCTCGGCTAAAACTTCGTTAGCTTTAACACTTGTTATAGAATTAAAGTCTCTATAATCAACTTTTTCTGTATTTTCATCTATTTCTAATTTGTTATTTGACTTAAAAAACATCTTTATTTGATCTTCAATAGGAGGTTTTGCCTGCACTCCATGTGCAATCAATTTATTTTCAATATCTTTATTTGACACTATATACCTTAAAGCATCACTATCTATACCATAAGATATGCCCTTATCTTTTAATTCAGTAACTACCTCAGACTCTGTTATTATTGGTGGATCTATTCCTTCTTCAATGTCTACATCTAGTGATAGGATATTACCTTCCTTTGAGTCTTTTAAATAATAAACTAATTCCTTCTTATATGTAATTGAAATATATGCTTCTGTTTTATCATTATTAAATGTTATATTAATAAGACGTTGTCCTTTTTCTTTAAACTCTTTAAACTCTATAACATCTTCCTCTTTTACACTAGACTGCTTAGCTACCTTTTCTCCATTTATATATAACTCCCCATTTAAAGGTGGCGAAATGGTTGCATATTCTCCATTTCCAACTGGATTCTTAACTATTATTCTTTTATCCCTAACATAAACACTTCCATCAATGTTATTGATTTTATCATAATTTTCTTCCATACCCCAGTCCCCTTTACATAAATATGGTAATTAAATTCCCATTTTAATCATAACATAATTTAAAATATTTTTGAATATACACAAATCTTTTTAAAAATGCAAAAAAATCTATTATTTTATCTAAATTTATTAATGTATATTTTTATTTCTTCATCAAAGCTTTTAATTAATTTTTGCATAATTTTATTTTCAACATTAAAGTTAATTTTATCCACTTTAGAAATTGGCAATATTTTAGGTGATGTGCCAGATATAAATATTGCATCAATATTTTCTAATTGTTCAAAACTTATCTTTTTTTCTTCAAAACTTATTCCTAAGCTTTTAGCTAATAATATAATTCTACCTCTTGTTACTCCTGGTAAAACATCCTCTAATGGAGAGGTATATAATGTATCTTCTTTAATCATAAATATATTTGACTTGCTTCCTTCAGTTATAAATCCATTTGAATTTACAAGTATTGCTTCAAAAGCATTTGCTTTATTAATTTCATCAGTTACTTTTTGCCTAAAATTACTATCAATCACCTTTGCATTAGGATTTATTCTTTCTCCATGATAAAGTATAGTTTCTACTCCATTTTTATACATATCTTCGCTTGGATAACTATGTTTAATACTAAAAACCTTCATAGTATCACTTTCTATATCAAATGTAAGTTTAATATTTCCACACTCTACATTATTTGCTTCAATTAAGCTCACTAGATAATCTTTTATTTTATCATATTTATAAGAAAAGGTTTTTCCCATCAACCTAAAAGATGATTCCAATCTCTTAATATGGTCTTCATAAAACAATGGAACTCTATCTATAACTCTTATAACTTCATATATGATTCTACCTTTTTCTGTTGAATCACTTGTATAATTATCTATCCCTTCTAAATGTCCATCTTCTAAATAATATTTTGAAATAGCTTCCATAAGTAATTCCTCCCTTTATTTCCATCTTAATACTTCAAAACTATTTTTCTTTTTATAATTTATTAAATATGCATTTCCAACTAAATCTAATAACGGCTTATCTGATAAGGAATCAGAAAACATATAAGAGTTTTTAAAATCAACTTTAATCTTTTCCTTTTTTAGCACTTCTTTAAGCCTTCTTACTTTTTCTTCACCCTTACAATTTTCACCTTCCATTTTTCTTATAAACTTGCCACTATCTATAGTAAATTTCGTTCCTATAACCATATCTACTTCTTTTATAGCGTAAAATTCTCTTAAATAAAATTCTGGAGATGCAGATATTAAATATACTTTATATCCTTGACTTTTTAGATCTTTCATCATTTTTATAGCATCTTTATATAATATATTCTCTAAAACATCGCTATAGAAATCTTTGACTAATATAGCTAAATCATTTTCATCTATTCCATCTATAAATTTAAGAAAACTCTCCTTTACTCTCTTTTCATCATAAACCTTTATAGAATACATAATTCCACTATACAAAGCTCTTGGAAGAAATTTAATATTTCCTATATCTCTTTTAATAACATATTTATATAATTGCATTAAAGTTTCTTTTTTAGTTATAGTATAGTCTACATCAAATATTGCTAATTTCTCCATTATCATTCCTCCTAAGCTAATTCATTATTAATTATATACTATAATTTGCTATAATTAAACAAATTAGTAGCTGAATTGCTTAAATATAAAATAATATTATCTTTATTATTTTACACAAAAAAATATTACTACATCTTTAGCGTAGTAATATTTTTACTTTTTATCTATTAAACTAATTTTCTCAAATATTTTTCTAATCTATTTAATCCTTCTTCAATTATTTCCATAGATGTTGCATAAGATAATCTTATATAATTATCTAGTCCAAAAGCAATTCCTGGTATTACTGCAACATTTTCTTCATTTAATAAACTTTTTGAAAAATCTAAAGATGAATTAATTATCTCACCATTAATCTTTTTACCAAAATAATTTTCTATACATACCATTATATAAAAAGCACCTTTAGGTCTTATAATTGACAATCCATGAATCTTATTGATTCTATCAATCATATAATTTCTTCTTTTTTCAAATTCTTTTATCATTATCTTTATGCTATCTTGCGGCCCATTTAACGCCTCAATTGCAGCATATTGAGATATAGAGTTTATATTTGATGTAACATGGCTTTGAACACTACTCATTAACTTAGCAATTTCCTTGCTAGATGCTGAATACCCTATTCTCCAACCTGTCATTGCATATGCCTTTGATAATCCATTAATCACTATAGTTCTTTCATAAGAATCTTTTGATATAGATGCTATGCTAATATGCTTTTCATTATCATATATCAATTTTTCATATATTTCATCTGATATTATTATTAAATCATATTCTTTAGCTAGCTCTGCAATTTCAGTTAGTTCTTCTCTTGTATATATACTTCCTGTTGGATTATTAGGACTATTTACTAATATAGCTTTGGTTTTACTTGTAATTAAATTTCTAAGCTCTTTTACCGAATATTTATAATCATTTTCCTTATTGGTATTTATAAATACCGGTACTCCTCCAGCTAACTTTACTAACTCTGGATAACTTACCCAATAAGGAGTTGGTATTATTACTTCATCACCTTCGTTCAATATAGCTAAAAAGGTATTTGCTAAACTTTGCTTAGCTCCTGTAGATACTACTATTTGATCTGTATCATAATTTAATTCATTATCTTTTTTAAATTTATCACAAATAGATTTTCTTAAATCTAAAATACCACTTGTAGGCGTATATTTTGTTTTTCCATCTTTCATAGCTTTTATAGCAGCTTCTATTATATTTTCCGGAGTATTAAAATCTGGTTCTCCTGCCCCAAAACTTACTACATCAACTCCTGATTCTTTTAATTCTTTTGCTTTTGCTGTAATTTCCAGTGTTATTGATGGATTAATTTTCATTGCTTTATTAGATAAATCCATTTTGATACCCCCATTTACTTTTTAAAATTTATCAACTTATTTAGTAAAGCTTCATTTATCCCATAGCTTCCTATTAAATTCTCATTATAACATTCTTTACCATGATAATCGCTTCCACCAGTTATGAATAATTTATATTTCTTACATATATTATAAAAATTATTAGTTTGTTCTCTACTATGGCTAGGATGATATACTTCTACACCTCTTAGCCCATAAAATTTAAGATCCTTAATTATATTTTCTATTGCTAATCCTTTATATATTTGACCTGGGTGAGCTAAAACTGCAATTCCGCCTGAATTATTTATAACTTTTATAGCATCTTTATAATTTAGCTTGAAACCTTTAACATATGCAGGCTTTCCCTTAACTAAAAAGTTAGTAAAAGCAGCTTTATAACTATCAAAGTATCCTTTTTTAACCATAGCATTAGCAACATGACTTCTTCCAATCACTGTAGAATCTAAATCAATAGCTAGCTCATCTAAAGTTAAATGGATATCATTCTTATTTAACTTAAAAAGAATTTCTTCTATTCTTTCTATTCTTGCTTTATTTAATCTATTTACAGTTTCATTTAAATTTTTATCTTTTATATCAATAAAATATCCTAATATATGAATTTCTAAATCATCATATTCAGTACTTAGCTCTATTCCAGATATAATATTTATATCTTTATAATCATTTTTAATTATATATTGTGAAGCTATTGAGTCATGATCTGTTATAGAAATACTTTTCACACCTAGACTTTTTGCTTTATCTACAATTTCTTCTGGTGTCATACTACCATCTGAATAACTTGAATGAATATGTAAATCTGCATAGTTCATTTTAACACCTTATTTCTTAAGTATATATTAAAAATATATCATTATTAATATAAAATGACAATTAAAAAGTAAACATATATAAATTTACTTATTCCACAAATTTACTCTAAATCAAAGTAAAATTAATATGCTCACTTGAAAACTATAGATAAGGAAACTGTGAATTCAACTTTTGGTTATAAAGTATAGCATTATGCTTATTTATTTTAATAAAATAATATTTATATTTTTATCAAAATAAAAGAAGTGCCAAACTTGACACTTCTTTTATTATTATTCTGCTAAATCTTCACTATAGAACTTTGATACTCTATCAAATTCTTCTTCTTCTGGAATTATTAATTCCCCATCTTCATTTGATCTAAATAAGTAAACTGAATCTTCATTTGGATCTTGAGCTAAGATATACTCATTTTCTTCAAATTCAAAAGCATCTATAATTGGACATGAAATAACATTTCCATTATCATCTTCTAAGTCTACAACAAAGTGTTCGTGATGATCTTCTCCACAACCACATCCTTCATGATGTTCATGATCATGATCGTGACCGCATCCACATTCCTTTTCTTCTTCGTTGCATCCACATTTCTTTTCGTTATCCATTAAACTAATCCTCCTTCAATAGATTATGATTCTATTTAATTCTACCCTTAATTAACAAAAATTAAAAGGAAAATATTAAATTATTTTTATTTTTTATTAAGAGTAGAAAAAAATGAGGAGCTTTATAGCTCCTCATCTATAAAAATTATTGTTGTTCTGCTAATCTCTTATAGTTTGCTAATCTTTCCATAGCATCCTTTTCTGTCTTTTCGAATAAAGCTTCAGCAGCTTCTGGGAATGCCTTAGCAAGTGATGCGTATCTTACTTCACCCATTAAGAATTCTCTGAAATCAGCTTTTGGTTCTTTAGAATCTAATGAGAATGGATTCTTAGTTCCAACTAAGCTTGGGTTATATCTATATAATCCCCAATATCCGCATTCAACAGCTTTTTTAGCTTCATCTTGGCTATTAGCCATACCACTCTTAATACCATGGCTTATACATGGAGCATAAGCAATGATTAATGATGGACCATCATATGCTTCAGCTTCAGCTATTGCTTTAAGAGTTTGGTTCTTGTCAGCTCCCATAGAAATTTGAGCTACATATACATATCCATATGTCATAGCCATCATTCCTAGGTCTTTCTTTTTAGTTCTCTTTCCTGATGCAGCAAACTTAGCTATTGCAGCAGTTGGAGTAGATTTTGAAGATTGTCCACCAGTATTTGAGTAGATTTCTGTATCAAATACAAGAACATTTACGTCTTCTCCTGAAGCAAGAACGTGGTCTAATCCACCGTATCCGATGTCATATGCCCATCCGTCTCCTCCGAATATCCATTGAGATCTCTTAACTAGGAATTCCTTATCCTTTAATACTTCTCTTGCATAATCAGCATCAACATTTCCTAAAGTAGCAATCACTCTATCTGCTCTATCTCTAGTTCCTTCTCCACTGTTCATGTGATCTAACCAGTCTTGAAGTACTGCTTTAACATCTTCTGAAGTTTCTACTTCTAGACCCTTCTTCATATTGTCAGCTATTCTTTCTCTTATAGCCTTAACTCCTAAGAACATACCTAATCCAAATTCAGCATTATCTTCGAATAATGAGTTAGCCCAAGCTGGACCATGTCCTTCATTATTTACTGTATATGGAGTTGCAGGAACTGATCCACCCCAAATTGATGAACATCCAGTAGCATTAGCTATCATCATTCTATCACCAAATAATTGAGTTACAAGCTTAGCATATGGAGTTTCTCCACAACCAGCACAAGCTCCTGAGAACTCAAATAATGGTTGCTCGAATTGGCTACCCTTAACTGTATTCTTGTTCATTGGGTTCTTCTTAGGTGCAACTTCTTTAACTGCATAATCCCAAGCTTCAATTTGATCTTCTTGAGTATCCATTGGTTTCATTATTAATGCTTTACCAGGTGCTGGACAAACTTGAGCACAGTTTCCACAGCCTGTACAATCTAATGGAGTAACTCCAATTGTATAGAATGTTGGCTCTTCTGTCTTTAATGCCTTTGCAGGAACAATCTTTAATGATTCTGGTGCATTTTCTTTTTCATTTTCATTTAATAAGAATGGTCTTATAACAGCATGTGGACATACATATGCACATTGGTTACATTGGATACATTTATCTTGTTGCCATTCTGGAACATTGATAGCTATACCTCTCTTTTCATATGCAGCAGTACCTGCCATGAATGTACCATCTTCCATTCCTTCAAATGCTGAAACTGGAAGGTCAAATCCTTTTTGAGCATTGATTGGTTCTACTATGTTCTTGATGAAAGCTGGAATGTCATTTTTTTCTTCCTTAACTTCTTCAACAGCATCTTTCCAATCTGCTGGAACTTCTATTTTAACTATAGATTCAACACCTTTATCTATAGCAGCATAGTTCATATTAACAACTTTTTCACCTTTTTTACCGTATGACTTAACTACAGCGTCTTTTAAGTATTTAACAGCATCTTCAACTGGAATGATGTTAGCAATCTTAAAGAATGCAGCTTGCATTATCATGTTGATTCTTCCACCAAGACCAATTTCTTGTGCTATCTTAACAGCATTTAAAGTATAGAAATCAATGTTGTTTTCTGCTATGAATCTCTTCATTGCTGCTGGTAACTTTTCATTAACTTCTTCCGGAGTCCAGATTGTATTTAATAAGAACTTACCATTTTTCTTTAATCCTTCTAATACGTCATATTTATAAACGTAAGCTTGGTTGTGACATGCTACGAAATCAGCTTTGTCAACTAAATATGGTGACTTAATTTGTTTCTTACCAAATCTTAAGTGTGATACTGTTATACCACCAGACTTCTTTGAATCATAAGAGAAATATCCTTGAGCATACATGTCTGTATGGTCTCCAATGATCTTAATAGCACTCTTATTAGCACCAACTGTACCATCTGATCCTAATCCCCAGAACTTACATGCTTTAGTTCCTTCTGGAGTAGCATCGATGTCACCAACTGCTTCTAATGAAGTGTTAGTTACGTCATCAACAATTCCAATTGTAAATCCATCTTTTGGATTTTCTGATAATAAGTTAGCATATACAGAAGCTATATGTGATGGATTTGGATCTTTTGAACCTAGTCCATATCTTCCTCCAACTATAACTGGAGCATTTTCTCTTCCATAGAATGCACTCTTAACGTCTAAGTATAATGGTTCTCCAATTGAACCTGGTTCTTTAGTTCTATCTAGAACAGCTATAGATTTTACTGTAGCTGGTATTACCTTTAGTAATCTTTCTGTAGAGAATGGTCTGTAAAGTCTTACTTTAACAACCCCAACTTTTTCTCCTTTTGCATTTAAGTAATCAACAGTTTCTTCAGCAACGTCAGTTGATGAACCCATTGTAATTATTATTCTATCTGCATCTGGAGCTCCATAATAATCAAAGCAGTGATATTCTCTTCCTGTTAACTTAGTTATTTCAGCCATGTAGCTTTCTACAACTTCTGGAATATCTTCATAGAATCTATTTACTGATTCTCTAGTTTGGAAGTATATATCAGGATTTTGTGCAGTACCTCTAGTTACTGGATGATTTGGATTTAAAGCTCTCTTTCTGAAAGCATCTAAAGCATCATGATCAACTAACTTAGCTAATTCATCATATTCTAAAACTTCTATTTTTTGAATTTCGTGTGAAGTTCTGAATCCATCAAAGAAGTTCATAAATGGTATTCTTGTTTTTATTGAAGTTAAGTGAGCTACTGCTGATAAATCCATAACTTCTTGAACTGATCCTTCTGCAAGCATTGCAAAACCAGTTTGTCTTGCAGCCATAACATCTTGATGGTCTCCAAATATACTTAATGAAGAAGTTGCTAAAGCTCTTGCTGATACGTGGAATACTGTTGGAAGCATTTCCCCTGCAATCTTGTACATATTTGGGATCATTAATAATAAACCTTGTGATGCTGTATATGTTGTTGTTAAAGCACCAGCTTGTAAAGATCCATGAACTGCACCAGCTGCTCCTGCTTCTGATTGCATTTCCATAACCTTAACAGGTTGTCCAAATATGTTCTTTCTTCCTTGTGCTACCCATTCATCAACGTGCTCAGCCATTGGTGATGATGGTGTAATTGGGAAAATAGCAGCTACTTCTGTGAACGCATATGATATATGAGCCGCAGCCGTATTACCATCCATAGTTTTCATTTTTCTCATCGTGTTTGACCTCTCTTCCTTATATATAAAATTTTATAAATATGCTAAATACAGAAATTTAATACTGTATTCAATAGAAATTAATTATTGGTAAGAAAAGATTCAATCGCTTAATTACGTCTCCGTACCTAACCCCTAAGGTACTTTCCTGAGTCTTTACCCCCTCAAAGAATTTATTTAGTTAATTTCTCACCAAGTTCTTTTGCCTTTAACAATTCTTCTTCGCTTGGTGATTCTTTAACGGCGATGTGTCCTACAACATTAAAGTCGTAATCATTCATACGTTGAACCCAGTCAACCATGAATTTTCCATCATCCCATCCATATGACCCAAATAATACTATCTTCTTTTGTTTGTTCGGTAATAATTTGAATTGGTTTATAAATGGTTCCATCTCATGTTGTTCAATTCTATTATTATCCATTGATGGGCTTCCAAAAGCAACTGCATCAGCTTCTGTTACATCTTCAACTGTTGCATCATAAACATATTTTATATTTACATCTGCATTGGCACATTTAGCACCTTCTGCAATTGAATTTGCAAGAACTTCTACATTTCCTCCATTGCTCCAATAGATAATAGAAATTTTCTTCATAATTACATCACCTCATCCTTTGACTAAATTAAGTCACATTGTTGGATATATATTACCTGTTTTTTTACTCACTATTTTATTATATAACACTATTTTTTTTTTGCAAGTTTTATACAAGCCATATTACTTCAATATATCCTTTTCAATTAAAAAAAATCTTATTTTACTTATTTAACTCCATACTTTGGTTAATTACTCCTAAAATCGCATCTACACCATTAGTTATACCACTTTTTTTCATATTTTTTACTAAAGCGCCACTTTTCTCTTTCAACTCATTTATTTTTGTAAGCAGCATTTCTTTATTTTCCATCATTTCATCTTCATCAAGGACTACTGAGTACCCTTCCTTCTCAAAAGATTTAGCATTTAATATTTGATCCCCTCTACTTATCTTTTTAGATAATGGAATTAAAAGAGTTGGTTTATTTAATGCTAGTAATTCAAATATAACATTAGCACCAGCTCTAGATATTACATAATCAGCAGCTTTTAATAAATGTGGAAGTTCATCTTTAACATACTCATATTGTACATATCCTTTTAAATTGTTTAGTTTTTTATCTAAATTTCCTTTTCCACATATATGAATAATATTAAAACTTTCTAATAAGGTTTTAATATTTTTTCTTACTTCTTCATTAATACTTTTAGCGCCTAAACTTCCCCCGATAATAAATAAAATTTCCTTATTATCATTAAACCCACATATCTGTTTTCCTTTAATTGCACTACCACTTAAAATTTCTTTTCTTATTGGTGTTCCTGTTAATACACCTTTACCATCCTTTATATAATTTAAACTTTCTCTGAATGTAACGCATAATTTTGAGCAAAATGGAGCCGATAGCTTATTTGCTAACCCCGGAGTTAAGTCCGATTCATGTGATACAACTGGGATTCTCTTCATTGAAGCAGCTATTACAACTGGTACTGCAACAAATCCCCCCTTAGAAAATATTATATCTGGTTTTTCTTTTTTAATTATTTTATTAGCTTCTATAACACCTTTCATAACTTTAAAAGGATCTGTAAAATTTTTAATATCAAAATATCTTCTTAATTTTCCTGATGATATTTCATAATAAGGTATATTAGCATCTTTTATTATTTCTTTTTCTATTCCATCTTTGCTTCCTATGTATTTTATATCAAAACCTTCTTCTTTTAATCTTGGCACTAATGCTAAATTAGGAGTAACATGCCCTGCTGTTCCTCCCCCAGTCATTATTATTTTATATTTACTCATTTAAACACCCCACTTATTTAATTGACAATTAATAATTAATAATCGATAATTTCGGAATAAAACCCTCAAACAGTTTTATATATTATAATTTAAAAAATCCAAATTATTTTATAAACTATTTACTTTTAACTATAATTTAAAATTATTTTTCTCCTTAAATAATATCATATTATTCAAAACAATTTAAATGTTATTTAATTTATTATAAAAAATTATCTCTTCCACTATTATGCCCAATTACCTAAAGTTACATATCATATTTTTTAAAAATATACACAAGCTATAATTACAAAAGAGACAAGGAGGTGTAAAAATCATGGCAAGTAACAGAAGTTTAATACCAGAAGCAAAAAATGGATTAGCTAAATTCAAAAATGAAGTAGCTAGCGAAATGGGAGTACCATTCTCTGATTACAATGGAGATTTATCTTCAAAACAATGCGGTAGCGTTGGAGGAGAAATGGTTAAAAGAATGGTAGAACAATATGAAAACGGAATAAAATAGTTTTCCATTGTTAAATCATTAAATACCATAAACTTAAGGAGTTACCTTAACGTGATTTATATCATATCAAGGTAACTCCTTTTTAGTTTATTCGTATATTTTTTATCATAAGCTGGATATTTCTTTTACCATTAAATTCATTAATATTAGGATAATAAATCACATCTGCTTTTAAATTTATATAACTACTGTCACAAGCTCTAATAAATTCTTCTTCCCCATATTTATTTATAACTTCTTCTTTAAAAGTTTCAAATTTATCAAAGCTTACCCCATCTATATGTAAAAATATTCCATTAGATTCAAATTTAAATCTAAGCTTTAGAAAATTCTTTTCTTTTCCTAGTAACCATATTCTTTCTATATTAACATTTTTAACAGCAAATAAAGGACTAGAGTTTCCTTTTCCAAAAGGTCTTAAACTTTCAATAATATTTATTAAGTCTTCGTTTAAGTAATTTAATCCAAGAGGCGAATCTATCTTAACAGTAGGAATTATATCATTATCTGATAACTTACATATATTGTTCAACTTATTTCTTAATGGAATTATATTTTCTTCTTTAATAGATAATCCTGCAGCCATTGGATGTCCACCAAACTTTTCTATAAGCTCACTACATTTGCTAAGTTCTTCAAATATATTATAGCTCTCTATTGATCTTGCAGATCCTTTAGGCATTTCCTTACCTTTAGTTAAGACTATACAAGGCATGTTATATCTTTCTTTTACTCTACCTGCTACTATTCCTGCAATACTTTCATGTATAGTATCATCATATACAACTATTACTTTTTCTTCTTTGTTTTTTTCATTTTCTATTTTTTCAATAATTTTTTCAGTACTTTCTTTAGTTAAATCTTGTCTTATTGTATTTAATTCACTTAATTGATTTGCTAAGGCTTTAGCCTTATTAACATCATCTGTTATCAACAATTCTACTGATAAATCTGCAGTTTCTAACCTTCCTGTAGCATTTATACATGGCCCTATTACAAATCCTAAATGGTATTCTTCAATTCTTTTATCACTTAATCCAGTTGATTTTTTCAATTCTTGTATTCCAAAGTTCTTTGTATTATTTAATAATTCTAGTCCTTTTTTAACAATAATTCTATTTTCATCAACTAAATCTACAACATCGCAAACCGTTGCTATAGAGGCAAACTGTATTAAATCTAAAAACTTTTCTTCATCTATTTCAAATTCATCATATAAACACTTAGAGAATTTTAATGCTACTCCAGCTCCACAAAGATTTTTAAATGGATATTTACAATCACTTCTTTTTGGATTTATTATAGCATCTGCACTAGGTACAGTTTCTTTCAATTCACCTTTATCATTTTCTCTAATTGGTATATCATGATGGTCAGTAATGACTATCTCCATGCCAAGTTCTTTAGCTAAGTCCACTTGTTCAAATGCAGCTATACCATTATCACAAGTTAAAACTACTTCATATCCCTCTTCTTTAAGCTTTTTTATTCTTCCACTATGCATTCCATAGCCTTCATCTTCCCTATTTGGGATATAATAACTATAATTTGCTCCTACATTTTTTAAAGCTTTGTAAAATATAGTCGTGCTAATTACTCCATCACAATCATAATCTCCATAAATAATTATTTTTTTATTATTTAAAATAGCATTTTTTATAATGCTTACTCCTTTTTTCATATCAGCCATTAGATATCCATCATAAAAATCATTTATTGTTCCATTTAGAAATCTATTAGCTTCTTCAAAAGTATCTATCCCTCTATTTGCAAGAAGTCTTAGTACTAATGGGTTTTCATTTATAGAATTAGAGAGCCTTAAAAAGCCCTCTTTTTTATTTACTAGTATCCAATTTTCTTTCATTTTCCCTCCTAAGACAAAACTATTTAAATAACATACCGCTCTTTATAGACTCTGCCTTATCTTTTGAAATTACTGATAATATTTCAAAAGCAAATGGAATTGCTGCAGCTGGTCCCTTACCTGTTATCATTTTACCATCTACAACTACTAAATCTTCCTTGTAATTACTATTACCTATTTGGTCTTCAAAGCCAGGATAACATGTCATATTTTTACCTTCTGTTATTCCTGCCTCACCTAGAGCTATTGGTCCTGCACAAATTGCACAGATCCATTTATCTTTAGCATTAAATTCTTTTACTAATTCTATAACTCGTTCACTATCTCTTAAATTTTTAGCTCCCGGCATACCACCTGGTAAAACTAAAAAATCATAATTTTTAAGTTCTTTATCCATTATATTTTTATCAGCTTTTACTATTATATTATGAGATGTTTTTACTTCTTCACCTTCTAATGCAAAAGTATGACATTCTACTTCTGCTCTTCTTAAAATATCAACAACAGTTAAAGCTTCTAAAGTTTCAAAACCATTTGCTAATAAAATTGCTACTTTCATTCTACAATCCCCTCCATGATTATATAATTTCTTTGATTTCATCCTCTAAGGATATAGTCATTATACTACTTCCCTTACCTGCTCTATTTTGAAGCTTTATATCTTCTAGCTCTACTTCCTTCTTTTCTTTATTTTTAGAAATTAACGTTATTTTATCCGTAGATGTTAATGCAATTTCATTTGTATTATCCCTACTTTGTGAGCCTATTAAAGAACCATAAATTACTTCATCGTTTTCTTTTAAACTTATTCCTGTAACTCCCGAAGCAACTTTTCCCATAGTATTAACATTTTCAGAAGAGAATTTTATACCCATTGCCTTTTTAGTTATAATAAGCATTTCAACTTGACAATCATCATATAATTCAACTGATATTAACTCATCATTATCATACTTAAATTTATACGTTATTTGTGTTGAATAATTACCATCAAACTCTGTTAAAGCAGTCTTTTTAATCATTCCTCTTCTTGTAAAGAAGTAAATAAATTTATTTTCTTCAAAAGTTTTTAAAGAAAATACTTTTATTACTTTTTCATCTTTTTCTATATTATCTACAATTTTATCTAGTGGCAGCTCTCCTTTGCTTACTCCAGATAATAAGAATGCTGGTATTTTAAATACTTTCCCCTTATTTGTAAACATTAATACATTACTTAAAGAGTCTGTACTTACTTTTAAATTATCATTTTTCTTAATACTGTTAAAGCCTTTTATAGTTCCTTTTGAAGTTATTCCTATAGAAAAATTAACAAACTCCATAGTTTCACTATATTCAACTTTTATTATTTCATCCTTATTAGATAAATTGAACATTATTGTCGGTAATATATTTCTAGGTAAATCTTCTATTTTAGGAATTTGTAAGCTAAATGATAATCCCTCTTTTGTTTCAAAGCTTATAAATTCTTTTACCTCTTCTTGATTTAATAATATAACATCTATAACTTCTTCAAGTTCTTTAAGCTTTATAGCTTGCAATTTTGTATAGCTTGTTTGGAATTTATCTAATGAACTTCTCTTAATTCCACCTCTTGATGTTATAAATTGAATATATTTGCTTGGTATAAATGAAGTTACTGAAGTTGCAAATATAATATTTTCTTCTTCAAGATTTAAAGTTTTTATTATATTATCTACTTTTTCACCTTTTTCTTTCCATTTACCTTCTGGAATATTTATACCTTTAGTTTGATACATATTTCCTTTGTTTGTAAATAAAAGAATGCTTTCTGTAGTATTAGATTTAAATAAGAACTTTAATTCATCACCTTCTCTATATTCAATATCTTCTGCCTTCGCATTAAGTCTATTGAATGTTTTTAGCGGTATTCTTTTTATAAAGCCATCCTTAGAAAGTGTTATCATAACATCTTCTACAATTATAAGCTCTTCAACATCTATTTTTGCTTCATTATCATCCTTAATAATAGATGTCTTTCTAGGATTTCTATATTTATCTGATACTTCTTTTAATTCATTTTTTACTACTTTTAGAAGTTCTTTTTCTTCTGATAATATCTTTTTAAGTTTCTTTATAGTTTTTTCTAATTCAGCATATTCCTTTTGGAATACTTTTATCTCAAGTCCAGTTAATCTATATAACATCAATTCTAAAATTGCTTCTGCTTGTATTTCTGTAAATCCAAATTTACTTATAAGATTTACTCCTGCATCTTTCTTAGATTTAGATTCTCTTATTGTTTTAATAATTTCATCTAAAACATCTATAGCCTTAATAAATCCTTCAACTATATGAAACCTTTTTTCAGCAATAGATAATTCTTTTATAGTTCTTCTAGTTACTATTTCCTTTTGGTGGTTTACATAATGCTTTATTATAGTTTTTAACCCCATTGTTTGAGGCTTTCCATCTGCAAGAGCTACCATATTAAAGCTTAAATTACATTGAAGATCTGTTCTTTTAAATAAATATTTTAAAACCTTATCTGCTACTTCTTCATCAGCTGCTTTTCTTAACTCTATAACAGCTCTTACCCCACTCCTATCTGACTCGTCTCTAATATCAACTATTGATTCTAATGCCTTAGCATGTCTTTTATCTCCAGTCATTTCAGATATAGTTTGAAGAAGTTTTGCTTTATTTCTTCTAAAAGGGAACTCAGTTATTACTATTCCAACTCTTCCGTTTTCAAGTCTTTCAATATTAGTTTTAGCTCTTAAAGTTACCTTACCCTCTCCAGTTTCATAAGCTGCCAAAATAGAATTTTGTCCTATTAATATTCCACCAGTAGGTAAGTCTGGTCCCTTTACATAATTCATAAGTTCTTTAGTTGTTATTTCCGAATTATCTATATATGCTAATACACCATCTGTAACCTCACCTAAATTATGAGGAGGAATATTAGTCGCAAGCCCTACTGCAATTCCAAATGTACCATTAACTAAAAGATTAGGATACCTACTTGGAAGCACTTTAGGTTCCATTTCACTATCTGAATAGTTTGGAACCATATCAACAGTCTCTTTATCTATATCTCTAAGCATCTCCATAGCAATTGGAGCAAGTCTTGCTTCTGTATATCTCATAGCTGCTGCTCCATCACCATCCATAGATCCCCAGTTACCATGACCATCTATAAGCGTTTCTCTAGTTGAAAAGTTTTGAGCCATTATAACCATAGCATCATAAACTGATGAATCTCCATGTGGATGATACTTACCTAAGATATCTCCAACTATTCTCGCAGACTTATAATAAGGTCTGTCTGGAAATGCTTTTAGCTGATATGCTCCATATAATATTCTTCTATGAACTGGTTTTAATCCATCTCTAACATCAGGCAGTGCTCTATCCTTTGCAACTTCAATAGCATAGGGCAAATAGTTATCAGGCATTGCCTCTTCTAAAGGGACTCTAATTATATTATTATCCCTTGGTATATCATTAACTTTCTTCGCCATATTTTTTCTCCATCCTATAATTAAAATTCTCCATATTTGTACATATAAGTTTTTCTTGGTTCAACTATATCCCCCATCAGTAAAGAAACCATTTTTTCAGCTTTAGCAGCATCTTCAATAGTTACTTGAAGTAGAGTTCTTGTTTCTGGATTTAATGTAGTTTGCCATAATTGATCTGGATTCATTTCACCAAGCCCTTTATATCTTTGTATAAGTGCACCTTTACCAATTTCTTTTTTTACATTTTCAAGTTCCTCATCACTATAAGCATATTTATGAACTTCTTTTCCTTTAACTGTTTTATATACTTTATATAGTGGTGGTTGTGCTAAATATAAATGACCATTTGCAATTAAAGGTCTCATATATCTATATATGTATGTCATCCATAAAGTTCTTATATGATATCCATCTACATCAGCATCACTCATTATTATTATTTTGTCATACTTTAAATCTTCTTCTTTATAATTGTCTAAAGTTCCTGTTCCTAAAGCTGTATTAAATATCTTTAACTCCTCTGAAGCTAAAACATTTTCTAACTTTTGTTTTTCTGTATTCATTATCTTACCTTTTGAAGGCATTATAGTTTGGAATCTTCTATCTCTTGCTTGTTTTGCAGAACCACCAGCTGAATCTCCCTCAACTACTATAAATTCATTTACTGTATTATCTTTCAAAGTACAAACCGCAACCTTACCTGCAAGTGGCGCAGCACCTTTTCCTACCTTTTTCTTTTCAGCTTCATTAATTTTTTTAATTTTTTCTCTTCTTTGGGCTGCTTGAAGTGCATTATTTATAAGCATAGTTGCAACTTCTTTGTTATCTTCGATCCATTCGCTAAACTTAGTGTATGCCAAGTCATTCATCATAGTATATGCTTCAGTACTACCTAGTTTAGTCTTTGTTTGACCTTCGAACATAGGATTAGTTATTTTAATTCTTACGATAGCAGTCATGCCTTCTCTTAAATCGTCACCTTCAAAATCCTTATCCTTTTCCTTCACAAGTCCAAGTTTCTTAGCACCTTCTTTAAAGGCTCTAGTCATTCCTGTTTTAAATCCTGTTTCATGAGTTCCTGCTTCTGTAGTAGGAATATTATTAACATAACTAGCTATATTTTCTGTTGATGAATCTGTGAATTGAATACATAATTCCCCAAACATTTGTATATTATTAACTACTCTTTCTCCTTCAAAGTAAATTGGAACTTGATGAAGTGTAGTCTTACTTTCATTTAAATATTCTATAAAATCTAAAAGTCCCCTTTCAGAATAATATTCTTTTCTAAATTCTTCTTCTTTTCTTAAGTCTATTAACTCTAGATGTATTCCTTTATTTTGGAATGCTAATTCTTGTAGCCTTTCATCAATTACATCAATTTTAAAGTCAACACTTGAAAAGACTTCTTTGTCTGGCATAAAAGTAACTTTAGTACCTGTATTTTTAGTTTTTCCAACTACCTCAAGCTTTGTTATAGGTGTTCCAGGCATATCTCTCTTTAACTCTTTATCATAAGCATATCCAAACCTTTGCTTATATATATTTCCATTTTGATGTACTTCAACCTCTAACCATGATGATAAAGCATTCACAACAGCTGCTCCTACACCATGTAATCCCCCAGAAGTTTTATAATTTTTATTATTAAACTTTCCACCAGTATGTAGTTCTGTAAAAACCATCTCTACTCCTGACTTCTTTTTAATTGGGTGAATGCCTGTTGGGATTCCTCTTCCATTATCAATAACTGTAATACTTTTATCTTTGTTTATAACAATTGTAGCCTTATCTCCATACCCATTGGATATTTCATCTATAGAATTATCTAAAACTTCCCAAACACAATGATGTAATCCCTTTGTTCCTGTAGAGCCTATATACATCCCCGGTCTTATTCTAACTGGCTCCAATTTTTCTAAGGAAGTTAAATCAGTAACATCATATCCTTTCATTAAATCTTCGTTCATACAAACCTCCAAAATCACTATTAATACGTCAAACCAAGATCTTTTAATTAGTTTAACCATCCATATTCAATATATATATACTTCAATTAATAATGTAAATAATTAAAACTAATTGTATATTAAATAGCCAACATACTTATTTAATTAAAATTTAAATTGAAATCATATATACTAATAATTTTTAATATAAGTTACTCAAACATTAAATTTATTTTATAATTTCAATTACTTAAATTAATTATTTAAACCTTAAAGCTTTATTGTAACCTATATAATCTTTTTAATTTTATCATAATTAACTTACAAATAAAAATATAAATCTTTATATCAAAAAAGTCAAACAAACGTTCGTAAAAGAATTTAAAATTTAAAAATATTTATAATCCTCTTTACATATTTAAAGAGCTGTTATAAAACTATTTTAGTAGTTTTATAACAGCTCTTTTAATTACTGAACATCACAAATTTCTATATTTCTAACATGCTTAGTCGGATTCCATTCCTTATTATTCTTTCTTATTATACCTTCTATTGTAATTGGTATCCATGTTAATGTATATAATGAATATAATAAGAATCTAAAGAATAAAATAAGTTTCTTTTTACCTAGGAATAATGCTGTAGCTAATAAGAACGCCAAATTATAAACTATGTCTATTAATAAAACTGTTGCATAATTTTCTGCCTTCGTAGCAAATACAGGTAATATAAATACGCTTAAAGAATAGAATATAAGCATTACAAAAAGTCCAGGTGATATCTTTTTATCTAATCTCATAATTAAAGGAGTAATTAAAAATTGCATAATACCAATAACTTTAAAGAAAACATCTCCTGTTAAATAACTAATTAAAAAGATATTAAGTCCTTCTGGGCTCATGCCTTGAATAAAGCTTAATACTGCTGATATACCAATCATTAAAGTAAAGAACGGCTGTATAACATATAAAGCACAATCTAAAACAAACCATTTTCTTTCTTTGATGCCTTTTTTGACAAGTTTAACAAAATATCTAGATGCTACATCTGTAAATCCTTGCATCCATCTTCTTCTTTGTACCCATGATTGTTTTAATGTTAATGGCTTTTCATCATAAATTATTGCATCATGAGCCCAACCTACTTTTTCGCCATTTAAAACTAATTTACAACTAAATTCTAAGTCTTCAGTTAAGCATGTAGCTCCCCAACCAAACTTCTTTAAAATATCTGTGTCTATAGCAAATCCTGTTCCCCCAATTTGATTTGATAATCCAACATTTGCTCTTGCTAATTGATACATTCTATTTTGTGTCCAAAATGCTATTGAATAAGAAGTAGCTATCCATGAATCATTAGGATTTTTACTATCTATATAGCCTTGTACTACTTTATAACCTTCTATCATTTTTGAATTTATTTCTTTACACCAATTTTTTGATACTAAATTATCAGCATCAAATACTGCAACTGCATCATATTTCTTTTGCATTTTGAATATTTTATCAAACATCCATTCTAATGCATATCCTTTACCCTTTTGCTCTTTATTGAATCTTTCATAAACATAGACTCCATATTTTCTTGCTATTTTTGCAGTGTTATCATCACAATTATCTGCAATAACAAAAACATCAAAAAGTTCTCTCGGATAATCCTGATTTAGCATACTCTCTATTAACTTTCCAATAACAACTTCCTCATTATGAGCTGCAACTATCATTGCAAACTTTTTTGTAGGTGTATAATTTTTCTTTTCTGCTTTTCTTCTTAATCCAAAAAAAGCTAATATGAAATAATACATCATTATTGCAAAGACAACAATCTGAAATGCACCTGTCACAGTAAAAATAATCTCTTCCATTACATCCACTCCTATAAATAAAGGAAATTTTCCTTGTATTACTATTTTTGAACATTATCTTTGACATCTTTATTAAATATATTCTAATAGGGGTAAAAAATCAAGTGTAGAAATCTTAAAAATTCATTAATATTATATTAATCCAGCGTGCTTCAATTAATAATCTAAGTAATTAAAACTAGGAATATATTATAAAAATTGTAATTACATATTATTTAATTTTTCATTTGAATTACTAAAATAATAATTCTAATTATATATTTCAATTACTCAGTTTATCAAATACCAAATAATTATTTATATATATTATTTTATCCTATATAAATAACATATATAAATAATATGCTTATGTAATAATTCCCTAATTTTTTTACCCTAAATAAATATATTGTTGATAGTTTCCTTTTATTAATAATTTTCTTTATATCTTTATAAAATTTATACTATTAAAATATAAAAGCCACTTAGCTTATAGTATTAACTTAAAACTAAGTGACTTCTTATTAATAATCTTAAAATAGGGGTTGCTATTTTTGAGATTATACTATTCCTTGAGCTAACATAGCCTCTGCAACCTTCTCAAATCCAGCTATATTTGCTCCCATTAATATATTTCCTGGCTCGCCATACTTTTCTGCTGCACTTTTAGAGTTCTTATATATGTTTTTCATTATATCTTTAAGCTTTAAATCAACCTCTTCAAAACTCCAAGCTAATCTCATACTATTTTGAGACATTTCTAAAGCAGAACAGGCAACTCCACCTGCATTAGCAGCCTTTGCTGGACCAAACATTACTCCAGATTTTTGAAGTAATTCAATTGCATCTAAATCAGTTGGCATGTTAGCACCTTCTGACACAACTTTTACTCCATTTGAAATTAATATTTCTGCGGATTCTCTATCTAATTCTCCTTGTGTTGCACAAGGAAGTGCTATATCACAATTAATCTTCCAAATTTCCCTAAATCCTTCTACATACTTAGCAGTTGGAATTGAATCTAAATACTCCTTGATTCTACCTCGTTTTACTTCTTTAATTTCTTTTATTACATCTAAATTTATTCCATTTTCATCATAAATATATCCATTTGAATCACTTAAAGCTACAACCTTAGCACCTAATTCTGTTGCTTTTTCACAAGCATATATAGCAACGTTTCCTGACCCTGATATGACTACAGTCTTGTCTTTAAAACTTAAATTATTATCATTTAGCATTTCTTCTGTGAAATACACTAATCCATAACCTGTAGCTTCTTTTCTAGCTAAACTTCCACCATAAGTTAATCCTTTTCCAGTTAAAACGCCTTGATCATTTGCATTTCTAATTTTCTTATAATAGCCATACATATATCCTATTTCTCTAGCTCCAACTCCTATATCTCCAGCTGGGACATCTGTATCAAGACCTATATGCTTACATAATTCTGCCATAAAGCTTTGACAAAATCTCATTACTTCTCTATCAGATTTTCCTTTAGGGTCAAAATCTGATCCACCCTTACCTCCACCTATAGGTAAGCCAGTTAAGGAATTTTTAAATATTTGTTCGAAACCTAAAAACTTTATTATACTTTGATTTACAGATGGATGGAATCTTAGTCCACCTTTATAAGGTCCAATTGCACTATTAAACTGAACTCTAAACCCTCTATTAATTTGAACCTTTCCTTCATCATCTACCCATGGTACTCTAAAAAATATTTGTCTTTCAGGTTCAACAATTCTTTCTAATATTCCCTCTTCTATGTATTCAGGATGCTTGTCGAATACTGGCACTAAAGAATTCAGTACTTCTTTTATTGCAGATAGAAATTCTTTTTCACCACTATTTCTTTTTTCTACTTCAGTAATAACTTTATTTACATATTCTCTTCCGGACATTGGCCCCAACTCCTTTAATTTCCAATAATATTTATAATACATTATTATAATATTTTTTACTATATTTTTCTTTAATATTCTATAAAATTATTAATTTAATAATTTTATACGCATTTGCATATTATTTTAAAAATTTGAAAACATTTAAAAATCATTATATAAATTTTATTATGTAACGAATTTAAGTACAGATTATAAATATTACTAATAAAAAAATAATCTTTATAACCTGTACTTAAATTATAATAATTTATTTAATAAAATTTATTTTCTACTTTTTTCTACATCATCTATTATATACTTTATTATTTTTATATCTTTACCTTTGCTATACATATATATTGGAATAGCTGTTATTATCCCAACCACAGTTCCACATATTATATCCCACATAGTATCATTTAAACTACCATTTTGAGCATGAAGTCCAAATAAAGAATCTGTTGTAAACTCCCATATTTCCCAGGTTCCCGCTGCAGCTGTTGCAAATAATATAACAAACATAACTGAAATAAGCGGGTTCATTTCTTTTCTTGATTTTTCATTAGTTAAATATAAAAATAAAACATATCCAATTATAGCAATTATAGCACCAGATAATAAGTGCAAAAATTTATCATAATTAGTTATTGAATAAAAATCCCAAACACTTGCTAAATACATTGATAAGAATATAAAACTCATATTTATATAGTATATAATTCTAGATCCCTTAAGAAAGCTCTTTATATATAATAAATATGCTCCTACTATAGTTACAAATGTAAGTCCTATTCTAAAAAGCTTTTCTCCATCCCTTACCATAAAATCGTATATAGCAGTTATTATTAGTAGTAAAGTAAAAATAACTGCTAGTATAAATTCATTCTTATTTTCTTTATTCTTCAATTATATCACTCCTAGAATTTAATACTGATAATTATAACAAATTTAAAAATTTATTTTTACTTTATAAATATTGTTTACTAAATATTAACTAATTAATCTTAAAATTTTTCTTTTTAAATAATATAAATGAAGTTATTGTTCCAAGAATCAATCCACCTAAATGAGCAAAATTATCTATATTCGGAATAGTTATACCTATAATAACATTCAATCCTATAGTCTCTAATATATTTTTCATATATTGCTTTCCAATTTTATCTCTTTCTTTTAATCCAAATATAAGCATTGCTCCTAAGAGTCCAAATATTGCACCTGATGCACCTACAGATATACTATTAGGCTTAAATAAATAACTAACCACAGATCCACCTAAAGCTGATATAACATAAATTGCTATATATCTCTTACTTCCATATACAGCTTCGACTTCTCTTCCTATGATATTAAGCGCACTCATATTAAAGAATATATGAATTATTCCACCATGTAAAAAAGCAGATGTTAATAATCTATATATTTCCCCACTATTAATTAGAACATTAACTTTTGCGCCCATTTGAATTAAGGTATAAATATCAATATCAATTAAATTTCTGGATTTAATAACTTCAATTAAATATAATAAAATATTTAAAATAATTATTGTATATGTAACTTTATATTCCTTAAAGCTTATCCTTCTTTTACTATCTATATTCACTATATAATCTATAATTGGAATAAACGCCTTAGATCCATTACTACAATATATTATTTTTCTTTCTTTTAAAGAAAATATTAATTTATTATAATTACTTTCTCCATAATTTATATATTCTCCTGAAGTTAGAATTATTAAATTTAAGATAAATGGCTTATTTAATGATTTTGCTAGATATTCTCTTGCTTCATTAAAGTCAACTTCTTCATCTGAATCCTTTACTACTATAACTCCAACCATTACTTCATCTAAATCTAATAATCCTATCCATTTATTTTTATTATGATAATTACTATAATAATCCCTCATAAAGAATTTTAATTCCTTAGTTATTGAATTAAAAAATACTTTTTCAAACTTCTCCACCTATATCCCCCTATCATTTGAATAGTAATAAGCAATTGGCATTTTGTTTACCAATTGCTTATTAATCTTTTATTAATTAATTTCTTTATCTAGCATATCCAGAAGTTCATTAAATCTTTCTATAGTTGCTTCTAAAGGTCTTGAAGTAGTCATATCAACTCCAGCCTTCTTTAAAATTTCTATTGGATAATTGCTACCACCACTCTTTAAAAATTCTATATACCTCGGAACTGCATCTTCTTTTCCATCCAATATTGATTTTGCAAAAGCTGATGCCGCAGCATATCCAGTTGCATATTGATAAACATAGAAATCAGAATAAAAATGTGGTATTCTTGCCCATTCAATATTAATTTCTTCATCAACTATCATATCTGGTCCAAAATACTTAACATTTAACTCATGCCATGCTTTATTATAATCTTCAGCTGTTAAAGGTATTCCTTTTTCTAAGCTTTCATGAGTATGTAATTCAAACTCTGCAAACATAAGTTGCCTAAATACAGTTGTTCTTATTTGCTCTAATTCTTGATTTATTAAATATAATTTTTTCTTCTTATCTGTTTCTTTATTTATTAAATGATGTATTAGAAGTGCTTCATTAGTAGTTGATGCTACTTCTGCACAAAATAGTGTATATCCTGCATAAATATATGGTTGCTCTTTTCTTGAATAATAAGAATGAATAGAGTGGCCCATTTCATGAGCTAACGTAGACACATCATGCAACTCATAATTATAGTTTAATAAAACATATGGCATTGTTTTATATCCACCCCAAGAATAAGCTCCTCCTCTTTTACCTTTGTTTTGATATATATCTATCCAGCCTTCTTCAACTCCACCTTTAAATATATTTAAATATTCATCTCCTAATGGTTTTAATCCTTCTAAAACCATATCTACAGCACTATTAAATTCTATATGCTCTTTAGGTATTTCAATAACTGGAACATATAAATCATACATATGCATTTCATTTAATCCTAGTAGTTGTTTCTTTAATGCTACATATCTATGAAGAGATTTTAAATTTTCATCTATAGTTTTTAAAGAATTCTTATAAACTTCTAGCGGTATATCATTTGGCTTTAATGAAGCTTCTAGTGCAGAATTATATTTTCTAACTTTTGCACTAAAATTAAAGTTCTTTATTGAACTTGTTAATGTAGTTGCAAAAGTATTTTCTAAATCTTTATATGACTTAAATAATGTTTTAAATGCTTCTTCTCTTACTTTTCTATCTTTACTTTTTATAAATCCTGAATAATTACCTTCTGTTAATTCTACCTTTTTACCATCCTCATCCAATATATCTCCAAACTTCATATCTGCATTTGTAAGCATATTGTGAATTGAGTCTGGAGCATCTAAACAATCTGAAACTTGTGCTAATAGTTCTTCTTGCTCTTTACTTAAAATATGAGGTTTTTCTTTTAATATATCTTCAAACATAAATGAATACATCTTTAGCTTTTCATTAGTATTTATAGTATTTCTTATAAAATCATCCTCTAATGACAATATTTCTGGTACAAAATATGCTGTATATGATGCAAATTCTGCCATATAAGAATCTACCTTATTCATCATAGATTGATATTTAGGATTTGATGTGTCTTCATCACACTTTAAATGTGCATATACATATACTGTTTCAGCCTTTATACCTAAATCTACATATTTATTTAAGTAGCCTAGAATATTTTCTTCATCATTTAACTTTCCTTCAAAATCCTTAAGTGATGGCGCTTCTTTTTTTAACTCCTCAAAAGTTTTTTCCCACTCTTCATCAGTTGAAAATATTTTATCTACCTTCCACTTATACTTATTTTCTATTTCTTCTCTTTTTTTCAATACCTTTGATTCACTCATAATTTCCGCCTAATTTTTTAGGCCCTCCCTTCTAATTATATTCTTCTTCTTTTCCTACAATATCCTTAAAAGCGTTTTCCATAGAATCTTCAATTAATTCTACACATCTTGTTATTCTTTCCTTCATAACCTCATAATCATCTACATATTCAAATCTTATTAAAAATGTAGGATTATATTCATCTAACACATCCTCAATTTCAAATTCTTCTTTTATAAAGGCATCATAATTAAAAACATCATATATTGCTGAGTATTCCCATTCTTCTACATCTTTATTTGTATCAAAATATAAATTTACAACTTCATTAACAACAAAAAGTTTCTTTACATATAAAGCTCCCTCTGAAACTTGAAAACTTCCAAGCTCCTTAGTTATAAATCCCGTATCCTTATCCTTTTCCATTAATACTAAACTTGAAAAATCCATATATATTCCTCCACAATCTTTACTTTAGTTTTAATAACTTACCTATATTATATGTTTTATTCATAATATAAATCAACTGAATAAAATAATTAAGAAATGAAAGAATGTAAAACTTAATATAAAAAATCTTTAAGAATTTTTTCAATAGAAAATGCTTTCACCAATATATTTTAAGTTTTGCATATCAGGCATTGAATATTTAGTCAAATGTAGTTATGTTCCTACTGAACTTTACCCTAGTAGATTTAAATTAACGTCTCACCTTTTCATTCTAACTTTTTAGCAATAAGTTGCTTCACAATTTTAAAATATGGTAATAATATAAATAATTAAGTAAATATATAATGTATATATAAAGTAATTGTTGCAAACCATTTGCATTTTCATATATAATAAGTCTAGACTATTTAGGAGATGATTTTTTTAATGATTAATATAAAAGATTTATGTTTTTCATATTCCAATAAACCACCATATTTACTTAAAGATATAAATTTAAATATACCTGAAGGTATATATTTATCTATAGTTGGCGAAAATGGAAGTTGTAAAACAACACTAATAAAACTAATACTAGGTTTATTAAAACCAACATCTGGTTCAATTGAAGTTCAATCTAATTCTATTGGATATGTTCCGCAAAGATTAGATTCTTTTAATTCTCAGTTTCCTATTACAGTAAAAGAAGTTTTATCTTGTCACAAAAAAAGTTTGAAAAATATTAATATAAATATTTCTTCTATACTTGAAACTGTAAATATGAAAGATTATGAAACAAGACTTTTAGGAATGCTATCAGGTGGACAGCAGCAAAGAGTTCTTATTGCTAGAGCCTTAATGGGAAATCCAGATATTATTATTCTCGATGAGCCATCTACTGGTGTTGATGAAGCAAATCAAATTGAAATATACAGTATTTTAAAGAAACTAAATCAAGTGGATAAAAAAACTATTATATCAATCGAACATAATATAGATATTGCTTTAAATAATTCAACTCATATACTTAAAGTAGATAATGGAAACATTACATTATTTACAGTTGATGAATATAAGAATTTTAGAAATAATAATTTTAAGTTAAATGATGCTATTTAAGTTTATAATCAAGAAAGGTAGATTATATGTTTCAATTAGATTTTATGCAAAATGCCTTTATGGCTGGCTTTATAATATCAATACTTTGTCCTTTCATAGGACTTTTTTTAGTGCTTAGGCGCTACTCCATGATTGGTGATACATTATCACATTCATCTTTTGCTGGAGTTGCTATAGGATTGGTTTTAGGGGTTAATCCTCTTATAACAGCATTTTTATTTACAACTCTTTGTGCAATAATTATTGAATTATTAAGAGAATATTATAAAAAATACGCTGAACTTGTTATGTCATTAGTTTTAACTTTTAGCTTAGGAATAGCAATAATACTTATAAGTAGTGGAAAAGCTTCCGCTAAAGTTAATTCATTTTTATTCGGTAGTATCCTTACCGTTTCTACACAAGATATATTCATGATATTGATTGTAGGAATAATATGCTTAATAGCACTTATATTTTTATATAATAAGCTTATTTATATTACCTTTGATGAAGAAGGTGCAAAAACTGCTGGGATAAAAGTAAAATTAATAAATTATATTTTCACTATATTAGTTGGTGCAACTATTTCTATGTCTATACGAATAATGGGGATACTTGTAATTTCATCTATAATGATTGTCCCTGTTGCTACTGCAATGCAATTAAAAAAAGGATTCAAAACAACATTATTATATTCAATATTTTTTGGAATGTTTGATATTTTGATGGGATTATTTTTATCGTATTATATAAATAGTGCTCCTGGAGGTACTATTGCACTTACTTCAGTATTTACTTTAATCATAGTAATAATATTAGATAAATTTTTAAATTTTAAATAATATTAAAAATTATAAATGGGATATTTTCTTATGAAAATATCCCATTTATAATTTAGAAGAGTGCGACATCCTTTTATATTTATTATATTACAAATCTCACTTGTTATTTTTGCATTGATCACAAATACCATTAAGCTCCAACTTATGTTCTGTTAAGCTAAATCCAACCTTAGCCTTTATAGCTTCTTCTATCTCTTCCATTGGACAAGGTATTTCAACGCACTTATGGCAAACATCGCATTTTAAAGTATGCTTATGACTTTCTTTTTTTAGTATATATATTGCAGGTCCATCTATATTTATTTTCTTAATTATATCTTTTTCTTCAAGTAACTCTAGTGTCCTATATATAGTGCTAAGATTTAAGTTTTCATTTTGCTTTTTACATTCACAATATATATTTTCTGCTGATAGCCCTTTATCTGAAGACTCTATTATATTTAAAATTGAAATTCTTCCTGCTGTTACTCTCATTCCATTTTCTTTTAAATAATTTTCCCAGCTCATTTTATTCTCCTAACGTTCTAATCTTTATATAATTATAACACTAATACTCTACATATTAAATATTAAAAAAATATCATTTTAAATCCCAGTATTAATAATATTAATCCTCCTAATAAATCAGCATATTTACATATAAAATCAACTCTTCTAGCATATCTACACATAAAAAATCCACTTGTACATATAAGTAATGTTATTAATCCTACCAAAATAGCATCAATAAATAATAAAATTTCATTAACTTCATGAAATGCAGTAAAGCCAACTACTAAAGCATCAATACTAACTGACATACCTAAAATCATATACATTGACTTTCTTATTAACACTGACTCATCATTATCATTCTTTTTAAATGCTTCTAGTATCATTATAAATCCTATTAAGGCTATTATAACTCCACCTATAAAATTAGGTATAGCAACTATATATGTATCAAAAAACTTTCCTCCTACTCCTCCTAAAAATATAAATAAAAATTGAAAGAAAGCAAATGAAACTATAAACCCTATTTTATTTCTTCTTTTTAATATAGGATTTATTCCTAAACTTATACTAAGTCCAAGCGCATCCATTGCCATAGCTACTCCTATTAAAATCACTTCTTTTAATCCCATTTTCTAGAAACCCCTCCAAATTATATGATTCTACTCTATATATAATTATAAAGTATAGTATTTATGTATTATTTTTTTAAATAAGTACTTTTAATAAGACAAATTTTGTTGTATATTATTAAATAGAGTATATGATATTTGAAAAAGTATATCATATTTTGTAGTTTTATATAAAGGAGAGTAACTTAATGGCGAATTGTATAATTGCTCAATCTGGAGGTCCAACATCTGTTATTAATTCAAGCGTAGTAGGTTTACTACATGCAAATAAGGATTTAGGTGCATTTAATAAAGTATATGCAGGTCTAAATGGAATAGAAGGTATATTAAATGGAAATATAATAGAATTATCTTCCTTTACTGATGATGAAATAAATACATTCAGATATACACCATCTTCTGGTTTAGGTTCTTGTAGATATAAAATGAAAAACTTAGAAGAATCAAGTGAGGAATATGACAAGCTTTTAGATATATTAAAAATTAATGACATAAAAGCCTTCTTTTATGTAGGCGGAAATGACTCTATGGATACTATTGCTAAGCTAGGCAAATATGCAAAAAAAACTGGGATAGACATAAAGTTTATTGGTATCCCCAAGACAATAGATAATGATTTAATGTATACTGATCATACTCCTGGTTTTGGTAGTGCGGCAAAATTTATTGCAACTACAGCCCTTGAAACATATTTAGATTCATCAGTTTATATAAATAACGGAATATTTATTTTAGAGACAATGGGTAGAGATACAGGCTGGCTAGCCGCTTCTGCTTGTACTGCTAGGATCAATGGAGAACCTGTTGCAGATTTTATATATTTACCTGAAGTTGCTTTTGAAATAGAAAAGTTTCTTTTAGATGTTAGAAAAAGATTCCAAGAAAAAAATAAAGTTTTTATAGTTGTTTCAGAAGGCATAAGAAATTCTGAAGGCAAATTTATAACTGAAGTTGAAAAACAATCTCATGATAAATTTGGACATGCACAATTAGGTGGCGTTGGTTCTTACTTAAAGAACTTAATAATCCAGTCTGGTATAACATCCAGAGTTAAATCTTTAGAATTAGGTGTATTACAAAGATGTGCAATCCATTGTGCTTCCGATGTTGATTTAGAGGAAGCTTTTGAAGCTGGATACTCTGCATTAAAGTTTGCACTTGAAGGGCATAGTGGATATATGGTTGCTATAAAAAGAGGTTCAAACTCAACTTATTCTACTTCTCATTTCCTTGTAGAAGCAGATAAGATAGCTAATAATGTTAAGTACTTTCCTATGAATTTAATTAATGATGAAGGAAATCATATAAAAGAAGAAGCATTAGATTACTTCTTACCTCTTATTTCCGGAACTCCTTCATTAGTTATAGATAATCATTTACCTAAATTTAAGACTATATATAAATAGTGAAAAGCATGTAAGCCTTCTTACATGCTTTTATTTGTATACATATGCCATTATTTTAATTCTATTAAGAATTCAACATAAAAGTTTACGTATTTGATTAGCTTAACACCTTAGAGTATAATAAAATTGGAATTATTGAAATTTATAAGTTTAAATATATTTGATATATAGGATAAGCGTAGGAGGATAAAATGATAGTTTTAAGTTGCAAAGATATATCGAAAAGTTATGGAATAAGAGATGTACTAAAAGATATTACCTTTTCAATTAATGAAGGTGATAAAGTTGGAATTATTGGTGGAAATGGTGAAGGAAAATCAACCTTATTTAAAATAATATCTAAAGAATTATCACAGGATTCTGGTGAAATATTTATAGATAAAAATAGAACTATAGGATATTTAACTCAACATGTTGATTTAGATTTAAATAATACTATATATGATGAAATGAATTTAGTATTTAAAGATCTTCGTAATATTGAAGATAGACTACATTCGTTAGAAATAAAGATGGCTGAACCTTATAATGAGGATAATGCAGCTTATCATGAAAAAATTATAAAAGATTACACTACCCTTCAGGATTTATATTCTCATAAAGGTGGTTACACATATAAAGGCGAAATATCTAGAGTATTGAAAGGTCTTGGTTTTCTAGAAGAAGACTTCGATAAACCTATAAATACACTTAGTGGTGGACAAAAAACTAGAGTTTCACTTTGTAAACTGCTTTTAAAAAACCCAGATATAATTTTACTTGATGAACCAACTAACCATCTTGATTTGGAAGCTATAGAGTGGCTGGAAGAATATCTAAAAAATTATAAAGGAACAGTTTTAGTAATATCTCATGATAGATTTTTCTTAGATGCTGTTACAAACAATACCTTTGAAGTAATTAATGGCCATGTTAATTGTTACAATGTTTCTTATACTAAATTTATTGACCTAAGAAAGAAAAATTATGAAGCTCAACTTAAAGCTTATAATCTTCAGCAAGCTGAAATTAAAAGACAAGAAGCAATAATAGAAAAATTTAGAAGCTTCAACAGAGAAAAAAGCATAAGAGCTGCTGAAAGTAGAGAAAAAGCCTTAGAAAAGATGGATAGACTCGATGCTCCAGATAAGGAAAAAGAAGCTTCTAAAATTCAATTCGAAGCCTCTGTTAAAAGTGGGCATGATGTTCTTCATATTGAAAACCTAGCTAAAAGCTATGGAGATAATAATCTCTTTTCAAACCTTAATTTAGATATTAAAAGAGGAGAAAAAGTAGCATTAATTGGAGAAAATGGTCGTGGTAAAACAACTCTCTTTAAAATTATTTTAGATAATTTAAATCCTGATAGTGGTAAAGTTATTCTTGGAACAAACGTAAATGTTGGATATTATGATCAAGAACAATCTGATTTAAACCTAGATAAGACTATTTTAGATGAAGTATGGGATGAATTTCCTAACTTAACTACGTCTAAATTAAGATGTGCATTAGCATCGTTTTTATTTACTGGAGATGATGTATTTAAAATAATAAATACTCTTAGTGGTGGAGAAAAATGTAGGATAAATTTATTAAAGCTTATGTTATCAAAATCTAATTTATTATTATTAGACGAACCAACAAACCATCTTGATATAATGTCTAGAGAAGCTCTTGAAGATGCACTATTAAGTTATGATGGAACATTAATGGTTATATCTCATGATAGATACTTCCTAAATAAAGTAATTAATAGAATATTAGAACTTAATGAAAATGGTATTAAAGAATTTTTAGGAAACTATAGTTATTATCAAGAAAAGAAAATTAATCCTAATAGGTTTGAAGTTTTAGAAGAACTATCAAATGGAAAAACTAAAACTCAATTAAAAGATGAAAAAAAGAAAAAAAGAGAACTTGAAAAAGAGGAAAAAACTCTAAAGCTAAAAATAAAGAAAATAGAAGATGATATCTCTACTGGAGAAGAAAAGTTATTATCGCTACAAGAAGAACTTTGTCTTGAGGAAATTTATTCTAATCCTTCTGAAAGCGAAAGAGTTAATAAGGAAATAAAAGATTTAGAAGAAAAAATCGCTAGTCTATACGAGGAATGGGAGAATTTATCCAATTAAACGACTTTGCGCAATTTATAATTGATAGTATAGAATTAATGAGAATATATAAATATATTTTTCAAAGTAATTCATCTTAATAGGGGTGCCTTGCGGCAGCCCCTTAACTTTTACTTAATATCATGTAAATTGTTTTATCTTTTCCCTGTGGAACCAAATCCCCCCTCTGCTCTTTCAGTTTCACTTAACTCTTCTACTTCATTAACTTCAACATACCATACTGGTTTTACTACCATTTGTGCAATCTTCATACCTTTTTCAACAATAAAGGTTTCCCTTCCATGGTTTATTAATACTACTCCTACTTCACCTCTATATCCTTCATCTATAGTTCCTGGTGTATTTAAAACAGTAATCCCATGTTTTAATGCTAATCCACTTCTAGGCCTAACCTGCGCCTCAGTTTGAGGCGGTAACTCTATCTTTATTCCAGTTTTAATCAATGCTGTTTCAGATGGATTAATTTTAACCTCTTCTACTGAATATAAGTCTAACCCAGCATCCCCTTTATGTGCATAATTAGGTATTATAGCTTCATTATGTATTTTTTGAACTTTCAATTTTAACTTATTCATTTGTATTCCTCCAATAAAAATCTTATCTTTATTGTAACAAGTAATTCTTATTTATGTCTATACTTATTATATTCAAAATAAAAAGAGGCTGTACAAACAGCCCTTTAACGTAAAATTTAAAATCTTGTAATATTTTATAATAAAGTATTTAAACTTATACTATTTTAAAACTACTGTCAACAGTTCTCATCTTCATTATTCATTTTATATTTTACATTTTTAATTGCGCGACAGCTCCTTTTTATAAGTGTATAAATATTTTCTCCTATTCTATCTTCTGTAATAAGCTGACTTTATTTTATTTACTACACATATATTTGCTGATTTATTATTTTTATCTATAGTAACCTCATTCCAAGTATAGTATAAAGGCTTTTCAAAAAATCTTCTATCTACTATTGCTATAACCCTGTAACATCCATTTTCTAAATTTTCAAATACTACTTCTCCATTTGAATCAGTAAATTTTGAATCATACAATTTAGGAGATATACCATTTAATAGATATAAGTTTATCCTTGCTCCCTTAAGTTCTACTCCATCTCTACTTGATAATCTTGATATGATTTCAATTCTACCTTTTTCCTCTACTCCATTATAACTATTAAAGTTATTTTCTGAGCTATACTGTGAATTATATTGTGAGTTATATTGTTCTTGTGAGCTATCTTGTGAGATACCTTCTAATTTATTTTCTATATTTGAATATAGTCTATCATAAGGGTTTTCACATTTTTCCTCACTAAAATCACTTTCTATTATTTCTTCTTCTTGAGTATTACATATGTTGTCTCTATTAATAGTTCTTGTAGAATTATCCTCGCCAACTTCCCCATCGACTTGAATAAATAAATTCAAATTTCCATTTTCATCTACAGTATATTGATCTTCATTATTATTATTATTTTCGTCACTATGATATTGATCGTCAATAACTATTTTCATATATACCTCCAAAGCATAATATAGTTACATAATATGCTTTGCCTATGATTTTGGTGATAAAATAATAAAAAAAAGTGTCAAAAGACACTTTTTACTTAAGTTGAAATCATTCTAATAGCTTCATCAAACTCGACAGGTCTACTAAAATAATATCCTTGAATAACATCACAACTAATTCTCTTTAAAAAATCCAGTTGTTCTTTAGTTTCAACTCCTTCTGCAACTACTAATAGACTTAAGTAGTGTGAAAGTTCAACAATACTATTTATTATATACTCACTTTTTTCTTCTATAACTATTCCATCTATAAAACTTTTATCTATCTTTAATACATCTATAGGCAAAGTTCTTAAATAACTTAATGATGAATATCCAGTTCCAAAATCATCTAACGCTAATGAAACTCCTAACTTTTTTAACTTCTCTAATGTACTTATATTTTTTTCTGCTGATTTCATTATTATACTTTCTGTAATTTCAAACTCTATATATTCAGCACTCAAATCATAGAACTTTAATGATTCAGATATAAATGAAACTATATCTTCATCCCTAATTTGCACCTCAGACAAATTAATCGCCATTTTAAACTTCTTATTATTTTTTAATGTTAATTCCTTACACCTTCTAAAACTTTCATTTATTATGTATTTTCCTATAGGTATTATAAGACCTGAACTTTCCGCTATTGGTATAAATTCACTAGGTGATACTATTCCTAACGACTTACTATTCCACCTTACAAGAGACTCGAAACCTATAACCTCTTCTGTATCTACTTTAATCTTAGGCTGATATAGCATTTTTATTTCACTCTTGTCAACAGCAACCCTTAACCCTTTTTCTATATCAAATTCTCTATTTAGAATTTCTAATATTTTTATGTCAAAAAATTCATATCTATTTTTTCCATTAACTTTTGCAAGATACATAGCCATATCTGCTCTTTTTAAGAGAATTGGCATATCCCCTCCATCTATTGGATAAACACTAACTCCTATACTTAATGTACAAAAAATTTCTTTATCATTTATTATTATTGGATTACTTAATTTCTTTATTATATTATCTAAAATATACTTAATTTGATTTTTTTCTTGTATATTATATTGAACTATTATAAATTCATCTCCGCCATATCTAGCAAAAAGAGAATCTTTTATTTTCATATTTTTTATAATTTTTGCAAATTCAATTAAAAGTAAATCTCCAGCATCATGCCCATATGTATCGTTAACATATTTGAAATTATCTAAATCTATAAAAATAAATGCTATTTTTTCATTAGGATAATTATTTATATGATTTGTAACCTCTCTCACAAAAAACCTTCTATTTGGAATCCTTGTAACTTCATCATTGAAACTCAAATAATTAATTTCAATTTCTTTTTCCTTTCTATCTGTTATATCTGAAAAAGCTCCATGAATAAATAAATCCCCATTTTTCTCTAATGTTTTTTTCCCTTTACTTTGAAGCCATACAACTTTATTATCCTTACTTAATATTCTATAATCTATAGAATAAAACTCATCTTTTTTTGAATTTAAAACCTTATTTATTTTCTTATTATATAAATCAATATCATCTTCTAATATAAACTTTTTCCAACTTTTATCTGAAATTAATACATCTCCTTCTCCTTTAATTTCTAAATATTCTCTAATACTATAATCAATTGATATAATATTTTGATTAACATTCCACCAAAATGCAATGTCCTTAGATCCCTCTACAGCTAGTCTATTCTTATTTTCTATAACCTTATTCATATTTTCTACTCTTTTTCTTTCAGTTATATCTACAATAAGTCCAGATAAATAAAAAACATTATTTCTTACCTTCCCATTTCCTTGCACTTTAAGTAATAGTTTTTCTCCTGAAAAATCTACTATGTATGATTCTAAAATAAAGTTATCTAATATTCTATTATGTATAATGTTTTCAATGAAAATTTTTATATCTTCTCTTTCATCTTCAGCAATAAATGAAAACCATTCATCAAAACTCTCTATATCCTTATTAATTTTTAAAATATCTTTTATCTTTTTAGACATATACAATTTATTATTTTCACTATTCCATTCCCAAATTGCACCTTCCAATGCATCTATAGCCATTCTATATCTTCTCTTGCTTGATTCTGCTAATTTATATAGCTTTTCATATTTTTTATTTATATAAACCAATCTAATCATCAACAATAAAATAATAAATAACATGATAGATAATAATGAAGTTACATTGTCAAAATTACTTTTAACTATTAATATAATTAAACATAAACTAGCAAATATGAAAATAAAATTATTTTTTCTTTTTTTCATGATTATCACCAGTACCTTTTCCTTAAAATTATATTCTAATAATTATATATTTTATCATATTCTTCCACATATTAACATAATTTTAACTTGATAAAATTAAAAAATAGACGAATGTAAATATATCAGCTTACATTCGCCTATTTTAATCTTTTATTATTTATTTAAATATCTTTGTTAATACTATATTTAATGTAACACCTACAAGTGCTGACAAACTTAACCCAGATATACTTACAGTTTCAGTTATACTTATTCCTATAGCCTTTGGCATAAATAATCCTGATAATCCTATAAATATAATTGTTATCATAACTATAATATTCTTTATATTAAACTTTACGCCTTCATTCTTAATTGTATTTACTCCAACTAAAGCTATCATCGAAAATAACATTATGCTTATTCCACCCATAACTGATGAAAGTATTGTTCGAATTGCCGCTCCAAACTTATCTATAAAACTTAAAATTATTGCAAAAACTGCTGTTAATCTTAATATTGATGGATCGTAATTTTTAGTTATTGCTAATACACCTGTATTTTCTCCATACGTAGTATTTGCAGGTCCACCTATAAGTGATGCTGTCATAGTAGCAAGTCCATCTCCAAGCAAAGTTCTATTTAAACCTGGATCTTCAATAAAATTCTTTCCTACAATAGTACCATTAGTTGTTATATCTCCTATATGTTCCATAAATACAGCTAATATAACTGGAACTACTATCATTATTGCTCCTGCATCAAACTTGGGTAAAGTAAACTTTGGAATTGCTATAAAACTTGCATTTTGAATTGCAGTTACATCAACTTGTCCTAATACTAAACTTAGTGTATATCCAACTATGACTGCAATTATTATTGCTAGTTGTGATATAAATCCTTTTGTAAATCTTTTTATGCTTAACGCCAATCCTAATGTTATTATAGCTATTATTAATGCTTTGCCTGAACCTGCTTCGCCAGCTATAAATGAATTTACTCCAGCCATATCTAAAGCTGTTGGTATAAGATTTACACCTATAACTATTATCATTGGTCCAACAACTTGTGCTGGTAAAATATTTCTTATTTTAGATACTCCTATCTTTTTTATTATAAATGAAACCACAACATAAACTAACCCTGCTACAAACATTCCACCTTGTGCATATCTTAAATCTCCATATTGAGTTGCAACCGCACCAATTACTGGAATAAATGCAAAGGATGATCCTAAGAATACAGGCACTTTGCCTTTAGTGCATAGATGAAATATAAGAGTTCCTATTCCAGCTGAAAATAAAGCAACTGATGGATCCAATCCTGTTATTATAGGTACTAAAACTGTTGCTCCAAACATTGCTATTAAATGTTGAAGACCTAAAACACTTTTTATTAAACCTTTCTTAACATTACTTAAGGTGTTTGTTTCTTTTGTCTCTACATATTGTGCCATTTAATGACCTCCCTATTTTTATTAATAAGGAGAAATTCATATTTCTCCTTTTCTAGCCTCTCTGGACTAATTTTAAAAGGTATTTTTGCATAAAAAAACTTCTCTACAAATTTCCAGAGAAGTCATAATAATCCCACAATAATTTTACTTCTTTTGAGCCTCTCTGGACTAATTTAAAGAATAAATTTTCTTTTTCTAAAATTATATCACCTATCTATTATTATTTCAATATAAATTTTAATTTCCATATAATAAACATTGTATTCTTCGAATTCTTGGGAATACTAGTACTAGCATAATAATCTTTAGGAGGATACTTAATATGAAATTTAAAAATTTTAGAAAGACGTTAACTACACTTTCTATGGCATTGATATTATCTTTCTCTTTTATAACTAATGCCCAAGCCATAGAAAATACTGAAGATTCATCTAAAGATAGTGAACAGGAAAAGGTAGTTTATCTTACTTTTGATGATGGTCCTGGTGGAAAAGTTACACTTCAAGTTTTAGATACACTAAAAGCTGAAAATGTTCCAGCTACTTTTTTTGTTATAGGCTGTCAAATTAAAGGACAAGAAAATACTATCTTAAGAATGAAAAATGAAGGACATAGTATTGGACTTCATAGCTTTTCTCATAATAGAGGAAAACTATATTGCGGAGATGAAGGCTTTTTAAAAGAGATGCTACAAGATCAAGAAACCTTGTATGAAGTTACAGGAGAAAAATATAATATTTTAAGATTTCCATTTGGCTGTAATAATCAATCTTACAAATTAACACAAAAATTAGTAGATACATTACATGAAAATAATTTTAAAATATACGACTGGAATACTGATAGTGGTGATGGTGCAAATCATAATTTAGCTCCTGAAAACATAGCAAAGAAAGCATGTAAAAGTGAGGATAAGGATACTGTTGTGATTTTAATGCACTGTACATATATAAATAAAAATTCAGCTAAAGCTTTACCTTCCATAATTAAATATTATAAAGATAAGGGATATACTTTTAAAGCTATTGATGAAACTACTCCAGAGTTGTATAAAGTATCTAAGAAATAATTTTTAGGAGCTGTTTCAATACAGCTCCTATTAAAATTTTTTAATTATCAATGTAATTTATTTTCTTATTAGTACCCCAGTAGCTTTTAAAGCTATTACAATAGCTTTATATAATATCATACCTAAGAATATATTCATTATTGCAGCAGGTATAACAACGATACTAATTAAACTTACTAAGGAACCTGGTAAACCTACTAATAGACTTGCAGATCCTAAAAATACAAATCCACTTAATATAGTTCCTAAACTTAAAGCTATTATCATCTTTATATTATTATTAATTCTATTTCCTATTAACTTAAATATAAAATATATTGCATTTGCTGTTACAACTTTATCTATAATATTAGGTAGTTGTCCACCTGGAAATTTTGTAGTAAGTGCAGTTAATATACCTATTATAATACTTGATATCAAAGTTGTTTTATAATCATTATTTATTACTATAATTATAAATAGCATTGCAAGTGCAAAATCTGGTTGCATAGGTAAACCTAAAGCTGGTGTTATTTGATGTAATAGAGCTCCAATAGCTATCAATATTGCATTTAGTATCATTTTTTTTACATTCATATTTCTATTCATATTCGAAATCTCCTTTTATAAATTAATTTACTTCAATCTAATTTGTCTCCTCTAGTTCACAACATAATTACCAGCTCCTTTAACCTTTATTTTAATTTAAAAGAATAAAAAAACGTCCTATACAAAATGTATAGGACGATATTATCCGCGTTGCCACCTAAATTGCTTTAAAAGCCTCTCTTATCAGGTACTAACATACCCTATTCCCTATATCGTGGGACTTACGGATCAACTACTTTAATAAAATTTCGTATCACTCCTCAGAGGCCCATTCACTATTTGCTTTAGTACCGAAATCACACCACCTTCGGCTCTCTGAAACCTTACATAATAGCTACTCTCCCTCATCAAAGGATTATTCTAATAATTAATTTACTAATATATTATGCTATTTATTCATAATTGTCAATAACTTCAAGAATTTTTTTTCTATTTGGCACTATTATCATAAAAATAAATAATACTAATAATAATATTCCCTTAACAATGCTTGTACCACTTATACTCCACCAAACTCCATTTATTCCAAGTGAAGACATTCTGCTTAATAAAATAGCTAGAGGTACTCTAAGTCCAGTAAATAATATACTAACCCATGATGGTGTAACCGTATTTCCAAGCCCTGAAAATGCTCCTGCTGTTGTAATTTCTATACACATAAATAATTGGGAATACCCTAATATTTTAAGATATATAGCACCTTGTGAGATAGCTTCAGCTTCAGGTATAAATATTGAAAAAACTCTCTCTCCTGCAAAAACTAGCAATATTGTAGAAAAAATACCCACTAAAATTGCCATAATCATAGTTGCTTTATATCCCTTTAAAATTCTATTCCATCTATTGGCTCCATAATTTTGTCCCACAAAAGCTGTTAAAGCTGCTGCAAAACCTTCTGCCGTCATCCATGATATAGCTTCTATTTGTGATCCAACCTTTTGAACTGCAATTGCTACTGGTCCCCAGGATGCAATTACCCTTCCAATTATCATAGCAAAAACTGAAAACATACAATTTTGAAGTGCTGTTGGAATCCCCAGCTTACATATTCTATAAATATAAATTTTATCTAAATACTTTTTATTTTTTAAACTTAAGCTATATCCATTTTTCACAAATGATATTATAAATATAATAGTTACAACAGCTTGTGCACTAATAGTTGCTAGAGCTGCTCCAATTACCCCAAGCTTTGGAAACCCAAAAAGTCCAAATATCAATATTGGATCAAATATTATGTTAAAAGCTAATCCAATAGTATTTATTAAAAAAGGTATTTTACTACTACCAGAAGCATTAAAAATACCTGTAAATAATGGATTTAAAAAGCTAAATATCATTCCAAATGATACTACAATTAAATAATCTATAGACATTTTTATTATATTTTCATCACCTAAATTAAAGAATCCTATTAATTCATTTCTAAAAATTATTAAAATAATTGTATATAATATTGCTATTACTATATTAATAAATAAACTATTATATATAAATTTATTTCTTTCCTTAACATCTTTCTTTCCTATGGCTTGAGAAACTCCTATTTCGGCTCCTATTTTAGATATAAATACAAGTGCACTTCCAAACCAAGTAAAAAAACCTGCTGTTCCTACTGCTGCAACTGATTCACTACCTATCCTTCCTACCCACATCATATCTATCATATTATAAGCCATTTGTATGAAAGATGTCCCTAAAATAGGAATAGCCAATTTTAGTAATGAATTAAATATATTTCCTGAAACTAAATCCACTGATTTTTTCATATGTACCTCCTTCTGATGATATTATTATCTTCAAATTATATATTTAGTAATATATTTTTTCAATATACTTAAATTTATTTCTTTGTTTTTTAATATTTTATATTTTTAACAAAATTTAAAGGATTACCTAGGTAATCCTTATTTACTTAGCATACTTATTATATTTTCAAAATACTCAGGTTTACTATAATAAAAACCTTGTACTGTATCGCATTCTATACTTCTTAAATAATCTACTTGCTCTTTTTCTTCGACTCCTTCAGCAACAACTGTCATGCCAAGTTTATGTGATAATTGAATAATATTTTCTACTATGTACCTGCTTTTGTCATTTTCAGCCATATCAATAACAAAACTTCTATCAATTTTTAAAACATCTATTGGTAGCTTAGTTAAATGATTTAAAGAAGAATATCCAGTTCCAAAATCATCTAAAGCAATAGATGCTCCCAGTTCTTTTATTTGTAGCAAACATTCTATGTTTTTATCTACTGATTTCATTATCATACTTTCAGTTATTTCTACTTCTATGTACTTAGGGGAGACATTAAACTCCTCTATCAAAGAATTAAAGTATTCTAATAAATTACCATCTCTCAATTGTATTTCAGATAAATTAACTGCTATTTTAAAATTATCATATCCTTCTGATAATAAATATTTTACCTTTGCAAAAACCTCTCTTAATACAAATTTGCCTATTGGTATTATAAGCCTAGTATTTTCAGCTACTGGAATAAATTCCCCAGGACTAACAAAACCTATTTCATTACTTTTCCATCTAAGTAATGCCTCAAATCCATTTACTTCATCATCAGTAAGCCTCACTTTAGGCTGAAATACAACAAACATTTCATCATTATCTAATGCAGTTCTAAGACCTCTTTGAATTGAATAAATTCTATTTATCTCTCTCGATATATTATTATTAAACATTTGCCACTGATTTTTACCATTACTCTTTGCTATATACATTGCAGCATCAGCATTTTTAAGGAGTACTTCAAAATCCTCACCATCATCTGGAAAAACCGATACTCCTATACTTGTTGAAGAATAAATTTTATGACCATTTATATCATATGGATTTTTTAATATGTCCATAATCTTTCTTACCGTAGTATTTATTTCATTTAAATAACTTATAGATGAAATAAATATTAAGAATTCATCTCCACCAAATCTACATAATAATTGATCATCATTAAATATTTTTTTTAAGTCTTCTGAAAACTTCTCTAAAAGTATATCTCCACATTTATGTCCATAAGAATCGTTTATAAATTTAAAATTATCTATATCTATTATTATTAATGCTCCTCTAGATTCTGAAACAATATGCTTCTCCAGTTCTTTTTCTATAATATTTTTAAATTGCTTTCTATTATTTAATCCAGTTAATTCATCATAATAACTAATATACTCTAACTTTAAATGTGCTTCTTTTTCTCTTGTTATATTATGAACATATCCTTCAAAGCCTAAAAACTCGCCTTTATTACTCTTTCTTGCCTGACCTTTAACGCTAATCCATATATCTACCCCTAAAATATTAGTTATCTTAACTTCAATTTCTTCTAAATTATTTTTTATACCATCATTTAATATATCAAAATAATCCTGGCGAAAGTAGCTTCTAAACTCATCAAAAGTCATTATAATAAAATCTTCTTTGTATCCTGTAATTTCTTTATTGTTCCCATAAAGCATTATTAAATCTTCCTCTTTATTTACAGAAATAAATAGTCCTTTAATAGACTTAATAAAAGATTCCTTTGAATTTAATAAAAACTCTTTTTGCCTGTCTTTATGATTATTCAAATCTTTATTATTAAGGGAACCAACATCCTTGTTATAACTCATTTCCCTAATCATATATTTAATCCTTCTCAAAGTATATTTTTATATTTAGTATATAGTCAAATTTCTATTTATTTTCTTCTACTTTCACTTCATTTTTTGATTTTTCTTTATTATCATTTATTAATGTTGCAACTAAAGCAGCACCAGCAGCCACAACTACTGCTAATTTACCAAAGTTTTTCATTTTCATAAATTATTCCTCCTACCCAATTACTTAAATTGATTTTGATCTCTTTTATATTTATATCCTATTGAATTTAACTTTTCCTTTAATTCCTCTTCTGTTACTCCTATCTCTTCACATAATGCTGATAAATTAGAGTAAAAATCTCTCAATTTCATATTTACCATACTTAATAGAATATTAGGATCCATAGATAAAACGCTTTCTCTATCCATACTATTTCTCCTTTTTATATATACAATTTCTATATTTTGAAATCTTAAATAAAATATACCATATATTTTTTAATAAAAAAAGTATATTATACTTCTTTTTGTATATTTATTAAGATGAAAATATAATACTAATTCATTTTTTATTATCGTAATTAATTATATTATTTTTATATTGCTTTTATATGTTTTAATTATTTTTTATAAAGCTAAGGAACTACTCTTAAGTTTTATTTTGAGTAGTTTCCTTTATAAGCTTTATTCAATTAATTATTTAACTTCTGGTACTTTAGAAGCTTCACTTTTCTTTGGAGATTTGTATCTCTTCTTTTCCCAACTTGCTTCTTGATTTTTTTTAGCCATTATATTTCACCTCCATTATGTTATTAGTATTTATAATCTATTTTTTAATTATTCCATATACCTTTAATAAATTATTATTTCATAAAAATAAAGATACTATGTAGAAATTCTTCATTACATAATATCTCTATAATCAAATTTTAATTATTCTTCATCATAAACTTCTAAATACTTAGTCTTTATACCATCTTTTTCCCAACCAAGTATAGAATCTAAACTAACATTTTCAGCTGCCTTAAATATTGATTTTTCAACACCATCAAAATTCTTTTTAAGCTCTTTTATTAATTCTTTAATTTCATATCTCTTATTTCCTATTTTCTCAGCTGAAACCATACATGCACAATTTAAAGGCCAAATTCCTGCATTATTAGTAAATCTCTTTATATACTCTTCTTCTACATAATAAAGTGGTCTTATAAGTTCCATTCCTTCAAAATTAGCTGCCTTCAATTTAGGAAGCATAGTTTTAAAATTACCTGCATAAAGCACATTTAATAATGTAGTTTCTATAACATCATTATAATGATGTCCTAATGCCAACTTATTGCATCCAAGTTCTTTTGCTTTACTATATAGTGATCCTCTTCTCATTCTTGCACAAAGATAACACGGATAATCTCTTGCCATCTTATCTACAACTTCGAAAATTTTCCCTTCATATATATGTACTGGTATTCCAAGATGATTACAATTTTCTATAAGTAATTCTTTTATTTGCGGATGATATCCTGGATCCATTGCTATAAACTCTAATTCAAAGTTCATTTGTCCATGTTTTTTAAGCTCTTGGAAACACTTAGCCATAAGTAGCGAATCTTTACCACCAGAAATAGCTACTGCAATCTTATCCCCTTCTTCTACAAGGTTATAATCTTTTACCGCTTTTACAAACTTAGTCCAAATATGTTTTCTATATTTTTTAACAAGGCTACGTTCTATTTCTTCCAAAGGCTTTTTTTCTTCAGTAGGAATTAGTCTCTCGCAGCCTTTACCTGCTATACTACTCATTTTATCACCTCATTTAACAATCACTATCAATTATATCACTTTTTAAACTTATTGTCTTTATATAAATATTGACCTATAGTCCATTCTACCTTTTCTATTAATAGGCAGCTTTCTAACACTTATATTTAGTATTTTACTTTAACTAACTTATCAGTTCATTAACCTTTATATATGGGTTCTTATATCTATTTTTCTTTACTGTACTTTTCCCTATATTTATAGCTTTTTCAGGACATAAATTTATACACGCCATACAATCTGTACAATTACCTTTCCAAGTTGGAATATTATTTTTCATTATAATATTATCTACAGGACATGCCTTTTTACAAATTTCACATCCAATACAGTCATTATTAACATTAAATTTTTTATCCTTATTTTTATATACATTTTTCCAAATAGGATAAAGAATCTTATTTAAACCAAATTTATAATTACATTTTTTTATTTTTCTTTCATTAATTTCATTAATAAAGTCTTCTAGAATTTTCTCATTTTTAGCAATTGCTTCAATAGCTCTTTTTTCACTTGGATTTCTACCTGCTCTAATATAGTTAGAAATATATTTTATACATACAAAATTTGATAAAATATTTGTGCCTTTAATAATTTCATTTATATGAACAAAACTACTTTTTGCTTCTCCTCCACCAGATACCCCTACTGCAAAAACATAGGAATTTTTCTTTAACTTCAATTTGCATAAAAAATCTAAAGCTATTATAGGTAAAGAACCACAATGTATTGGATATATAAACCCAACTACATTATCATCACAAATAAAATCATTGTCTCTTAATGCTTTTGTCATGGATATTAACTCTACATTTTCATTTAATGCTTCTTTTATTTTCTTTGAAACATATAAACTATTTCCAGTTGAAGAAAAGTAATAAATTTTCATAAATAATCCCCTATCCTACTTTATATAATCTATAAATGATTATATCACGAATAAAATAAATTTCTATTTTACACTTTTAATAACTTGAGGATAATTAAAAACATTATATGGATCATATTGTTTTTTAATTTCTTTTAATCTTTTAATATTTTGCCCATAATATTCCTTTTCATAATTATCTAATTCATCTAATGGAAAGTTAACAAAAGATCCTTCTGTTAGTATTTCTATTGATCTAAAATTGCTCTTAACCCATTCCCTATTTATATCAGCATACTTATTTTCTTCCCAAACAGATTGAATTCCCATTATAAACTTAGCATCTCTATAATAGTATGCTGTATCTAATTTATCTACATCAGCAATAGCCCCACCAGCTCCATAAAATGATATTGCAGTATAAACTGAGCCTTCTGCAGGATCATCTATTATTTCTATAAGTTGTTTTATTTCATCATAATTATAGTCTCTATAAACAAATCTACCTGTTGACTTATACTTTTCATAGTCAGGATGACTGTCCTGAATCCATCTATTACATTCTAATATACTCATATCCTCTATTTTAGTCTCTATTGAACTTGTTATATTTTCTAAAGGATTAAGTATTTCTCTAGCCTCAATAGAATTTCCATAAAATAATCCTGTAAGCTTAACTCCTCTTCCTCTTTCAGCTGAATTATATATTGCAGTCTTTAAATTCATTCTTCTATCTAAATTCTTATATAATTCTTGAAGAACCTCAATAACTTTAATATTATCTTTATTACAAATATTAGGATAATTTATATGTATCAAAGTTCCCATTTTTATTTTTTCTTTTAACTTTATAGTCATTGAAGTTATAATTCCAAAATTACATCCTCCGCTTCCCTTGCAAGCCCAAAACAAATCACTATTTGATTGTTCATTAAGAATTAATTTTTTTCCTTCATAATTTATCATTTCAACTTCAATTAAACTATCACATGCTAATCCTAGGAATCTGCTTGAATATCCCCAGCCACCGCCAAGCACAAGCCCTGCTACTCCTACAGTTGGACATCCTCCTCCTGGAAATGCATAATTCCTGCTTCCTAGAGTTTCATATATTTCTCTATTTCTTACTCCACCCCCTATTCTTGCAAAACCATTATTTTCATCTATGTAAATTTCATTCATTTTACTTATATCTATAATAGCTACATCATTACCTGTTGAATATCCTTCATAGCTATGAGCACCTGATCTCACTCTTATTTCTATAGAATTATTTTTTGCCCATAGTATTGCATTAATTACATCTTTCTCATTATTGCAATATATAATCACTAATGGATATTTTTCAATAGCTCTATTCCAAGCTAATCTACTTTCTTCATATTCAAAACTTTCTTTGGTAATTATCTTGCCAGTTAATCCTGAATAATCAACACTTCTCATTTAATCACCTTCTGTAAATTATTTTATATATAAGATGATAACATATCATTCTTTAAAATCAATAAAAAAGAGTTTGAATAAAACTTATTAATTATTATAAATTTGTATAACCCCTTTTACTTAATTATAATTTGAAGCCTATTTTAAAGCCTTTAAAATTACTTATTAACTATTTTTACCTTTTATCCATGATATCTACAAATACTTAACTTTTTTTGAATCATTTTTATTTTTATTTATTTTTTATCACATTTCTACTTTTTTCTACATAACTTAGAACTATAGATACTAAATGAAAGGATGTTAATTTATGTACTATCGTAAAGATAATGATTGTGAAAAATGTAATGATTGTGTAAACGACCCTAGCAAGCTTTATTGTGATATATCTTGTCCAGACACAACTAAAAACTGCCGTGAATCATATAAAGTTTTTAATCCTCCTATATATGCAAAAGCATTTATTGCTCTTCAACCATATGAGAATTTATTTAATATAGAAGATGCATTTGCTGCTGGAACAATATTCAAAGACTTATATAGTCCTTATTGTGCTGTTCAATATATTAAAGGAGGACATAAATAATGAAACGTGAAGACTATCTAGCAAAAATACAAAAATTGCAATTCTTTGTTGTTGATTTAAATTTATATTTAGATAACTTTCCTGAGTGTGAAAAAGCAAGACATGATTATGAAGTAATATCTTGTGAACTAAAAAAAACAATTTGGGAATATGAAAAGCAATATGGCCCATTAACTAACTTTGGTTCTTCTTACTTCCAAGATCCTGAAGCTTGGGTTAATAGTCCATGGCCTTGGGAAAACATGAAAGGAGGAAAAAATTAATGTGGTATTATGTTAAAACATTACAACATCCCGTAAACTTAAAATCAACAGACTTAAAAATGGCTAAAGTTCTTATTACTCAATATGGTGGTCCAGATGGAGAACTTAGTGCTGCACTTAGATATTTAAATCAAAGATTCTCTATGCCTACAAATAAATCTAAAGCATTATTAACCGACATAGGAACAGAAGAAATGGCACACGTAGAAATAATAGCTACAATGGCTCATCAAATTATGGAAAATGCATCAATAGAAGAAATTAAGGCTGCTGGCATGGATGGTCATTATGCTGATCATGGAAAAGCAACTTTCTATACTGATGCTACTGGAAATCCTTGGACTGCTACTTATATCCAAGCTAAAGGTGATGTAATTGCAGATTTGCATGAAAATATGGCAGCTGAACAAAAAGCTAGAGCAACTTATGAATGGCTAATGAACTTAACAGATGATGCTGAAATTAAAAGAATATTAGGATTCTTAAGAGAAAGAGAAGTTGTACACTATCAAAGATTTGGCGAAGCTTTAATGGATGTACAAGATAACACTAAACTTACAGATTTTTGTAAATAAAATAGTGTTAGGACTACCTTAAAAGGTAGTCCCTTATTTTTTATTAAACTCATTCATCAATTAAGGTGTTATACGAGTTCTATCTCTAGGAATAAGTGATGCTTCCCTAACATTTTCTAAATTTAATAATTGAGTTGTAATCCTTTCTAATCCTATTGCTAATCCACCATGTTTTGGCATACCATATCTAAATATATCTGTATAACTTTCATAATCCTTTGGATTTAGTCCCTTATTTTCTATACTTTTTATAAGCATATTATAATCATTAATTCTTTGTCCCCCAGTTGTTATTTCAACACCTTTAAAAAGCAAATCAAAACTTCTAGTTCCTTGCTCTTCAAATGGCATTGTATACATCGGCCTCTTTCTTTTTGGATAATTAGTTAAAAATATAAAATCACACCCATATTTTTCTTTTGCATACTTACATATAAGTTTTTCTCCTTCTGGATCTAAATCTCCTTCTAAATCTCCCTTGCCATATACTTTTTTTAATATTTCTATTGCTTCATTAAGTTCAATTTTCGGTATACTAACATCTATTTTAGGAATATTTACATTTAATATTTTTAAATATTCTTTACCTTTTACTTCTATAGCTTTTAATATAAACTTTATTAAATCTTCCTCTAAATTCATTATATCAAACTCATCATTAATAAATCCTATTTCTAAATCCATGCTTATATATTCATTTAAATGTCTACTTGTATTATGCTGCTCGGCTCTATATACATGTGCTACTTCAAAAACCCTTTCAAATCCAGCTCCCACCATCATTTGCTTATAAAACTGAGGACTTTGCGCAAGATAAGCTGTTTTTTCAAAATATTCTACTTTAAATACTTCTGTTCCACCTTCTGCACCTTCTGCAACTATTTTAGGAGTAAATATTTCTGTAAATCCTTTATTTATTAAAAATTCTCTAAAGCTTTGAACTATTATATTTTGTATTTTGAATATAGAATTAACTTTTTCATGTCTTATACTAATTGCTCTATTGTTTAATATAGTGTCTAAATTTACATCCAACTCTTTTTTGTTTAGTTCTATTGGAAGTTCATGTGCTTCACTTATTATTTCAAAACTCTCAACTAATATTTCAAATGGATTTAATGAATTATTACTTTTCTTAACTATACCAACAATTGATACTACTGATTCAAGCTTTAATGAACTTAAATCAATATTATTATTTTCTATAACACATTGTACCAATCCTGATCTATCTCTTATTAACAAAAAAGTTATTGATTTTAGCCTCCTTACTCTATATAACCAACCTTCTATCTTAATTTCTTTTTCTATAAAATTAGGAATATTTTTTACTAATATTCTTTTCATCTCTATCTTCCTTTCGTAATTTAATACTATTTTTTACTATTTAAAACCTTTATACTTAATTATTTTATTTATTCAAAAAAATAAGCCCCTTGAACAAACTGTCCAAGGGGCGATAAAACTTCGCGGTACCACCCTTTTTTAACTTTATAAATATAAAATTAAGTTCAATTCTAAAACATACGCATAAAGCGGACCCACTTTATAAATCAGGACCACCCGTAAAACGGGTGGTTTGCTCTACGCCTATAAGGCTCTGTTA